>Ga0105104_10004125_pt1 | contig 10160 bp, 8 predicted proteins | sample PPLLaktember2015_3_FD_87034 | JGI IMG/M metagenome (GOLD analysis project Ga0105104, IMG submission 87034) | Freshwater sediment microbial communities from Prairie Pothole Lake near Jamestown, North Dakota, USA - PPLs Lake P7 Core (6) Depth... | ecosystem: Environmental > Aquatic > Freshwater >... | reverse complement strand
GGTTAGTCGATTCTGCCAGAATCTTCAACGCGTATTCAGGGTTACGGAAGCCTGTGCTGTTTTCAGCCGAGACAAAGTCCCACATGAACTGCGCCTTGCGGTGTAAGCTGCGTGCCTGGTTGAGGAGGTCACCATCTGCCTTTGGGTTGGCAGCCGCGGTTTTGATGGCGTTGATCGCGTCGATGATCGCATCTTCTGTGTTCTGCTTGGTCCCCGCGACCTGCTCCTGGATCAGGTTCACGCGGCGGATCACGTATTCGGTATCCGTGTGACATTGACCGCAGGCGGCTTCAGGATTCAGCAATGGGCTATGTACATCGTGCGATGACTACTTTGCTGCACCTTCACTTACATACGGCATGTGGCAGTCCGCGCAGGAGACACCCGCTTTGAAGTGTGTGCTATCGGCGGTGAAGAATTCATATTCAGGATGCTGGGCTTTCAACATGGGCGTGCCGGCCTCGGGGTATTCCCAATCTTTGAATCCAGATTCCTCGTAATAGGCGATGATCTGGTCGATGTTTGTGCCCTTTGCCCACGGGAACGTAAGATACTTGCCATCGCCTTTGAAGTAATACTCTACATGACAGTTGCCACAAACGACCGTGCGCATTTCCTGACGAGTGAATGTTGTCCAATCCTTGCCCTGGGCTTTGAGTGCTTCATCCAGCGCGGGATTGGTGACCATCAGTCGCATCGTCCCCGCTTCGTGGCAGTTCGCGCAGCCGATAGGTTCCTCGATGCGCGCGCCTATTTCCATAAAGGTCATCTTATCGAATTCAGCCATTCCCATTTCATCCCACAGGGCAGGGTTGTTGGATGATTTGCAGGAATAACAAGTGCCTGGTGTATGTTTGGGATCATCTGGGTTTAGGTTCAAGCGTTCAGTCGCACGCACATCTTCCAGCGCATTGGCATGACCGCGATCATCGTTATAGTCCTTGCTAAATGGGTAACCTGCAAAAAGGATCACCTGGCGCGGGTCGCGTTCCAGCCATGAGAATTGAGATGAGCCGCCATAGGTTGTATCAACATTGTTGGTTGCTGTCTTCTGCAATGTTGACCATTGATTAGGGAAATTCTGTCCCCACAGGGAGGAATCAGGCTCCATCGATTTGATCTCGATTAATGGCCCGAAGGCGCGTCCCTGCGGCGGCTGGTTCTTCATGAATGTCAGCACGCCGACCAGCACCGCGGCCAGCACCAGGATGATGCCAACCAGAATAAAAGTCATATATTTCTTCATGGATGTATTCTCCTTGATAGAGACTTACTTAACAGGATAGATAACTGAATCTTGATACGGGACAGCAGAAGCACCGCGGACACCATGCGACACATTGCGGTGACATTCCCAGCAGTAGCGGTCAAATGGCTGTGCACCCATCACGATGGACTCAACAGTGTCTTGATGGCAGCGCAAACAATTCGATTGAATAATGCTTTTGGTTTTTTCGCTGGCGCGGATGGCAACCGGAATATTCCCTGTGGTGAATGCGTACACATCCTTTGCCCCCTGACGTCCCTTTTCAAGATAATAGGCTGCGACATTTTCATGGGGCAGGTGACAGTCTACACACTCTGTGAATTTTTCGTGTGGCGCGTGATACCAGTTTTCGTACTGTGAATCCATCACGTGGCAGTTCGCGCAGGTCTCTGGCGCACTACCCCCATAAGCGGGCGCGTCCGTCACATAAACAAAAAATCCCAAGGCAATGGCTGCCGCCGTTATAGCGAGGAAGAACGGGAGTCTGGACATAAACGATCCTGTAGGAAGATTAACCTGGGCTTAATATAAAAGAATATATTGAATTGGATTGTGACTCATGTCACATTTTAGCAAAAAAACCTGGATTCATTCCCCGTAATTTATACGAGCCTTCCCAGCCGAATCTTGATACCGTTATTTCAGCGCTTTCTCCCTCCAGCTTTGAGCGCGTACATCCGGCCCTTCCACATGACCCCTTTGCCTGACAGGATCTTCCATGTGGAGGTAAACATCATCGCGGCAAATACCGCCGCGCCAAGCGGAAGGGTGAACGCGTACCATGGAGAAATCTGCATTCCAATGGCAACCCGTGCGCGCGCATAAATGACAATCACCCAAAGGATCAATGACTTGATAATGACCGTCAACGCCAGCCAGCCGCCGCCCTGTGAATACCAATAGACTCCAAGTAAGGGCCAGAGCGGAAGGACAAGTGCGGCAACCAATAAGAGAAACGCTCCAAACGCACCGAGCAACATCAATGAGGGTCGATCGCTCAAACCGAGATAAATATTTTTTGTCCAGCCTTCCCACATCTCAGCTAGGGAAGTGTACATACGCGTCCGTGCAACTGAATATCCATCCGCCACGACCAGGCGATAGCCATTCCATTTAACTTGCTCCGCAATGGCTTTATCTTCCACGATCTGGTCTTTGATACGTTCATGTCCGCCGATGGCATCATAGACCGAACGCTTGATCAGGATGAACTGTCCATTTGCAATGGCGTCTTTGCTTTTCGGGTCATTGACCTTACGAGGTGAGAACCCGACGGAAAGCGCGGTCATCACGATGGGCATCACAACTTTTTCCCAAAAAGAGCCTAGTATCTGGAAGGTCATGATTGTGAACATGTCCGCTTTTGTTTCGATCGCTTTTGCGTAACAGGAAGAAAGAGTCGCGGGTGAGAGAAATGTATCGGCGTCCACGAAGCAAAGCCACTCGCCGCGGGCCGCGGCTGAGGCCTGGAATAAAGCATGAGGCTTTCCTGCCCAGCTTTTCGGTAAGTCTGAGCCGCTGATCGGGTGCAGACGAGAGTCACGAGAGGCGATGTCTGCCAGGATAGTGGAAGTCGCGTCGGTGGAGCGATCATCCAGAACAATGACTTCGAGGTCCGGATAATCCTGCGCGAGAATGGATTCGACACAGGCGCGAATATTCCGCTCTTCGTCCCGCGCGGGAACACAGACAGAGATGAGTGGCCCATCTGATCGGGGAGGCGTTGGCTTGACGATAATATCGAGGTGATATTGATTGTGAAGCCAGTAAACGATAAATATGCCGCCAATGAAAACGGCGGTGGAGATGTAGAAATAAATCATAAGTTCTTGCCGTCATTGCGAGCCGAAGGCGAAGCAATCTCATTCCTTGCTATATGGGCTTCGTCTTTGCTAGGTCTTGACGTATACGTCTCGACGAGCGCCGCTCACTACACCTGCCTGATTTGCTAGGCAAATCACGGGCGGTGCCACTATAGTCCCCGAAGCGCAGCGAGTGGGAGGGTAGTCCCAATGCTCTTCGGGAGCGCGAGGATTTTAGCTTACGCGGAGTGTAGAACCACGGTCAGTCTTTTCAACTTCAATACGTGTGGGGAAGGCATCTTTGAGTTCGTCGAGGTGTGTAATGACCAGGATCTTGGCAAAATCGTGCTTCACCAAATTAATCGCTTCGATCAATCGCTGCCGACCTTGTGTATCTTGTGAGCCAAAGCCCTCATCGATGACCAATGTTTGCAGGCGCGCACCTTTACGTTGTGCAAGGATCTTTGAGAGTGCGAGCCGGATCGCGAAATTGACGCGGAAGGCTTCACCACCCGAATACATCTCGTAATTGCGTATCCCAGCCGAATCGCTGATTTGAATATCGAGCGTTTCTCTCAAGTCGTCACGCTTTTTGTCTTTGTATTCCGTTTGAGTCGCAAAGCGAATCGACATTTGCCCATCGGATAAACGATCAAGCAATTCGTTTGCCTTATCTTCTATTTGCGGTAAGGCCTGCTCGATCAGCAACGCAGGGACGCCATCCTTGCCGAAGGCGCGTTCAAGCGTTCTGTGCCGTGCAATCTGCTTCTGCAATTCTTCACATTTCTTTTCATAAGTCGTCCGGCGGGCGCGCAGGGTTTCAAGGACTGCTACCCTCTGTTGTGCGCCACCTAACTGACCACGCATCTTGTTTTCCGCCTCTCGAAGGCGGAATAGTTCGCGTTCGGCTTCATCAGGATCGGGCGAGCCTGCTTCAGCGGCTTCCAGGTTGGTTTGCGCGGTCTGGTAATCAGCTTCCAGGGTTGCGATTTCAGTCTCGCGATTCTTGATTTCAGATTTTAGATTCGTGATTTCGCTTTCGATCTGCTTGCTTACTTCCTTCGCAGATTTCAAATTGACATGCTCTTCCTCAACTGTGCGAAGTTCAAATTCTGTTTCGCGGGCGCTTTCATGCGCGGACACGTCATAACCGAGTTTCTCAAGTTCTTTATCCAGTTTGGCCAGCTGCTTCTGTTCATCTGCTGCATACTTGCCAGTTTCCAGAATCTTTTCCACTACTTTCAGGCGCTTCCTGCCTGTAGTTTCCCACTCTTTGGCGAACGCTTGTAAGGTTTCGATCCGTTCAGTGAGCTGGGAAATTTCACTGGCATATTGAACGCGTTCATCTTCGGCGTTGGCAAGTTTTTTAATTCGTGATTCGTAATTGGTAATTTGTTTGGCAAGTTCTGCCGTTTCCGCTTGGTTAGCACGGAAGCGATTACCTTCCTCCTTGCCTTCATTCTCCAATTGTTTCAGCGTTGCCATTCGATGCTCAGGAGATAATGCCTGCCCACATAATGGACAGGTGGCGCCCTCCGCGGCTTTGAGCGAGTCGATCCGTTCCTTGAGTTCATTCATGTCCGCTTTGAGCGCGTCGTTTTCCGCCTTCAATTCGGCTTGGCGTTCACGTGTTGCATTTCTTTTCTCTTCCAGTTCGGCGCGTTCGGTGACTCTTGCTTCCGCTTGCTTCAACAAGTTTTCGGCGGAGGCAATTTGTGACTCTAAATCACTGAGTGCTGACAACTGGTCACTGATTGCTGAAGACTGCTCAAGTAATCCCTCAAGTTCCTGCTCTAATCGCGCTCTCTCCACCGCAATCTGCTCAACCAGGGGCGCGCGGTCTTTTTCATACTCGCGAAATTGAGATGCGATGGTATCCCATTCTTCCAATTCCTTGCGGGACTTTTGCCAGGCTTTATATGCCGACTCAATTTCCCTGGCGCGGTTAACGAGATTGGCGTAAGAGTCGCGGTCCGCATCTTTGGCGGCCAGACGGTCCTCAAGCCCCGCGAGAGCCGCGCGCGCACGTTCGAGTCCGGCCAAGAGGGTCGCAGTCATCTTGCGCTGTTCCTCGATCAATGTCGCATTCCGTTTGATATTCTCCAGAATGGATTCCTGCGCAGTGCGCGCTGTAGTTAATTGCTTGAGGCTGGATTCGAGTTCTGTCAGTCTTGCCTTGCGTAAATCCTCTTCGGCAAGCTCGGCATTGATCTCCCTGATGCGCCCATCGATCTCATCCACTTCGCGCTCGAGAGATTTTCTTTTTTCGGCAGTGCGATTTTTGTAAGCCTCCCACATTTCAAGACCGAGAATATTGCTTAGGACTTCCTTGCGCCTGGTTGCATTCTGCTGTGTAAATTGATCAGCTTTGCCCTGTAGAAAGAAGGACGCGTGGACGAATGTCTCGAAATCAAGCCGCAGTGTTTGTTCGATGCGCGCCTGTGTCTCGCGTGTTGTTTTTTCAGTAAGCGGTTTCCATTTATCGTGGCTACGTACTTGAAACTCGAGCAATGTGTTTTTGTTGCGAGGCAGGGTGCGTTGTACGCGATAAGTATTTTCTTCATGCTGGAATGTGAGCGCTACTTCCGCAGCTTTTACATCGGAATGCAGATTGATCACATCGCTGCTCTTGCCGCGTGCTTCACCGAACAAACTCCATGTGAAGGCATCGAGCAAGGATGATTTACCCGCTCCGTTCGGTCCTGAAATACATGCAAGCTCGAATGTGGTGAAGTCGAGTTCAACGGTATCGTGGTAGGAGAGGAATCCTGAAATACGTAGGTGAAGAGGAATCATGAGCGTAGCAATCCTGTGGATAAGTTACTTGATTGTACCTTCTTATGCACATTTGTTCTGTGAATGTGATAGATTATAATCGAACCGTTATGTTTGAAGCTTCAGACGCAGTTGCGCGCCGCCGACTTGCATTGCTCGCTATCACGCTTGCAACGATCCCATGTTACTGCATCGGCTGGATTGCTATCGCGCTTGCGCCGAACGCGACAGATTTAACACCTACTATTACAGAAACGATTACGGTTACACCTACTCCGACCCTTAGCCTGACTCCGTTGATCGTAACGGGTACTGCTACGAATACGCCCACCTTCACGCCCACACCCACCAGCACAACAACCAGTACCATTACATTGACTCCATTCATCCCTCCTACCTTCACACCCTCGTCGACGCTGACGCCTTCTTTGACTCCATCCTTGACCCCGTCGATCACTCCTTCATTGACGCCGAGTCTTACCAATACGCCCACCAATACGCCGACACCGACAGATACGGCTACTCCAACGATCACACCATTTCCAACATAGATGACAGACATCCTTCCATTTCTGAAATCGCTGATCTCTGTTTCAGGCATTTCGGGTTATGAAACTCCCGTTGCCAACCTCATTGCAGAGAAGTGGGGCCCCCTTGTAAATGAAATGAGCCTCAGTCGCGTCGGTTCATTGCATGGACTCAAAAGAGGTACTCACAAATCTCCGCGCCCCTCCCTGATGATTGCCACCCACATGGATGCAATCGGTATGCGAGTATCAAAGATTGTGGATGGTTTTCTTCATATTACAAATGTTGGCGGCATTGATGTGCGCGTGCTTCCAGGCGCAGAGGTGACCGTCCATGCCACGGGAAGCAATGAAGAATTGCCGGCTGTGATTGTCATGCCGCCCGCGCGATTTTTGCCCGAATCTGCTGGCAATGGAGTTCTTGCGATCGATCATCTTTTGGTAGATACTGGACTTCTGCCGCGTGAAGTGGAAAGGAAAGTCCGAGTTGGAGATCTGGTCTCGTTTGCGAATGAGCCGTTTGAACTGGCAGGTGATGTGATCTCAGGTCATACCGTGGATAATCGTGCCTCTGTCGCAGCATTGACGGTCTGTTTGGAAGAGTTACAGAATAAGTCGCACGCATGGGATGTGTGGGCAGTGGCAACTGTCCAGGAGGAAGTCACTTATTTGGGAGCATATAGTTCAGCGTTTGAATTGCTCCCGCAGATTGCCATCGTGGTGGATGGGACATTTGCAAAAGGACCGGGCGCGAATGGCTGGCAGACTTTCCCTATGGGAAAAGGCGTTGGTCTGGGTATTGGTCCGAACATGCATCCCTTCCTGCATCAGAAACTAAAGGAACTGGCAGAGAGACTGGAGATTCCCTGGTTTCCGGATGTAATGCCAACTGACTCCGGTACCGATGCGTTCGCTGTACAAGTCACTGCCGAAGGGATTCCGACTGCGTTAGTGGAATTCCCAATCCGCTATATGCATACTCCTGTGGAATCAGCCGCCGTGAAAGACATCCAACGCGTGGGGCGCTTGCTTGCAGAATTCGTTTTATCGCTCGAAGCAGATTTTGTCGATACGATTGTATGGGAATGATCCTGGATATTTATGCCAACATTTGGGAATGCTCAACTGAAGCTGCTTGAAAAACTCTGCAATATCATCGCGATCTCAGGCGATGAGGGTGAAGTCCGCAAGATCGTTCTTGAAGAAGTGAAGCCTTACGCAGATGAGGTCAAGATAGACGCGTTGGGCAATGTATTGGCGATCAAACTTGGGCGCACGCGGAGTGAGAAGCGGATGCGAGTGATGCTCGATGCGCACATGGACGAAGTCGGCTTTATCATCGTTGCCGATGATGGTGAAGGCATCTATCGCTTTGAAACCGTCGGTGGGATCGACGTTCGTCACCTGGTAGGAAAGCAGGTCTTTGTTGGCAAGGAGCGCACCCCTGCTGTGATCGGTGCCAGGCCGATACACTTGATCAAGATGGATGAACGCACAAAAAAAGTCCCATTGGATGCCTTGCGCATCGATGTGGGACCCGCTGGTAAGGCGAACGTAGGTGACCGCGCAGGCTTTGCAACCCGGTTTCGGCGCGTCGGTCCCTCCATTATGGCGAAATCCATTGATGATCGCATCGGCATTGCAACATTGATCGAGTTGTTCAAGCAGGCGCCGCACAATATTGATTTGTGCGCGGCGTTCTCAGTCCAGGAAGAGATCGGATTGCGCGGGGCCAAAGTCGCGGCGCAATACTTTAATCCTGACCTTGCCATTGCCATTGACTCCACGCCTGCCAATGATCTGCCGTTGCATGACGGCAGTGAGAACATGACCTACAACACGAAACTCGGATTCGGTCCCGCGATCTATATTGCGGATGGCTCGACTCTTCACAACCCGCGGCTGGTTCGCTTTCTACAAGAGACTGCCGAAGCTGAAAGGATCCCGTATCAATTCCGCCAGCCCGGTGGCGGTGGTACGGATTCAGGTGCCATCCAGCGTTCACTTGCCGGCATCCCAACGGTCTCGGTCTCTGTGCCGCATCGTTATACACATTCGCCGATCAGCATCTCGCGCCTGGATGATTGGAAGAATACGATCAATTTGCTGCAGGCCGCGCTGAAGCGCATCACACCTGAGTTGGTTGCAATACATTAAACACCTCTATATGTTTACTTGTCTACTTGTTTACTTTTTTATAGGTGACCTATGAATGGATTAATCAATCTGGTCGGTTCTGGTGAATATTTGCCCGTTATGAAAGACGTAGATCGTTATCTACTTGATAGCTTAAATCTAAATGGACGGAAACCGCGCGTGGCATGTTTGCCGACTGCAGCGGGGCGGGAAGGCGATAGCAGTATTAATCGCTGGTTGACAATGGGAATTCAACATTTTAGGGATCTAGGCGCAGAGGTGAGCGCTGTACGAATCATAGATCGTGTTTCTGCTGATGACCCTCAATGGGAGCCTCTCCTTGAAAACGCCGACTTGATCTACTTCTCAGGTGGTGACCCTGGCTATTTATATCAAACCATGCAGGGAAGTTGCGCCTGGGGTGCTGCGCAGCGCGCCTGGGAGCGCGGCGCTATCTATGCAGGCTGTTCAGCAGGTGCAATGATCCTTGGCAAACGCATGCCGAGCTTCCGTCTCGCGGGAACACAGGAAGGATTTGGCCTTGTGCCTGCCACTTTTATCGTCCCACATTTCGATGCAATCCCAGGGATTTGGAAGCCAATTGTTTTTGGCTTACAGCGTCAACTCAAGAAAGGCGAACTCATGATTGGAGTGGATGAAAACACTGCGCTGATCGGCAAACTTGGCAGCGAATGGGTCGTCAAAGGAAAAAGCAAAGTACATGTCTTTAAGCGTGATGGCAAAACCAGCTATACAAACGGCCAGACTTTGATGCTCAATTGATGTTACGCACCATCCCGAAGGTTCCTTGGAAAACCTTCGGGACGTTCTGTGTAAAAGGAATATTTGTGAAAAAACTTCTCCAAACACTCACCGAGACATTTGGTCCATCGGGCTATGAAGACAAAGTTCGTGAGATTGTCCGCAATGAAGTGGAATCACTTGCCGATGAGATCAGAGTCGATGTGCTTGGCAATCTCATTGCCAGAAAACGACCCAGTAAAGTTACGAAAGATACAAGCGCAGCAGTCCCGCGGACGAAGAAGATCATGATCGCTGCCCACATGGATGAGATCGGCGTGATTGTCAGTCATGTAGATGAAAACGGATTCGTTCGCTTTTCGCCAATCGGTGGTGTGTTCAGGAGATATGTTCTCGGCGGCCGTGTCCGCTTTTTGAACGGGACCCAAGGTGTGATCGGGTTCGACCGTTTGGAGAATGTCGATGAACTGCCGACACTTGACAAAGTCTACATTGATGTCGGCGCGACCAATCCAAAAGATTGCCCGGTGAAGATCGGCGATATCGCCGCGTTTGACCGTTTGTACAGCGAGTTGGGGCATCGTCTTGTCGCAAAATCCATGGATAACCGCGTCGGCGTTCTTGTCGCCATTGAAACACTGCGCGCCCTCAAATCTACGCCGCATGATGTTTACTTTGTTTTTACTACACAGGAAGAGGTTGGGACGCGCGGCGCGGCTACATCTGCGTATGGAGTTGATCCTGATATCGGCATTGCGTTGGATGTGACTCCTTCGGGTGATACGCCCAATTCTCTTCGAATGGAAATGGCTCTCGGAAAAGGTCCCTGCATCAAGCTCCAGGATGTCAGCATGATCGCTGACTCGCGCATCGTGCAGTGGATGATCCGTG
>Ga0105104_10004124_pt1 | contig 10162 bp, 8 predicted proteins | sample PPLLaktember2015_3_FD_87034 | JGI IMG/M metagenome (GOLD analysis project Ga0105104, IMG submission 87034) | Freshwater sediment microbial communities from Prairie Pothole Lake near Jamestown, North Dakota, USA - PPLs Lake P7 Core (6) Depth... | ecosystem: Environmental > Aquatic > Freshwater >... | reverse complement strand
GCAGCATCGGCTCATTGAGGCTGGTATGAACGCTGAAGCCTTCCACCTCGATGATCGAGCCTTCAGGGCTGCCGATGCCGACCGTGTAGATACGCACACCCAGGTCGGCGGCCAAATCCGCGGCCATGACCGGATCCGGTTCCTGGTTATTCTCGCCATCCGTGAGCAGAACGATCGCGGCCGACGGATACCAGCCCTGCGGCGCCTCCACCGGCTCCACGCTCTCCGGCGATACGGTCTCAGCCGACGGGCCGCCCGTTTTCAAGATGGGCTGATCGCCGGCATCCAGGGCAATGGTATTCAAGGCCACCAGGATCCCATTCCCAATGGAGGTACCGCGCCGGGGTACCAGGCGATCGATCGTGGCCAGCGTCTCATCCCGGACGTGGGTGGGAGGCTGCACTGAGATGCCTCCGTCGCTGAAGACCACCACACCGATCGCAACTCCGCCGGGCTGATTCTCCACGAACTGGCGGGCCGCGGCCTTGGCCGCCTCCATGCGGGTCGGCTGAAAATCCTCGGCGGCCATGCTGCCCGAAACGTCGAAGGTCAAAATGACGGTGCCTTCGATCTTCGGCACACTGACCGTCGCCTGCGGGCGCGCCAGTGAGAAAACAAGGATCGTAATCCCCGCCAGGAAAATCGTGGCCGGGACGTGACGGCGGAAGCCAATCCCGCTTCCCAGGGCATCGTGCACGAGCCCAAGACTGCCGTAACGGGCCGCGAACCTGCGCCGGCGGGCCTGCAGCTGCAGGTACACCAGCACCAACAAAGGTATGCCGAATAATGCCAGTAAGAGTGTGGGCCAGATAAATGACATGGTTATCCTTGAAACGGGGACGACCGGAGTCGCCCACTCCGCTATTTCCGGCGCTTTTTCCGCTGCTGGGCAAAGCGCACGATGGCCCGAACCAGGTCGTCTTCGGTGGAAAGCGACAACGCGTCTACGCCGGCGCGCTTGAACGACTCGTTCAAGGCCGCCTCCCGCTTCAGGGCCGCCTCGTGAAAGCGCTGGCGGAATTTGCGGTCGTGGGTATCCACGTGTAATTGCTCGCCGGTCTCGGCGTCCTCCATCACCAGCACGCCCAGGTCGGGCAGCTCCACCTCACGCGGATCCCACAAGCGGATGGCCAGCACCTCGTGGCGCTGGTTCAACAGACTCAACGGCCTTTCCCAGCCCGGCTCACTGATGAAATCGGAAATGACGAAGACCAATGACCGGCGCTTGATCGAATTCAAGGCGTTGCGCAGGAACAAATCGAGATTTGTGAACGGGGCGCGCGGCAGGCGCGGCTGGTGCAGCATATCGTTGATCAGGCGCAGCACCTGAATCTTGCCGCTGCGGGCCGGGACCGTGTGCTGGGCGGTCCCATTGAACATCATCGCCCCGACGCGGTTCCCATGCCGGGTCAACAAACGCGCCAGCACCGCCACAAAATCCACGAGCATGTTCCGTTTCTGATGGTCCAGGCTGCCAAAGTCCACGGAGGGACTGAGATCGAGCAGGAACCAGGCCGTCAGCTCGCGATCTTCGGAATACTGCCGCACGTAGGGTGTGTCCATGCGGGCGGTGACGTTCCAATCTATGTAACGAATGTCGTCCTGGGGCTGATATTCGCGCAGGTCGGCAAAGTCCACGCCGAAGCCGTAGAACAGCGTCCGGTAATCGCCCTGCAGCAGGCCGTCCAGCCGGCGAATGACCTGCCAGTCGAGGCGCAGCAGCACGCGCTCGGGCGTCGCCTTCTCAGGCGTTGGCGCGTATATCGGTGTGCTCATGTAAAGGCACCACAGGGATCGGGATACGATCCAGGATCTTGGCCAGGATATCATCCCCGGTGACATTATCCGAAAGCGCTTCGTAGGTCAGCACGATGCGGTGTCGCATCACATCGAGTGCCATGTCCAGGACATCCTGCGGCAGGGCATAGTTGCGGCCGCGCACGAAAGCCAGGGCCCGCCCGGTCAGGATCAAATTGATCGAAGCCCGCGGGCTGGCGCCGAACATGATATAGCGCTGCAGGTCCTTCAAGCCAACGTCCTGCGGATTGCGCGTGGCCGTGACCATGCGGACCGCATACTCCATCAGCGCGGGATCGACGTACACCCGATCCGCTTCCTTTTGGAGAGCCAGCAATTGATCGGTGGTCAAAACTTTCTGGATGTGCTGCAGCACGCCCGTCATGCGTTCGACGATGACGAATTCCTCGGTCGTCGTCGGATAACCGATCAACACCTTCAACATGAAGCGATCCACCTGCGCCTCCGGCAAAGCATACGTGCCTTCCGTTTCGATCGGGTTCTGCGGTGCCAGGACCAGGAAGGGATCCGGAACCTTGAAGGTTTCACGTCCGATGGTCACCTGGCGTTCCTGCATCACCTCCAGCAGCGCGCTCTGGACCTTGGCGGGGGCACGGTTGATCTCGTCCGCGAGCAGAAGGTTGGTGAAAACCGGACCGAGGGAGGTATCGAAAGTGCCGGTCTTCTGGTTGTAGATGCGCGTCCCCACCAGGTCGGCGGGAACCAGATCAGGCGTGAATTGGATACGTTTGAACTCTCCGCCGATGGATTCGGCCAGGGTCTTGATGGCCATCGTCTTTGCCAGGCCCGGCACACCTTCCACCAGAATGTGCCCACGTGCCAGCAGCGCTACAACCATCCGTTCGAGGAGATGGTCCTGCCCAACGATGACCTTTTTGACCTCGTAGAGAACTTTTTCCATGGGCGTACGATTCTCAGGGTTTTTGTTTTGCACCATTCGCGTTTCCTTTCTTCACTCTCTGATCTGAATTAATAACTGATGTTACGCAGGTAAAGCACTTTCACCACGGAGAGCACGGAGTCCACAGAGATTTTTAAAGGGTTTTCTCAGTGCCCTCTGTGGGCTCAGTGGTGAGACTGCGTAAGGTGGGTGAATTAATAAGGCGGCATGCCGGCCCCGCCCGCGGCGACATCGATCGGCACCGCAAAGCCGATCCCAATAAAGAAACTTTCATCTGTGGGATTGATGATTCCCGTCACAATCCCAACCACATGCCCATATCGATTCAACAACGGACCACCTGAATTGCCGGGGTTCACGGCCGCGTCCACCTGGATCAGGCCTTCGATGGCCTGATTCGTACCCGGCGGCCGGAACGTGCGGTCGAAGCCCGAGATTACACCGGAGCTCATGGAACTGTACAAACCAAAAGGATTGCCAACTACATAGGCTTCGTCCCCCACCCGCAGCGCGCCGGCATTGCCCAGCGTTGCCGGAAGGAAGAGCTGAGGCAGAGTCTCGGCCTGCAGCACCGCGATGTCCTTTTCCGGCTGGGCCGAGGCCACCACAGCCCGGGATTGCGTCCCGTCTGCGAAAGTCACCCGGATGTTGGTCGAATCTTCCACAACATGCAGGCTGGTCAGAATATTTCCGGCGCGATCGATGATGACACCCGTTCCCAGGCCCGTGTGTGAATCACCGTTCGAATCGGCGCCGTCCGACTCGATCCACACCAGCGAAGGCTGGATGATCTGATAGACCTGCGTCGAGTAGGCCGGGCGCGGCGTCGCAGACGCCAGCGCGTTGGCAACGACGGCATTCATTTCCTTTTGAGTTAATGGTTTGGCGGCGGGGAAAAGGACACTGTAAATAAGGAGAGCCAGAAGGGCTGCGGCCACGCCGGAAAGGAATGGGAACGCTTTTTTGAGGCGATCGCGCAAACGCCCAAGCCGGTCTCGTACTTTGTCACGTACCGATAAAGATGGTTCGTTCATAGACATCCATTCACTTGGAATTGCACCACTAAAACGAAACAGCAATCAACAAACAGCCGGGAACAAAGCAATCTTACAGGTAATTATGGAATTTTTCGATTAGACCATGATGAGAAAACCTGGATAACGAAAAGCGCGTTACTTTAATTAATACGAGGACGCAGGAATTCACCGAATCTTACCTGACGATTGCTATACGCTGATAACGGCTCCGGCCGGGTCCTATTTCGATTCAGCCTCCCTGAGCAGTTCTGCCAGTGCCCTCAACGCCAGCATGTACGAGCGCCAGCCAAACCCGACGATCTTGCCTTTGCAGACAGCCGAGATCATCGATTTGTGTCTGAACTCCTCCCGGGCATACACATTCGATAGATGCACTTCGATCACGGGAATCCCAATCGCGGTGATGACGTCGCGCAGGGCGACCGATGTGTGTGTAAATCCGCCGGGATTGAATATCACACCCTCCGCCCAGGTCTTGGCTTCCTGCAGGGCATCGATCAGGGCCCCTTCGTGGTTCGATTGCAGGCATTTCAGATCCGCGCCGAATTCCTTCCCTAATTCCACCAGGGTGGTATTTATGTCGGCCAGGGTCATCGAACCGTAGATCTCGGGTTCACGCGTACCCAGCATGTTCAGGTTGGGTCCATGCAGAATCAGGATTTTCATGATTCCTCCAGCACCATCTCCAAATCTGTCACATCCACCAGTTCCACTTTGCCTATGGCAACGGGCAGCGCAAAACGGATCGCTTTTGCGTTTTTCTTTTTGTCCACTCGCATCGCAGCGATGATTTCCGGGCGCGGCAGTTCCTGCGGGATCTGGACGGGCAACCCCAGCTTGCGTAAGACTTCCCGAATCGTATCAGACAGGCCCGGGCCGGCCACCGTTAAACGTTCCGCCAGCTTCGCCTCAGCCGCCATCCCGATCGCGATCGCTTCGCCATGCCGGAGCCGGAACCTGCTCACCAACTCCACTGCATGTCCAACCGTGTGACCCAGGTTCAGCGCGGCGCGGAAGCCTCTTTCATAGGGATCCTCTTCGATCACTTTGATCTTCACCGCCATGGCGCGCTTGACGATCTGCTCGAGATCATCCTTTACGGATTTCAGGCCGCGCGCACATAAATCGAATAGTTCGGAGTCGGAGATGATCCCATGCTTGACCACCTCCGCCAGCCCCGAAACCAACTCGCGTTCAGGTAGCGTGCTCAACAGTTGCGGGTCGGCCAGGACAAGCTTCGGCGGATAGAACGAGCCGATCAGGTTTTTGCCTTCCGGCAGGTCAAAACCGGTCTTGCCGCCGAGCGAGGCATCGACCATCGCGAGCAGGGTCGTCGGCACGCAAATCCAGCTGATGCCGCGCATATACGTCGCGGCGGCAAAGCCGGTCAGATCGCCGATCACGCCGCCGCCCAGGGCGACGACCGTGCTTTTGCGGTCCAGGCCATGTTCGAGAAATCCATGCCATAGTTTCTGGATGGTCTCTAAACTTTTGTAGGCTTCCCCAGCCGGGATTGTTAAAATCCTCGGAGAAAAGCCTGCGCGACGCAGGGAGTCCATCACACTTTTGGCATGGAATTTCGCGACATTTTCATCGGTCACAAGGATTGGATTCTGCAGCCTCCGCTCCTGGAGCAGGTCCCCCACCTGTTCCACGTTTGCCGCCAGGGCATCATAGTTTCCCATGGCATGCAGGTGAAAACGTCCGAGCCTGACCTGGATTTGCTCGGCATTCTGCATAGGGGTCTTGCCATCCACGCCGCACTGGATCGCAAAGGAAGCATAATGTTCCCGGCGCTGATCGAGCAGTGAAGTCAGCTTGCCGCGCAGGTTGCCTGCCAGCAATGGGCGTGTGTCAGACTCGTTTTGCAGGCGCCCGAGGAGGGTGGTCAGTTCCGCGCTGAGCAAAACGACTGTGCCGTGGCTTTCTGCCCAGGCGCGGTTGCCCTCGCGCAACAGCGCGCCGCCGCCCAGGGCAACGACGCTTTTCCTTTCGGCCGTGATACTTTTCAGCGCGGCCGTTTCCAGATCGCGGAAGGCCGTCTCACCCTGTTGCCCCATGATTTGTGAAACAGACATGCCGGCCGCCGATTCGACGACATGATCCAGATCGACAAACGGAAGGTTGAGGTTGCGCGCCAGCACTTTTCCGATGGTGGATTTACCTGTGCCGGAAGAACCGTAAAGAAAGATGTGGCTCATGATTATTCCCAGAATACGTGTGAGGTGTTGTCCATCTGCAGATCGTCGAGAGTGGCTTTGCGCAGGGACTCAAAGCGCGGCTTCATCTCGTTCATCGAATCCCCGCCAAGCTTTTCGATCAGCGCGTCCGCCAGGACAAAGGCGACCATCGCCTCCAGGATCGGGACCGCGCGCGGCACCGGGCAGAAGTCGGAGCGTTCATATTTGGTGGGGGCTTCCGTCCCGGAGGCCAGATCCACCGTCGGCTGGGGAAGGAGGGTGGTGGCGATCGGCTTGAGCGCGGCCCGGACGACGATCGGTTGTCCGTTGGAGACTCCACCTTCGGTCCCCCCGGCCCGATTCGTCGAACGTTGAATCTTTGAATCCTCCAGCCTGATCGCGTCGTGAACCTGCGTCCCGGGCAGACGCGTGTTGGCGAACGCGTCACCTACTTCCATGCCTTTGATCGCTTGTACTGACATGACCGCCATGGCAAGCTTCGCTTCGAGGCGCTGGTCCCATTGGGCAAAGCTTCCCAAACCCACAGGCAGGTTGAGCGCAACGATTTCCAGCACGCCGCCCAGGGTGTTTTTGGCGCGGATCGTTTTCTCGATCTCCGCCCGCATCTGACGGGCGTACGCTTCGACCGGGCAGCGCACATCCGATTCTTCGGCCCGGACAAAACGCTCCTCGTAAGGCATGTCGCCCAACTCAGCAGTGACTTCGCCAATCGACGAAACATATCCGCCGACAAGGATGCCAAACTGAGCCAGGAAATGTTTGCACACCGCGCCGACAGCCACGCGCATCGTTGTCTCACGCGCCGATGCACGCTCGAGGGCAGGACGCAGATCCCCGTAGCCGTATTTCACTGCGCCCGTGAGATCCGCATGTCCCGGACGCGGCGCGGTCATCGGCTCGACGGCTCTGCCCTTCCATTTGACATGGTCATCATTTTGCACAAGCAGGGCGATCGGCGCTCCGGTCGTCTCGCCTGCCATCACGCCACCCGGAATTTGCACGGTGTCCTTCTCGATCTTCATGCGTCCGCCGGAGCCGTAGCCTTTTTGGCGGCGTGCCAGTTCTTTGTTGATGACCTCAGCTGTAATGGAAAGGCCCGCGGGCATGCCATCCAGGATGGCCGTCAGCGAGGGACCGTGGGATTCACCGGCGGTGAGAAAACGAAGTTTCATGTAAGTATCCAGTATTCAGTGGACAGCAGCGTCGACCGCGGCAGACATGACTTCGCGGGGCGGTAGTTGACCTGTCCAGATCTCAAAGGCAAGGGCAGCCTGTTCGATCAGCATGCCAAGCCCGGTCGTGGCGGATAGACCCTGCAGACCGGACTCCTTCACCAGTTGGGTCTGGCGTGGATTGTAGACCAGATCGTAAATTGCTGCATGAGGTGGGAAAGGCATATTCCCAGGCCAGGGAGACTGGTCAAGGTTTGGGGTCATGCCGATGGGAGTGGTATTGACGACGAGGGAGATTTTCGATAATTCAATATTCGATAGACTGATATCCACGGTGTTTAAGTGCTGGTCTGCAAACGAACCCGCGAGTTGTTGCGCTTGTTCGATTCGACGCGCGGCAATCGTTACTTCCCAGTCATCCTTAACAAGAGCATAGACGACTGCGCGGGCGGAACCACCGGAGCCAAGGACAATTGCTGATTTGCTGATTTGTGGAGTTGGTGATTGGTGATCGCTGAGGAAACGGTGCAGATCTTTGAGAAAGCCCGCGGCATCGGTATTGTCGCCGGTGAGCTTATTTTCGCGCAAATAAATTGTGTTCACTGCGCCAATAGCCCTGGCAGTTGGTGTCAGTTCATCGAGAAACCGCATCACATTTTGTTTGTGAGGAATGGTGACGTTGAGACCGTGGATTTCGCCGGAGCGGAAGCGGGAAAGCAGGTCCTGTAAGCCTGCTATGTCGTCGGGATGAACCGGGAACAAGGAATAGTTTCCTCCCAGTCTGCAGGCTTGAAGCGCGGCGGAGTGGATTTTTGGGGAGAGACTATGGTTGAGAGGAAAACCAGTGAGTCCGAGCTGAAGGGTCGCTGTTATCATAAGTATGGATAGCGGAGTCGAAAGTCTCCAGACTTTCGCTGCCCAACGTCAGGAGACGTTGGAGTCCGTGGTATGCAGAGTATTTAATACCTCGAAGAAGTTGGGAAACGTTTTCGAAACGCAGGCCGGGTTTTCGATGGTGATTCCTTTGACCCGCAAACCGATCAGGGAAAACGCCATGGCCATACGGTGATCGTTGTATGTTCGAACGGTTGCAGGCCGGATTTGGTCGCAGGGATGGATCGTCATACCATCGGCCTGCTCCTGCACGCGGACGCCGAGCCGCGCCAGCTCCGTGCAGGTTGCGTGAACGCGGTCCGTTTCCTTGGCACGGATGAACCCAATGCCGCGCATCCTCGTCGGGGAAGAGGCGAAAGGCGCAATCACCGCGAGAGTCTGGGCAGTATCGGAGATGTCACGCATGTCCACATCCACACCATTCAATGATTCTGTGCCAATTACTTCAATAAAGTTATCTCCTTCGTTTACCCTGCAACCCATTCGTTCAAGTACGTCAAGGAATGCAATATCTCCCTGCCTGGATTTGCGAGAGATATTCTCCACGCGGATGGTCCCGCCACAGATCGCAGGCACAGCGAAGAAGTAGGAGGCGGCGGAGGCGTCGGATTCGATGTTGTAGGAGGAAAGAGGAAAGAAGAAAGAGGGTCGAATGATGAAGCGCTCATAGCCCTGCCGTTCGACTTCGACGCCAAAGTCCTGCATGGTGGCAATGGTCATATCCACGTAGGGTTTGGAGTTGAGATCGGTGGCAACTTCTATTTCGACTTGAGCTTTTGCATACGGTGCAACCATCAACAGTGCAGATAAGAACTGGCTGGAGATGTTTCCCGCTATTTTCGTCTTTCCACCCCGTAGACCTTTCGCCTGGATCCTGACAGGAGGACAAATAGAAGAAGGATGAAGGTTGAAGGATGAAGGCTTGTCGTGAGCGAAGCCGAAGGGATGAGCAGGCCGGATCATTACACCAAGTTGAGCCAGCGCTTCAACCAGATCGCCGATCGGCCGTTCCCTCATGCGGGCGTCACCATCGAGGATGTATTCACCATTCCCCAGCGCCAAAAACGCAGAAAGGAAGCGCGCCGCGGTCCCGGCGTTGCCGATAAAGAGCTCCGCCTGGTTCACAGGGATCCTGCCTCCCAGCCCGGTTACGGTCATTTCGTGATGAACTTCATCGAGTCGAATATCAAAGCCCAGCGTTTGCAGCGCCTTGGCGAAATAACTTGAGTCGTCAGAGAACAGGGCGTTGTTCAGGCGCGTCGTCCCATTTGCCAGGGAAGCAATCAGCAGGGCACGGTTCGTCAGCGACTTGGAGCCGGGGACACGGACGGTGGCGTGAAGAGGATGGTTAACTGGGGTGATTTGCATGAGGAAAACCAGTAGGCAGTAATCAGTAATCAGTTGTCAGTGATCAGTGATTGGTAAGCGGCACGAGATTGATTGAGGAGCAGTTCGAGTTGTGGATAGTTTTCGGTTTGCAGGGCGTTTTCGATCCGTTCCAGGGAAGTACGGAAGGTTTGGATGGCACTGAGGACATGCTCGCGATTCGATTGGAGGATGCCCAGCGTCATGTGGGAAGGGGTTCCTGCCAGACGGCTGGTCGATTTGAAGCCTGTGCCAACGAGCGAAACGAAGTCCGGTGGCGTGGAGAGGGCCAGCGCGGAAGACAGCAAAAATGGAAGATGACTCGTCGCGGCAAGGATGCGGTCATGCTCTGCCGCGGGCAGTTCGATGAGACGGGCGCCTATGGCTGAAATGATCTTCGCAACGGCGGATTTTGTTCGTTCCGTTGTTCTTTCTAAAGCTGTCACCACAAAGGGAGCACCTGCATATAAATTCGCATCTGCGTTTTCCAGGCCCAATTTCTCCTTCCCGCAGATGGGATGTCCGCCGATGGGGTCGAAGCGAGCGGGCAGAGCAGCCATGGTTCGGACGATGTCTCTTTTGGTCGAGCCAAGGTCAAGCACGATGCAGGGATTTTGGGTAAGCGACGGCAGTTTTTCGATAAAGTCCAGGATGGCTGGGACCGGTGTCGCCAGCACAACGAGATCCGCCCGGGGCAGGAGCTTGGCCGGATCGCGGTCAGCCTGGTCAACGATCTTTTGAGCAAGGGCCAGTTCGAGGGTCGCGCGATCCGAG
>Ga0105104_10004123_pt1 | contig 10165 bp, 5 predicted proteins | sample PPLLaktember2015_3_FD_87034 | JGI IMG/M metagenome (GOLD analysis project Ga0105104, IMG submission 87034) | Freshwater sediment microbial communities from Prairie Pothole Lake near Jamestown, North Dakota, USA - PPLs Lake P7 Core (6) Depth... | ecosystem: Environmental > Aquatic > Freshwater >... | reverse complement strand
GGGGTGCACTCGAGGATCCGGGCAAAGAACTGGGCGACGTAATCAGGGGGCTGCTGTAGGGGGAAAAGCCGAGTAGAAGAGGTCAGAGCCGCCGGCCCTGGGGGAACACCTACAAACTCAAAGGGGCCGCCGGGGGAGGTGGCGGCCCCTTGACCAGGTCCAGGAGAGAGCCTGGGACCTAGAACTCCAGTCTGGCCCCGAACTGAACGGTTCGCGGCGCGCTGACCGAGTTGTTCCAGTTGCCGAAGTCAGCGGATCCGACGAACGTATCGAACGCCCGCGATCCCATCGCCCCGGAAGCCGTGAATGTGTGCCAGTTCCAGATGTTGAAGAATTCAGCGCGGAACTGGAAGTTCACATGCTCCCGGATCGGCGTGTTCTTCACGAAAGACACGTCATGGTTGTAAAAGGCAAAGCCGCGTTCGTTTGTCGAGACCGTGCCGTCGCCTTGCCGGAAGTTGAATACCGTGGCCTCGAACGCATCCTGGTTAATCAACGGACCTCGTCCAGGGTCGAAGTCGTCCTTGTCCTGAGCATACAGTCTGCTCGGGTCATAGTTCGGCAGACACCCCATCCGGAACTGCTCGGGTATTCGACACTCGTCCGCCCGGAAGTAGAACGGCAGTCCGGACGAATACCGAAAGATGGTGGTCATTGCCCAGTTGTTCGCCAAGTGGCCGAGCGCCCCGCCCACCCTCCAAGGTGCTTCGTAGATGAACGAGGTGGACAGGATGTGCGGCACATCGTCAAACGCCAAGGCAATGGCGCGTTGCCGTTGGTAGGGAGAGATGACACCTCCCCATCCATTGTCGGCCACAACGCCAACCGCATCGTTCGTCTGCCCGGTCGTAGTGATCAATTTCTGGTGAGTGTAGGCGACTAGGAGGAAAGTTCCCTTCGAGAAGCGCTTGTCGACCTTCATCTGAAAGGAATGGTACTTGGAGAAACCGGCGTTCTCATTGATCCCCTGCAACCGCGAGCAATACTGCGGATAAGGCAGCATCGCCTGGGCGACGGTGGGATCGCAGGTCAGATCCTCCAACCATCCGTTGTACGGTAACGAAACTCCGTTCAGCGAAGTCACGCCGGGAGTGAACTGATCGAACAGAGCTTCACCCATGGACAGCAGACTTGGGTTAAGAACATTGATGGGCGCAACGTAGGACGGCAACCTCCGTCCGGCTGTCCCTACATAACCCACGCTCACCATCAGGTCGTTGGTAATCTGCCGCTCGACAGTGAAGTTCCATTGTTGCGAGTAGGCGCGGCGATTCGCTTCGAACGGCCGGTAGGTCAAATCCCGGCCATTGCGGAAGTCAGGCTCCAGGAAGGGCGGCTGCTCGAAGTTCTGAGGAAAGCCCTGGCTCAGGATGAACGCCGGTGTCAGGCCCTGCTGCGTGCTGTCGAATGACACGGTCGAGTTGTAGCCCTCGAGAGACAGACATCCGCCCCAACCGGGACAGTAGGCCTGGTGGTAAAAGATCCCGTAACCGGTCCGGATTGCGGTCTTGTCATTCAAGGCATACGCAAGCCCCAGACGGGGAGCAAAGCCGCCGTACCAGGTCTCCTCCGGATGGCGCCGGTCAAATCGCTGCTCGAAGTCCGGTGCGAAAGCCAGCGCGCCCGGCTTGCCCGTCTCGGGATTGAGCAGGGTCGGGTCAAAGAAGGAAAGCCGGTCGTACTTCTCGACGGCCGGAGTGAAAACGTCCCAGCGCAACCCATAATTAAGGGTCCACTTCGGGTTGATCTTCCAGGTGTCTCCACCGTAGACCGCGAACGCTTTCTGACGGGCATAGTTAGCCGCCACGCTGCGGAAAGCGACGCTGCCGCTAGCAACTTGTTCCAGCAGAAAACTCGCGATGGGGTTGCCGCTCGTGGGCAGGCCGACCAGCCCGGTGGTAGACGAATCAAAGGAGAAAGTGCCCGCCCGGTTGGTGCCGTCGTGGAAATTCTGACCAAGGTCGCGATATTCGCCGCCGAACTTGAAAGTGTGGCTCGACTTGACCCACGTGGCCATGCTGTTCCCGATCATCGTGGGCCGTGTGGTCACGTTCCCCGTATTATCGCCGGCATCATTGCCGAAGGTTTCGTAACCGTCACTGAAGTTAATCTGCGGCGGCGCCGGATAACCTGCCACGCCTGCGATCTTCGGAAAATCTTTGACGAATTCCTGGTTTAGCGACCCATAGCCCTCGTTTCTGTTCAGGTAACCGATGCTGAAATGGTTGATCAGCGTGGGGGTGAAGGTATGGGTCCAGTTCAAGCGCGCGACCTTGGAGTTCTGAGGATCGGTCAGGTCTTCGCTGGCAAGCTGCTGGGGCAGAGTGCTGTTGAAGTTGGGCGGCGCATATTGACTCCAGGAGGAGAAGTAGAGGTGATCTCGTTCCCCGATGTTCGTGTCAATCCTGTAGAAGTAGTACTTCGTATTCGCCAGGATGATGTCAGGAACCGGAGGCGCCTGGTAATTTCTTAACGCGCCTGAAAACGTAGGCTCCGGCAGGTACTTAAGCCACGCTAACGCCAGAGAATTCTGGAAGCGGGTGGGACAAATCACGTTCGGCTGATTCCCGTTGCAGCCCATGAACTGATCCCTGAGGAAGGGAAGGTTGTTTGGACCTGCTTCCTGGGCCGCGTTGAAACTCGGATTGGGACGAGTCGTGTCGGGATCGTAGATTGGAATCAGGTTCCCGCTGCTATCTACCCAGTCGGAGAAATCGCCTGCGCGGTTTTTCAGGGACGGAATGGACAGAATCGGCGCAGTCGCCCCGCCTCGAACCCGGAATTGCTCGTGGTTGAAGTAGAAGTAGGTCTTGATCTTATCCGACCAGACGAACGGGAGCTTGACGGGGCCGCCGACGTTCGCCCCGAAGTTGTGCTGCAGATTCTTGGGCCGTTCTGCCGCCCCGAATTGGCGAGCGTTGAGCACCGTGTTGCGATGGAACCAGAATCCGGAGGCATGGAAGTCGTTCGTGCCCGATTTGGTCTCTGCAATGATGGTGGCGCCCGCAGTGCCGCCGTATTGGGGCTCGTAGTTCGAGGTCAGCACCTTGACTTCGCTGACCATGTCGGGGGAGAACGGGAAGTCCTGGAAGATGGAGATCATGCCGCTTTGGCTCATGGTGCCCTGTTGCATGCTGACTCCGTCCACCTGGGCTTCGTCCCCTGACTGGACGCCCCCGTTGATACGCGCATCAAAAGCGTTATTGCCGCCGCCCGTGCTGACCCCGGGCATCAGGACCGCGAAACCGGCGGCTGAGCGAACAGTGCCGGAGACGAGCAGCGGGAGCTTCTCCAGCGTATCGGGACTGACTCCCTCTTCCCGGGTTGCATTCTCGAAGTTGAGCTGAGGCGCGCTTCCCTGTACCTGAACGACCTGTTCAACACCACCGACTTGCAGTGTGATATTGAGGCGCGCTTTAGCATTGATCGGCAGCTCGATACCGGTCTGCCGAAATTCCTTGAAGCCGGCCAGCGTCGCGCTCAAGTCGTAAGTTCCGGGCGTCAGGTTCTGAAACGAATAACGCCCTTCGTCGTCGGTAACGAACTTAGACTGCTGACCGGTCGCGGAGTTGGTTAAAGTCAGTTCCACCCCTGGAACAAGCGCGCCAGTGCTGTCGGTAATGACGCCACTCAGTGACGCATTGAAGCTTTGCGCAAGACAAGGGAGGAAAAGAGTGAGGACCACGGCTAGAAAACAGGCCATAGGCCTGCCACGAAGCCCGAGAGACATAAAACCCCTCCTTCGCTCTCTGTGGCTCGGGATGCCAATTGCTAACTTAGGTTGGGACCTTACTTCCAGTGATAGCACAGGCTGGGTGCGCACTGCAAATGGCCGATCGGGGCGTGTAAATGGTGGGGACCAAAAGAACGAGGCCGGTTTTCGGGATCATTGGTTCGCAAGCCTCACTTGCCTGGCAAACCAGCGGAAGTGCCTCGGGGGACCGCTTCAATAGTGCGGAGCGCGGCCGTCAGCGTCTCCCAGCGCTTTTGCTTGATCTTCTCAAAAGCCGCCTTCTGACTCTCGTACCGGGAATCGCGAGTCCGGGCATACAAGAGGAGCAGGTTGTAGTTGGCCTGGTAGTGATCAGGGTCGATGAGCAGCGCTTTGTTCAGGCCGGCTTCGGCTTCCTGGAACTGCCCTTTTCTGGTCTGAATCCACCCAAGCTCTGCGAGAGCGCCCGCATGCCGAGGTTCGATAGCCAGCACCTGCTGGAGGTACCCCGTCGCCTCGTCGAAGTTATTTTGCAGACGGGCTATGGTCCCGAGGTAGTAAAGAGCGGTGATCTTGTTATTCGGGTCGGAAACAAGCTTCTGGAAACCTTCTTGGGCGCGCTCGTAGTTCTTGTCAAGAAAATGAGCCTCCGCGAGTGCCGCCTGCCCGGTCGGGTCGTCCGGCTGCATCCGGCAGTACTCTTCCAGGTAAGGTATCGCTTTTGAGGCCTCCTGCCAGTGCAGCATGCCGACCCCCAGGGCAAAGTGGCAGTAGGCATTGCCGGGCGCCAAGGCAAGCGCCTTTTCCAGCGACTGGATCGCTTCCATGCCCAGGCCCAACTTCATGCAGGCAATCCCGAAGAACAGGTGGATCCGCGCGTCGTCAGGTGACAGATCGCGAGCGTGAGCCAGGTAGCTCAGAGTCTCTTCGTAGCTGCCAGCACTGTAAGCCAGCGACGCTTCCTGGAGCAAAAGGCCGGGAAGGTTGGGATGACGATCAGCGAGGCTGTCGAGGAGCGCAATCCCCCGCTTGATATCGCCCTGCTCCGCGACAAGGAAGGCGAGACTCTCGCCGGCTTTGACAGAAAGAACGCCTTTTTGTGACAAGGCTTCCAGGAGGCGAACGGCCAGATCCCGCCGGTTCGCGTTGCGCAGAGTCGGGAGGATCACTGTTACGTCCTCCTCAGTGAACTCCATTCTAGATACGAGCGTATTCGCCGCTTCCTCCGCCCCCCGCTGATCCCCCAACGCGGCATAACCCGCACAAATCAGGCTTTGAGCCTGTGGTCGGAGCCGGTCCTGAGGAGCGAGCTGCTGGAGGTATTTCAGAGAGAGCCTGTTTTCTTGCTTCAAGTGGAAGAGCAGACCCAACTGATACAGCGCCTCCGCCCGTGCCGGCTCATGAATCAGGACTCGCCGGTACACCTCGATCCCTTTCTCGAGGTTTTTCGGGTCTTTTCCCAGGTTCTCCTGGTAGAGGCGGCCCAGGTTCAAGTAAGCGTCTGTGTAGCGGGGGGCCAGGCGAACAGCTTCCTTCAAATGCTTTTCAGCGAGCTCGAAGGCCCCCTGTTGCGCTTTCAGAGCACCGAGAAGGTTATGGACCCGAGCGTCACTTGGGTGAGACCGAATGAGCTCCGCCAAAGTTGCTTCAGCCTTGGGTAGATTTCCGGCAAACATCTGCTCGTGTGCCTGGCTTAACCGTTGGACTACTTGGTCGTCCGCCTGGGCAGCCAGGAGACACTGCATCAGACAGATGCTGAAGATTCGGGCAAAAAAGGCAGGAACAGACACTGAGTGGAGTGTAACAAAGCACTGAAACGGGCATCAAGAAAGCGCCCCAGAGGTTCCGGAGCCAAGCGTGGCAGGAAGCCTTGATTGACTTGCCGGCCGTCCACTGGATTAGACTGGTTTTCGGGCCCATTCACCTTCGCCGATGAGAAAAGTATTACTGCTTTCATTGTTTATCGCGGTCTCCGGCAACGCTTTGCCTCAACAGAAGGAGGAGACCGAGAAGTTCGCCATAGGGGAAGTCAAGACCATCCCCAATCTCGACCCCGCCTTCCGCTTTGAGCTGGAGGAGGCCCTGCAGCGCAAGGATTTCGAAAAGGCGGAGCAACTGCTCGTCAAGGAGATCGAGACCAACAAACAGGCACCCAAGTACCACCTCCTGAGTTATCTGGGAGGGCTCTTCTTCGTCGACAAGAAGTATCTTAATTCGGCGATCGCCTACAAGAAGGCCGACGCTATCGAATCCCTGGACCCCGGTAACCGCTTCACACTGGCAATGTCTTATATCCTGCTCGGCCGCCGAGACTGGGCTCGCCCAGAGCTAGACAGGCTGAATCGGGAGCAGGCCGCCCGACCGCTTTACGCCTACTGGCTCGCGCGGCTCGATTACGACGAGAATCTTTATGAGCCGGCAATCAGCAAGCTGGAGCAGATCATCCAGGAGCACCCGAGTTTTACGAGAGCTTATGATCGGCTTGGTCTCTGCTACGAGGCCCTCGGGAAGACGGACAAGGCGATCGCCTATTACGAAAAGGCGATTGAGCTGAATCGCCAGGAGCCAAATCCATCCGCCTGGCCTTCCCTAAACCTCGGTGTTCTGCTGATGCAGGCCGGACAGGCGGAAAAAGCGGAAGGCTACTTGAGAGAAGCCATCAGGATCGAACCCGGGTTTGCCCAAGCGCACTACCGTCTTGGGCTTGCCTTGGAGAAACTCAACCGGCTGGAAGAGTCGGTTGCGGCGATGCGTGAGGCGGCCCGGCTTGATCCAGCTTACCCCGACCCTCACTGGGCGTTAGCCCGGGTCCTTCGCCGTACGGGGGATCGCGAAGGCGCAGAACAGGCCGTCCGTGACTACCAGAGGCTGAAGAAAGAGCAGAAGGGGAGCTAGAGCCACAGGGGTGACAGGGGTGACAGGGTGACAAGGTGCGCGTCGACGCAGCCCTCCGAACGGGCCTGGAGTCGCGTTACAGAGCCGCGCACGGAGTGGAGGGCTGCGTCGACCCGCACCTTGTCACCTTGTCACCTTGTCGCCGTGCCCCCGTCACTTCGGCTCGACGACTTCCAGAATTTGATTCACCGGGACGTTTGCGAGCGTCTGAAGCGTCCCGCTCGGCCAGCGGATCTCGATCTTTGGAATTGACGTCTCCTTGCCGAGGCCGAAGTGAACCCGATGATCGCTCGCGGACTGATAGCTGGAAGTGGTGGTGACGGTCGCAAACTGAGAACCGGAGGCCGTCGTCAATGTTATCTCGGCGCCGATGCCGTCCCGATTACTCTTGGTTCCCGCGGGATCCACGATGATCCAGTTTCCACGGGCATTTCCGCCGTCGTTCAAAAACACGGATGCGGGGCCGTCCAAGACCGAAACAACCACATCCTCATCACCGTCGTTGTCAATGTCACCGACTGCGAGGCCCCTGCCGACTGAAGGTTTGATGAAGGCTTCGCCTGACTGTGCCGACACATTCGCGAACGTTTTTCCGCCCTGGTTTCGAAGCAGGAAAGGCGGCTGTGCGTAGCGGAGGTGAGGAGAGGTGATTTCGATTGTGTCCAAGACGTGTCCCTGGATAATAAACAGGTCCCGCCAGCCGTCGTTATCGTAATCCATGAAGCGCAGGCCCCAACCGGCAAAGAGCAGCGAGATCTTGGCGAGGCCGGTATCTGCCGAGACATAAGAGAAGGAACCGTTCCCTTCGTTCTTGTACAAGGCATAAACCTCGTTGGACAGATTCGTGACGATGACGTCCGGCAGTCCGTCGTTGTTATAGTCCGACACGTCCACGCCCATTCCAGCGTAACTGTTGCCGTCCTGATCCATGGCTACGCCGCTGATAATCGCGCTTTCCTCGAACTTCCCCTTGCCTTGATTTCGCAGTAGGAACTGTTCCATCCCGTCGTTCGCAATGAAAATGTCCGTTCGTCCGTCGCGATCAATATCCGCAATGCCAACTCCGAGCGCCTTGCCCGGGTAAGCGGCCAAACCCGATTCCGCGGTCGCATCGGTAAACTTGCCGTTTCGTTCGTTATGAAACAGAAGCGGCGAGATCCGGCCAAAGTACTTTGGATGGCAATAGGCCCGGACTTTCGGCTCTCCGCAATAAATGTCCTTATCGAAATCCCACTCGAGGTACCGTCCGACTACCAGGTCGAGGAACCCGTCTTCGTCATAGTCCACAAAAGCCGAGCTTGATGCCCACCCGGAGCCCTTGACGCCAGCCTGCTCAGTCACGTCGAAGAAGGTTCCTTCGCCGTTATTACGGTAGAGCCAGTTGCGTCCCACGCCGCCTACAAACAGGTCCGGATCGCCGTCGTTGTCATAGTCGCCGACGGCCACACCGGTGTTGTAGCCTTCGCCCTTCAGCCCCGAATCAACCGTGACATCGGTGAAGAGACCGTCTTTCTCCTGTCTATACAGGCGGTTCCAGTAATCGGCGGATTCTTTCAGTGGAAGAGCGCCCTTCGGCATCGGATCGTGAATTTTGGCGCCGTTAGAAAAGAAAACATCCAGGCGGCCGTCGCCGTTGAAGTCGAAGAGGGCAACGCCCGATCCCATGGTTTCGGGCAGGTATTTCCGAGGCGTGGCCGAAGAGCGGTGCCGGAAATTGATTCCTTTTGACTCGGCAACGTTTCTGAAGGTGGGATCCAGGCCGTTGGCGGTTGCGAAGATGAGCGTGAGGAGCAGCACTGTCTTCATAGTGGCCGGACTCAATCAAAAACCGCTAGTCCGTTCCCGGTTTGGCCGCAGCCGACACGATTTCAAATTCATCGCCGATCATAGCGGACTGGTTGTTGACCCGGTCGAAAACTTCAACCTGGAGCCGATACTTCCCCGCACCGAGATCCTTGGGTGAGAACATCCGGCTCAGGACAACGCGCTGTCCAGAGTAAAACTGAATCGATTCGCCCTTGTCGTCCACAATCTCCATCAACGGTTTCCCACCCTGATAAAGCTTGTATTTGATAACGAGAGACGGCTGGAGAGTCTGTTGATCGATCCCGGCATTGTAAATCTGCAGGTAACTCCCCATCAGCCGGTCGATCGGAAATACGCGGTCGAGACTCGGTCGGATCTTGACGTCACCGAGCACGAACATTTCGTCGATGTCCGGAACGCGAGCCAGCTTCTGGATCGAATTGCTGAGAACCAGCGAACTGAGCTCGAGGTCACGAGGAGCATAGTTCGGCGGAACCAGAACGCGACTTAACGTTCCGATTTTCCCGCTGTTCAAGTCCTTTACCACGAGTGTCAGCTTGACCCGTCTGCCTTTGTCCAGCACCAGCAACTTCTGATAAAGAGAGGTTCCGCGAAGGGCCGTTTGGATATGCTCGGCGCTGAAGGAGTTGATCACTTCGTCTTCAAATTCCTTCACAACCTGCTTGCCGAGGCCTGTAACCGTGCCGTAGATCGCCAGTCTCGATACCTGGCGGCTGTCCTTGTCTTGGAAGGTCAGGCTCCGATTGGCGAACTCCAAAGTGATTGGAACGATGCATTGCTGCTCATTGAGCCGAAACTGGCTCTGATGGAACCGGAAAGGAAGCGTGCTGTAGGTGACATCCACATCGACGATCTGTTTCAAGTCCGGGTACTTGATCTTGGAAGGCCGCATCACCCCGGCGTAACGCTCGAGCCGGACGAAAGGCCTGTCTTGATTACGCAAGGCAAGGAGCGGGTAGTATTCGCCACCACCGGACTTGATGAACCTATCGTGCTTCGAGGCCAGCCCTCGCTCTTCGGCCATCGTGAGCCCGATACCGGGAACGTTCGTGAAGGCGTCTTTTTCAAAAGGATCGGAGGCAAGGTGGTAATCGCCGGTCAAAGTGGTATCGACGAACTCGAGCTCGATATCCTGACCCAGGCCGTCGATGTTCCGGTAGCGCCAAACCTGGTAAGGGAAGACGGCCGTCTCGCCGCCTCCTTCGTACATCGGACGGGAGTAGGGCCCCCCGAAATTCTCCTGGATCTCAAAGGGCTCACCGTGGATGATGTAGACCCTTCCGCGGTCGCTTCGCCACCCTGGCTTTCCGCTTCCGAAATGGTCATTGGCGTAGGCGATTCGCCGGTAATGCTCCTCCTTGGCCTCATTCGTCGGTGCCTTGGGATCGGGATCGCGCCGCCGCCAGAACTGTTCGACGAACTGCTCTTTCTCTTCCTCGGTGGTCAGCTTGTTGAAAACTTCCTTCTCTTCTTCGGTAACGATGTAGACCACGTCTTCGTTGAGCCACTTTCGGTAGTAGTCCATTTTTTCTTCGCGGCGCAACTGTTCGGTTCCGGATGTGCTTTGCTGTTGGGCGGCTAAGCCGACCGAGAGACAGAGCGCAGCGACAGAACAAAAAAGCGTTCTTCGTGCGGTCATTCTTACTCAGAATTCTAGCGCAATCGGGAAAAGGGGATAAAGCGAGGGGCGAAGGGGCGGAGGGGCGGAGGGACATAAGCGCTCAAATTAGG
>Ga0105104_10004122_pt1 | contig 10166 bp, 9 predicted proteins | sample PPLLaktember2015_3_FD_87034 | JGI IMG/M metagenome (GOLD analysis project Ga0105104, IMG submission 87034) | Freshwater sediment microbial communities from Prairie Pothole Lake near Jamestown, North Dakota, USA - PPLs Lake P7 Core (6) Depth... | ecosystem: Environmental > Aquatic > Freshwater >... | reverse complement strand
GATCAGGAGTTTGTCGTGAAGATGAATGGCCTCATCAATGCGAGACCGGAATTTGTCGCCGATTTTCATGTCTTCAGGAGCAAACCAACATCGCACCCCTGTTGCCTGGAGATCGGCATAGAGTCGTTCTGCAAGCGCGGTATCTTTGCTGGAGTATGAGATAAAGCACGAGTGGTAGTCAAATGGCCGTTCGACCAGCGATTTGACATAGGTGATGAACTCGTCTGGGACACCACACCCACGGAGGAAGACTTCGGGAATTTGGCCGTGCGAGCGATAGAGCGTGTCGATGCCGATGGTCGAAGGCCCCTCATGCTGTATGGTATCGAGTCCTCGCGCTGTGCTGAGATCAATATGTGACAGTGTGGTCCATCCAAATATCGCTTTATAGAGGTTCGCCGCGTTGAAGTTTGTGTCGATGAAGTGCGTTTCGCCGAAGCGCGCCTCTGTAAGGTTCGCTCCGGTGAAGTCCGTCTTGAGGAGATACGCGTTGTCGAAGCCCGCCCTACAGAGGTTCGCCCGTGGAAAGCGTATTTCGCTGAGGTCCATACCGTAGAACCGCGCCTCGCGGAGGTCCGCCCCGCTGAGATCGACCTTGTAGAGATCCATTTCGCCGAGATCCAACTCGTGGATATCCGTACGTTCGAGGTCGTGCCCAGTGAAGTTTGTGCTGCTGAGGTCTGGCTGTATCCCAGGGTTTTTGCTCCGCCACTCATTCCACGCCTCCACCCCTTCCTTCAGCCGTGCGAGATGTTCCTCGTTCGCCATCGTTCACGCCTCCTCCGCTAGCACGCTATCACCTTCCGCAGTCGTCCAGTCGTCTCCGCTGCGGCTTGATTTTACACTAGCCGGATGAGACTGCGCCATCGCAAGTGCAGTTTTCGTGCATGATGCGGCTGGTGATCACCTCGCCAGGGCTTCCCTTTGCCCTGCACTCCGCGCAACCGGCTTACCTCTATGCAAGTTCCCGTTAACACACTACCCCGGAGAGGTGTGGCGGGGTAATCGATAAGATCGTATAGTGATTGCTGAAAGTCATAGTTCTTCTCTCGCGCAAGGTTATATCTATCGATGCTGGAGGAGGGGCTTACGAGTGAACACAGAACATCAAAGCACTGCACTATCCTGGAGGCAAAAAGAGGAAATAGCGCTTGAAGTAGCAATACAGACGCTACCATACATCGGAGGCTCGCTGGCTACGCTATACTTCAGCGCAAAACAAGAGCGTCGTTTCAACAGACTAATCACTTGGTATCAGGAGCTGGCTGTTGAGCTAGTAGCTCTGAAGGAGAAAATTCCCCCCATAGGTGCGCACAACCAAGAGGCGTTGGAAGCGATCATCGAGACTCTGAATGAAAAAGTAGAAAGAGAACACTTGGTAGAAAAACGGAAGATGCTCAAAAACTACCTGAAAAACACACTCTTTCATCCCATCATAACAATCGAGGACTACGATGAGCGTAAGTCCTTCCTTGAGACCCTCGACGGCATGACCCTCTTTGAATCACAAATACTCGGGCAAGTATACCTCCAACCGGATGGGGTAAGCTTCCAAGACTTAAGACCTGCAGCTGTCGATCAGTATGCACTACGTGGTGCCGTCGGTAGACTGGAATCATATGGTTTTACCAGAGTTGTGCCACCCGGAGACCCTGGGGACAACGTCCTTCTCGAAAAAGAAGACGATTACCTACGGAAAAGCGTTAGACTCACTAACTTCGGAAGAAAGTTCTGTGACTTCTGCCTAGACAAATAAGGTGAGCTTACCCGCCCCACAGAGCATCCACTTCCCCCCGCCTGCCTCGCTGCGTGCCCTTGACAGCGTGAAGTCGCGTGCTAGTATTTTCAAGCCGAAGGCCCTGAGAAACTATGCGGGACAGAAGGTAGGCTACGCAGCACGATGAAAGGATGCCATGTTACCAGACTCGTTTTGGTTGAACTTCTGGCCGGGCATGGCCTCAACCACAGTCGGAGTAGTGATCGGCGTTCCTATAGCGTTGTGGCTGGCTCACTATGGCGCATTGATACAAGAACGAGCCAGGCAAGCTGAAGAGCGCGCGCGCCTGCAACGCGGTCTGCAAAGCCTCGCCGCGGCCGTGCGCCATAACACAGAACGTCTTCGCCACTTGTCTGAAGCGCTGCAAAAGGACCAGGCGCCATTCGATGTCGGACTTGATGTCTCAGCGTGGGAGGTCTCGAAGCAGGAGATCATTCCATTCCTCCAGGACGCCGACATGCAGCGCCGAATAGCTTACCACTTCACGCAGACCGAGTCACTGCGTCGATTGGCGGCTTTACTTCTCGACCAGTACGTTGGAGTCACCTCCGCACTTGTGAACGCTCCACAGAACCGTCAAGCGCTCCGAAACCGTATGCAGAGCGAAACAGACAACCTGTACCGTGAAGCCGAGGAGCTTGCAAACGATATCTCGAAGGTGTCTGCACGATAAGTCTAGCTACCTCCATGCTGCACCGGACGCGGGCCGCTTATCTCGCAGCCCGTTAGGCCACGTCCGCAGCATTGGGCAACTATCAGGAGATTGACCACTGGTTCAAGGCACACCGATGAAAATTATCCGCAAGATTTTCCCGATCGGCCACTTTGTCATCAGCTTACTGTTCATCGGCTGTGGGCTCGCCCTGATCGGTCTTGCGGGATTCGAGCTCTGGCAAGGCATTCAGCCGATGAGCCCCTTCTCTCTGCAACAACGGCTCAATGCGGTCCTGGACAGTATTGCCTTGCTGACCGTGGCTGTCGCTGCCCTTGAACTGGGGCAAACCATCCTCGAAGAAGAGGTACAGCGGGAGGCCCAGATGAGTGCCCCCACGCGCGTCCGCCGATTCTTATCCCGCTTCATGGTCGTGCTGGTCGTCGCGCTCTCGATTGAAGCCTTAGTCACCATCTTTCAGTTCAGCCACGAGGCGCCGACACACCTCCCATATGCGGCGGCGATCGGCCTGGTAGCGGCGGCGCTCCTAGCCGCCTGGGGTTTATTTATCTGGTTGAACCGGACTGCGGAGGAACTGGAGCCCGAAGCCATGGAGGAAGCCAAGCAGGAAGATGCAAAAATAGAGTAAGCTGACCGGGGGAGGCCTAACCATGGCATGAAGTCGACGCGTTGAGGTCAAACCCACCCATCACTCAGCCTCTACGATACCCGTCAAACGTTCAGATTTGCCCCACAATCAACGCCCACTGGTGGGGGAGACCCTTCCCCCTCTGTCGCACCCTGCGCAACCGGCCTTGACAGCGCTACAGTGCCATAGTACAGTTGCGGCAGTCTGTACTTCCCTCCTAAGTTCTAGGTAGCTGGTTTATATCAGATTTGATTACACGCAAATTCTCAGATATATCATCTTCGATACTCTTAAGAAACTCAGACAGCGTTAACATAGATTTAATAACGATCTTAACAGCATTTATTTTATCGACTTCTGTCAGACTATCGTTCTTAACTTTTGTTTCAAGAGCATCAGGTAAAGAAATAGCTGGGGAAAAAGCACTCAGGACATCAGACATTGAATGCAAGCTGCCAATATCCTGTTTAAGATCGAAATAAAGCCAGGCTAATGATGTATCATAGGATTTTACTTGTTCAGTCAAATTCTTAATTTCATCAATTGTGGCAAGTAATACAGCTCTATCCAGCGAAAGTTGACCCATAGATGCATAAGCCATCATATCTATAATGTCTCTAACCATGTGGATTAATGTCTTCATATGAGTTAATTGAGAGACAGCCGTATCTGCAATCGGAATCTTTTTGTCAAACAAAGCTCTGTTGATTGAGGCTTCATATTGTTGGCGTTGTTCTTGTCTTTTCTGAAGTATTTCAAAAATCTTCGTAACAGCAATTGTAAGTACAGGTCCAACTGCTCCAATTAATACCATTGATAGTGTCTCATTCATAGTGTCTGCTCCGTGTCAGGGACAGGTCTATTGCTATGGATTGCCAGCGCTAGCTGGAAAGGCGCGCCGGATATTTTAGCATGGACCCCCCCTTACGTTAACTGTCTTTTTTCGACAGTCAGCATTTCTGGCCTGACCTTCCGTTTTTGAAGATCAACCCCTAGTTCAGAAAATTTCCCCAATTTTGAAGTCACGATTCCGTAGCCAGAAAAAGATGGGCAACGGCCCATGGCCCACCAGATTCAAAATCTTCCCCCGTTCTCTAGGGAAGCTCCCTAGAAATTGAGACCTCTCTGCCTCCACCCCTACGTCTACTCTTCCCCTGCTCCCATGTGCCTCCCGCTCAATGAAGCTCACAAAGCTAGGAGTCCCGGCGGAAGGGACCCTATTGACCGCCTTACCCACCCTGGAGGGACCCACCGGACCGGGACCCGGCAGCCACGTCAGCCGGGGCTAGGCCAGGGCAAGCCCTGGTTTTCCTCTTGGGGGAAACAACGTGTGTGAGGAGAGATGCACGCTATATTGACCAGCCGGGGAGCCAAGAGAGGGGGCCCAGGTAGCCGTCAGGCCGCTCACCTGTCAGCCCTTGACTTGCCTGCCATTCCTGTCATATCCTTGCCACGGGAGAAGCAGAGCAGACTCGCACGGAGGACAGCACATGGCGAGTCGGCACAAGAGTAGGAATGTGGGATGGGACATAGCGGCCTAAGACCTGCTAGCGTGGTACGCGGCGTATGGCACACGGAACCCCAAAGAGGCAAGTGGTCGCGTGAAACAGCTCACGGTGTTCTTTCATGGCTGGCGGCTGGCAGACATCGATGCTGCGGCGGTCATTGACTACATCAACCACAGAAAGGCACAGGGACGTGCCAATGCCACAATCAACGTGGATTTGGCTGTGCTGCGCAAGACGCTGCGCGTAGCTCAAGAGCTAGGCAAGCTGAATACCGTGCCCCGAGTTAGGATGCTACGACCGGCACCCCCAAGGGCAGGCTTCCTTGAAAAGGCCCAATTCGAGCGGGTAGCAAGTGCCTTGCCCCCTGACTTGGGCCTTGTCGTGAGGATCGGCTATACGCTAGGCTGGCGTCTTTCGTCGGAAGTGTTCACGCTCACGTGTCGTCAAGTTGATCTAGCGGAGGGCTGTCTAAGGCTTGAGCCTGGGATAGCCAAGAATCGTGATGCTAGAACAGCGTACCTGACCCCGGAGCTTGTAGAGGGCATCGCCCAGCAATTGACGCAAGTGAAAGACCTGGAGCGGAGGACGGGTGCTATCGTGCCGTGGCTCTTTCCGTACCTGAGAGGCAGACACATTGGAGAGCGCATCCGATCGTTTCGCAATCGCTGGGAGAAGGCGTATCGGATAGCTGGTTGTCCGGGAATGATTCGGCACGACCTGCGCAGGACCGCATGCCGGAACATGATCAACCGGGGAGTGCCTGAGCGCGTGGTAATGCAGGTTATGGGCCATAAAACCCGCTCCATGCTTGACCGCTACGCTATCGTGAGCCCGGAGGACTTGCAGGACGCGGCACGACGACTCTCAGACAAATCCTCATACAATTTAAGGGCCACAGGGGATTTAGTGGCCATAACTCGGCACGAATAAAGGACCAGATGATGTCAGAGCCCAAAATTGTCGATTATCTGCTCTACGAACCAGAGGACACAGGCATTCTGTGGATCAAGTTCAATCGTCCAGAGCGCATGAACGCGCTGATCGGCTCGGCTGAAGAGAACGGGACGGTAGCCAAGGTGGGCGAATACATGCGGGCGGGGGACGATGACCCTAACGTCCGGGTGATCGTCTTGACTGGCGTCGGCCGAGGCTTCTGCTCCGGCGCCGACATGAGGCGCGACATCACCGACGCCACCAAGGGTGAGCGATTTTCCGGCGACCGCGGCACCACTGAGGGACCAGACGCGGCCCGAGAGCACTTCTTCCACGGCTTCACCAAGCTGCATCGCGATATCTCTCTGATCCGCAAACCCACCATCGCGATGATCAATGGCGCCGCCGTCGGGTCAGGTATGGATATGGCCCTACATTGCGATATACGCCTCGGCTGTGAGAATACGCGTTTCATCGGCTATCAGCAATTAGGGCAGATCCCGGAAAATGGCGGCTGCTACTACCTTCCGAAGATGGTTGGGCTGGGGCGGGCACTGGAATTTGCTTACACCGGCCACCTCGACGCTGAGCATGCCTTCGAGTGGGGCTTGCTAAACTATCTGGTCCCCTCCGAGAAGCTGGAGGAGACGACACGGGCGCTGTGTGACCGCATCATGCGGACGCCTCCCATGGTGCAGTGGATCAGCAAACGCATCATGCGTGCGGCTCTGGATAGTTCCATGGAAACGACGATGGTGATGACCTCCAATGCCGGTGGGATTCTAAACGGATCGGAAGACGCACAGGAAGCCAGACAGGCCTTCCTGGAGAAACGCAAGCCGGCGTTCAAAGGGCGCTAAGAGGGGGAGGCAATATCACACGCCTTTGACGGCGAGGGCGCAATGGAACGGCAGGGCGATGAAGAATACTTCGTGAGCTCAGGCGCGTGCAATCTGGCGCCGAGTTCTCACGCTTCCTTTCCCGCTAGTTTTTCGCGTAGCAGCTTGTTCACCGCTTGGGGGTTGGCTTTGCCCTGCGTCGCCTTCATGACTTGGCCCATGAAGAAACTCAGCAGTTTTTCTCTGCCAGCCCGGAACTCGCTGACCTCTTTTGGGTTGTTGGCGAGCACCTGCTCAATGGCAGTCACCAGGGCGTTCTCGTCGCTAATCTGCCGCAGTCCCCTCTCCTGGACGATTTCGGCGGCAGCCTTCCCAGTCTCGTACATGGCGTCGAACACTGTCTTGGCCATGGTGCCGCTGATAGTGCCGTCGTCGACCAATTCAAGCAGCTCGGCGAGGTTCTCAGGGGCGATACGCGACTGCTCGACCTCGATGCCATCGCGGTTGAGGGCACGCAACAGTTCAACCATAATCCAGTTACTCACCACCTTCGGCTTCGGATAACGCTTGATGCAGGCCTCGTAGTAATCAGCCAGCGCTTTGGAGCTGGTCAACACCCCCGCATCGTATGCTGGAATGCCATACTCAGCGACCAGGCGCTGCATTCGGGTGTCGGGAAGCTCCGGCAGGGTGCGCCGGATCGCCTCAACCCATTCGCGGGTCGTCGCCAGCGGCACCAGATCGGGCTCGGGGAAGTAGCGGTAGTCATGCGCGAATTCTTTGCTGCGCATGGAGCGGGTGACGCCGCGAGTGGTATCCCACAGGCGCGTTTCCTGGAGCAGTTTCTCCCCAGCGTTTAACGCCTTCGTCTGCCGGATGACTTCATATTCCAAGGCATGCTGGACGTTGCGGAAGGAGTTCAGGTTCTTGATCTCGACTTTGGTGCCGTATTCTCGCGCGCCTCTCGGCCGCAGCGACACGTTGGCATCGCAGCGGAAGCTGCCCTCCTCCATGTTACCGTCGCACACCTCCAGGTATTGCACGATCGTTCGCAAGCGCTGCAAGTAGAGCTTTGCTTCGTCGGGCGAGGAAAGGTCGGGCTGGCTGACGATTTCCATCAGCGGCACCCCAGAGCGATTGAAATCCACATAACTGGCGTGCGGGTCATCCAGGTTTTCACCATGGATGGACTTACCGACATCCTCTTCGAGATGGATGCGCACCAGTCTGATCCGTTTCATCCCTTCCGGCGTGGGAATCTCGATGTGGCCCCCAACGACTAGCGGCTCATCATACTGGGAGATTTGATAGTTCTTCGGCATATCGGGGTAGAAATAATTCTTGCGGGCAAATCGGCAACGCGGTGCCACCTCACCATGGCACGCCAGTGCTGTTTTGATGGCACATTCTACCACGCGTCGGTTCAGCACCGGCAGCACACCGGGCATACCCAGACAGACCGGGCAGGTTTGCGTATTAGGTGGCGCCCCGAATGTCGTGCTGCAACCGCAAAAGATCTTCGAGTGCGTCGAGAGCTGGGCGTGCACCTCGAGCCCGATCACGACCTCGTAATCCATGGCTCTTCCCCCTTATAGCGGCGGTTTGCGTCGATGATAATTTGTGTGTTGCTCGAAGGCATGGGCGACGCGGAGAATGGTCTCTTCATCGAATGGCTTGCCGATAATCTGCAAACCAATCGGCAGCCCCGCCGAGTTGAACCCGCACGGAACGGAGATCCCAGGAAGGCCCGCGAGGTTGACCGGGACGGTAAAGACATCGGAGAGATACATCTGTAGGGGGTCGTCGGTCTTTTCTCCGATCTTGAAGGCCGGTGTGGGTGCGGTTGGGGCGACAATCACGTCGACGTGTCGAAAAGCCTCCTCGAAATCCCGTAGGATCAGTGTCCGGACCTGCTGCGCCTTCTGATAATAGGCCTCATAATAGCCAGCGCTGAGTGCATAGGTGCCAAGCATAATGCGGCGCTTGACCTCAGCGCCAAAACCCTCGTCACGCGTGTGCATGTACATATCGCGAAGATTCGACCATTGTGGCGTACGGTAGCCGTACTTGATGCCATCATAGCGCGCTAGATTGGAGCTGGCTTCCGATGGGGCCAAAATATAGTAGGCGGCCACACCGTACTCGCTGTGGGGCAGCGTCACCTCTGCGGTGGTGGCTCCGACTCCCTCAAGCACCTGGACCGCCGCGCGCACGGCCCGCTCGACCTCGCTGTCGATCCCTCCAACAAAGTATTCGCGTGGAATCCCGAGGCGTAATCCTTTCGCGCTGCCGGTGAGCGCCCGAGTGAAATCGGGCATCGGCATAGCGGCCGAGGTCGAATCGCGTGGGTCGTTGCCACCGATGACGTTCATGATGAGCGCCGCATCGCGCACATCCTTGGTCATCGGGCCGATCTGGTCTAATGACGAAGCGAAAGCCACCAGTCCATAACGGGAAACCCGCCCATATGTGGGTTTCAACCCGACGATACCGCAGCACGCCGCGGGCTGACGAACCGAGCCCCCAGTGTCGCTGCCGAGCGCCGCGGCACACTCATCGGCCGCCACGGCCGCCGCCGACCCCCCGCTTGAACCACCGGGAATGGCGCCCAAATCCCAGGGGTTATGGGTGATGCCAGAAGCTGAATGTTCAGTGGACGAGCCCATGGCGAACTCATCCATATTGGTCTTACCTAGCACAATCACCCCCGCCGCCTTGAGGCGCTCGATCACCGTGGCATCGTAGGGCGGCACGAAGTTGTGGAGCACCTTGGAGCCACAGGTGGTACGGATACCCTCGGTACAGATCACATCTTTGATCGCCAGAGGGATGCCCAGCAATGGGCCGGACTCCCCTCTCTGGCGTCGCTGATCAGCGCGATCGGCCTGCTCAAAAGCTTCCTCGCGCGTGAGGGTCACGAATGCGTGGACGCGGTCGTCAAGCGCGGTAATACGGCGGTAAAACGCCTCAGTGAGGTCGCGGGCGTTGACCTCGCGGCTGGCCAAGAGATCCTGTAACTCATGAATTGTTAGGGCATGCAGGTCCATGATCCCAGCTATTCTTCAATAATCCGCGGCACCTTGAAGAAAAAATGCGACTCTTCGGGGGCGTTCTGAAGGACCTTGGTGCGGTCCAAAGAGGGTTGTACTGCATCGTCGCGAAAAACATTCGACATCGGGATCACCTGTGAGGTCGGCTCGACATCACTCGTGTCCAGCTCGTTGAGCTTCTCGAAGTAGGCGAGGATATTGTTGAGTTGTGCGATGAATTGCTCTTTCTCTGCAGCGGTCAATTCAAGCCGAGCTAACTCGGCGACATGCTCCACATCTTCGCGAGTGATCATGAGGACACCTTTTCCAGTTTAGCATACTTGGCCGCCACGACTTTGCGGCCCATATCGCGGAAGATGATCGTCAGCTTTAGGGTCTCCCCCTCGCCTTCCTGCTTCTGCACCACCCCCAAGCCCCATTCCGGATGGCGCACAAGGGTGCCGGGCCGATACTCGCCGCCCCAGAGCTGTCGGGTATCGGGCTTGCCATCGCGGTGCGGATCGCTGATACTGGCTCCAACGGTCGTAGACAGCGGTGCCCCCGACGCTGGACGATCCTCTTCGTCACGATCGCCATGCCCCCAAGTCATCCGTCCCTGCCGCCCGCTCACTCCTTGCCGTGGAGCCCGTTCCGCGTTCAGCAGTACTGGCGGAATGTCTTGTAGAAACATCGAGGGCGGATTGAACAGCTCGGTGCCATAGATCCTGCGCCTTACCGCGCTGGTGAGAAACAGACGGTCTTTGGCGCGCGTCATGCCG
>Ga0105104_10004121_pt1 | contig 10166 bp, 6 predicted proteins | sample PPLLaktember2015_3_FD_87034 | JGI IMG/M metagenome (GOLD analysis project Ga0105104, IMG submission 87034) | Freshwater sediment microbial communities from Prairie Pothole Lake near Jamestown, North Dakota, USA - PPLs Lake P7 Core (6) Depth... | ecosystem: Environmental > Aquatic > Freshwater >... | reverse complement strand
GAATTGGTAATATATAAGGCAGGTTTGTTTATGTTGTTTCTAAGAATTAGAAAACTGAGCCAGATCATTTTTGATCCATCCTTGATTTCGGCACTCATGAAGGGGGTGGCAGCAGGAATGGAGCACTCAAGGATTCTAAAGAATTTGCATTGTGAAACTGTTGTGGATATAGGCGCAAATCGCGGTCAATTTGCACTCATTGCCCGGCGATCCTTGCCTGAGGCAAGGATTGTTTCGTTTGAGCCATTGAGAGAACCTGCGGCGCTTTTTCGAAGTGTATTCCATTCTGATCCTAATGTCACTCTTCATGAGTTTGCAATAGGTCCGGAAGAGAAGTCCATGACCATCTATATAACAGAAGCCGATGATTCGTCTTCCCTACTACCCATTTCATCACTACAGAATCATTTATTTGCTGGCACATTGCCGAAGGAAGAGCGTATTATTGAAGTCAAGCCTCTTAACGTGGTCTTACATGCCAAGGATGTCCAGCCGCCGGCATTGCTCAAACTGGATGTGCAGGGATTTGAATTGGAGGCATTGAAAGGTTGTCTTTCATTGCTTCCCCTATTTTCATATATTTATGTGGAATGTTCCTTTGTAGAGCTCTATGAGGGTCAATCCCTTGCTCATGAAGTGATTTCTTTTTTGAGCAAATATGGTTTTAGTCTTTCTGGAATATACAATCTCTTTTATGACAAACGAGGTGTTGCCATTCAAGGCGATTTCCTGTTTGGGAAGACATCGACAGATTAAGGCTCATGCGCATTCTCCTCCTGGGTCTGAACTTTTCCCCTGAACTCGTCGGCATCGGCAAATATACCGGTGATTTGGCGGATCACCTTTCCCAAGAAGGATTCCATCTGCGCGTGGTGACAACTCCACCTTATTACCCAGAATGGAAGATCAAGATGGGCTATTCGGGTTGGATATATCGAAAGGAACCAGTGGGGAGCATCCTCGTCTATCGCTGTCCACTTTGGGTGCCGAAAAGAGCGTCCAACCTTAACCGCATCCTACACTTGCTATCCTTTGGTCTCTCCAGTTTTCCTATTTTGCTGGCGCAATTAACATGGAAACCGGATATCATCATATGTGTCATACCGACATTGTTCAGCGCTCCCGCAGCCTGGCTTGCCGCACGTTTGTCTGGCGCAAAGTGCTGGCTTCACATTCAGGATTTTGAACTGGATGCGGCGCTGAATCTTGGGATGTTGTCAGGAAGAAACCTGATCCTTTCATTTACGCGCGCGTTCGAGCGTTTTGTGCTAACACATTTCGATCGCGTTTCCACCATCTCGGAGAATATGGTTGCCCTGGCTGTTCAAAAAGGTGTGCTGCAGGAAAGAACCTATTTGTTCCCCAACTGGGTGGATACGTGCCAGATTTTTCCCATGCAGGAAGTAAATCCCCTACGGTCCGAGTTGGGAATAGACGAATCGACCAAAGTGATCCTCTATCACGGGAACATCGGGCGCAAACAGGGATTGGAGACATTGATCGAGGCAGCTACACTATTGCAAAACAATCCTGAAATCCTGTTCGTTATTGGTGGGGAGGGTGCCGCCCGCTCAGAGTTGGAAAAAAGAACTGTGGGTATGAGAAATGTCCGCTTTATTGACCTGCAGCCTCTGGAAAAACTCAACCAACTGGTGAATCTTGCAGATTTGCACGTTCTGCCGCAGCGCGCCGGGGCAGCAGACCTGGTCATGCCGTCTAAACTGACGACCATGCTTGCCAGCGGCAAGCCTGTTCTGGCATGTGCATCGCCCGGCACCCAACTCTGGAAGGTGGTGAATCAGGTAGGGAGGGTGGTCGCCCCCGAGGATGCACGGGCTTTGTCAGGAGCAGTTCTCGATCTGATAAATAACCCGGGCGAGTGTCAGCGCCTTGCAAAATTAGGGAGAAATTACACTTGCCAATTTATGGAAAGGGAAGTTATATTAGCAAAACTTAAAGATGCGTTGCAGGAAATGGGTTCATAGCAATTGATGCCCAAATGTTGTTGTCGTTGGTAAGGTAACCTTTAGTGTTTTTCTTAAACATCGCAGCGAGGAACTATGACAAGCCATCCAGATGAAACATGGAACGAAACAGTAGACTTCAAGCGGCTATTTGCCATATTGTTAAGGTGGACATGGCTGCTGATCGCTGGAGTGGTAATAGGTGCAGGTGCAGCTTATCTTTTTAGCCGCAATCAAACGCCTGTTTACGAAGCCACAACCAACATCCTGGTCACTCGCAACTCACAGCAAACGGTTGCGGATCTGACCCAGTCACTAAACCTGACCCAATTGGTTGAGACCTATGTCCGTATGCTGTCCATGGATGAATTTCTGGGTATTGTCTCCCAGCGGGTCGATTATGAAGTTGAAGCGGAGAATGTGAATGTCGCCGCGTTGACGAACACCCAGATCATCGAGTTGCGTGTGCAGGATGTCGATCCGGCTCGCGCCGCCCTGATCACTGATACCATGGTCGCGCTTCTGATCGAGCAGAATGAAACCCTTCAAGCCAGCCGTTACGGCGATGCAGAACAAAGCCTGGATATTCAGATCACGGAGACGGAAGCCAAGATCGCCGATTTCCAGGGGCAATTGGATGAGGCAAAAGATAACGCGCTGGTCGAGCAGGTGGCAGAGGCGAAAACCAATATCGATGCCACGGTGGAAGTCATCAATACCACCCTGTTCGATTTGGGAAGATTGGACGAGATGAGTTGGGAGTCAGCGCGCTTCTACCTGAACAATGCCAAATATGACCTGGTGGAGCAGCAGAAATTATTGGATCGTCAAATCGCCGATCGTGGTGATTTGGAATCAAAACTCACCACAGATCCACTCGTGCAGACCGACCCTGACTTTGCGGAAAATCTTCGATCGCAGATGACGAAATTGGATGAGAAGATTACGGAGACTCAACAGAATATTGAAGAGACTCAAGGGGAGATCGAATTCTTTACTCCTCTAATCACGGAGGAAGGTTTCGATAAAGTGCTGGTTGAAAAGCGGAATTTCTTACACACGCAGCAAGCACTGCTCAGTTCCTATCAGAATGTGTACACCAATCTTCTCAGCACGGAGGAGGTGAAGCGAACCACCAATGAGATCGATAACCTCGATAAGAATCTGGCACTTTATCAGGAGATCTACTTGAATTTGTTGAGTAGCCGTGAGCAGGTAAAAACTGAGAGAATGCAAAATACGCCAACGGTAGAGCAGGTTAGTCCTGCCAAGGCGGGGCAAGATCCTGTAAAACCGCGGACACTACTTAATACGCTCCTGGGGGGGCTGGCTGGTTTGATCCTTTCCGGGAGTATCGTGATTTTGCGCGAATCAACAGACGATACCATCAAGAGCAAAGAGGATGTTGAAACATTACTTGAAACGAAGGTGATCGGTTACATCATTGAGATTGCCAATGAAGGTGATGATGATGGGATCTACGTGGCGCGCGTCCCGCGTTCACCGGTTGCGGAAGCGTTCCGTTCACTGCGTGCAAATCTTGAATTTTCCGGCGATGCCAAGCCGATCAAAAGCATCCTGGTTACGAGCAGTGGTCCCTCGGAAGGGAAGACCACCATCGCTGCAAACCTGGCAGCCATTCTGACTCATAGTGGCAAAAAGGTGATTCTGGTGGATGCCGATCTGCGACGCCCGCGCGTTCATCGTTATACCGGCGTCTCCAACGCGACCGGATTAAGCGAACTGGTCAACGCCGAGGAAGGGGAGGAACTATTCGCCTATATTCAAAGCCCGGAGAGCATCCCGGAACTGGCTGTTCTGCCAAGCGGTGGCTTGCCTCCCAACCCGAATGAACTGCTGGCTTCGGAAAAAATGCGTCAGTTGCTGCAACGATTCTCAGATTGCTACGACTATGTTGTGATCGATGCCCCTCCCATGGTTGTTGCCGATCCGCATGTGCTTTCGGGTTTGGTGGATGGTGTTCTCCTGGTGATGGTACCCGGTAAGACACGGACAGATGTTATCGGTGCAATTCGGGAGCAAATGCAAAAGAGCCGTGCATATCTGTTGGGTGTAGTACTCAATCGCCTGAAGCACCGCCGCCAGGCGGGGTACGCCGGTTATTCCTATTATCAATATCCTTATTATCATTCATCCGACTATTATTATTCCAGAAATGATGAAAAAGTGGATGCACGGAGGAGAAAGAAACGTTCTACTGGTCGCCGGAATGAGCATAATCAAAGGGATACAAAAACATCCATGGCTCATAAGGACGACGGAAAATGACCACCACTTTTCTCAGTCTGTCATATTCCTGATTTTATTGGATGGGTGCCATGTTGGGTCAACAGAGCAGGGTGTGTCCACACTTGGGTCTTATGCTGGATAGAGCAACGCATATGGGGTTTGCCTCAGTTGAAAATTATTGTTTCAATTCCAAGCCACCAAAATCTCCCAAACCTTTCCATCAGGAAGGCTTCTGTCTGGGAGGCGGCTACGCTCAATGTATCCTCTATCATGCGGGTGAGGCAAGTTCCATGCCGGCGGAGATCGGCGCAGCGCCACCCGTCGATGCCAGGCGTCTGAAATCATTGGTGTTCTTATTTGCGTTGGTGATCGTCGCAGGCGCAGCGTTATTAATAAGCAGAGGTCGGAAAGATTCTTTTGGGGATTTACCCTCCGTATGGGGATCTGCGGCGCAGGCTTCCGTTACTCCAATGTTGGGCGCCTCTTCCGGGACCGCGACCGGAATTCCGGCATCCGGAACAGATGCCTCTGCTCCCGAGTCTGGTCCACTTCCTACTGACACCCCGATGCTCGCATTAAGTATCGTTGAGACCTCCACACCTCTTGCGACGAACGCTGTTACTGCTTCGCCGAGTCTTCATGGATTCGAAATCGTAAAGCTGCCCCCCGGAACTACTCAGGGTTATCTGGTACATATGGTTGCGGCTGGTGAAACACTAGATGTCATTGCAGCGCATTACGATACGACTGTGCAGGCAATTATCGCGGTCAATTACAAACTTAAGCCGCCGGTGTGGGTTCACTACCCCATTGTGATTCCCAAGGGCGCCACAGATGCAACCGGATTGCCTGCCTTCGATGTATACGTAGTGGATGAGGCTGAAACGATAACTGCGGAGTCCCTCGCGGAAAATCTGGGAGTGGATGCAAGTGCGCTTGAGTTTTACAACCTCTGCACCCGGAACTGCCAGTTCAATAAAGGAGATGTCCTGCTCGTTCCGTATACGGACTGACAGGATGCCCGCAAGAGGTGTAGCAGGAACCCGGATTTATTCCGGGTTAAAGCGTACTTCGATCATCAAGTCGCGGCGTAAATTTAATTGAGCCGTCCACGTGCCATTATTCTCTAAAAACGGAATGGTGGCGCTTTCGATTTGCGTGCCTGGCGGCAGATGCAGATTCAATGTGAATAGGTGCGCTAATGTACCGGGTTGTTTCTGCACTTTCAGTTTATAAACCCACAAACCACCTGCATCATCCTGCTTCAATACTTCGGCGGGTAAGGCATACTCAAACTCGGTCTCTGTGGATTGCCGGGTGGGAGTGATCACCATCATACCGAAGACGTGAGCGTGAGGGATATCCTCGCTGCCCAAGTCGTCGGTGCGCGCCGGAATGGTCTCACCCAACATCGTGGATTCTGCGGGAATGGCGCGCGGCGACGAGGAAAGCAGCTTTGTATCCTCAGGGGTATAAATTCTCAGATAGCCCCAATGACATTCATCGATGTTATAGATTGGCTCCGGGATCCCGCTGGGCGAGGAAACTGCAGAGGGCACATACCGGAAGGTAGAAAAAGGCTCACACGGAAGATCAACTTTCGAATGATTCGTTTGGTAAATCGTGAGACGACCCTCCGGCTGAGTTAGCTCAGTAAGATCCACACTGTATTCCAATGTTGTTTCCATCACAGCATTTGACTTGTTGTAGCCCATATTGGTGTCCACCATCATGAGGTAGTCACTGCTATTCAGGATGCGTACTGCTCCATCCCAACTTCGACGTTCGAACAATCTTGTAGCTTCTTCATCGTCGAATTGCACAAGGATGTGCCGCTCATCCATGAGCTCCATTAAAACAGGCACAAGTTTTGTCCAGGTCTGGCCCCGTGCCTGAAGAATCTTTTCGAGCAGGGGCTGGGCGAGTCTCCCGATGAACTGCTTGCGGTCCCATTTTCCCTGAATGCCTTGTGGCGGTGATTCTTCGGCGGAACGGAGATAATCCATTACGTTTTCGTGCGTAATGGGAAAATTGACATTGTCCACGCGCACGGGCCCCAGCGTCTCAAGCAATCGCATGATGACCTGCATATCAATGGCGATCACCCCATCTGCCGAAGAGGCTCGGGTGTATGAGTAAAAATATTCAGCCCACGATACAGTGGTGGGAAAATCGGTGAACCAGTTCGAGTCGCGGAACAGCAGCATTTCGATGTTCATGAACTCTCTGAACTGCCAGGGTGGGCTTGGATACGGTTTGGCGAGGTCATCCACCAATTCTGAAGTCTCGATATTGATGCTGATCAGCTTGCCATCCTTCACAACCGCTGAGCCCGCCGCCGTCAGGTAGCCGCCTGTTGGTCGCAGTTCATCCTCGTTTTGCATCAAAATAAGGTACGTCTGTGGACCCGCTTTGCCGCTCCCCAGAAGTTTTGGCGCGATATGTGCAAGTGCGAGGGCATCTTCCATTGGGAATGCCCCGGCAAGGGATTGAAAGAGCGGATCGATCCTTTCGGTCACGAGTCGTTTGAGGCGCGGCGAGAGACGTTCGACATCGATACGATCACGCGCCGCCTGCGCTTGTGCCAGAGCAACCTGGGCATTCAACAACTGGGGACCCGCTTCCTGCAATTGCAGAACCAGGTTCATCATTTCCAGAGGCTGATTATCCTGCAGGGTTGTTTCGATCGCCGGTGTGACTGCATTTAGTCCTTCATCTGCCGCAGTGGCGAGATTCTGCGCCAATGACAGCAGACCTTCCGCCTGGCTGAGGTCGCCTCCGCGCTGTGGCAACCAGCCGAGATAAGGAGCCAGCCAGAGGTAAGGTTCGGTATCATTCTTTAAATTATCCAGATCAATACGAAGCTCATGGACTTGTGCCGAAATTTCCGGGAATTGTTCCAGTTTCGGGGTGGGATTGAGATAACCTTCCAATCCATCTGCTTTTTGCTCAATTATCTGCACGCGTTGGTAAAATCCCCAGGCTTTCCAACTTAGGAATGCTGCCACTATCAAGGCGATTGAAACTAGTACAATTCCGGCCCGCTTTCCAAACATGCGAATTTTAGCCAGGGGTTTTTTATTGGCACTTACAGTCTTGAGTTCGAGCATTACCATCTCAGCCAGTTGTTCTACTCCCTTGCGGTGCCAGTCGCTCAATGTGCTATTAGGTGCAGGTTCGATCTCATTCCCCGCGAAGCGGTAACGGGCGCATTCCTCCTCGCTTAACCCGTCCATGCGACCATAAACAAAAAACAAAATGGAACGGTCAAGACTTTCCCAGGCTTCGCGCAGGCTGGATGGGATGGGTGTACCGAGGATTGCCGGGGCAAAATGCTGCGCCGCCAGAATGCCAAAGGCGCCCCAACGCGTGTCCAGTCTCTTCCCTGCACGCGGCGGACCGGAGGGAATTGTTTTTCGAAATACTTTTGTTATCAGATCAACGAGTCGTGTGCCAGAGTTTTTCTCTTTTGACCCCGATATTAAAATCGCCCAAGGATGATCGTTTAGCGTCTCCGGTTCACGGAGATGAGCAAGCAATGATTTTAATAATTCAACAGAGGAGGCTTCAGAGTATTCCATATCCTTGCTTTTGCAGTGAGTATACCCGTCAAAGTCAGCGAATGATAGGAATTTTCAATCCGTAAAAAATCCGTAATCAATAGCCCTGGCGGTTGCCATATAATGCAAATTGAAAGAACGTTGATAAATCTGACACGAAATTCTTTTAAAGGAGACAATTATGAACCGCATTACACGATTTTCCATGGCAGTTTTGCTGGTGGTAATTCTAGCTTTAACTGCTTCCGGGGTGTGGGCTTCCCAGAAATTTGCTGGAACTGTACCAACCGTACCTCCGAGTGGAGGCGGAACGGATCCCGGTGGTGTTGTTGACATGGGAACAGCTCTGTTCACACCTGTGGATAGCAATTCTACCATTTCAGTCGACCGCATCAGCCCGGATTGCACTACAGCTGCACCTGCGCCCGATGGCGTGGTTTGTCTGGCAGATGCTTTTCTCCTCACTGTGGAGCCGGCAACCGCGGTGGTGAAAGTCTGTTACGCATATCCTCCTGAATATGCGGAGAAGGAAGCCAAGATCTACAAGCTCAACGAAGAGGCAAATCCGCATGTTTGGGTGGAAGTACCAGGTGCTGAGATCGGCGACGGAACGATTTGTGTCACAACAACGGGTGGATATATTGGATTGATAGGTAAGCCGTAGCCTCCAACAAATTCGCGACCGGGAAGGGTGTTAGCCTTTCCCGGTTTTGTTTTTATAAACTACGCATGATATTCCAGCTTGTCATCATATTTATCCTGGGCTTGTGTTATTCTTTTACCATTGCTCCGGATTTAACATGGGCGCATTTCAGCGCAGACGGGGGTGATCTGATCGCAGCAGCAGCCACCGGCGGTGTGCCGCACCCAGGGGGCTATCCTCTGTATTTGATTTTGGCACGTTTTTTTCAATTCATACCTGTTGGGACTTTGGCATTTAGGACAAATCTATTATCGGCCGTATGTACGATTCTTGCCGCGCTATTTCTGTATGGATTTCTTATTCATCAATTAAGTGGACGAACCCATGCCAGATTTGTCTCCTTTTTTGCAGCACTTGCATATGGATTGGCTCCATTCGTCTGGGGGCAGGCTCTTGTTACTGAAGTTTATGCCCTGCACGGATTAATGATGATCGCAAGTGTTTACTTTTTGAGCCTGGATAAGCCGCAAATAGGTGAATGGACGCGCGGATTCATTTTTGGAATTGCCGCTGCCAATCACCTTACTTCGATTATGATATTCCCATTGATTGCGTTGAATTTCCGTGAAGGAAAATTTGTATCGACCCGGGTTTTCTTGATCAGGTGTGCAGGGATATTAAGTGGTTTGCTCCTGTATCTAATGCTTCCGTTGCGTGCATCCTTTGATCCGCCAGTTAATTGGGGCGATGCTTCAATAGTCGACGGTTTTGTGTGGCTGGTCAGCGGTCAACTGTATCACGACTACTTTCTAAGCCCGACATTTGCAGACATTCTTCAGCGAATGCACGCATTCGCAGGACTATTGCTGGAGCAATATACATGGCCAGGCGTCCTGCTTGCTATTTATGGATTGTTTTCGCTCCGTTCCCGCCATATTTTAATAGTTACCCTGTGGATGGGGACGACATTCCTGTTATACGCGTTGTTATATGGATCCACTGATTCACAGGTGAATCTCTTACCAGTTTGGCTTATCTTTGCAATCTGGCTTGGCTATGGCTTACAGGATGTGTTTAAACTGATTCATAATTTTTCCAAGATTCGGTTGGCTGCTGCATGCCTGCTTTCTGTCATCTTGATCCTGCGGATTCCATTTGTCTTTCCTTCAGTGGATGTCTCAGATGAACCCTCTGCGCAGGATTTTGTTGACCAGTCCCTCGCGGAGATCCCGCGCGATGCGCTCGTATTCGTAGATGGCGATGAGCAGATTTTTTCCCTTTGGTACGCCCAATTTGCATTGAAACGCCGGTTGGATGTGGTGCTTGTCGCAGAAGGTCTGCTCCCATACAGATGGTACATCGATAATCTGCATCGCAACTACCCGCACCTGGAAATACCTGAACGTGAACAACTTCGCGCATTTGACCTGGTTGCCGCGAATCCAGAGCGGGTTGTATGTTATATTTCAGCGGACGAACCTCTCTTATGTTTGAAAGCAGACTCTGAATCGAGAAATATTATCAATGAATGCCATGATATCGATACTATTTATTTGCACAGCAAACCGTTATCGTTCCCCTATTGCGGAAGCTTGTTTCAAGAAGAAGTTAATTGAGCGCAACAAGGATGTGGGTTGGGAGGTTCTGAGCGCCGGTACATGGACGTCTAATGGCTTACCCCCAGTGCAGGAGGCAATTCTCAAGGCAAAAGAGCTTGGTCTTGACATCCAGGGTCATCGCTCCCAGGTT
>Ga0105104_10004120_pt1 | contig 10166 bp, 11 predicted proteins | sample PPLLaktember2015_3_FD_87034 | JGI IMG/M metagenome (GOLD analysis project Ga0105104, IMG submission 87034) | Freshwater sediment microbial communities from Prairie Pothole Lake near Jamestown, North Dakota, USA - PPLs Lake P7 Core (6) Depth... | ecosystem: Environmental > Aquatic > Freshwater >... | reverse complement strand
TGATGATAGGAGGCCACGACGTTCGGATCGTGAGAAAACAGCAGGGAACGATCGGGCTCATCCGGCAAGTGCTGCGCCAGATGGTCCACCAGCGCCTCGAAGACGCCCTCGACCTGATTGGATCGCGCAATCACACTGCGGCGGGCTTCGCCCACTTCGGCAGTCTTCATGCGATAATCGCGCTCCCTGAGATTGCCATCGACCAGTTCCCTGAGGGTTGACTGGGTGCCGTCTGGGAGGGTTACGAGGGCCTCGAAGTCGGTCGGCTCCAAAACACGCGGTTTGGGTTGGCCGTCGTCGTCTTCGTCGGGGTCTTCGTCTTCCGAGCCGTCATCCGGGTCGTCTTCCGGAGCGTCGGGGTCGTCCTGATCGGGATCCCTGGGTGGGTCTTCGTCGTCCGGGCTGGCCTCTTCGGCTCCGTCCAACGTGTCATCGAAATCCAGGGCACTGGCCTCGTCAAGAGAAAGGCCAGTTTCGGCGTAATTTGAAGCTCCAGAAGGTGCTGGGCTGGCTTCAGTAGGCATACAGGCGGGTTCCTAGCATCAAAGTTTGGCGTCGGCGGCTTAGGCGGGCGCTCTCGATGAGGGTCGCTCCTCACGAGTACCACTTGCTGCGGCAATTTCCAAGGCGTCTATGAATCTTCGGATGGCTCGAGCGTCGGCGAGCGCCTCATTGCGCAGATACTCGTCCCCCGGTGGGGCATAGACCGCCGCATCGCAGGCGTCCTCGTCCATTTGCTGCAGCAGACCCATGGCCAAGGTGCTCTGCAGCAGAGTCCGGGCCGCAGCCTGCTTTTCGGTCGGCTCCATCAGTAAAACCCTCCCTGCGCTTCACGCAGACGGCGCCATTCTTCCTCGTCCGGATCCACGCCGGGGTCAGCCTGCATGCCGTAGACGCCCGCCGTGCCCAGCAGCGCACCGCCCGCCACCGTGGCAGGATGGGTGAAATAACCCGCCTCCGACGCCGATCGCATCGGACGAACCGCCTGCAGGCCGAGCGGATTGCCCGCCTCGTCAAACTCTTTGGTGCCCGACATATAGCCTGCTTCAGACAGGGCACCGCGCGCCCGGTGCATTTGATCCATCGACATGCGCGGCAGCTTCTCCAGGCCTGGAAACATGATTTCGTGCGGCTCCATGCGGTTCCGAATGCGATCCCACAGCATCCACTGCGAGCCGAATATGCCTTGGCCGGCGGCGTTTGCCTCCTTGGCATTAGCATCCAGAACGCGCCGATACGGGTCTGAAATCAGGCTGATGCTTTCCGGCTCCGCGACCCAGCGCGCGTTGTCCGGCTGCAAATGCTCAGGAACGCGCGGATTGACTGCGCCGAGGCCGGAGTTCGATCCCTTCGCAGGCTGGCCGCGATACTTCATGGCGGGATTGGAGTTCAGATAGCCGAACATCTGCTCGTTGCGAAAGGTCTGCGGCAGCTTGTCGTAGTCGGTGACGTCCTTCTTCTTCGGATTGGCCTTGTTATAGCGGCCGAGTGCCGTTTCCTTGAACTTGCCGTACTCCTCCGGAGACGGAAACATCTCGGCCGTGAACTTGCCGGCCATGTGCCGATCGACGGCACTGATGTTGGCCTGCTTCGGGTTTTGCCAGACGCCGGTAAAGGATCCAGTCTTGGACGAGAGGCCTGGCGTCTGATTGGAAATGCGCTCGACAAAGCGGGCCCAATTCTCCGCGTCGTTGACGTCCAGTCCTTCCGAGCCGGGGCTTTCACCGGCGCCGCGAAAGCGAAAGAAGTCCGGATCCGCCTCGATGCGCTGCGCCGTTTCCGCCAGGCGGGTATAGTCCGCAGTGCCGCGCGCTCCCAATCCGCCCCGCTCGCCTGCACCGAGGCCCAGCGCATTGGCGATCTTGGACGACAAGTCCTGGCGCTTGGTAGTGCCCAGCGTCTTGCCTGTTTTCGGATCGACCTTCGAGGCAATGAGGTCGGCGGCACCCTTCAGATTGGCGTCCTCGTCATAGCGCCAGGGCACCATTGCGCCCATCTTCTTGAGGTCTTCCGGCCCCTTCGCCATTGCCCGCGCAACCGCCAGTTCGTTCGGAGTCAGTGGCTGGTTCGGGCTGATTTGGCCGAGCGAGAACTGGTTGAACAGCCGCTCCGGACTGACCTCGCCGGCCGGCGACATGGTGGTCAGGATGCGATCGTGGATGGCCTGATGCAGTTCCGGCGGAATGTCGTTCGGATTGATGCCCTGCTGCTTCAGATGCAGGAGGTCATAGTAGGTGAACGGGTCTTCGGTCCCCAATCCAGGGATTGTGTAGTCCTTGCCCGACCGCGAGGTGATGGTGCCAAGCGACTGCCGCCAAGCGTCCTCACTCTCCGGGCCGAGGTTCTCGACGCCGTACTGCTTGCCGAAGCGGTTCCACTGTTCCGGCGTGAAGTCATGTGGGCTGACACCTTCAAACATCACGTCAGGATTGTTTATGTCACCGACTGTGGCATCCACCTGCTGCAATGCCGTATCGCCCTGCCTCAGCCCGCCGAGCGCCTCGTCGGCATACTTCATAACGCCGGGAGCCAGATTGCCCATGATGTCGCGACCGGCCTTGCTGGCTAGGCCAATACCGGCCCCAGCGAGGGCACCAGCGCCGGGAACGACATCGAGGAGACCCAAGGCCGCATTGCCTGCCGCAGCCCCGTAGCGGCCTCCCTGCGCCGCCTGCTTGGCATCGTCAAAGGATGCTGCGGTCGAGATGCCGGGAGCAAACTCGTTGACGATGTTGGCAGTGTCCGAGCGCATATGCGGAGCGCCGATATAGTCACCGATGCGACCCGCTCCCGAAATCATGCTTTCGCGGAAGCTCGGATCGTGCGAGCGCATTTCGCCGGTCGAATAGGCGGCAGAGCGCGCATCCATTTCCGCAAGCTTTCGGCGCTCTTCCTCCAGTGCGGCGTCCATGCCGCCAAGTCCGAGTATCTCGCGCAGGCGCCGACGGTCAGCCATTACTGAAACGCCCCCCTATCCTCTTGCTGCTCGGACTCCTTGTCCTGCATGAACAGCTCCTTGGAATAGTCCTCGACCCGGCGCCGGTCGTCTATCTCGTTCTGCCGCTCCTGCAGTTTCACGTCGATCTGCTTCAGGGCAATCTCGTGGGCGAACTCCATCTGCAGCTTCTCGCGCTCCCAGGCCATTTTCTGCTCCTCGAGCGCCTGCTCCTTTTGCAGTTCGGCCAATTTCACCTGCAGGTCGGCCTGCATCTGCGCCTCTTCCTTCGCCGCCTCGCGCTGGATCTGCACCTGCTCCAGTTGCGCGCTCTTCTCCAGTTCCAGCTGGGTCTTCTGGGCGTCGGCCTGGCTCTTCTGCTGCTGAACGGCCATGGCGGTCTCGCCCCTGGCCTTCTCGACCGCAATGGCGCCCTCCGCCTTCAGCCGCTCCGCCTTCTCGACTGGGTCTTCCTGCTGCGCCTTCTGCTGCTTCCGCTGCTCCAGTTTCTGCTCGTCCGGCTTGGTGAAGTAGCTGCTCACATTGGGGAGGCCGGTCGCCTGGACCGCCTTCTGGACGCCGTTCCATACATTCTCCGGGGTCACGAACGGGTTGTCGTCGGCCCCTAAAGCCGTGAGGAACTTCTCTTGCAACTGCAGCACAAAGCCGATTGCCGCCATGTCGCGCTCTCGGGTGCCGGCGCCTAAGCCGGTATTGACCTTGCAGCCCATTTCGCCGTTCCAGTTGCGCGGATCGAAGGTGACCCACTTGTCGGTCAGCCAGACCGTGCGCGGCTTGTCCTGGTGCTGGACGATCAAGCGCAATAAGCCCTTGAACATCTTTTCGAGGCCGCCCCTGGCGACCGTCCTGACCATCTGTTCGGTCTGGCCGATGCCCTGCTGCTCGATCATGGCCGAGGCCTTCGCCGTCATGTTCTGCAGCGCGTCTGGGGCCAGTCCCGACGAGGCATCGCTGATTCCAGTGCGGTCCTCGATCACGCTGTCGAGGTAGGGCAGCATGTTGAAGGCGTCCTGCGTCATGTTCGGGACGGTCAAATACGTGACCGCGGTCCTGACGTCGGTGCCCGCCTTGCCGATGATCGGTTGCCCAAACTTCCGGTTGTAGAAGGCATCCGGGTTCTTGATGCTGCCCTCGACATAGATCGGCGTCTGGTTGTTCTGGGCGTAGATGTTGTCGAGGGTGCTGCGCCACAGCACGGTCTTGATCTGCTGCAGATCCGCGACATCGTCGGTTAAAGACTGGCCTTCCCACTGGTGCGGGCGGCGCTCGATCTTGATGTCCTCCAGCGGCGCGTCGTCCCACATCTCGTTTTCGAGGATGTTGTCCTCAGTTAAAGCCCCGGCAATGACAATGCGCCTCAGTTCGGCAATGCCGTCGTCGTCGTAGTCCACCCGGACGTACAGATCGTAGTAATCGATCTCCTCGGTGGCGGCTGAATACGTCTTGCCGTCCTCGAGATTGCGCCGGCGTGTCTGTTCTGCCTCCTCCTGCTCGTCCTTGTCGTCGGAGAGCGGCAGGTCCATCACGCGGTCGTAGTCGTAGCCGAGCGCCACCAGGTCCGACCGAGTCACCTTTTCCACCGTGCCGACCAACTGCGCGGTCTCGATCGACAGCGCGTCGGGGTGGATGAGGAACTGCTCCCGAGGGAAGCATGCCAGCTTGACCTGGCCGGACTTCTTCATGATCTTGACCAGCACGTCGTGGACCTGCTCGGGAACCATGGTCGGCTGCCCGGTCATCGGATCCACGGTCTCGACCTGCACCTCGTATTGGCTGTGCTCCCTGACCTCGACCTCCTGCGGCAGGATGAGCTTCTGGAACGCCTGCTCATCGAGGCCGGTAAAGCGCTTCTCGCCGACCTTGACCTTCTCTTCGAACCACCACTTCAGGATGCCGTTACGCTGTAACGCGGCGTCGTGCATGGCGTCGTAGATGGCGTCGAAGCCGTTGGTTTCCGGCAGCACCACGTCGTTGATGTAAGTCGTGGCCTGCTCGTGGTATTCCTCGTCGCCCTCTTTCGTGGGGATGTATTCCACGACTTTGTCGTTGCCGAGAATGGTGCGGACTAAGGACGGCATGACCTTCTTGATGGTCGCCCTGAGGTCTTTGCTGATGACGCCAGAGCGGTCGTCGTCGTGCGGGGTGTCGCCCATCTTGCCGTCGAAGTATTCCTGGGCCCTCTCGCGGGTCTTCAGCGTGCCGCCGTCGGTATCGTCGTCCCTCGCAACCTCGCTTTCCCGAACCAGCTCTGAAACAAGGGCCGCGAGATCGGAGTCCGACATTTCCTCGCTCTGGCCGCCGGGGCCCTTGCCGCCGGCCTGCGGGTCGATGGAGCCCAAGCGGGGCTTATAGGACTTGGCCACGGGGCTTCTCCTTCCGGGGGCGTCTGGTCTTCAGGTGATCGAGCGCGGCGCGCAGATGGGCTCTGGAGGCCGGCTCGTTGTCATCGAGCGCAATGCCTATGTTGAACAGCACGTAGCGCAGGTCTTTCCATGACTTGCAGCCGAGCTTCTCCAGCTTGGTGTAGAGGGCATCCTCGTCGGCGAGGTCGGCCTCGGTGGGCATCAGATGATCTTCGGGGGGTTGTACTTGATCACCGTCGAGCGCTCCACATCGGCGAACCTGAGCATCATTAGCGCATAGCGGGAGGCGCTGATAGTATCGTCGCGCTCCTTGACGACCTTGCCGTCTTTCCTGTGGTACATGCGGCGCTCCTCGAGCCAGGTGCCGCAGGTGCTGAAGACTTTCCACCTTCCCGTCCTCATGCGGTCGAGCATATCCATCAGCCCGGCCTCGACGCTGTTCGAGCCGTCCTCGAAAGTGGCCTTGACCGCGGTGAAGTTCAGTCCCTGCGCCCGGTACTGGGCGGCGAGGTTCTCACCAGCCGCAGTGTCGTTGAGGCCGTCGTGGGGCCAGGCCCAGGGCAGCCAGAGCCCCCATTGCTTGAGAGCGGCGGCGTGGAAAATCGGCGTTTGCTCGCGCTGGCGATAGTCGGTTGTGAGGTAGACCACGTCGTTGTCGCGATCCCAAGCCAGTTTGCCAGCCGCGGATGGATGGTCCCAGCCAAAATCAATGCCGCCGATTTGAGGCCAGTGTCTGGGGACCGGAAAGGGGGCGACAATGATGTTCTCCTCGAGCACGGGAAAGATCAGGCCGGATCCCAGCGTCGGAATGCCGAGGGTTCGCGCTTCGCGCTCGTGCGCCGGGTAGGAGTCGATGATGCGCTGGCGCTCCTCGGGTGAGAAGTGCAGGGCGTCGGCGATGGTCATGGTGACGCGGGCGCGGTCGGGCGACTCCTCGAGGAAGAACCGGGCGACCACGGCCGACATGCCCTTGAGGGGCGTGAAGGTCTGGTAGACCATGCCGCCGGTCGCGTTGGTTCTGGTGATGCCCTCGAAGTAGACGTCCTCGGGCGGCTCCTCATCGAACCACACCACGTGGACCGTGTTGGCCTGCCATTTCGAGCGGCCCTGGTCGTATGACTTCAGGTAGAGGGTGCTCTGACCGCCGCTTATGTGGCGGACGGTGACCGTGTCGAGTGCGTTGGAGACGCCCATGCGGCGGGTTCTGGCGACGATCGATGCCTGCGGTATGAAGCCGGTGCCCCAGTTCTCTTCCTGGTCGGGTGGGCCGACAAGAAGGCGCTGGACGCCGTCGCGGGTTAGCTCGGCGCTTTCGGATCCAGCGATGGCGATGATGGGGCGGTCGAAGGTGCGGCCGGTCCACCAGTCGGGGTAGGCGCCGGTGAGGTGCATGGCGAGTTCGGCGGCGCCGGCCATGGTCTTGCCGAGCTGGTTGCCTGCGACGAAGAGGCGCTCGCGGACGGCGAGGGCGTGGAACTCTAACTGCTTGGGATAGGGTTGGTAGTGCTTGAGGCGGTTAGTGTTCCGTCTCCGGGTCAGTTCTGTCGCTATCTCGTTCTCGATCGCGTCTTGCTGCTCGAAGGGCATCGAGAGCGCCCAGGAGGAACTCGTCGTCGTACTGGTCGAGCTTGTTTGTGACATCGGCTGACATCGCTATCGCCTTACCGTAGGCTCTGTCTAGGATTTCCTGAGCGGCGTTGAGTCTGTCGCTGGTTTTCTCGTCGTCGGAGTTGAGCACCTTGGCGAAATAGGCGATGGCGCCGCCGGCGTATTCCTGGGCCTGGGCGGCGATGCCCTTGGGGCGTCCCTTGGGGTTTCCGGACACTCCGGGGGACCAGGGTCTGAGGCCGCGCTGTTGATCTTTTGTTGTCACGCTGTACCCACTGTCAGGACATCGTAGGGTTTTGCCTGTTGTTTTGGCATCGATGCGTTACGGGTGTCTCTGTCCTGTTCTAGCTCGCGGCGGAAGGCCTCGCGGAGGTCGAGTTCGGTGACCATTTCAAAGGCGATGGATTTCCAGCGGTTTGCGGCATCTTCCTCGGGTCGCCACTTTCTTTCGAGGCGCCAGTGTCCGCCGTGGTAGAGTTGGGAGGCCCTTGTGGCGCTGCAGCCGATGAGTTTGGCGATTTCCTTGAATTTGAGACCGGCGCGGTCGTGCAGATCCATGACTCGGCGACGGCGTTTGTCAGCCTCGTCGCGGGCGAGGTGGTTTTTGTTGGGTAGTCCGTCCCGTTTTGTCACGAAGGAGTCCTGCTTGAGAACGTGACGCGCTGCAACGCCTGAAGCCGTCCCTCTGTGCCGACTGACACCGAGGAGGTGAGGCGGGCGACACCGACTGCGGATTGCAAGCGGACATACGCGTCACGCCCGTTGGCCTAAGCATAGCAAGGTTAGCACTAGGATGGCTGTTCGCCAAACTTTTTCGCATCGCGTTTGGCTTTTCGTTTGGCGGCGGCGGCTTCCTTTTCGGCGAGGCGCTCCACCTTGCGGCGGGCGAGGACGCGCTCCAGCTTTTCCATTGTCGTGTCGGGATATTTCATCTGCATGGTGCGGAGGATGTCGGCCAGCATCTCTTCCCTGGACGGCCACGGTCTGGGTGACTTATCGGCGGTCATAGACATCTCCCGAGAGTCGGATGTGCTCCTCGACGCAGGCGCGGATACGATCGCAGAGGTCATCGCTCCAGAAGTCCGGGCCGGCTTTGTCGAGGTTGATGGCAGTGTCGATCCAGGCGAGGAGCATGTGGGCGTCGAAGTCGTTTTCGAAGGTGCGCTCGAGGAGGTCCATGGCATGGGTGCGTTCATGTGGACTGGTCATTGCAGGGTCTCCATCAGGACGTATACGCAGGCGCCCCAAAAGGCAGCCGAGAGGAGCAGGACGGTAATCAGCAGCCAGTTGGGGGCACGCCGCCGAGTCACTGCAGGCCCTGCGGCGGCACGAGGATAAGGATCAGCGCGACGATCACCGCGAAGGTGAAGCAGGCGCCGATAATGAACAACTTGATGGGGCGTGGGTCGCTCACGGTTGCGTTCCTTCGAACTGTGCTAATGTCGACCGCTCGAAGGAGGGCACTGAGATGATATCCGCATTGTTTACGTTGATCATTTACGCTCTCGTTCTGGGCATATTGTTCTGGCTGTTCGATTACCTGGTGGCGACGTTACCCATTCCGGACCCACCGGCGCGGTTCGTGAGGATAGCGCTCGTGGTGGTGTTTGCGCTCATCTTCATTGCCCTGTTGCTGAATTTGGTCGGTGTAAGCACGGGTGTGGATCTTCCGCGGCTGAGGTGATGTCCATCACGCTTTGGATGAAGGCTTTCGCCGTTTCGGAGACTATGGCGTTCCCGTAGCCTCTAAGCCTGCCTACCCGACCCAAGGCACCTGTCGTCAACGGAAAGCCAATTTCGGCATAGGCTGTGTAGGCGTCAGCCCAAGCCTCTTGTGTGTGGCGTGCCAGAATTGATGACAGAACACGCACAGCGTCTGCACGTTCGCCGGTCGATTGTCCGTCCAGTCCTCGTTCAGGTGATGGGCGTGAAGGCGATCCGTTGTGCCGCAACTCTCGCACTCGAACTTGCGCAGCTTCCGGGCATGATAGTGGTACGCCTTCCTTGACTGCCCACCCTTGCTGCGAGAGTTGGCGCAGGAAAGCGAGCAGAATTGGCGGCGTGTGAAGTCCCGGTAGCCCTCCAGCCGCCCAGACTGATGCCGCCTGCGCTCCAATGGTTTCTCGCACGTCCCGCAGGAGCGTGGCTCTGTCGATTTGGCTTTCCATTGAGAGCGCATCTATTTCCTCTTCAAACTGCGCCACGCGCTGATCGCACAAAAATCCCAAGCTATCGGAAGACCCATCAACCAACGGCTGTGGCTTGGTGCCAACTGGCCGCCACTTTCCATCGCGGCAGAAGAGCCAGTCAGCATCTGACCAGAAGCCGCGATCCGCATCGGCCCCGCCATCTTCGCGTCCTGCACCAGGCAGGCGCAGCCGTGCTTCGTCCCGTGGATCTCCTTCTGGCTGTCCGATCGCCCCGAGGTGTCGTGCGCCTGCGGCGTCGTCCAGCCCGCCAGGTCCACCGTCTTGCGGCTGCTGTCGGTATTGCCCGCGGCGTTGTAGCCCTTCTGCGCCGGCGTGCCTGCCATCGGCGTCGGCCAGCCCGCCATCTGGGCCACCATCGCAATGTCCGACAGGGTCACGCCCATCGACTGCGATCCCCTCGCCATCGAGTCGCGCTTGCGCTGGAGGAACTGCTCCGGCGTTCCGTTCGCCGGTTGCGCCACCGGCGTGGGCCAGCCCGCCATCTGGACCGTTCCCGGCAGTTTCAGCACTGGCTTGTCGTGATTGCCCTGCGAGTAGGCGTATTGGCTCCCCGTCGCGTCGTTGACGACCGGGGTCGGCCAGCCCGCCAGTGACACGTCCGCCGACAGCGCCCCGTTCGCCTGGTTCGGCCCGCCGTTCGAGCCGTCCGTTGCCCGCGGTGTGTTCCAGCCGCTCTGCGCCGCCGTCAGTGCGAGGTTCGGGTATGGCGTTGTTGCGAACTTCGCCAGCTTGTATTCCGTCGAACCCCGGTCGAGGTTCACGTCCGCCACCTGCGGCGTCGGCCAGCCAGTAGAGCCGCTGCCGGATGTGCGGCGCCCCGACGCCCGCAGCGCACAGATCGGCACCCCCGCAGGCATATCCATCGCCTTCCAGGTCAGCGCGTACAGCGGAGAACCACTCCCTGCCATCCTTGCCCGCAACCTGCTCTCCAAGGACAACTGGAGGGCGGCACTCGGCGATGAGGCGGTGAAAAGCGGGCCAGAGGTGTCGTTCGTCGGCATGGCCTTTGCCGAGTCCCGCGACCGAAAG
>Ga0105104_10004119_pt1 | contig 10168 bp, 17 predicted proteins | sample PPLLaktember2015_3_FD_87034 | JGI IMG/M metagenome (GOLD analysis project Ga0105104, IMG submission 87034) | Freshwater sediment microbial communities from Prairie Pothole Lake near Jamestown, North Dakota, USA - PPLs Lake P7 Core (6) Depth... | ecosystem: Environmental > Aquatic > Freshwater >... | reverse complement strand
GCAGGCATTGCGATTTGGTACTAGGAAAAACGATTATGAGCCAGCATTCCGCGATCGTGGGTGGGTCAACCGCTGGCCGCCTGCTCAACTGCCCCGCATCGCTCGCCGCCATTCGTGCGCTGCCGCCCACCGCCGACCAGCCCTCCGAATACGCCGAAGAGGGCACCGCGATGCACGCGGTGATGGACTACCTGATGATCCAGCGCGCCCACGGTGCTACGTCGCTCAACATCAGCGCCTCGCTCGGCAAGGTGTTTCACGATCGCCCGCTCACCGACGATCACCTCGACGCGATGATCTACCCGGCGCTCGAACAGCTCGCGCAGTTGGAGGAGGATCACGCCGAGGCCGATCCGTTCGAGGTCGTCGGCGTCGAGCAGCGCGTGACCTTTCCCGGCATTCCCGGCGCCTTCGGCACCGTCGACCTGATCCTGCGCAACTCGCGCTTCGTCATCCTCGCCGACTGGAAGTTCGGCCAGGGCGTCGGCGTGCGCGCGGAATATCCTGACGGCCCCGGCACGTTCGTCAACCCGCAGCTGATGTACTACGCGGCTGCCGCCCTGCGGACCAAGCCGCGCCTGTTCGCCGGCCGCCGCATCATCGTCGCGATCATCCAGCCGCGCAGCGCGCAGCCGCTCAGTCACACCGAGGTCACCCGCGCTGAGCTGCGCACCTTCGTCGAGGACATGCACAACGCCGTGCTCGCCGCGGTCGATCGCAATCCACCGATGAAGAAGGGCGAGTGGTGCCGCTGGGCGCCCTGCAAGGTCGCCTGCCCGCTCTGGACTGGTCCGCTGCTCGACCTCTCGCTCCTGCAGCCGGCCGAGCGCACCACCTCCTCTCCGGCGGTGACGCCCTACGCCCGCTATCTCGCCCACGCCAAGTACCTGCTCGACACCGCAGTCCAGCTCAAGGGCGAGGTCGACGCCCAGATGCACGCCTACCTCGAAAACGGCGGCACCATTCCGGGCTGGAAGTTGAAGGACAAGGCGACGCGGCGCCAATGGGTCAACCCCGACCTGGTCGAGGACACGCTCGGACAGCTCGGCTTTGACGACGACGAGATCTGGCGCCGCGAGCTGGTGCCGTTCAAGCAGGCTGAGGCCACCGCCAAGCGCCTCGGCGTGACGATCCCCGACGAGCTGCGCGTGGCGCCGCCGCCGAGCGGCACCACGCTCGCCACCTCCGACGATCCGGCGCCGCCGGTCGAGCGCGTGGCGTTGATCGACAAATTTACCGCGTCACTGCGGCTCCTTCAAAACCAGGCCGCCGAGTGACCGGCGCCTTTTTCGCCTTCGAATAGGAGACTGCGACTATGAATGAGATCACCAACCTGCCGGCCGACTTCGTCACCCGCCTGATGTCCGGCATTGCCCAGGCCCGCGCCAGCACCATCCTGCCCGGCGGCAAGCCCTACTTTCGCCTGCTGAAAACCAGAAAATACGTCTGGGGCCAGTCCAACGATGAGATGCAGGAGGGCTCCAGCTGGGTCGTCAACATCATGTCGATGGCGCACGGCTGGAGCTGCTGGGTTGACGGCGGCCCCAAGAAGGCCAACGACCTGGCCGGCGAGGTGCTCGTCTCGATGACCCTGCCGCGCCCGGACCAGCCCGAGCCGATCGGCGAGTTCGAGTTCAAGGAACTCTACAGCATGGAGATGAAGTGCCTCGACGGCGACGACGCCGGCACCGAGGTGCTCTACCGGATCAATTCGACCGGCGGCAAGCGCGCTATCCTGGCGCTGATGGACGAGATCTACGGCCAATTGGCGCGCCGTCCGGCCTATCCCTGCCCGGTGCTGGTGCTCACCTCCGACACCTATCAGCATAAGAAGCACGGCCCGGTCGTCTACCCGATCTTCACCGTGGTCGGATGGGCCAATATGAATGGCGAACTCGACCAGGGCGCGGACACTCCGGCGCTGGCCGACCGCACCCCGACCACCGAGCCGACCCGCCCGGCGCGCACCAAGGCTCCGCTCGCGGCGGCCCCTGCGCCCGCGGTGGAGCCGGTCCAGCCCGCCGTAACGGCGCAGACCCATGTCGGGCAGCGCCGCCGTCCCAGCGCAGCCTAGCACCTTCCCCGCGCGAATGCGGGGGCGTCAATCCGCACGGTCCGCAATGCGGATCGTGCGGACGTTGCGGATTGGAGGCCGCGACTTATGAACATGCGCACTAAAATGCGTTTCGCACATGCGCCGGAACGTGCCAACGGCCCGACCTTCGCGCTCGCCGACGTCTGCTTCATCGATTTCGAGACGCGATCAAGTGTCGACATCCGCCAGGCCGGCGCCGTGCGTTACGCTACGGAAGCCGACGCCATCATCCTCACTTACGCGATCGGCACCGCCCCGGTGCGGACCATCGCCGTGCGCGACTTCTCCCGTCCGCTCGACATGGTCGACCTGCCGACCGGCCTGCTCGCCTTTCACGCCAAGGTGATGAACGGAACCGGGGTATACGCCGCCTGGAATGCCGGCTTCGACCGCGCCGTCTGGAACTTCTCCACCCTCGGCTTTCCCGAGCTGAAACCCGAGCACATCATCGACGTGATGGCGCAAGGTGCGGCCTCCGGCCTGCCGGCCGACCTCGCCGCCGCGGCCAGGGACGGCCCGCAGGCCAAGGATAAGCGGGGGAGGGAATTAATTCGGCTATTTTGTACCCCCGACGCGATCGCGACGCCGCAAACAAACCCAGAACAGTGGCGCGCTTTTTTGGACTACGCCGCCCAGGACATCGAGGCGCTGCGCGCCGTGTTCCTGCAGACCCGCCAGCTGACCCTGGCGGAGTGGCGCGAATACTGGGCGATGGAGGCGATCAACGATCGCGGCGCCCCGATCGACCTGAAGCTGGTCGAGCGCGCCGCCGCCCTCGCCGCCGAGGACAAGGTGCGCTCCAAAGCCGAGCTGCGCGCCATCACCGGCGACCCCAAGATGACCGTCGACATGGTCGCCCGGCTGACCGCCTGGCTGCTCGACCGGCTGCCGGTCGAGGGGCGCGAGATCCTCACCAAGCGCGCCGAGGAGGTCGACGAGGACGGCAACGTCACCCGCCCGCCCAAGCATGCGTTGACCCGCGGCCGGGTCGAGCGGCTGATCGCGTTTTGTTCTAGCGTACAAATAGAGCCGGAAATCGGAGCCGCTAATTGTACGAATTTAGCCGACGTCTTGCGCGTGCTGCAGCTGCGCCTCTATGGCGGCAGCAAGACCCCGGCCAAGTTCGTCAAGATGCTGGCGTCCCACGTCGACGGCGTCCTCTACGGCCAATACGTGTTTAATGGTGCAGCACAAACAGGGCGTGCATCCAGTCGGGGGGTCCAGGTGCATAACCTGGCGCGCGACACGCTGCCCGACGAGGCCGACACGATCGACGCGATCGGGGCGGGACAGCAATACGACGATATAGCGGGCCAAAATAATGGGAGCCCGGTGGCGCGCCAGCTCTCGCTGCTGATCCGCCCCGCCTTCGTGCCCTCCGGCGACAACGTGTTCGTGTGGAGCGACTGGAGCAATATCGAGGCGCGCGTGCTGCCCTGGCTCGCCGGCGACGAGCCTGGCGCGCTGGCGCGGCTGGAGATCTTCCGCGCCGTCGACGCCAACCCGAAGCTGCCTGACCTCTACGCCCGCACTGCTGCAACGCTGTCGCATTTGCCGATCGAGCAGGTCACCAAGCCGATCCGCCAGCGCGGCAAGGTCGCCGAACTGGCGCTCGGCTTCGGCGGCGGCGTCGGCTCGCTGCAGGCGATGGGCGCCGGCTATGGCCTGCACGTTTCCGACGCCGAGGCGCGCGCCACGGTCAAGCTGTGGCGCGAGGCCAATTCGTGGTGCGTCGACTTCTGGCACACGCTCTCGGACGCGGTCGAGCAGTGCATGCGCCTGCCCGGCGTGCCGCAGCGGGTCGGGCGGCTGCACTACATCTATCGTCGCGACTACCTCGGCGGCTCGCTGTGTACTGTGCTGCCCTCCGGCCGCCTGCTTACCTACCGCGCGCTCTACGCCGAAACGGTCGACGAGTATGACGACGACGGCGAGGTGATCGGGCAGAGCCGCGCGCTGCGCTTCACCCGCGGCTATGGCCGCATCAAGCTATGGCATGGCCTCTTATGCGAGAACGCCGTGCAGGCGGTCGCCGCGGATGTTCTGCGTGGCACTCTGGTGCGCCTGGAGCGGCGCGGCGCCATGGTGCGCCTGCACACCCACGACGAAGTGCTGCTCGAGTGCCCGCGCGAGGAGGCTGACAACGTCGAGGTCGGCCTGCGCGACACCATGCGCGAGGGGTTCGACTGGAGCGAGGGCCTGCCGCTGATGAGCGAGGAGACGCAGGCGTATTACTACAGCAAGCACCCTGGGAGCGTCGGGCTATGAAGGAGCCACTGATCTATCCGGTGTCGGTCCCGCGCGACGTCTCCGAGATGTTCGAGAAGCTCACCTTCCGGGTGATCGCCACTGGCAAGGTGCGCTACTCGGCGCGCGCCATCCTGCACGCGATCCGCTGGCACTACGAGATCGAGCGCGGCGTGCGCGAGTTCAAGTGCAACAACAACTGGACCCCGACGCTGGCGCGCTGGTTCATGCGCAAGTATCCGTACACGAACGGTTTCTTTGAGATACGCACCGCGCGGCTGCCGCGTGCGGAGCTGGAGAACGGCAATGCGCTCGATCGCTGACCTGCGCCCCTACCAGCAACGCATCGCCACTCACCTCTACGAGCAGAACGAGGCGATGTGCGTGCTCCGCCCTGGCGGGGGAAAAACGATCGCCGCGCTCACCGCGATCGCCGATCTGATCGACCAGGGTGAGATCCGCCACGCGCTGATCATCGCGCCCAAGAGGGTCGCGCGCGTGGTGTGGCCGGACGAGATCGGCGAATGGGCGCACACCGCCGGGCTGACCTATGCCGTGCTCGACGGCGGGCCGGAGCAGCGTTTGAAGCTGTTGCAGCATGCGCCCGATCGCGACCTGACCATCGTCGGCCTCGACGTGGTGCAGTGGCTGATGGAGGCGCTCGTAGCCTACCACACCGACCATGCGCTCTACGACCTGCTGGTGATCGACGAGGCCAGTCGCCTGCGCAATCCGAAGGGCGAGCGCGCCAAGGCGCTGGCGAAGTATGCGCATCACTGGCGCATGATCTGGGGCTTAAGCGGCACCTTGCGGCCGAGCGGCCCGCTCGACCTGTTCATGCCGGCGCGCGTGGTGACCCGCGGCAAGCTGTGGGGGCGCTCGTTCTGGAAATGGCGCGAGCAGCACTTCTATCCGACCGACTACAACGGCTACGACTGGAAGCCGCTGCCCGGCGCCGAGGAGAAGCTCAACGCCGAGCTGGCGCCGCTCACCGTGACGGTGGCCGAGGGCGAAATGCCGATCGTCACACCGACCGTGGTGCTCGACCGGGTCGAGCTGCCGCCGGCCGCGCGCAAGCAGTATCGCGACATGCAGGCGAAGCTGATGGCGCAGACCGATGATGAAACCGTCCTGGCGGCTTCGGCTGCGATCGCCACCGGCAAGCTCGCCCAGATCGCGAACGGCTTCGTCTACGGCGACGACAACTTCGTCAACGACATTCACGAAGTAAAGCGCGAGTGGCTCAGGGATCTGATTGCCGAGGCGAGTGAGCCGACCCTGATCGTCTACGAGTATCAGGCCGACTGGCGCATGCTGGAGCACGAGGTCGTGCTGGCGACCAAACAGGCGTTCCGCTACCTCGGCGCTGGCGTGTCAGACAAGCAGGCCGCTGCCAATATTGAGGATTGGAACGCCGGCCGGCTCAAGTTCATGGGATTGCACCCCGCATCAGGCGGCCACGGCCTCAATCTGCAGCACGGCGGCGCCGACATGGCTTGGATCTGCCCGACCTGGTCGCCGGAAATGTGGGAGCAGACCATCGCGCGCCTGGCGCGGCCAGGGCAGCAGCGCCCGGTGGTGGTGCGGGTGTGCGTGGCGGCCGATACGGTCGACGAGCTGAAGCTCGACCGCGTGCACTTCAAGATGGGCGCGCAGGAGGCGTTCGAAGCATGGCTGCGCCGTTGGCACGCGGATGCTGCTGGTCGTACAGCTCCAGCGTGCCCCGCAGCGTGACCGGGATCGCGTCGATGATCTTGTCGCGCGTATCGTCGTCGGCGCGCGCCAGCATGGCAGAGATCGCGCGGAGGAACGTGAGCAGGACCACGGCCTGCTCCTGCCCGCGCAGTAGCGGCTCGATCTTGTCGTGCAGGTCGTCGATCTTGTGCAGGACGAGGTCCGGGTCTTTTTTCATACGTGAACCCTTGCGCGCGTCATCATGTGGCCGCAGCTGATCCCGGTGTGATAGGCGCAGTAGGTCTTGCCGGCGGTCGGCGCGCCGCAGAACAGATAGGGCACCCGGTCGCCGTGCGGCCAGCGGCACGTGTTGTCGTTGAGCTGCAGCAGGGTCAGCCTGCCGCGCTCGGCCGGCGCGTCGTCCGCCATCACGCGCCAGCGCGGCAGCACGCACGGCACCACCTCGGCCTCGATCGGCGCCGGCGTTGACGCCACCAGGGTGATCTGGCGGCGCCGCTTGTCGCCGCGGAATACCTTACGCTTACGCTTGGTCGTGCGCTCCGGCAGTCCCATTCTGCGGGCCTTTCCGATGCAGGCGTTCTTGGTCAGCGTGACCCTAAACTCTTCCGACAGCACCTCCGCGATCATGTCGAACGACAGTCTGTCGTTGCGGTGCAAGGCGCGCAGTCGCGCCATGCGATCGTTCGACCAGTCCATGTCTCCGTTGCGCTGCATAGCCTATTTCTTGCTCCTCATAAATGCGCGGACTTTCTCGACGGTGGAGCGACGCGGCTCGCGCCCGGTTTCCAGTCGCGGCAGCAGGTGACCGTCGTTGGCCGCCAGGATCCCGAACTTGGTTCGGTCGAGTCCATGCTTGGTCCGATAAGCATTGATCTCGTCGAGCAGTTTCCGCACGTCGGTATGAATTTTTCGCGCCATTTTATCGTTTCGTCTGCTCGGTATCCGACACATCTAAAATTTCGTAATCGCGCCTAAAGTCCGCGTCCGTCTCGTGCTCGATGCCGCCGGGGGCGCGGATCAGCCAGTCGCCGATCGCCATCTCCTTGGGTTGCCCGGCGCCGGGCCACGCGGCGGGCCACAGCGCCAGCACGCCGTCGCGCATCGCGGTGACGTTGAGCACCCAGAGCGGCCGGGGGCTGCTGCGGTCCTTGTATTGCCAGACGTCCCAGACCTCTGGCTTCAGTCGTGCGCGCATGCGTTAACTCCGCGTTAGGTAATGGGTGTTATCCCATTGCCGCGTCCACATCAATGGGAGTTATGCCATGACCACGCTCGCCGCCATCGCTTGGGGCCTGTCGTTCGCCACCCTCGCCTGCGTCGTCAACCTGTGCATCATCTCGACGATCCGCGGCGAGCCGCCGCGCGACGAGGAGTAGTTATCCACAGCCTGATGTAGCAGTTGACACCCTGTATCAGACGTGCCATATAGGGTCATCAACAACGGAGACGACCAATGACAAGTGCTATCGACCACATCCGCAGCGAAGTTCTGACGGAGCTGGCCGACCGCTACACTGCGCTTCCCGACCACTATCGTCAGCATGTCCGCTTTGCCGACGAGACTACGCTGCGCCGCGTATGGCAGCTCGCGACCGCCGACGCACCCGGCCACGACATCTGCCTCGCTCTCGGGCTGGAGCCTGTCGCATGACCCAGAAGCAGTTCAACGCCGCCTGCGAGCGGCTCGGTATCGAGAGCCACCGCCGCGCCGCGCGCGTGCTCGGGCTCGGCCGCTCGACCGTGATCCGCTACGCCTCCGGCCGCACGGCAGCGCCAGAGAGCATCAAGCGCCTGCTCACCATGCTGGTGAAGCACGGTATTCCAGAGGAGTTCTTGCGATGACTGGCTTTGTCCGCCAATTCGCGCTGCTGGTAGCCTCAACGCTTCCGGCCGCAGCGCAGCACATCCAGGATCACGACACGAGGACTGGAATGACCTGGTTCCCTACTGAGATAACGCTGGTCAAAACGATTAAGATCGAGGGGCCGGTCCCGCATCGTCAGGGCATGACCTCGATATTGCAGTTCTGGGTTCCGCCGGCCGCCGCCAGTGAGCATCAGCCGATGACGGCACCCGGCACCGTACCGATCACGATCTATCGCAGCCGCCCGATCGGCTCAACCACACCCAGCAAGCCCGCAATGATGTAGACGCAAACGATCACGACGATCACGACGATCAGCACGTTGATGATCGTGTGAAACGGCGCAGGCAGCGGGATTAGCGGGAGGAGCTGTTGCACACCCCAAAGGATTACGCCGAGTACGATGAGGGTCAGGATCACAGAGATCAGTGTACCGATCATGGTCGTCTCCTATCGTCGCACTCCGCAGCGTTGTGCCTGCAGTGTCGACCGCGCCAGACGGCGGCACTCCGCCTCGGCGTTGATTGCGTCGATCTCGGCGCGGTCGTAGTAGGGCGGCGGGCGCGTGATGACCTCGTCGCCGCGCCCGAACCACCCGCCACCAATGGATGCGCAGCCCGACAGCAGCAAGGCCATCAGGGCTGCGCGGATCATGGCGGCTGTGTCTTGGTCAGGAAGTCGGCCAGTGTCAGCGGCGGCTCGCCCTCGATCGCGCGCAGCCTATTCTCGTGGTCGTACAGTACGGTCGCCTCGGGCGCGGGCTTCGGCATGACAGTAGGCGGCGGCACGTAGGGATCGGGCACGCCGCCATCGTAGAGCCATTCGTCATATTCCGCGCGGTCCCGGTTGGCCGGATCGTTCGGGATGCACGCGCCATCTTCGGTGCGGATCACGACATCGGTCGCGGTGAGTTGATATTCTGCCATCACAACCTCGCGTCCATTGTAAGACCCGAAAGACCGTCCGCGACGTTCTGGAAATAACACCGAGCAGGTCCAGCCACTGAAACAACAGATTGTAAAACAACATGCTCGTTTGATACTGCACCTATAACTGGGACGCCTGTGTTTACTGTATTCCAGCTACCTATAATCGCTCCAGTAGGTGCTGCCCGCATCTGGACTGGATGCTGTTGTGACCAGTTAAAATATGTACCTGTTACTCCATAAAACTCTGCGTATACGTAATTCCCCGTCACCATTTTGTAATAATACCGTCGCGCCAACTGCAACTCCTGATCATACGGCCGCATGATCAGCGGCGATTGCGCTGCGGTCGGAGCCTGCGTGCCGGGAAGGATGGTGACGCCAGTTATATAAATAGCGTTCCCGCTAGTGGCGAAAAAATTGGTCGCAGTCGGGCTACAAAACTTATTCCCCGCTTGCCACGAGCCCGCGGCTTGCTGCCAGTTGGTCCCACAACGCGACGAAAATCCAACAGTAATTCCGAGAGCGTTATTCTTGGCCCATGTACCCGCTGTATCGCCGGGAATGGTGACTGTCTTGTATTGCCATCCACCCGCGACAGACAATGCGACATCCGTTACATAGCTGCGGGTGCCGTTCCGCGCCGACACACTCAGTGTACCAGTGATACTGGGCCACACCCAAAAGCCAACGGTAATCGGCATTGCGTCTGCTGCGCCCCATGAAAGCCGCGCGACGCGGTAGCCCTCGCAGTTCTGGAATATGTGAGCAATGTCGTTCGCGCTGCTGCCAATGTTCCCGCCAACCGTAGATTGCATAAATATGCTATTGGACAAGCCCGTAGGACCAGCCGCTATTTGGCCTGCCTGAACCGCCGCCGTCGCGGGGACATGATTATACTGCATCCACCAGCCATCGACGACGACATGCGCGCCGCCGTTCGACAGGGCGAATGCTGTCGCCCCGCGCTCTTGGCTCACATCCATCGAGCCGTTGATCTGCATCCCGTTGTAGGCCAGCGCGTCGAACGGCGCGGCGGCGATGTTGTTGCACGCGACGGTCTTCTCCGCGTCCGTGTATGTCTGCGCCGCCTTGACCGACACGACGCCGAGATTGTTGGCAGCGTCGATGGCGTTGTTGGCACCCGTGCCGCCCGCGATGATCGGGCGCGGCGCGTTCAGGTCGGTTTCGACGTCGGCGACGTTGGCGTTGTACTTCGTGCTCTCGATCGTCGTATCCGCCACCGCATTGGTGCCGGGCGGCCTCGTGTAGATACCTGATCCGTCGCGCGGCATGGCGCCCTCCTACCTGTTCGTGGATGACGGCGCCAGCGCAGGCGCG
>Ga0105104_10004118_pt1 | contig 10169 bp, 8 predicted proteins | sample PPLLaktember2015_3_FD_87034 | JGI IMG/M metagenome (GOLD analysis project Ga0105104, IMG submission 87034) | Freshwater sediment microbial communities from Prairie Pothole Lake near Jamestown, North Dakota, USA - PPLs Lake P7 Core (6) Depth... | ecosystem: Environmental > Aquatic > Freshwater >... | reverse complement strand
GACCTCAATTCGGGCGATTGTATCGTGATGGCGGACGCGAAATTCCACAAGGCCGAGCGTTCGCAGAAAATCTTCCGCTTTTTCGATTTGTTCTAATCGCTTCTCGCTAATCTCAAGGCCGTAGGCAAGCCGGGACGCAAGACAAGGCGACGAGGGAACGTCTGCTGTCTCAAGGCCCATTTTTCTGCTAAGCGCTCGTATGTCCTTTTTTGTCAATCCCGCTTCCGCCAAAGGCGAACGAACGCCGAAAACCTTCATCGCCCGGTTGCCGGGACGAAAATCATCGAGGTCGTCGAGATTTGTCCCGAATACGACGTGTTTGAGACCTTTTTCCCTGGCTATCTCCAAAAGCTCCTGGCATAAATGGCTCTTGCAGTGAAAGCACCTGTCGGCCTTATTGGCGACAAAATTCGGGTCCTTTAGCTCATCGGCATCGATAGTCAGGAGTCGAACGCCGAAATCCTTCGCGATTTTCTTCGCCCTCTTAAGAACGTGCTTTGGCTCAACAACCCCTGCACTTATACACGCTAAGACATTTTTCGCATTCAAGGTATCAACGGCGACTTTCAAAAGAAAAGTGCTGTCCACCCCACCCGAGTAAGCGACTACTACGCTTTCCAGCTCTTTGAGGATTTGCTTTAACGACTCGAATTTTTTGTGAAGGGTATCAGGCATCAAAGAAGCTCATCCAGCATTTCCGCCGCGGTAGCGACGTATTCAGCGCAAATCGTGGTGAACAGTTTTTTGTCCTTTGCCTCTTTCAATCCCTCGGGCGTGGTAATATCGCAGCCGAGAAGCGCCTTGCATTCGATTGAGCCGTATCGCGCCCTGAATTTGTCCGCTAACCGCTTCGAGAGTTCGAATGTCTTTTCTTTGGCCTTATTGTCGTCGGCCTTTGTCTTGCCGTATTTTAGCCCGATGACCATAATCGCGCCCGTAACCGCCCCGCAGGTCTGCCCCAGGTGCATCCCCCCGCCGAAGCCAGTCGCGATTTTCAGCGCCTTATCGCGCTCTAATCCGAACTGCTCGCAATACGCCGCAACAACCGCCGGCGCGCACGAAAACCCTTCCGTATAAATCCCCTTTGCCTTTTCCGCATTACTCATATCGCACCATCCACTTTCAATTTAAGGTTAAATTATGGTATTCTCCAGTAAACTGTCAGATAACCCGCGTCCTGCGCCATTTCGATTACGTGCAACAGGATGAATATCCACACAAACCACATGCCGTCTATAAAATTCCTGACAAATGTGTTTACCTTTATCATGTAAAACTGAGGCCCCCTGTATAACGACGGTTTCGGCAGAAACCTCGGAGTCCTGAGCATATAGTCACGATAAGCTTCGCCGAAAGCGCCTTCAAGCTTCTTTTCCTCGGCAAGAACGGTGAACGGATAATAGAACACATAAAAAACAAGTATCAGCGCCAAAATCAGCAGGTTCTCCGATACCAGCCCGATACCCACCGCGCCTATAAGACTGAAAAAATACAACGGATGCCGCACAATCGAATAGGGGCCATCCATAATAAGCTCTTTGCTTTTATTGCCGCTTATATACATCAGCGCCCATAATCTCCCCATGCTGCATATCGTAAGCAGAAATAATCCCGTTACTTCAAATAATATATCTGCCAGGCCCTCCTGGCTGAAAGAATGACCCGTAAAAAGAGCCAGCCCTAAAATAGCGACGGCGAACAAACGGGACACAAACACCCGTGATCTCGCCACAATAAATATTATTCCGTTTCTTTGTTCCATAACGTTATGTACCGCAGATGCCTTTGTGTTGTGCAAAAAAAACAGCCGATGGTGGGAATTGGACCCACAACCCCGGCTTTACGAAAGCCGTGCTCTACCGTTGAGCTACATCGGCGAAAAACGGTATAATACCGGAGATGCCGCGGATTGTCCAGCAAATCGGTCTCATTTGTAAGCTGACTTGTGTAATTAGACTTTTACCCCGGCAGTTTCTTGTGCCGTAAGCAATTCCCCGTGTGAGGCGTGGCATGCGCCGCCGGTGCCTGCTGAAGAAACGATAAACTCACCCCTGTTAAGAAAGCCGACGATAGGATTTGAACCTATACCCCGGCTTTACAATAGCCGTGCTCTGCCTGTGAATTGAGCTACATCGGCGACAATAATTATGATACCAGCGACTTCCCGGCTTGTCAAGAAAATCAGGGTCAGGGAGGGGTAAAGGCAAAATATTGCTTAACCCTGAGGTTGACAGACCCGATAATATGTCCTATATTTATTTGTCTGTAACCGGCTGGGTATCCAACCCCTGCCGGGCATAAAAACGCTATAAAAGCGTTATCACGATTCGTTTTTTGAGTCATTTATGGTGGATATCGAACAATCTGCTGGGCAGGACTCCCAGAAGCGGGAGCCGGAGATTAATAAATTCTTCCGGGTGGCGATAAAGACCAGGGCAAGCGACCTGCACTTGAAGGTCGGACAGCCCCCGAAGCTGCGAATACAGGATGACCTTAAAAGCACAACCGGCGAGGCCCTCTCCGAACGGCGACTCGAAGAGCTTACTTTCGAGATACTTTCAGACGACCAGAAGCAGATATTCCTCAAACACGGCACCCTCGATTTCTCATACGGCGTAACAGATGAGGAGCGTTTCCGGATAAACCTGTTCCGCCAGCGGGGCCTGATAAGCATGGTCGCCAGGCGCGTAAATAACGAAATCCCAACAATCGAGCAGTTGAATATGCCCTTATCGCTGAAGAAAATCGCCGACGGCTCACAGGGGCTTATCTTAATCATCGGCCCCACCGGCGCGGGCAAAACCACAACCGCCGTCTCGATGATTGATTATATTAACCAGACCCGCTCCTGCCATATCGTAACAATCGAAGACCCCATCGAATTCTTTATCAAGGACAAAAAAGCCATAGTCTCTCAGCGGGAAATCGGTATCGACGTGGATAATTATGACGATGCCCTGAGATACCTGATGCGTGAAGACCCCGACGTCGTCTTTATCGGCGAAGTCCGAGACGCAAAAACAGTCGCGGCGGGCATGCGGGCATCCGAAACAGGCCATCTCGTATTCGGCACCATTCACGCATCGAGCGCCGCGCAGACCGTTCAGCGGCTCGTGGACCTGTTCCCGCAGAGCGAACGCGATCTGGCCCGCCAGACCCTGAGCTTGACCCTGCGGGCAATCGTAGGCCAGATACTGCTGCCCAGCGTCAAAAAAGACACCGACAGAATCCCAGCCGCCGAAATCCTCATCGTCAATTCAGAGGCCAGAAAACTTATAAGCGAAAGCCGGGAAACTGAAATTACTTCCCTCATCCGCGGTTGCGGCGAAGAGGGAATGCAGACCCTTGCGGATAGTCTTGTAAAGCTGATAATGGATGGAAACGTCGAACCAAAGGAGGCCTACAAGTACGCCCCCAACCCCGATGAGCTGAAGATGGCGCTCAAGGGTATCCGGACTGAAAAGGGAGGCATCCTGTGACGTCGAAGAAAATACTACGCTGGAGTATGTTATGCCCCAAATTTTAGCTGCTGTTGAATACGGCAATTACGTATCGCCGATAAAACTCGCCATTTTTCTGCTGCTGTTCTTCGGCTGGCTTCCAATCGTCAACTGGGTCAACCGGGATTCCGAAGCCGTGGGAACAAAGCACGTTTTCTGGACTGCCGTCGTCTTCGGCGCCTGGGCCGTGGCGGGCCTGATTTGGCTGCTGTTTCCTGTCTTCATAATCGGGCTTGCTGTTTATTTAGTCGCAGCCGGGGTAGCGACAATAATGTACGTTATGCACCGTAACGCGCTGGTCCCTGAATTTCAGCGGGTCGGGACCGTTGACAGCATCAAGGACCAGTTGGCCGGCTCGACAAAAAAGGTCGAGGAGCTTAAAAGCTTCAAATTCATAACCGCAAATAACAATGAAGTCGAAGTCCCGGAACCGAAAACACCCGACTTTTTCGGATACAAGGCCGCCTTTGGTTTATTCAAAGACGTCCTCTATCGCAGGGCTTATGATTGTATCTGCTCCCCCACCCCACAGAACTACGACGTGGTCTATTATATTGACGGCGCTGCCATGAAACAACAGCCGATAGCCAAAGACCAGATGGACTTTCTTATAAGGTTCCTGAAAAACCTCGCCGCTCTGGACGTTGAAGAAAAGCGTAAGCCCCAAAAAGGCAAATTCACGATATTTCAAAATAACAAGCGCATCGACTGGGAATTAACCACCGCCGGCTCAAATGCCGGAGAGCAGATGCGAACAAAACTGCTTACCCAGGTTAATATCACCAAAAGCAGCGACCTGGGGCTTACTGCCGACCAGCTTGCCTCACTCGAAAGTCTTCGAACAACCAAAAAAGGACTGTTCCTCATATCAGGCCCGAAGAAAAGCGGCGTTACCACTACGTTCCAGACCCTGCTGCGAAATCACGACGCATTCCTCAACAGCATCGTCACCCTCGAAAAGCAGGCATCGGGCAAGCTTCCCAACATAACCCAGAACGTATTTGCCCTCAGCGACAGCGGCGTTTCCACCTACGCCAAAAAGCTCCAGTCGATTATCCGCACCGACCCCGACATTATCGGTGTCTGCGATTGCGAGGATGCCGAGACCGCCCAGATTGCCTGCGCTGCCGCCGCCTCGGGAAAACTTGTTTACGTTACCTTCGAGGAAGAAAACGTCCTGCGGGCGCTGACCAAATGGTCCAAACTCGTCGGCGACAGGAACAAGGCCGTCGATGTCCTGCTGGGAATCAGCAACCAGCGAATCCTTCGCAAGCTTTGCGACCAGTGCAAGCAGGCATACGAGCCGAACAAAGACCTGCTGCATAAGTTCAATATACCAATTGAAAAGGCAAAGGCATTTTACAAAACCGGCAAAGTGATTTATGACAAACGCGGAAAATCGCTGCCCTGCCGGAACTGCCAGGAAACCGGTTATTTCGGCCGGATGTGCATCTTTGAAATCGCGTTCATTAATAACGAGCTGCGAAACGCTATCAAGCAGTCCAAGACGCCTGCGGATATCCAGACCGAGCTTAGAAGGGCGAAAATGCTCTACCTGCAGGAACAGGCGATGATGAAGGTCATCTCAGGCGTTACGTCAATAAATGAAATGGTCAGAGTATTGTCCAAATCAACGGACCAGAAACCGACCGCGGAGCAATAATATATTTCGATAGACGAGGTTTGAATGGCAAGTATTTTTGTATTATTGATTATGGCCGGGTGTGCGGCGGCAATGTTTTTGAAAGGCACGTTTATCAGGGCCTTCGCGTCCTTTATGGCGGCGCTATCGGCTGCTATCGTCGCTTTCGCTTACTTCGAGCTGTTAGCGGGATTTTTTGAGTTTCTCGGCGGCTGGGCACAGGCGGGCTCTTTCTTAATCCTCTTTATCGTTGCCCTTATTGCCCTGATGGCCGCCATAACAACGCTCACCAAACAGCCGGTCGATTTTGGTCTTAATCCCGAACGGGCGGGCAGGATTGTCTTTGGCCTGCTTCTCGGGCTTGTTGTCTCAGGCGTATTGCTCACCGCCGGCGCGATAGCGCCTCTTTCCAATACTCTCCCTTACCAGCGGTTCGACCCCGCCAAACCCGATATTCAGTCGCCCGGCAAGCCGTTGCTTAATCCGGATGGTTTCATAACACGATGGTTTGACATTGTCAGCAGCGGTTCGCTGGCGGGAGCGAAAAGCTTCGCCGTGCTTCACGCCGACTTTCTCGACCAGGTCTATCTCGGCCGGCTCATGACTGACCAGGATGTTTCACCCATGGCCGAGACCGGCGCGATTGAAATTCCCGCCAAGGCCGCCGCCTGGCCCGCGCCTGACGGCCTCAAGGACCACACGGGCGCACCCCTGTCATCCAAAACCGGTTACGACCTGATTCTGGTCCGCGTCGGAATAACCGCCAGAACGCTGAAAGAAGGCGGCGCCTTTACCACGGGCCATCTGCGCCTTATCTGCAAAAACAAGGAAGACAAGCAGCGATTCAAAGGCAGTGCCATAGTCGCCTACCCTCTCGGTTACCTTAAAAACGCCGGCCAGGTTCAGTTAAAATCGCCCGCCGAATTGATTTCAGTCTCCCCGCAGGATGTAAAAGATGGCGCCAGGCAGATTGATTTTGCTTTTTATGTGCCCAACGGTTTTCAACCGGTGGCGATTGGCTTCAAGGGAAATATAATCGCCGAAGTCCCGGCGGTTGTTTCGGCCGATGAGGCGCCAAAACCCACGGCTTTCATTCAAAGCTCCAATTGCGCCAGAGATTACGCCAAAGTTTCCCCCGCGGCGTCGGCCAAAATATATGGTCTTGAGCTTACCGCGGGTCCGAGATTGCTCGAAGGCAGCCGGCTGAAAGTTGACAGCAAAGCCCTGTGGACAAGTATGCAATCGCAAAACAGTATCTCAGCCGCCGCCTTTGACCAGGAACTGATTACCTGCGTCCAGGCGGAGCTTGCCGAGCCGAATAAACCCGCCGACGGACAGCCCGCCGAACCCGTGGAAAACCGGCTGTCGCAGATGTTCAAACCCGCTGCCGGCTACAGTTTGCTTTCGCTTAAATGCAATACCCCCGCCGCCCGCACTCAAACCTCGGGCCAGAATCTGCCTGCGCTTATCGATTCATCGGGCGTAACGCATCATGCCTGCGGAGTTATAGCGACTGGCAGAATCGAAGGTAAAACCGCTTACGAGGCGGACTTCTGCCCCGAAAAAATCACATTCACTAACGGAGCAGCCGCCAAACCCTTCCCAGATAATATCTGGCTGACCGAAAAGGCCGAAGGCCTCCTCGATTTTTACGTCCTTTACCTGGTAAAACCCGGCACGGTCATCTTATCAATCCAGCCCGCAGGAGCGCAAACGCCAGCCGGATTCGATGGCGCTGAATGTTTTGTGGTAAACTGACAGCCATCTGTATGGCTGTCATTCTGAGGCACCCAATGCAGGGGCCGAAGAATCTATTTAAAGTGATTCGCTGGATACAAACCCTCCCCTCCAAAAGAGCTTGCCCGCCTGTGGCGAGGTTTATTTCGGAATGCTTCTCCCGAAGTGGCTTAACACGATTTATTTTTTTGCTACAGTGTAAATCAGTGTTAATCTGTGTCTAAACTACGCGCAAACAAGTATCTCTTCCAAATCAAGCTCCATCAGGTGTTCGAGGTATTTCTTAAGGTCATCCTCGGTGAAGGACGCTAAGAACTCCGCCTTGGCTGTTTTGTTTATTTCGCAGATGCAGTCAATCAGTTCTCTTTTGCTCATAGTGTCAAATCCTTTCGCTGTATCTATCCCCAAGACGTTAACCACAGATTACTCAGATTTCACTGATTTGTTTTCTGTGTAATCTGTGAAATCTGTGGTTAGTATCGTCTTCCTGCGCAGCTTTTCTTTAGCCCCCGATTAGCCGCCGATAACAACGCCCCATAACCAAAACCACGACATACAGTAATCCATTTCCTCAACACACAATATATGGCATAGCCCCGCCAAACTGTTTTTCAATGTCCAATAAAAACCGCACCACAACTTAACCGCTTCAATCTAAAATATTTTTTTCTTTCCGCCCCAAATAAAAAACCGCCGTCCCTTAAGGACGGCGGTTTTAACGTCTGAAAGATATTTACATTCTTATTTTTTCATCAAGTTTGGTGTAACCATATATTTTTTGAGCTCTGGATAGGTTTGTTCGAAAAGCGGAATATCCCTGCCGCTCTGGTCCGAAATTGTAACATCGAACGTTCCGTCTCCGTAACCGGTAGCCCCCTGGTCCACAAGTGGGAAGGGAGACCCGGAAGGCGGCTCTTTACCGACACGCTTTCGATTCACCATATTAATATGGCCCAGATAAACGATCTTATCAGGCAGAAGCTCGAAGCTCGCCCCTACGAAAAATTCAAAATGACCGCGAATCAGAATCGCCGTGCTGATTCCCGACACTTCTCCTATTGTATATTTGCCGGCAGGCAAATCAACGCTGACAAGATATTCTATAAAGGCGTCTTTTTCCTGCCTGATGGGTTTGGTGACCGTGAAAACCGTTTTTTCTTTCTTTGTCTGCTCGGAAATTATCGTGATTGAATAAACATTCGGCTGAAATCCCGGTTTATACTTATTCGACGTCTTAAGCGTAAAAAGGCCGACGGGCCTCGTCGCCGGCTGCAAGGGGCTGGATTTGTTCTCCATCGCCATCGGGCGAAAACCAGAACAACCGGAAAATAAAGAGCTGCCTGTAATACTAATTAGACAAATGATAACAAAACGAACGCCTCGTGCTGTTTGATTCATTTTATCCTCTCTTCTTAAATAAATTTTTAATGTTTACTCCGCGGTCAAATCGAAGAACCTGCAAGGCACTTCCTGAATTCAGGCGACTTTCGCATATTAGCTACACAAGTCCCGTAAATATCATTCCATTGTCTGCTTTCGTCCTTGCTGAGAAGCAATCTCGCCCAGATTTCACACTGGCTTTTCTGCTCCTGCTGATGATTGTTTATGACTATCACCGTCAGCTTCATATCGAAGCACTGGCCTTCCTTGACCATGATTTTATTGACGTTAAAATCCTTGCACAAAATCAATCTTTGAATCGAAAGCCGTTTTTCTCTGGTAATATAATCCGGCCCAAACATCTTAACCTGATACCCTTCGCTTATCAGCTCGGCCTTCATCAAAGGAACGAGATCTCTGGTAAAATTGCCCCTCGCATACTCCGACCCCATATTATTCCACGTTGCGTCGTCCGCGATGCCTATCCAGCACGTCGTATCCGTATCCCATGCGGTTTCATTTTCCTCATAAACGGGCACAGGCGGAATATCGGCAACCGACGGATAATTCGGCTCCTCGGAAACACGTGTAGCTGGCCCCCCGCAGCCGAAAGCAAACAACATAGTTGATAAAAACGCGACCGATATTGCAACTTCAAGTTTCTTTCGCATCACATTTCCCTTAATTCGACGCTGTTAAAATCTTGTCAGCCGACAAACCGCATTTGCTTATCGCCGGCTTACTGAGCTTTCGCTACTTCTTCGACAACAGGTACGGCATTGGGCTCGGCGGCAGGCGGATTATGTTCCGGAATAACAATGCTGTAAAATTGAAACGGCTGCGCCTGCACGTTAATCTCATAGTTCAAGCTTCTTGTCAGTAAATAGCTTTCACTGTAACAATCGACCCGTATCTGATGCTCCCCCGGTAATAGCTGAAGCGGGACAACGGTTATTTCATCCGGCAAGGTCTTCCAGCACCTTATGTCCGCTCGTGAATTTGCGGCCGAACCGATTCCCTGCGCTATTAATGCTATGGTAAGACACCCTAATTTGGCGTAAGGGTCGGAAGTATTGTTGGCGGCGTCAACCATTGATTTGCTTATGCCGTATGCAGTGCCTTTGAAAGCGGCCCGGTCGGCTAAAACATTGTCCATTCCCCGGCCGCCCTTCGTCGTGGCCTGAAAACTTACGTCGGCAAAACCAAGTATCACGTCATGCCATTGCGACCCGTCCACCTGGACTTCAAAATGCTTTTCTACCGGCGGATTCTTTATGCACATCCTCATCTCCCCGTATTGGCCGGACCGCTCCATTTCAGGCGCTCTGCCCGTCCAGACCAGAAGCAGTGTGTTATACGGCTCAAACAACGGAGAATAGTACGAATAATAATCTCTAAGAACATTGCTTTCCATTGCTTCCAGTCTGATACGCAGCATTTCCGCTTTCTCCGCCGCGTTGGGGTCGGTTTCCTGAATCTTGTCGGCAGTTTGAACCTGCTGTGTATAGACGTAAGGATGCGTCTTGGCGAACGAATCTTTCGCCTTATTGGCAAAATCTTCGGATTTATCCTGTTCGCCGCGCATCTGATAGCACTTGCTCTCCATCGCCTGCAGCAAACCGTAATCGCTCTGATACCGCTCATCTTTTACGTCAGAATCGGCCATCTGGCCGTTTTTAAAACACGAAAGCGCATTATCATAATCGCCTTTTTCAAACAAAAGCAATCCGACAAACAAACTAAGGGTCGCCTGTTCGTAAGGGTCGCCCTTATATACTTTTTGTGCTTCCGCTCCCCATAAGCTCATTGCCTTTTTTTCCGACGCAGGGTCAAAGAATCCCTCAATCAAACCATACGCCTCGGTCAAATGTTCTCTGGCGTTTTCCTTGTCGTTGCACGCCAAATAGCCG
>Ga0105104_10004117_pt1 | contig 10169 bp, 8 predicted proteins | sample PPLLaktember2015_3_FD_87034 | JGI IMG/M metagenome (GOLD analysis project Ga0105104, IMG submission 87034) | Freshwater sediment microbial communities from Prairie Pothole Lake near Jamestown, North Dakota, USA - PPLs Lake P7 Core (6) Depth... | ecosystem: Environmental > Aquatic > Freshwater >... | reverse complement strand
TAGCCCATAACCGTCCAAAAGGAGTTTCAGGCCGGAACGACAGCCGGGGAGCGGTCATGGTGGAATTTGCCATCGTCCTCCCATTGCTGGTGCTGATCATTCTCCTGATCGTTGACCTCAGCTGGTGCCTGCGCGAGTGCCAGATTCTCGAAAATGCGGCTCGCGAGGGAGCTCGGTATTCGTCGATTGACCGCAATCAGGTGGCGCCCAAGAACCCCAGTGCATCGATCGCGAATATCCAGCAAGTCGTGATTTCCTACTGCAGTCAGGAGAACATAACCGTTCAAGCCGCAAATATCTCCGTAACCCAGACTTTTCCCCTGAACGTCGGGGGTTCTGTCCTTCATGGTTCCGAGGTTATCGTCACCTATCCGCGACAGTTCCTGATCCCTGGAACTGGACTCCTGCCGTCAGGGCAGATGACACTCGTGGGGCGAGCTGTTTTCCGCAACCAGTACTAGCCCGCACCAACGCTGAATTGGGGGAACTCAATGAGCCGCTTTCGAATGCTTGTAATTGCTTTTTCTGCTCTTGTCTTAAGCCTTATCGTGACCTTCCTGGCCTATCGCCTGTTAAGTGAGAGGATTCGTCCTTCCTTAGCCGCAACCACGGACGTCGTTATTGCGACGCAAAAGATCGGGCTGGGAGTTCGACTCGCAGCCGAGCACCTCCGCGTCGTCTCCTGGCCGGAAGCTCTGAAGCCGGAAGGGAGTTTTTCGAAGGCTGAAGAGGTGGTCGGGCGAGGCGTTGTCGTCCCGCTGCAGCCCAACGAACCGGTCGTGGAATCGAGGCTTGCACCTAAGGAGGGAGGGGTTGGTTTAACGGCCACGATTCCGGAGGGTATGAGGGCCGTGGCAGTCAAGGTCAACGACGTAATCGGCGTTGCCGGGTTTGTTTTGCCCGGCACTCGAGTCGACCTCATCCTGACCGGCTCTCCCGAGCAATATCAAGGCAGCGAAACATCGAAAGTCATCCTGGAGAACGTGTTGGTATTGGCCGCCGGCCAGAACATCCAGCAAGACGAGAACGGGAACCCACAGAATGTTCAGGTTATCACCCTACTGGTGACCCCCGAGGACGCTCAGAAGGTTGCTCTCGCCTCTGCTGACGGTCGGATTCAGTTGGCGCTGCGCAACCCCATGGATCTGCAGAAGACCGATCCTCGACCCGTGACGCGTCAAGCCCTTTATACGCGAGGCTCCTCGATGCCGGAGGCCCCGGCGGTGACCAAGGCTGTCGCCAAGGCGGTCTTGCCGCGTCGCCCGCTTCCGCCGCCTCCCGCGCCGCCGCCGACGGTTCAGCAGGCGCCCCCGAGGCTGGAAGTCGAGCTTATTCACGGGAGTGAGAGGAAACGAGTGGTTTTCGAAGGCGATAAAAGATTGCAGGATCAAAAGCAGTGAAGTACCAGGTTGAACGCTGACAGCTGAGTGCGGACCGATCGCCGCGGAAGTGAGCACGCGGAGGCAAACGGGTCCGCGCCTGCTGCAATTATCAAGTGAAAGAAGAATATGAGTAAGAAACTGCGAACTGAATTCCTGACGATTCTAATTCTCTCTTGCGTAGTATTGGCCTTCGGTGCTCCGGTCCTTTCTCCGGCGCTCGCTTTCCAGGCGCAGACGACCGCCGGCTCTGAAACTTTGCGTGTTTATGTGGGCAAGTCGCTGGTCGTTGACTCCCAGCAACCCTTAGCCCGGGTCTCGGTGTCGAACCCGGCCGTTGCCTCGGCGGTCATCATTTCACCCCGGCAGGTGCTGATCCACGGTCTGGAAGCCGGAAGCGTCAGCCTGGTCCTCTGGGACGACCAGGGCAATTCGCGTTCATTCGACCTGAGAGTCGAGTTGAACCTGGCCAGCCTGCAGGAAGCGATTGCCGGGCTCTTTCCTGGCACGGACATCAGCGTCTCTCAGTCCGGTAACGCGGTGGTGTTGTCTGGATCCGTAGCCTCCGCCGAGCAAGGCGACCGCGCGGTCCTGTTGGCCAAAACCTACAGCCCGAATGTGGTCAATCTGCTGCAACTGCCTCCGCCCGGGCCGGAGCGAGCAGTTCTGCTCCAGGTTCGATTTGCGGAAGTCGACCGGACAGCGATCCAGGACCTTGGTGTAAACCTCTTCAGCACAGGCGCCGGAAACACGTTCGGAGCCATCTCGACTCAGCAGTTCGACAGCCCGCAGGCCAGTGTGGGAGCTCTTCCCCGGGACGTGCAAGCCGGTTCAACTCCGCGTGGGAACAGCATTGTCACCGGTGCGATCGGCAATCAACTAAATCGTCAGCCCGGGATCTTCGGGTTAGGCGACCTGTTGAATGTTTTCTTGTTCCGCTCCGACGTTAACCTCGGCCTGACTATCCGTGCTTTACAGCAGAGAAACGTGCTGCAGATCCTGGCGGAGCCGAACGTCCTCGCGCTTAACGGTCGGGAAGCCAGCTTCCTGGCTGGAGGCGAGTTCCCGTTTCCGGTGGTGCAGGGAGGAACGAATTTTACGGCTGTGACCATTCAGTTCCGGGAATTCGGTGTCCGGCTTAAGTTCACACCGACCATCCAGCCGAACGGCAGCATCCTTCTCAAGGTCGCGCCCGAAGTCAGTTCCCTGGATTTCTCGAACGCGCTCACCATCTCGGGATTCCTCGTACCTGCTCTCTCAACCAGAAAGGCCGAAACCGAAGTGGCTTTACGAGACGGGCAGAGTTTTGCGATTGCCGGCCTCATCGACAAACGGATGGTCGAAATCGCTTCCAAGGTCCCGTTCCTGGGCGATATTCCGCTGTTCGGTAAGTTGTTTAGAAGTCGGGCACAGGAGCGCAATAACACGGAGCTCCTGGTCCTTGTGAGTCCGAAAATTGTCAACCCGCTTGAGCCTGGAGAAGCACCTGCACTTCCGGCCTTTCCCAAGCCTTTCCTGGACGAAAAGGAATTCGGCCAGAAATTCGACGGCAAGGTGGGCGAAGCCGGGACCCGGGCGGCAGCTCGAAAGTAGGCACTGGGTTCAGGCACGAGGCAAATGGGTTCAAGGGTTCGGGGTCACCAATCCCCGACCTCTGGATCTTCTTAGGCTTCGAACCTTGGAAAGGGTTTAACGATATGCGAGCGAAAGCCGGTAGTCGAGGATTCGTGATGGTCTCGGTGGCCATCCTGTTGGTGGTTTTGGTGGCCTTTGCGGCTCTGGCGATTGATGTCGGGATGTTCTACACGTCTCGAACTGCGGCCCAGCGGGCGGCGGATGCTGCCGCACTCGCGGGAGCTCTCACTTTCGTCGCGAGCCCGATGGCCATTCAGCCGAATACCGCCCAGAGCCACGCTTTGGACGTGGCTCTCAACAGCAAGATCATGGGGCATTCGAACCTCGCGGGGACTGTGGCGGTGCAGGTCGATGTTCCCAACCGTCGCGTAACGGTGAACCTCTCCCACACCGAGGGTTCCTATTTCGCGAACGTCCTCGGCATTTCCTCGGCCAACATCGGCGTTCAAGCCATCGCCGAAGCCTCCCCGGTGGCGGTTGGGTCGAGTTGCGCCAAGCCGTGGTTTATACCCAATACGTTTTTGAGCAGTAACCAGCTCTGCGGAACAGGTAATGCGTGCGCGAACAACGAGGTGATGATTCTCCCGGACGGCACCGTAAACCAGGCTTTCGTCAACCAGCACGTGGGGACGCAGAGGACGGTCAAGCCGGGTAATCCTCAGAACGCTCTGACCCCCGGCCAATTCTACGCCGTGAGACTCGGAGATTCGGCCGGCGGGAACGACTACAGAACCAATATCGCAACCTGCCCCGGACAGCTCGTAACCTGCCAGAAAATCTACGGCGTTGAGCCCGGCAACATGATCGGACCCACCAAACAGGGGGTCCTCGATCTCATCGGCAATCCGCCCGACACCTGGGATCCCGCCAACCCGACTGCGAACAACGAGTTTCTCTTCATCAGGCCGGATGGGACGAAGACGCCAACGAGCGACTCTCTCGTCGTTGCCCCGATCTGGGATGTGTGCTCCATGGGTGCTTTTTGCGATTCGCACGGCAACTTCCAACTCCCCAACAATGGCGCCACGATCCAGATTCCGGTCGTCGGCTTTGCCCTCATGTTCCTTGACGGCGTCCAAGGCAACGACGTTTTGGCGCACCTTATCGGCGTCTTCGGTTGCGGCTCGATGCCGGTGACAAACGATCAGGTAACCGGGCCCTGGTCGGTCCCAGTGCGACTGATCCGGACTTCATAAAGGCACGGCTGCTTGGGCCCGTGCCCGTCATTATCTGAGAGGTTCTCATGCCCTTGAAAGACTTAAGTGTCGGGATTGTGGCTCCGTCCGAGCAGATACGCGCCGCCTTGCGTTCGCAATTCGCCGACGCCGGCATTGCAGCAAAAGTCCACGAGTCGGCGCACTACTGCTTGAGCAAAAATGATTCATCCACCCGACGTCTGGCGACAGCAGGTGTAGACCTGGTCCTGGTGGACATGGAAGACGGTGAAGCGGGGCTTCTTACGCTCCGTGTGCTCCAGGGCACGGTTCCCGATGCATGGCTGTTCGTTCTCACCGACAAAGATGATTCACAAACGCTGATCGACTGTATGCGTGCGGGGGCACGCGACGCCATTACGAAACCGATCGGCCCTCGAGCGCTCTCCCAGGCGCTGACTCGCTTTCTGGCGGAACGAGTCCGACAGGGAGATCAGGAGAAGGTTGGAAACCTCTACTGCGTCACGACTGCGAAAGGCGGAAGCGGGGCGACAACTGTGGCGATCAACCTCGCCTCATGTCTTTCCGACATTGGGCAGCGGCGCGTGGCGTTCATCGATCTGAACTACCCGGTAGGAGATGCTGCCGCTTACCTTAATCTCCGCCCGGAATTCACGCTGTCGGAAGCGCTCGCGTCGGCGCCTAGACTGGATACGACTCTGCTCGAGAGTTATATGAGCCACACCGAGGGGTTCTCGGTCCTGGCCGGCTTCAAAGACTACGTACCCGGCGCAGCCCTGGATTACCAGGCTCTGGCCAAGGTCCTGGAAATCTGTTCCCATTCCTACCAGGACGTGGTCATCGATCTCCCATCGCTGCTTGACGAGAGGACGCTTCACACGGTCACCGAAATGGCAAAAGTGGTGCTCTTGGTCCTGACTCCTGAGCTCCCTGCCCTGTGGCGGACCGAGCGTCTCCTCCAGTTCTTCGGCAAGAACGGGACCCGCGACAAGCTCCGCGTGATTGTGAACCGCTCGAACAAGCGGGACGACATTACAGAGAAAGAAATTACCAAGGTTCTGGACACACCGGTTTACTGGCGTCTCCCGAACAACTATGCGTCTTCCATTCAGTCGATCAACAGCGGCAAGCCGGTTGTAGTGATTAATCACTCCGATTTGTCGAAAAGCTACCGCGAGTTGGCCCACGAACTGGCAGGTCTGCCGCGAGTCAGCAAAAACTCAGGACTACTCGGCTTCTTATTTCGACAGTAGGGAGAATCTATGGCAAGTGCCGGAATTAGTGCAGTTGCGTTATCCGATTACTGGCAACTCAAAACCAAAATTCATACCAGACTGCTTGAGGAAATCGACCTGGAGAGCATGGAACGTCTCGAGGATCGGATCAAGCGTGAAAGAGTGAGCCAAATTATTCGAGGGATGCTGGAGCGGGAGAAGACTCCGTTGACCATGGCCGAGCGCGAGCAGATGGTGCGCGAGGTGCTCGATGAGCTGTTCGGTCTGGGTCCCCTCGAACCGTTCCTCGACGACCCGACCATCTCAGACATCCTCGTAAACGGCGCCTGTGACGTCTACATCGAGCGCGCGGGTCTTCTTGAAAAAACTCCCGTGCGATTTTCGGATGACGCGCACCTCATGCGCATCATCGAACGCATCGTCTCGCGCGTCGGCAGGCGTGTGGATGAGTCTTCCCCCATGGTTGACGCCAGGTTGCGGGACGGCTCACGTGTCAATGCGATCATTCCCCCGCTGGCGCTGGATGGTCCGATTCTGTCAATCCGTCGTTTCGGACGTAACCCCTTAACGGCCGACGATTTGATCCGAAACGGAACGCTCACGACGGCGATGTTGACGCTCCTTAAGGGGGCCGTCGAGGGGAAGCTGAACATCCTGATCTCCGGTGGCACCGGTGCGGGCAAAACCACGCTCCTCAATGTCCTCTCCGCCTTTATTCCCATGCAGGAGCGCGTCATCACCATTGAAGACGCCGCGGAACTGCAGCTAAAGCAGGAGCACGTCGTCCGCCTGGAAACGCGACCACCCAACATCGAAGGCAAGGGCGCCGTCCGTCAGCGGCAACTGGTCATTAACGCTCTTCGCATGAGGCCGGACAGGATAATCGTGGGCGAGGTACGTGGCGAGGAAGCGATCGACATGCTTCAGGCCATGAACACCGGCCATGAAGGGTCGATGACGACGATCCACGCCAACACTCCCCGCGACGCGCTGAGCCGGCTTGAAACCATGGTTTCGATGGCGAACCTGAACCTTCCCGACAAAGCGGCGCGCAGCCAAATCGCCTCGGCCATGAACGTGGTCGTCCAGGTCAGCCGGTTGAGCGATGGTTCGCGGCGAATCACGAGTGTTTCGGAGATTACCGGGATGGAAGGTCCGACGGTCACCTTGCAGGACATCTTTGTGTTCCATCGGCAAGGCTTCGACGAGAACCTGAAGGTGCGCGGGCATTATCGCGCGACCGGCATTCGTCCGAAGTTCACCGAACGCCTTTTTTCCGCCGGCATCGTTTTGCCCTCCGACCTTTTTCTCGCCGACGGCCAGGGAGTCCGTTGAGGCCGTGGTCAAGACTAGAAGGAGAAAGAAATGCTGTTGTTGCTGACTTTTCTCATCTTCCTGGTGGTCCTTGGGTTGACGCTGAGCGCCATTTATTTCTTCGTTGAGGCGCCGGCCGCCAGGAAGCGCTTGCACATTCGGTTGGCTGGGATACAACAAGCCTCCCACGGCGTCCACCAGGTGGAAACGGATCTGCTGCGCCAGGAAGTGCTGAGCAGTATCCCTTTTCTGAACCGTTTGCTGATTGATTTCGCGCCCATCCGCCTGCTGACGCAGTTCTTGGATCAGGCGGACGCGAAGATCGGTGCGGGTACTTTCGTACTCCTCAGTCTCGCCGTCGGCCTGGTTGTGTTTGTCCCGACAGTCCTGACCAACCTGCCGGTGTATTTCGGGTTGCTTTTCGCCTTGTTCGGCGCGGGCGCTCCAACGGTGGTCGTTTCCATTATGAAGGCAAGGCGTTTTGCAAAGTTCCTGGAGCAGTTGCCGGATGCTTTGGACCTCCTGGGGCGGGCCGTGAGAGCAGGCCATGCTTTCACGACAGGTTTAGAGCTCATCGCCAACGAAATGCCTCAACCTGTCGCGGGCGAGTTCCGCGTGACATACGATCAACAGAACCTGGGCTTGCCCCTTCGGGATGCTCTCCAGAACCTGGCAACACGAATACCGCTCCAGGACGTCCGAATCTTTGTGACGGCCCTTCAAATCCAGCGCGAATCGGGTGGGAACCTGGCTGAGATTCTCGACAATCTGTCCTATGTGATCCGCGAGCGGTTCAAGTTGCAGCGTCAGATTCGCGTATACACGGCCGAGAGCCGGGTTTCTCTCTATATTCTGACCATCGCACCCCCGGTAGTGGCTGTTCTGTTCGCGCTGGGGAATCCGGAATATATCCGGCCCTTGATCGACGATCCGCTGGGGCAGAAGATGGTGGCCACCGGAATAATACTGCAGCTGATCGGCTACTTCGTGATACGCCGGATCACGCGCATGAAAGTGTAAGAGGCAGCATGAATCTGATTCCATTCGTCGTCATCGCAGGCATTCTAGTTTTCATCGCTACTTTTGCGGCTCTATACGCCCTGTCCGTGCGCTCCCTGAACGTGGCGGCGCGGGTCGGGAACGAGCCCAGAGAGACAGGTCCCAGGGGATTCCGTCACTATTTGCGGAAGACTGAACAGGTCATCCGGCCCATCGGGGAAATGATTCCGCGGCCTCCGTCGGACATGTCAAAGCTGGAGAAGCGGCTGGTCCAGGCGGGGATTCGCAGGAAAGACGGAATCTACCTGTTCTACGGCTGCCAGGTGAGCCTGGTAGTTGCGCTTTTGGTCACTTCTACAGTCACCGGCCTGCTCGCCTCCAGTCCTCTGGTTTATATAGCTCTTTCGGTCTTTCTGGGTGCCCTGATCCCCGATCTTTGGCTGAAATGGAAAGGCGCCCGCCGCAAGGACCAGATCCAATTCGGGTTACCCGACAGCCTTGACCTCCTGGTTGTCTGCGTAGAAGCCGGCCTCGGCCTCGACCAGGCGCTCATGCGGATCAGCCAGGAGATGCGCGAGGCGCATCGAGCGCTGAGTGAAGAGCTGCAACTGTATGCCCTGGAGGTCAATGCGGGGCGTTCGCGAGCCGCTGCTCTTCGCAATCTCGGGGAGCGATGCGGCGTGGACGATCTGCGCGCTCTGGCGGCGGTCCTGATCCAGACCGATCGCTTCGGTACGAGCGTTGCTCAGTCCCTGCGGGTTTTCTCGGACACGATGAGGAGCAAAAGACGACAACGGGCGGAGGAGCGCGCGGCCAAGATGGGAGTGAAGATGATTCCGCCCATGGTGATTTTTGTTTTTCCATCCATTTTCATCGTCGTAATCGGGCCGGCGATTATCGGGTTCATAAAAGTTCTGTTGCCTTTTCTTAGGATGGAACAGTAAACCCTCGGCGAGGGTGTCCCGGGTGAGGTATGGAAGCTCAAATACTACTGTTCGTAGGCCTCTTTCTCCTGTTGCTGATACTGATTCCGCTTCTTTTAAGGTTGCGCAACTAGATTGCGGCCGGCTCGTACTAACCCGGGCCTCGGCTGCTGGTGAATCATGCTGAGAGTCTTTTCCACGAGACGGAGTGTCTGGCACGCGATGGCCGCGTTATCAATTGTTCTCCTTTCGGGAGCGAACTGTCGGCAGAGCACGTTAGTTCGCTCGGACAGACCGAGCGCTCGCAACGCGTACCGGCCCGCTTCCCCTGGCAGCCTTTCCTCCTATATCCGGACGGTGCTTAAAGTGTCGGCGGAGAAAGGTCCCCAGGTCGAGCAGCAGCTTCGACGCGCTCAGGAACAAGATTCGGACTTGGCAAAACGAGCCGAGGAATCTGCGGCCCATCCGGCCAACGTGGAAACGGGCCTTGACTTAGCAGAATCGTATGTCAAAGCCGGCCTGCACTTTCCGGCATTTGAAGTCTATCAGCGACTCCGCGCTGCAACCGAGCCTCGAATGGAGATCGAGCTGGGGTTGGCGGGGATTTGGGACAAGTGGCAGGACTACTCACTCGCTCGGACTCATGCGGAGTACGCCTTGGAAATCGACAAGCAGTCGCCCGAAGCTTGGAATTTGCTCGGGCGAATCCACCTGCATCGCGGCGATTTTCAAGCAGCGGCGTCGAGCTACGAAGAAGCGCTCAAGTGCCAGACGACTGACGCGGTCCTCTATGCGAATGCCGGCTACGCTTACCTGCGGCTCGGCCGACTCGATCAGGCCCAGGCTCACCTCGAACAGGCGCTGAAACTGGACGGGGCTATCCCGGAAGCTCACAATCACCTGGGTATCGTCCTCACCCGGCAGGGTGACTATTCCCTGGCCCTCGCCCACTTTTCGCAGACCAGCGAGCCTGCCGTCGCTTTGAGCAACCTTGGCGCTGTCTGTCTTGAGCAGAGGAAGTGGGACGATGCCAGGAAATTCCTTCGAGAGGCGCTGTCGATCAAGCCCGAATACGAACAGGCGATCGCGCATCTTCGAGCTGTCGATGACCTCGCCCCTCCTCCCGCCAGCGTCACTATTCAAGTGGCCGAGACCTGGCCGGTCGGGGAACGGGCCGCTTCTGTGGCGAGAGACGCCACCCCTCTGCCTCCTGATCGCGTCTCTGTTTCCATAGTGTCTGAAAACAGGGCTCAGTCCGGAACTGAAAAGACCCCGGAAACCGCGGAGATTGTTTTCGGAAAAATTCCGTATTTGATCCACGCGGACCGGGATCTCGCCTCGACCCGCGTTCTAGAGAACCAATTTTACAACCCGAAGATGCCCGCCCGTTTGTACTCGGTAGTTGACCGCCTGACCGAACCGTTGTTGTCTCAGGCTCCCGGCATGCATCCCAGGCCGGTCGCTCCCGCTCCCAGCGGGCCAGGAGCAAGCCCAAGCGTTACCGCACTC
>Ga0105104_10004116_pt1 | contig 10171 bp, 9 predicted proteins | sample PPLLaktember2015_3_FD_87034 | JGI IMG/M metagenome (GOLD analysis project Ga0105104, IMG submission 87034) | Freshwater sediment microbial communities from Prairie Pothole Lake near Jamestown, North Dakota, USA - PPLs Lake P7 Core (6) Depth... | ecosystem: Environmental > Aquatic > Freshwater >... | reverse complement strand
TGCAAGGAGGCGCGCATCCCCAAAGGCGCCGAAGTTGGGTAAGTACAATCCATACTTCATCAAATATATTTCCCAGAAAACAATTCTTATTATGTCGTGTCGCTGATCAGCGGTAGAACCTGCCCATGGGTGATCTGCACCAGATCTGCCAGGCGAATTTCGAGCGTCCGGTCCGCGCGCCCAATGCCGCAGAACACGGTTTCATCCGTTGGCACCTGGGTATCAAAGAAAACGACTACACCTTCCTGCAAAGGAATGGGGCTGACACTTCCAACCTCGACGCCAAACACAGCCGCTACCTCTTCAGGTGTGAGCCGGACGACATCGGCCCGTTTTGTGCCACTGGCAGCCGCGAGTTTGCGGTAGTCGACACGATCTGGTCCTCGCACTGCCGCCAAAATGTAGCCTCCAGCTTTGATTCTGAAGGCAATTGCTTTGAGCAGGCGTTCGACAGGAAAGGGTAGGCGCTCTCCGGCATCCGCGACCGTGTACGACGGGGTATGTTCATGGATCGTGAAGGTGACACTGCGCGCTGTAAGAAATGTAACTATCGCCTCATAGGTTTCGTGCACGTCATTTGTCCTTATCTGGCAGGTTGCAACGGCAATTACGTCAAAGGCTCATCCATTGTGCGCATTTGCACCTCGATGATCCTCGAGCCAGGTGATTGTATGCAAGCCATCAGAACGACTCCGGCAACATCCTCCGGATCGAGCATCCCGGAGGCCGCGACCCCTTGCTCCGTCCTGCCTTTCCCCAGCGCGAACTCGGTTTTGACTCCGCCCGGGCAGATGGCCCCGACTTTGATGCCGTGCGGGCGCAGTTCCTTATCCAGCGCCTGGGCAAACCCCACCTGCGCGAACTTGGTGGCACAATAAACCGCTTCACCCCCAAATCCATACACCCCAGCCATGGACGAGATCATCAGGATTGTGCCCGAACCTTGTTTGATCATCACGGGCACAGCATGGCGCGTGAACAGGAAGGTCGAGCGCACATTGGAATCCATCATCTCATCGTATTCGTCGGCGCTTGTATCCACGATGTTCTTATAGTTTCCGACACCGACGTTGTTGATCAAAATATCAAGAGAACCAAAGGTCTTGAGTGCCAATTCAACCGCTCGCCGCGCGGTTTCCTCCTCTTTTGCATCTCCCACGAGACTCACCGCCTTGCCGCCCGCTTTTTGGACGGCTGATTCCAGTTCGGACAAACGTTCCTGCCGGCGCGCGCTGAGGACCAGGTTGGCGCCTTCGCCTGCCAATGCCAGCGTGCTTGCCCAGCCGATCCCTGCGCTGGCGCCCGTGATCAAGGCTGTTTTTCCCGATAATTTTTGGCTCATGTTGTTCTCCATTTATTAGTTTTACTGGATGAATATTTCACTCAATTATAGTGCCTCGGTGCGGCACTCTCCCTCGAAACATGGAATAGGTAAAGAAGCCATGGTATCCCGGTTGATCCAAAATAAAATCGGCTGACCCGGGCTTACACAATCGTTGATAGTCGCTCCAGGCTTCTGAGGATCCATTTGGCTGTGGTTCTGCCCATAGCATCTCGAACAGGGAGGTCAGCGCGGTTCGTTCAGCACGGCCGAGCGGAGCTTGAACATCGCCTACAAAAGTCTGTGCCTTGACCTCCTCCAAGCCCGCTTCCTGAAACCATTGCAATGCCCGCGAGAAATGCAGTTCCGGGCTTTTCCCTTTCAGGAAGGGCAAATATGCCGAACACGTTGCATTCAACCCGGCTTCCAGCAAAGGATATCCGGGCAGCACTTGCTGAGAAGTCCATGCGAGAATGATGACACTTCCTCCAGGCTTAATGACTCGCATAAGCTCTTTTAGTAGAGGGAGTAACTCCCCAGCGGGGGCCGGATAACCGATACAATCCGCGCTCCAGGCCCAATCGAAGGTATTCTCGGCAAATGGCAGGCGGTTCATATCTCCCAGCCGAAATGTGATCCGCTCCGAAAGGCTGGCCTGCCCGGCGAGATTCTCTCCAAGTGCGAGGAATTCAGGGATGATATCCACGCCGGTGACACGGCCCTCGCATCCGACCGCTTCCGCGAGCAGCAATGACTGAAGGCCGATGCCACACCCGACGTCGAGCCCCTGACTTCCCGGTGGGAGCTGCAAAGCCTGCATCGCCGAGCGAAACAGTGGTTCCCGCAAAGGATTCGCTTCCAACAATCTTTGGATATAGGCAGCGCTGTCTGTCATTGCTTATCTCTTCATTCCTGTAATTTATTGAGTAACTACATGTTCGTATTTTACGGAGTCATTTCAAGGATGAGATCGTGGATTTCCCAGGCTACCTTCCCTGCACACCAGCTTTGATTGCCGAGCATCACAACATCCAGGTTCTCTCGCGGATAATAATACAAGCGGCAACTAACACCATCTTCCTCACCGGTGTGCCCCCAGCGGACAATTCGATCCGCCTTATCCAACAGGAAAAAATTGGCATAACCGTATTTCCAGGTGTAGCCTTTGAACTGTTCAGGACGCTCCAATACTTTTGGCGTCAACATTGCCTGCGTCCATTTCGCAGAGAGGAGTTGTCCCTCTCGCAGTGCCCGGGAGAAATGACACAGGTCCTCGACGGTCGAGGTCGCACCCCCGTCCGCGGCGGCCTCAACGGTTGTTGAATAAATATTCCTCTTCCAGTCAGTGACCTTGCCATCCTTATCATGAATGGGGATATATCCTTCGGCAACCTCCTCATCGACACCATCGAGAGCCAGAAAATCAGAGCGGGTCATTTGCGCCTTCTCGAAAATATGCTGGCGCACATAATCAAAATAAGGGAGACCTGAAATCTTCTCGATCAACAGGCCGAGCAGAATATACCCTGCTCCATTGTATTGGTGTTTCTCCCCGACCGGAAACAGTGGGCTTTTGTCTACAAAGAGGGGCAGGTAATCTTCGTTGCGCCGGAAGAGATAAATAGGATGTTCGCGGCATAAGGCCGCCCAGGTTTCTTGCCAATCTCCTGATTCCTCGAACCAGTCCGCGATGCCGGAAGTCATCGTCAACATGTGCTGGACGGTGGCTTCCCCTGGAATCTTTGTGTTTTCCAGCCCCAGACATTCCAGGACGCTGGCATCCAGACTGAGTTTGTCCTGTTCGATCAATTGCAGGACGGCAACCGCCGTGAATAACTTGGAAATGGAAGCAATCCGGAAACGTGTATCCGCCTGGTTACGGATTTTCCAGGGCATGTTGGCATAGTCGTATGCCGCTTTGAACAACACATGCTCATCGCGCTTAACCAGGACAACTCCCGAGAATTGTTCTTCACGGCTCCTGTTTGCGATGATCTGATCTAATCGTTTTGCGAATGTCATTTTAGGGTCCTGGTTGTATTGGTTTTGATGATGCTATTGTTGCGTTGGATAAATATTTTAGCTCGGGTGCTACACAGTGCAGTTATTAGACAGGTTTCAAGATAACTATTCGCCGTTTTCCGATTTGAAATTGTTCAATACGCTGATAACTTTCATGCAATACCTTCTGCTGCTTGTCAGAAGCGATCGCAACCAGGCTCGATGGGGATAATATACCAAGCAGTGCATCCAGCATCGATCCTAAGGGATTTGATACCTCGGTGAAATCCGAATCGCGCCAATGGGAATGCTGTCCATAAGGAACATCTGTAAAGACCAGATCCACTGATTTGGGTCTGATATTTTTCAAAATCTTTTTACCGTCTGCAGCACTTGCTTGAAATGCTCTTGCCTCCAGCGGATGTTTTTCAATTAAAGCGGAGAGTTTCTTTTTCAAAGTATCTGCACTTTTCAAAGCGTCTTTATGCGAATCCTTACCGTATTGTTCGAGCATTTTAGAGATTTCACTGATACGTCTATCCAGACCTGCGATCCTAAGCAGCCCAAGGTTTCGTTTTGCCACAGCGACGGCCTTTTCATCTATATCTGAACCGATGACTTCTCGAATGTGCTCTCCGTGTAAATAAGCCAATACGCTGAGATGATAAGCTGCGCCACAACAAGGATCGTACAGAGTGCAGGGAGTCGAATCTTTATAGATTGTTTCGCGACGTGCTACACAACGCTGGAATATTTCACTTGCCAGCCGCACAGGGAAAGCCGGATGCCCCGGCAAGCTGTAAAACACACGCCCGCTGGAAAGGTCTGAATAGTCCAGTTGTTCCTTTGCATATTTATATTGCATAAGCTTCTAATGCTTGCCTGGCAGGATCAGCGAATGTGAAGGGTCAGGCTGGATGCCCTATGCAGAAATCAGGCTCATTCGGACAAGTAATGTAGGAAGTGATTCTGCGCGTCAACCAGGATGATCTTTGGTGAAATCGGTTCGACGGTCAGTTCAAAACCCATAATGATGATCTGCTCGCCCGCTTTGATCAAGTGCGCAGCGGCGCCGTTCATGGCGATGTAACCTGAACCGCGTTCACCCGCGATCACATAGGTTTCGACGCGCGCGCCGCTCGTGTTGCTGACAACCAGAACTTTCTCGCCTTTCCAAAGCCCAGCCCGTTCGATAAGTTCCAGGTCAATGGTGATACTGCCGATGTAGTTGAGGTTTGCCTCGGTTACCGTGGCATTATGGATTTTGGATCGAAGAAGTTGTCTCATAGTTTTTTGTCATTATAAGCTAACGATGCGCCTCATATCTGGCAAAAAACTGTCCTGATTGGGATTTGAAAGATAATATGCGGTATCGAAAAGCAGGAACCCTATCCAGCCGACAGATAAAATTGTGTCACGTTGCAGGTAGCTTTACAACTGACAAAAATCATTATTTGCGGTCCAAAAAAGCAGATTGCCTGGTGCTTAATAAGAAACTTCGGAAACCTTTACCACGTTGGCGTTTCCGAAGTTTAGTTTATTACGATTTCTCTTACTCAAACACTTTTCCCTCACCTTGATTATCTCCCAAGCCTCTTCCCCCACTTCGCACTCCTCGGCTCTGACACCCGCGTGAGACTATTTAATAATCTGCGGCGTGTTGGTGGGAATGATCGTTACGATTATTGGTCGGACTGGAGGAGGAGCAAGCGGTGAAACACTGCAAGCAGTCAACACCACATCTTTGAAGCTCTCGCTTCTCCCGATAACAACATTATTTTTCGTAGCCACAAATTGATATACCATCCAGGCGGCATCGAAGTCATCGAACCCTGCGATCTTTGAAGAGACCACTGTGATTGTGTATGTTCCACCGCCCAGCGGCTTCATGGAATTGTAGCTGATCCAGCCGCTGGTGCCTGATCCGCCCTGGTCGTTCAACTTGATGAACAGCACCACACTATCTGCATCTCCGCCGCTGACTGTCACCGTAATATCAATGGAGGTAGGATTGCAGTGACCATAATGGAACTCACTTGCAGAAATACCATGAGTGTACGTCATCCCGACGGGAGAGGGAGTGAAGGTGGGGGATGGTGTGAGCGTTGGAGTCAATGTGGCGGTGGGTGTAATAACGTCCGTTGGTGTAATGATATCCGTCGGAGAACCTGTCACGACCGGCGTGACGATCAGTGTTGGGGTGAGATCACCAATCCAAACCGTGACAATCGCTTCATCGCTCCAGGCGCCGCTAACATTCTGGGAACGCGCCCGCAGCACATACTGACCGACAGCACGCGGCGACCACAGGTACTTAACAGTAACGAGGTTTTTCCCCGCATCGGAAAGGGGCGGGACCGCGATCCCCTCGTCATTGATCTGCAATTCCACATTGGTGATCTCAGAATCATCGCTGGCATGGAATACGATCTCGTACGGTGCAAGGGGCAGAAGCATTTGATCGAGAGGGGCATCCACCCATGTTTGTGGCCCGGCGTTCCCAGGGGAAACCGGTACGAAGCGCGGAGAAGTCGGGAGGTTGCATGATGCCAGGGAAACGGTCAACAGGCACAGGGTCAGTATATACAGCGTCTTCATGGCGCCACCTCCACCCAGTCTGCCATGGATGGTGGATTCTTAAAATCCCAGGTATCCAATCCGCCCTCTTTACAGGGCACCCAATCCCACGAGCTGTCGGAAGAATAACAGGTTTCGACCGCTTTCATGTGGGAGGTTCCATCGTAATAGAGACGCAGCGTGCCGTAAGCATCCTCGCCCAAAAGCTTCAATGTTGCAGGTAAGACAATCGACTCCCCCGGTTCGAGCCACGGAATGGATACCTGCGCCGTCCCGTATAGCGGACCCGTCGATGTGGTCTGACTCGCCTGGTTATATTTTTCTGCCTCCACCGTGACGAAGATCTGATGCTTATCTTTGTCCGCTTCTATCGCCCAGATCGAGTCAGAGGTGGTCTTGCGTGTCACGCGGATGAGCACCGCAGCCGGGAAATTTGCTGAGCCTGGCGCGGCATGGACAACCAGGACCGGATCGAGACAGGTGGGCTCTATCCCGCGCAAAGCGGCTTCGTAAGCATTGGTGCAAGCTGGCTGACTCATAAGTGACCTGGCTTGTTTCAGCTGGATATCTACCTGGTCACTGATCTCTTTTTCGCAGTCCACCACAGTATCGCAGAATTGCTCCACATATGATTTGTCCAATTCTGAATATTGCTTCTCAGCTTCTATCGCCGACTCAACGATCATCTTTGCAACCGAATCAGAGATCAATTCGTCGGATTTGGGCATATCTGCGGGAATACCCGTGCCTTTTTCCCAAGCCTCATCCACAGCCGAGCTAACTGCAGCCTTGCAGTCGGGTGAATCATCACAGAAGGGAATGATCGTCGATATGGCAGTACTGCATAGCTCTCTTAACATTTCAAAGATGTGAAACACAGTATCGTACGTATAATCCACTACGAATAATGTTCCTTTCGCGAGGCATACGAATTCACCCCAAAAATCCTCCGGGCAATCACTCTCTTGTACGGGTTTTCCAGGACAGACCGTCTGTCCCGTCAACTTCCCGGTGGGATCTTCATCTACCAACACACAACCCCACATGCCAGGTACGTAGAAATCGGGCGGCTTGTATGTGTCTTCCAGGATCTCGACATCGTAAATACTGGGATAGACGGAAGCCAGGGGCGGCATGTCTGAAGGCGGCATGGATGTTTCGTATGTCAACGGCACGATATTGGAAGTCCGATTGTATCCAGTCATAACCAAACCGGGCCGTGCACGCAGATACAGCGTGAAGGGTTTGCCCACTGGCTCGCCCAAAAATCCATTGGAGGTGAAGTCCTGTACATGAGATGGAATTCCTGGAGGTCCCCAGCGAAGGTCTGTATTCGGAGGATCGGGATAAAGAATGTGCCCAAGCGGCAGCTCAAAGACGCCTTCGGTACCTTTTGCCCACATCCTGTAGGCATAGAGCAAATGGGAGGTTGCATCTATGGCATCGCCGGTGAAGGGGGCGGCAGAGACTTGGAAGTAAATCGTCTCGGCGGTAGTCAAACCGGTCACCTGCCAGTGCATTTCGTACTTCAACTCATTCAGCGGTTTATCCTGCGGTAGGTTCAAAGAACCTACCCACTTCCCGCTGCCATTGGTACAACTCCCTATCCCCTCCACGGAGCAGATGGTCAGCACCGGGCGATGGATGGTGGTGTCGAAGTCGCCCGCATACTTTAACATCCCGCCCTGCCAGCCCCACACCTCCATGTGCAGTTCAAGATCAGGCGCCTGGATTGTATCGATTCGCGTGCTCAGATAATCATAGATATTGAAGCGGATGCCGGAACTGGGCAGGAATGTCCGATTCCCCTCGGGAATGCGCACACCCCTCGAGCCATTGATCTGCAGATATAAATAGGCAGTGTCCATTTTGAATGGCAAAACCAGATCCCCATTTTCCATGCTGATCTTGTTCGCTCCCGCGCGCGCCGGCGCAGGACAAAGTCCGCTATCCAATGCGAGAGTCACCGGGTTGCTGGCTGCTTCGCCGAGGATGTTGAACGCCGAGACGTAGTACACCAGCGTGCCGTACTGACCGGGGTCGTAGAATTTGGTGTTGGCATCATCCTTGAAATCGTGGATCGGTGGGATGGTATGGATTCGCTCCATCGGACCGCCGTTACGTGAGCGATAAACGAAGAAGCCATCCTCCTGCATTTTCACTACAAGCGGATCGTGCGGATCGTACCACCAGCCGCCGATGCCGAGATGCACAGTGCAGCCTTTGAAATCACCTTCCAGCACCGGAGCCTTGGGAATATATTTAGGGCCATTCTCATCCTGGTTTCCCCCTGGGTTATTGAATTCGATCATGAAATTGAAGTCATCCAAAAGATTTGTTCCAGGCGAGGAGGGCTCCTCAGACGAGGGAGGATTGTCTGGTACGGGAGTGATTATGTTCTCCTCGGATGGCGGAGCTTCGCCGGGCACAGGCGTTACCACATCTTCCACAGGCGAAATGGTGATCGGCAGCGCCGGGATGATCTGTGCATTGATTACCGGCGCGGGGAGATTTGGAATAAAGATCAGTTCGTGGGGCTGAAGCGGAAGGATCGGATCGATCCTCGGATTGGACTGCTGTAGCGCCTCGAGCGGAATCCCCTCAGCCTGTGCGATGCTCTCGAGCGTTTCCCCGCCCTGGGCTTTGATCGGTGAAACGGTGAAGCCTGCTTCGATGGCAGTGATCCGGACCGGCTCAGAAAGGCTCACCGCCCCGGACTCCGTGACCGCCTTCGCAATCAGGATGAAATCCCCGGTTACCCCCGGCTGCCACATCCACGCGCTGCTGAACGAATCTGCGCTGGCAGTTTGTGGGTCGAGCGCCACATCATTGATGAATAACTCCACCTGCTTAATTCGGTCCGCTCCCTGCGCCCTGACCTGGATGGGGATAAAGGAGTTAAGCGGCCACCGCGATTTTGGCAGCGGATAAGCGATTTGCACGTACAGGTGGGAATAATTTTCCGGCAGTTGCTCGCTGATCGGTGGAATCGAACGCGCCTGCCAGAAGAGTACTATAGCCCCCGTTATACAACAAACTGCCAAAACCCCAACGACCGCCCACAAAACTTTGTTGCGTGCCATAAGTTCTCCTTGAGCTCTACACATGGGAGTGCGCACTGGACATGCACTCATAATCTATTTGCGCATCTAGCCCTTCAGGAATGAGTCTAGCGGTTTGCATCCACAATGCATCCTGCGGATAATCGCGTGTGCGGCCGAGCGATCGATATAAAGTTTTTCTGTTGCATCTGTATGAGGGTTACTACAAATAAAAAATATCCCAAACCCGTTCGTAGTATACAATCGATTTGGCTTTTTCGCTTTCCCCCATTTAGCTCAATATATTCAACGGTATTATCTTATTTAACCTACTTTCCCCTCGCCTCGATCAGCGCGCGCGCCTTTTCCACCACCTCGCGCTCGCCTTTGAACTCGAGCATCTCGAGCGCCTCCTCAAAGCTGACCCAGCGCGCCTCCTCGATCTCGTGGTCGTGCTCGGATACATCCCCGCTGCGGTACAGGAGTAAATAGAAGTGGACGAACTTGTGGTATCTGACCGGCTTTCCATACTTTACACTTCGATACCAATATTCGATGGTTTCGATCAAAGCCAGCCGGTCTGTTTCAACTCCCGCTTCTTCTTTCACCTCTCGCACTGCGGTCACTTCTGGTGATTCGCCGGGGTCGACAATGCCTTTCGGCAACTGCCATCTGAGCTTGGGCTTGACGGACACGATCGCGATCTCGGGTTCCGAATCCTTCCAGCGGAAGGCAACGCCGCCCGCAGAGATTTGGTCCAGGGTGGCGACTTTTGCCTGTGAAGTTGATTGACTGTCTTGTTTTTTGGGCATAGTAAACTCTTATCGCAAGTTGCTTTTGGGGAATAACACGCGTTCAGGTTCAGCGTTCAGTTTGTCCAATAATTTTTTTGTGAGCCGGGTCTTGATCCGCCCGGACTCCTTCGGGTGCACGAGGTAGCGGACAATCGCATCCAGCCAAGTATTTTCGCTGGCGCGGAAATGCACAACCGGACGCTCCCGGATGTCCAGTTCATCTACAGGAGTTTGCGTCAGGAGCTCCCGGTAAACCTGAACGAGTTCCATCATCTGCTCGCCCAGTTCATCTTCCACAACTTTCTGCATTGTCTGGGTGATGAAGTCCAGGTCGCTGTCGTACGCCACCTGGAATTTGATCTCATTCCAGACATAAGGGAACAGAGGCCAGCTGTAGTTGTAAACAGTTTCACTCAATACCAGCGAGTTGGGAAATT
>Ga0105104_10004115_pt1 | contig 10172 bp, 10 predicted proteins | sample PPLLaktember2015_3_FD_87034 | JGI IMG/M metagenome (GOLD analysis project Ga0105104, IMG submission 87034) | Freshwater sediment microbial communities from Prairie Pothole Lake near Jamestown, North Dakota, USA - PPLs Lake P7 Core (6) Depth... | ecosystem: Environmental > Aquatic > Freshwater >... | reverse complement strand
GATCTCCGCGCTGCTCTCCTCCCCCAGCGTCAGATGCGTCGCATCCGCCACCGGCTGCCCGAAGGTCGGGTCGAGCTGGGTCCACGTCCCCACCCACGCCTCCACCCACTCGTGCCAGTAGAGGGCGGGCACCCCGTCCTCGTTCTGCACGTAGACCACCCCGTCCACCCGCCGCGCGGGGATGCCCAGCGCCCGGAGCAGGGAGATGCTGAGCAGCGAATGCTCGGTGCAGTCGCCCCGGAGCGTCCGCAGCACGTCCGTCGCCCGGTCGGCGCTCGCCCCGTAGTCCTTCTTCATCGAGCGGCCGACCCACGCCACCACCTTCCTCGCGGCGGCGTACGCGTCGGTCTCACCGCCGGCGATCTCCTTCGCCTTGGTGACGATGGCCGGATTGTCGGACTCCACGAGGATGGAGCTCTTCAAGTACTCGGCCGTGTCCGGCGGGTTCGCGGCCCCGCGCTTCACCAGCTTCGCGGGGTCGGGCGGGGCGGCGCGGATCGTGACCTCGGACTTGCCGCCCCCGAGCGTCTTGTAGGTCTGCCGGTCCGTCTTCCGGTGGAACTTCTCCGGGAAGCCCGAGAGGACCAGCGTCCACTCGCCGGGAACCTTCCGGGCCGCGGCGGACGGCGCCGCGGGGAGCGCCAGGCGGGTCAGGCTGAAGATCTCCACCTTGTCCAGCCGCTCGGCGACCGACTTCGGCTCGGCGCGGCCGATCATCGCCGAGCCGTAGGACATCTCGACGACAGCCCCGTCCGGCGCGACCACCGCCTGCATCGGGACCTTCTCCTTCTCGGAGACGATGGTCGCCTTGCGGAGCAGCACCGAGACGCCGTTCACCACCCGGCGCTCCTCCGAGACCGGCGTGGTGGTCATCCGGTACTGGCCGAGGTCGGTCCCGTCGAGCGCCATGCCCGAGACCTCCTTCCCCCGCAGCAGCGCCACCCGGAGCTGGTCGGCGTCCTCCACGGTCTCCTGGACCGGGGGCAGGGTGAACGTCTCCTCAGACTGGCCCGGACGCTGCCGCTTCACCACGAAGCCGGTGGGGCTCGCCTTCCCGATGAGCACCTGGTTCCCGCCGTCCCCCTCGTCCTTGATGACGAACGAGAGCAGCTTTCCGCCCGGCCGGGCGTCGTAGATCCGCTCCTCGTGGTGGCGGCGCTCGGCGGTGTTGTTCCCCACCTTCGCCCGGAAGACGAAGTCCGCCACCGACCTGACCTCGGGCCTCCCGGGCACCGCGTCCAGGTCGGTGAAGTACCAGCCCACCTTCTTGTCCACGAGGTAGAGGCCGAAGTACTCGCCGCCGTGGGGCCTCGGGACGCGGAGGACGTCGGAGATCGGCTCGGCCGCCCTGCCCGCTCGGGGAGAGGCGAGGCAGAGGACCAGCGCGGCGACGAGGACGGCTGCCGGGCGGGCGCGCACTCAGAGCTTCTTCTTCAGGAGGATGAGGTCGTCCCCCACCTTGTAGAAGTCCCGGAACCGGGCCTCTTCCAGGTAGCGCATCGACTGGTAGAAACCGCGGGCCGGCCCGTAGTCTTCCGTGGCCGAGGTCTCCACCCGGACCAGCCGGGCCTTGCGCCGCCGCAGGTCCCCCTCCATCGCGGCCACCAGCCCCGCGCCGATGCCCTTCCCGCGGAGCGAGGGCTCGCTGCAGATCCAGTACAGGTCGAACGTGCCGTCGGTCATCGGGGTTGGGCCGAAGCAAACGTAGCCGCCGAGCTGCCCACCGATGAGGGCCACCAGGAGCTGGTAGTCCGGGTTATTCGGCTGCAACGCCAGGTCGATGACCTCGAGCGCGCAACGCACCTCGTCGGGTGAGAAGTTCTCGATGCGATCGAGCAGCTTCGCGAGGCCTTCCCTGTCTTCTGGGACGGCGGGACGGATGTCCATGAGTCCTTTCGAGCGCGACGTCCACCAGACGCAGCGCCAGCGCCGAGTACTCGAGCCCGGCCGCTGCTGCGCTCCTGGCGAAACCCGCCTGGGGATGCAAATCGCAGTTGGGATTGATGTCAATGACCCAGGGCTGACCGTCCTCGGAGAGGCGCAGGTCCACCCGGCCGTAATCCCGGCACCCGAGCGCCTCGAAGGCGGCGAGCGCCGTCTCCACCACCCGCCCCTCCAGCTCCCGCGGGAGTGTGCAGGGGACCGAGGGGCTGTCGATGCACTCGGGTGACGAGGTCTCCCACTTCGCCCGATAGCTCACGATGTGGGGCCGCCCGGCGAAGGTCTGCCCGAAGCGAATCTCCGACAGCGGCAGGGCGGTGCGCGGCGAGTTCCCCAGGAGCGAGACGTACACCTCCCGTCCGGGGATGAAGCGCTCCACCAGCGCCGGCTGCTTGAAGGTGCGGAGCACGCGGCGGACCGCGTCCTTGAGGCTCCGCTCGTCCTCCACCACCGAGTCGAAGTCCACCCCCACCGAGGCGTCCTCGCGGGAGGGCTTCACGATCAGCGGAAACGGAAGGTCCAGGTCCTCGAGCCGGGCCAGCCGCTCGATGACGCGGAAGGGTGGCGTGAGGACGCTGCGGGCCACCAGCAGCTCCTTGGCCTTGTCCTTGTGGAGGGCGAGCCCCAGAGCGAGGGCCCCGGAGCCGGAGTAGGGCAGGCCGAGCAGGTCGAGGAGGGCGGGGACGGCCATCTCGCCCCGCGCATCACCCCCGATGGATTCACAGAGGTTGAGGACCAGGTCCGTGGTGCGGGCGCTCAGCGGGGCGACGATGTCCGCGGGGCTCGGCCCCACGGCGAGGACCGACACCTCGTATCCGCCCTTCCCGAGCGCACGGGTGAGCTCGGCAGCCACCCGCTCCACGTCCGCCCTCGCCTCGCGTCCTGGGTCTTCCTCCAGAGCATCGGCGTCCGCGTTGTGCAGGAGCGTGATGTGCATGCAGTCGACTCGTGGATGTAGCACGATCTGCCGACACGATGCGCATTCGTGATCCGATTCACGGCACCCTCCCGGTCTCCGCGGACGAAGCGGCGGTCGTGGACAGCGCCTGGTATCAGCGGCTCCGGCACGTCCGGCAGCTGGGGTTTGGCGAGCTGGCCTTCCCTGGGGCGACCCACACCCGCCACGCGCACTCGCTCGGGGCGATGCACGTGGTGGGACGGCTCTTCGACTCACTCGCGGCCCGGAGCGACCTGCCGGAGGGCGTCAGCCACCGATTCCGGACCGCGGTGCGCCTGGCCGTCCTGTGCCACGACCTGGGGCACATGCCCCTCAGTCACGCCAGCGAGCGCATCGCCCCGCCGCGGGCCGCGCTGGGACTGCCGGCGTGGACCGGCGCGGACGGCGGACAGGCGCGGCACGAGGACTTCACGGTGAAGCTCCTCCTGGACACGGACCTGACCGACCTTCTCCGGACCCGGGTGGGGGATCAGGGCATCACCGGCGAGGCCCTGGCCGGGCTCGTGACGGGGCGGATACCGCCCGGTGGGCTGGACTTCCGGTACGGGGACGCGGACTGGGCACCGCTCCTCCGGGCCCTGGTCTCGGGCGAGCTGGATGCCGACCGGATGGACTACCTCCTCCGGGACTCCTTCTACACGGGGGTGAACTACGGCCGGTTCGACCTGGACTGGCTGGTGCAGAACCTCCACCCCGCCGAGCGTGACGGGCAGGTGGAGCTGGCGCTCTCCCGGAGCGCGGTGCTCGCCTTCGAGGACTTTCTGTTGAGCCGACACCACATGTTCCTGTCGGTCTACCTGCACCACACGGCGGTGAGCTTCGACTGGATGCTGGAGGCCTACTACCGGGAGGCTCCGGAGGAGTTCCAGGTTCCGGCCGACCCGGACCGCTTCCTCCGGACGGACGACGTGGCCCTGCTCTGGGCGCTCCGGCACAGCCCGAACCGCTGGGCGCAACGGATCGTCCGGCGCCAGGGCTTCAAGCTCCTGGCGCAGTTCACCGAGCGGGACGAGGGCTACGACCTCGAGGCGCTCGGGGCGGCCCTGACCGAGGCCGGGGTGGAGCACTTCACGGTCGAGAGCCGGGAGACACTCTCCCGGTACTTCGAGGAGGGGGAGGGGCCGAGCCTGTACGTCCTGGACGAATCGTCCGGCCGGCTGACCCCCGTCGCAAGCTACACCCCGCTCTACCAGCGCTACGCCTCACCGGTCCGTCTGTCCCGGGCGTACGTCCTTCCAGACAAGCTGGATCGGGCAAAGCAGGCCCTGGCAGGTGTCACCGCAGCGAAGCTCCGCGATGCGGTAGGGTCCGCTCGCAAGCGATGAGCGAGGCGATCCCCGGGATGCAGGAGGCGCCGCCGCCGGCGGAGCCCAAAGACGCCGCGGTCGTGGTGCTGGTGCGGATGGGGCCGCGGGGGCTGGAGACGTTCTGGCTCCGGCGGGAGCGCACCGTCTCCTTCGCCGCCGGCTTCTACGCCTTCCCGGGGGGCCGCGTGGACGCAGGCGACGCCGAGGTCCCGGTGGAGGGCGCGGGGCCGCCCGACTCCAGGCTGGTGGCAGCCGCGGCGCGCGAGCTGTTCGAGGAAACCGGAGTCCTCGCCGCCCGCGGCCGAACGCCGGAGGCGTCCACGCTCGCCACCGCCCGGGCCGCGGTCCTCGAGGGCAAGGAGACCTTCTCGGCGGTGCTGAACCGCCTCGGGCTCCAGGTGGACGCGCTCGACTTCGAGCCGGCGGGTCGGTGGGTGACCCCGCCCTTCATGCCCAGCCGGTTCGACGCGCGCTTCTTCCTGGTGGAGGTGCCGCCGGGGACGCGGGCCGAGGTCTGGCCGGGCGAGGCGGCGGAGGGCAGCTGGGTCCGCCCGGCCGACGCGCTGACGCTCTGGCAGGAGGGGCGGGCGCTTCTCCATCCCCCCAACCGCCACGCGCTGAACGTCCTCAGCCGGGTCCGCCGGACGGTGGACGCGGTGGCCTGGCTCGCCTCGCCGACGGCGGCGGACACCCGCATCGAGTTCCAGCGGGGCGTGCGCCTGGTGGCGCTGCGGACGCCGACGCTGCTCCCCGCGACGCACACCAACGCGTGGATCCTCGGGACGGGCGAGCTGCTCATCGTGGATCCGGGCGCTCCGGACCCGGCGGAGATCGAGCGGCTCACCAGCCACATCCGCGCGCTGGCCGCCGAGGAGTGCCGGCCGCTGGCGGTGCTGCTCACCCATCACCACCTGGACCACGTGAGCGGCGCGCGGGCGGTGAGCGAGCAGCTGGGAATCCCGGTGTGGTGCCATGCGCGGACGGCCGACCGGCTGCCGTTCCGCGCGGACCGGCTCCTGGAGGAGGGCGACGAGCTGGTGCTGGCCGGTGCGCCGGGGATGCGCTGGCGGGTGCTCCACACGCCCGGTCACGCGCGGGGGCACGTCTCCCTGGTGGACACGGCGACCCGCGCCGCGGTGGTGGGGGACATGGTGGCGGGGCAGGGGACGATCCTCATCGACCCGCACGAGGGAGAAATGGCGGAGGACCTCGGGCAGCTGGCGCGGCTCCGGGACCTGCCGGTGAGGGCGGTGTACCCGGCCCACGGGCCGCCGCTGCCGGACGGGCCCAGCGCCCTCACGGCGGTGCTGGATCACCGGACGATGCGCGAGCGGCGGGTCCAGGCCGCTCTGAGCAGCGTCCCCCGTCCGCTGGAGGAGCTCGCCACGGACGCCTACGCGGACACGCCGAGCGCGCTGCCATACCTCGCCGAGCGGAGCACCCTCGCGATCCTGGAGAAGCTCCGGGGCGAGGGCGTGATCCGCGAGACGGAAGGCGGCTGGGCGCTCGTCTGAGCGGTCATTGCCGCTCGGAGAACGACGCGCGTCGAGACCCCTGGACAACCGCGGGTTGCCGCGGGACTCAACGCTGGGCGCGACGTGCTCGCCGACGGTCGGCCTGCCCGCTCTCGCCAGGAGCGTGGAGAGCCATGTCATCACGTCATCGGTCCACCTGGCCGGCGCTGCTTGGCGCCGGCGTCCTGCTTGCTGCACCCCTCGTCTTCGCCCAGGGCGTGGAGCCTGGAAAGGCCTGCAAGGCGGACCTCGAGAAGCTCTGTCCCGGAGTCGAGCCCGGCCACGGTCGGATCCTCGCCTGCATCGAAGGAAAGACCGATCAGCTCTCGCAGGCCTGCAAGGACGACGTGAGCAAGAAGCTCGACGCGTTCTACAAGGGTTGCAAGGCCGACGCGGACAAGCTCTGCGCGAGCGTCGTGCGAGGCGAGGGTCGGGTGATGCAGTGCCTCAAGGACAACGAGGCCTCGCTCAGCAAGTCCTGCAAGAAGGTCTGGGGGAAGGGGAAGGAGAAGGAGGCCACCGCCAAGTGACCGCCGCGCGGCCCGGCTTTCACTCGGTGACCCCGCGGCTGGTCGTCGCGGACGCAGGCGCGCAGGTGGAGTTCCTGCGCACGGTGTTCGGTGCCCCCGGCGCGGTCCCGGGTGAGCGGCCGGCCGAGGTGCGGATCGGCGACTCGCTGGTGATGGTCACCCAGGCCGGGGCGCGCGAGGCCTTCCCGGGTTTCCTCTACGTGTACGTCGACGACGCGGACGCGACCTACGGGCGGGCCGTGGCCGCGGGTGCAGTGACCCTCGAGCCACCGATCGACACGCCGTACGGCGACCGGCGGGCGATGGTGCGGGACCGGTGGGGGAACGTGTGGCAGATCGCCCACGTTCTCTGAGCACCGAGCCGCCGGGGGTCGAGCCGAAGAGGTCAGCGCCGCGTGGCGGACTGAGGCTCGGGCTTCAGCGACTTCAGGAGCTCGTTCCGGAACTCGGGCGTGTCGCGGTGGCCGTGGACGTCGACGGCGTGCATCACGGCGGCGCGGAGCACCTCGTCCTCCTCACCGGAGATGGTCAGGGTGCACTTCGACTCGCTGGGGATATCCCGGCAATCCATCGTCTTCCTGCTCATGGGAGCACCTCCTGCTCAGGCCTTCTTTGCGTACTTGCTCGCCCCGTACCAGTCGATGACCACCACCGGCTCGTTTCCCACCACCCAGGCGTCGTGCCCGCTCGGGAGCGCCGTCACCTCCCCCGGCTCGGCGATGAACTCGGTGCCGTCGTCCATCCGGATCCCGAGCTTCCCTGACAGGTGGTACTGGAAGTGCGGCGCCTCGCAGCTGCGGGTTCCCGCCAGCGGCTTCACGTGCTCCGACCAGCGCCAGCCGGGCTGGAACACCAGGCGCCCCACGGCTCCGTCACCGATGTTGAGGATCTCGGCCTTCCCGCGCGGGAACTCCCGCGTCTCGTCGGGCCGCGAAAACGACTTCCGCTCGCTCGGCTTTCCCATGGTCCCTCCTCCAGAGTGGGATGGGTTCTTCTACCAACTAGTAGATAGACAGTCCAGTCGGCCCGGAGCGAGGGGTGCTAGGGTGAACGCCTCGATGGCTCGACCCCGAACCGCCCGTACCTCCCAGCGAATCCTCGACGTGGCCGAGCGCCTCATCCAGACCCGTGGATTCAACGGATTCAGCTACGCCGACGTGGCGGCGGACGTGGGGATCACCAAGGCCAGCCTGCACTACCACTTCCCGACCAAGGCCGACCTGGGGCTGAGCCTGGTCCGCAGGTACCAGGTCACCTTCGACGAGGCGCTGGAAGCGCTCTCCCACAGCGGAGGCGACGCACGGGGTCTCCTCCAAGGGTACGTGGAGCTCTACGGCAGCGTGCTCCGGAAGGACCGGATGTGCCTCTGCGGGATGCTCGCCGCCGAGCACACCACCCTGCCGGCGCCGATGCAGCGCGCGCTCCAGGCCTTCTTCGACGCCAACGAGCGGTGGCTGGCCGGCGTGCTCGAGGCTGGACGGCGGAGCGGTGAGCTGAAGCTCCCCGCCGGAGCCCGGGAGGAGGCGCGGCTCCTGGTGGCGGGGCTCGAGGGCGCGCTCCTGGTCGCGCGCTCGTTCGACGACGCCGCCCGGTTCCAGCAGGCGGCGGCCCGGCTCCTGGAGGGCGTGCGCGGCGGAGGACCCGGCCGCGTGACACGAGCGCCGCGCGCGTCGAGCACCGCCAGGCAGACAGGCGCGAGGAAGCGCAAGGTCAGCGCGAGTCGCGCCTCGGCCTCGCAGTGAATTGGCGCGCGGCTCAGGCGCGGGCGAGGTCGATGAAGCCCCGCTCGGGGTCCGTCGCGAGCAGGCGCACGCGGACCCGGTCGCCCACGTCCATGCCCTTCTCGCCCCGGACGACCCGGCCTTCCGCGGGGGGCTTGAGGAGCCGCACGAACGTGCCGTGCTCGGTGACGCCGGTCACCAGCCCGTCGAACATGTCGCCCACCCGGTCGTGGAGGAGGAGCGCGGCGATGACCTTCCGCATCAGCCGCTCCAGCTTGCGCGTCGCCGCCTCCATCCGCGTGCAGTGCTGGGCGATGCCGTCGAGCTCGCCATCGCTGTACGGCGAGGGCGCCCCGGCGAGCATCGCCTTCACCAGGCGCTGGGTGACGAGGTCCGGGTAGCGGCGGTTCGGCGCGGTCGAGTGGCTGTAGTCGTTCGCCGCGAGCCCGAAGTGCCCCGGCGCCTCCTGGCCTGCCGGGCGCAGCACGTACTCGCCCGGGCCGAGCAGCTTGACCACCGCCAGCGACAGGTCGGGGAAGTGGAGCGGGTCCTTCCTCTTCTGGCGCTCGAGAAATCGCGAGAGGGCCACCCCATCCGGCTCGGACGGGAGCGCGGTCCCCAGCTCCTGCGCGAGGGCCACGATGCGGTCCCATCGCTTCGGCCGCCGGACGACCCGGGCCAGCGACGAGCGGGGCGAGGCGTCGAGCAGGCGGGCCATGACCCCGTTGGCCGCGACCATGAGGTCCTCGATGAGCTCGCGGCTCCTGCTGTCCGGGATGGCCTCGAGGTCCAGGACGCGTCCGTCGGACATCACCGGCCGCGGCTCGATCGTCCGGAGCATGAGCGCGCCGGCTCGCTCGCGCGCCGCACGGAGGGCGCGCGTGGCCCTGTCTTGTAGCCGGAGCTGCTCCTCGAGCCCGTCGACCGCGGCCACCCGGGGAGGCACCGGTGCCTCGCCCTGGAGCCACGGGCCGACCTCCGGGTAGCTCAGCTTCGCCCGGTTGCGGACCCAGGCCCGCCGGACGCCGCCGTCGTCCACGCGACCGTCCGGATGGACCACGTAGCCGATGACCGCCGCCAGCCGGTCCAGGTCCGGCAGGAGCGAGGTGAGGTCCTCGGAGAGCGGGCGGGGGAGCATCGGAAAGATGGCGGCCCCGGTGTACAGCGAGGCGGTGTTCGCTCCTGCCCGGACGTCGAGCGGCGAGCCTTGCGGCACCAGGGCGTCCACGTCGGCGATGGCGACCTGGAGCCGGATGCTTCCATCCGGGAGGGCCTCCGCCCACTCCAGCTGGTCCAGGTCCATCGAGTCCGGGTTGTCGATGCTGGACCAGAGGAGGTCCCGGAGGTCCTCGGCGTTCGCCCGGGGCGGACCGGCGCGCTGCACCGCGGCGACCTGCGCCTCGGCGGCGGGCGGAAAGTCGGGGAGGAAGCCCAGCTCGAGCAGGGCGCGGCGGGCGCGGTCGAGGAGGTGGAAGGCCATGGTCGCCACCATCCCAGAGGCCGCCCCCGGGGTGCTGCAACTTTCCGGGGCTCCCTCGACCCCGTGTCTGCGGCGAACCCCTTCCAGGAGCACCAGTCACGGCGTGTGGCGAGACGTCGGGCGGGCGTGCAAGAAGAAGGGGAGATGTCGTCGGCCCCTCCCTTCCACTCCGCCCCGCCCATCGTCCGGCTCACCAACGGCTTCATCGAGCCGTTCGACAATGCCGTGGCGACCGCGCGCACCTGCTACAGCCCGCGGATCATCAAGGCGGAGGACGTGCGCAAGGACGAGAAGGCCCGCGCCGTGCGCGACCGGATCGCCCGGGAGACCTACCAGGCGGGCCACCACACCACGCTCCAGCACGCCACCTTCCAGTTCAGCCTGGAGAACGTGAGTCGCCAGCTCATCTGGAGCGTGCTGCACGCCCACCCCTTCTACAACTCGGAGCAGGTCAGTCAGCGGTACGTGGAGGTGAAGCCGGACCGGGTCATCGTCCCCGCGCTTCCCGAGCGGGAGGAGGCCCTCTACCGAGGCGTGGTCGAGCGCCAGATGGCCGCCTACGCCCGCATCGGCGCCCTGCTCCTTCCCCGGGCAGAGACCGAGTTCTACCGGCTGTTCCCCGGCCGCCGCCGCACGCCCGAGAAGTGGGCGGGCACGCTCAAGAAGCGCTGCCAGGAGGTGGCCCGCTACGTCCTGCCGATCGGGACCTTCGCCCACCTGT
>Ga0105104_10004114_pt1 | contig 10173 bp, 5 predicted proteins | sample PPLLaktember2015_3_FD_87034 | JGI IMG/M metagenome (GOLD analysis project Ga0105104, IMG submission 87034) | Freshwater sediment microbial communities from Prairie Pothole Lake near Jamestown, North Dakota, USA - PPLs Lake P7 Core (6) Depth... | ecosystem: Environmental > Aquatic > Freshwater >... | reverse complement strand
GTACTCTCCCGGCTCGTATTTAAAGTCCCTGACTTTACACTCCCCCCGGAAGGGGGTGCCAGGCTGGAAGTCCTTCCCTTCCAGCGCTTGAAGCAGCAAAGGAGCAACGGCTCGAGGCCGCAGGAGGAGGGAAATCCGTTCTTTCTCTTGCAGCGGTGGGGCGTCAAGCGCCCACCGTGAAACCAGGTCTGTTTTCATGGTCCTCCATCTGCTCTGAGAAACAGTTCGGCCAGCCGGAGGTTCGTTTTCCGGTGATCGAAACCATCGACCACGGTCTGGCGGGCTGCCGCTCCCCTCCGCTGCCGCGCCTCTGGATCCTGGATCAAGGAAACCAATCCGGCCTGGATGGCAGGAATATCAAGCGGTGGAGCAAGCAAACCGTTGACCTCGTGAATGACCAGTTCGGGGATTCCGGATACGGCTGTGCTGACCACCGGTATCCCACACGCCATGGCTTCCAGGAGCACATTTGGGATACCATCCCGGTCCCCATCTTCGGTGATGCGAGGGGTTAGCACAAAGATCGAGGCGTGCTGCAGAGCAGACGCCAGCTTCTCCTGGGTATATGCTCCCTCGAGACAAACCGCGTCTTGAAGGTCGCTCTGCCGAATTTGAGCTTCGAGATCGCTTCGCAGCGGGCCATCTCCATAAATAACACAGCGGAAAGGAATGCCAGCCCGGTGAACCTCGGACAGAGCTGCCAGAAGGTCGGGGAACCCTTTCTTCTCAACCAGGCGGCCCGCCGAGAGGATCAGGGGCAGTTCATCTCTCTTCCTATGGTTTCCTGAAGGCTGGAACCTTTCCAAATCAACTCCGTGATAGATCAGGTGCAGTTTCCGCTGCCCCTCAGGAGGAGTAAGCCGCTGCAAATAGCCAAGATTGGCATAGCAGCAGGTGATGACGGCCTGTGCAGCCGCGATGCGGTCCGCCAGGACGGGTTGGGGTACCTGGAACAGATCGCGGGCATGGGTTGTGATGCTGAATGGGATACCGGCCAAACGGTGAGCCAGATAAGCCACCTGGGCAGGATCGTGGGCAAAGTGGGCATGCAGGTGGGTGGTTTCCATGCCAGTCTGGCGGCGATCACGCTCCAACAGGCTCACCAGGTATACGGCTTGGAGAAATCCGGTCCAACGATTACTGACAGCATACCCTTCGTTCAGGTCCGGGTGCCGGATCAGGTAATACAAAGCCGATCCATACCGGACCGGGTGAGCGATCAACAGCCGGAGATGCTCCAGGACCGCGGCAGTCCAACCTCGTTTCAAGTCGCCTTCCAGGTAATCGACCCGAGCGCGCACGCCGGCAGCCTGGGGCTGAACCAGCGTCTCCCCCGAATCGACCAGGGAAAAGATCCGGATACGAACCCCCAGCTGCTCCAGGCCGAGGATCTCGTTCAAGATAAATGTTTGTGAGAGACGTGGATAGCTTCGGAGGATATATCCGATTTGCTGATCCGCCCTGCTTTCAACCATCCGGACCTCCGGATCTGTGAGAACTCGACCAACGGGAGACTCGTCTCCTGAGCCTTGTGCTTGGCTTTGGCTTGAGCGACTGTGGTCAAACCTTGTTCGAGCATCAACCAGACTTGCGCGCGCTGTTCCTCGCCTTCAGGCCATGGGCGTGGTCCGCGTTTCTTACAAAGCTGTTTGGCGATCTTCAAGCAGGTATAGGCATAGAAATACAAGAAGCGCTCGCCCATCTGCCAACCAGTTTCCTCCGCATATGAATCGAAGAAGCGGTTTTGCAGGGTGGAAAAATGCGTTGTGTGGTGGTGGTTGCGATAGGCCAGCAGGTAAAAATTGGCGCAGAAATGCGCCAGATCCAGGTTTGGGTCGCCCCGACGGACTTCATCGAAATCAAACACATTTAATCCACCGTCGACCATGATGTGCTCGTAATGGAAATCCTTGTGGATGGGTACGGTGCTTTCGAAAACAAGCTCACGGGCCCGATTAAGCAGGTATTCAGCGATCGTCAGGGCGGCTTTTGCTTCCTCAGGATACTTTATGCTGATGATCCCAACCCATTCCTGGATATTATCCAACTCCCCCTCGATTTTGAATTCTTTCTCCAGGGGAATATAGTGGTTATGCAGTTTGGCTAACCAGGTCCCCGCCAGATCCATCAACCGGTAGGTCTCTGGACTGTCTACTGGATTATTGGCTATATATTCGCCCAGGAATTGTCCTTCTGAGGGGAGAAAAACCAGCATAGATAGCTGTGGGATGATCCCAAGCGGTTGTGGTACCTTCAGATCGGGCATATTGTGGAATACATCCTCCCACAAGACCTTCATGATCCAGTACGCCCGTTCACAATAGAATAACTCTGGATATATCTTTCCAAGGACAATTGGGGTCATGCGGCATTCTGGTCCAACCAGGTCATATCGGATGACCCCGCGTTTTCCAGGTTTGTAAGCGAGCAGCCGCACCCGATCCACAACGGAGCTGTAATCCGGACAGGGAAGGCCTTTCAAGACAGGGGCCAGGTCGTTGGTCATCATCTCGGCATTCAGCGCTCCCCAAAGAGCAGGGAATTCTTTATCAATGAAGGTAGCGGGGAACTTGGTCAGGCTGGTCGATGTGCTCAAGTAAGAGAACAGCGTGCCGCGCCAGTCGCTGCTGGCTTCCGGATCCAGGCTTACCCAGTCTTGCTGGAGGGTGCTCACCGCTGCATCGATCAGGTGGATGATCAGAGGCCATTCTTTGTAGTTCAGGTTGCGGAAGCGGCGTCCGGCGATCTTCAGGAGCGAAGCCGCTTGATATATGGACAGCCAGCGTGGATCCAGGCGAGGCCGGGCTTCGAGATACCCATCCAAGAAAATTCGTCCGGCATTTTCGACGTACGATCCATGTTCCGGCTGGCGGATCGCCTTCCAGCATAGGTAGGCCAGGAAGTTGCCGATATCCCGGGCCGGGTTAGACCAGCAGAAACCGTCCAGGTCGATCATCGCCAGCTCATCGCCCTGCAGGAGAAACTGGTCTGTCCTCATAGCCCCGTGACTGGGGACCGGCTTTGCCTCAGGCAGCTCGGATGCCCGCTGGATGATGTCCTCGATGACCTTTTCAAAGCGAGCAGCCAGCTGGGGTTTGACTTTTTCCATGGGGGACAGGTACTCTCGCAGGTCATCCACGTCATCCTGGAGAGATCGGAAGGTTCCCGGCACCCCACAGTTGTGGAATGCAGCCAGACTGGCTCCCGCCCGGCGCATCCACATCTCGCGGACGGACTCCTCCTGCGTGGTATCGTACGCAAACTTGGTAAACTCGATTCCCTCGGCGACCGCCGGCTGAACCAGCAGGTGGATATCCGGCCAGTACACCAGGGGTTCCGGAACCCGAGGCATCTCGGGGGTTTCCCGGCTTGCTTGATGGAGAGCAGTGATGCTCTCCATCAAGCTGTCTCCATCGTGGGCGAACATCTTCCCGTACCAGATATCCACGCCGTGCGGGGTCTTCAACTGGTAGCGATAAACGCAGTGCAAACCCGGCTTATAGCGAACAGGGTCCACATCGACTTCGTCGATTGGATTGCCGCCATTACCATTCAGCACTTTCGCAAACCGCTGCCGCATGTCGGTCGGATTCATGGCTATAGTCAGCGCCGGCATGAGAGGATCGGCATGGTAGAGCCGCGGCTCAACGCCATCCGGGGTAAATTCCAGGACCCCGATCGTTTGCCACATCCGTTCTCCCGGCCGGTTGATCTGCATCTCGTAGGTGGTTACGCAGCGTAAAGAAGGCTTGTACTTCAGATCCTGAAGGCGTTTAACATGAACCGACCACTTAGGACCTTGCGGGTCGATTTTGCGCTGCAAGCGTTGGGCAAACACCTGAGCGACTTCATCCAGATCGAACGCCAGCGGCAGGTCAGGTAATTGGTCGTCGAAATCGAAACGATATTCCATGACGGTCCATCCTTCTGTATGTTGCGGTTATGCCACTGTTGCGGCTGTTTTAATGATCAAGGAGTGGCCAGGAACCACAGGCCGTCCAATCCCTGTCCATTGACATCCCCAGGCTGCCGATCACCGGTGTAGTAGTAGAGGGGAGATCCCAGGTAGGTAACCTGGCGACTGCCATCCGGCAGCAGGATCACGCCCAGGTTTTCGCGCGGTACTCCCGTTCCGGGGAGCAGCCTGCCGGTGGCCAGGAGAGGCTGCCAGTCCTGCAAGCAGTCGCCGGTGCAGTTGCTCTTCCCTGCCGTATCGTTCAGGAAGATGTACAGGCTCATGCCTTTCCCGTCAACGAGCGAGCGGAGGTGGGAGCTGGTATTCTTCACATTAACCTGAACGTCGCCTGTCTGGGTACCCAGGAGACTGAATGCGGGCGCTATCATCTCACCGTTCACCAGGATGGGCACATCGGCTCCGGGGAAGACAGGGAAGTTGCCTTTGGTGGCGTTGATGTGCAGCATGGCATACAGGACTGGAGTAGCCCGATCGGTGTCAATATCCACCGGCACATTCTGGCTGACCCCATCCGGCACCAGGGCGTATCCAATCATGCTCCCCATGCTCCCATCCGGATTCTCCGGGTGGATCACGAGCCAGGTCTCACCATCGCTGACAACTTCATCGACGATTACCTGACCGTTTTGGATTTGCTGGTTTGAGACCTTAATGGCTGGCACTCCTGCCACGGGCGATCCGGTGGGACTGGCCGAGGCTGCAGGTGTTTCCACCACCTCCGGGGTTGTTCCACCCGCAGGGGTGGTCCCAGCCGCCGGCGTGGTTCCAGCTGCCGGTGTTGTTCCAGCCGCCGGAGTTGTGGGTTGGGTTGCCTGTGGGGTCTCGCCCGCAGGCAATGGGGACCCTGATGAGCTGAATGGGACGACCACCCGCTGCCCGTCAACGACCATGGCTACGTCGGGCTCGGGCAGCTCATAAACACCTGCTTCTCCAGCATCGACGTGCAGCATAGCGTACAACACAGGTGTCGCCAGGGAGGGATCGATGGTGACAACCACATTCTCGTTCACTCCGTCCTTGACTGCTGTAAATCCAATATGCCCTGCCGGACCCCCATCGGGGCCCTCGGTGTGGATGTCCACCCATCCTTGGCCGGTGCTGACCAGCCGGGCAACGGTGACTTTTCCCTCGGTGACATCCTGATCACTGATCGTGATGGATGGGGTATTCCCAGCCGGAGCTCCCGCACTGGCGCCAACGGAAGTGTTAAATGGCGGCGCAATCATCTGGCCATTCAGCATGGCGGGTACGTCGGGGCCGGGAAATTCGTACGTCCCAACCTGACCCGCATCCACGTGCAGCATGGCATACATAACAGGGGTAACCTGCGCAGGGTCGACGGGGACCACCACGTCTGTGCTCTGCACGTCGATCACGGGCGCCTGGCCGATCGCAGGACCCATATTGCCATCCACCTCATTGTGGATGGCGATCCAGCCGGGTCCCTGGCTTACCACATCCGCCACCACCACGCTGGTCCCATCCGTGGCCTGGTCGCTGACCACAACTTTCATCTCGTCCCCGGTGACCGGCACGCCCTGGGTAGGAATGCCCGCCGCAGCGGTAGGCGCAGTCTGCCGCGTCAAACCTGGGATACATGCGGACAGGAGAACCGCGGCGATGAGTAAGCCCGCAAGGATTACGGTAAAACGCATATTCTTCTTCATTTTATATAACACCCTTTCTCTTCTGAGCAACAGCAAGAAGGACGAAAAAGAGGAGTGTGAAGCCAATGAGAGTAACCCAATTGGATGCCAGGCTCACCCCCAGGAAAGGACCATACCGCTGATTGGCCAGCGCCAGCTGGCCTTCTGCTCTGCCGATGGCCAGGCTGCGGTTGCGCTGCCAGGTAGAGAGTGCCTGCGCGTACTGGCGCAGGTTGGAGATATACCGGTCCAGGATCCCCTGGTAGCTTTCCAGAGCCAGGGTATATTCACCTATTTCATTGGCAAACTGCTCCAGGGTTATACCCTGCCGGAGGACCGGCTGGACCGGAAGCCGCACGTCGGCTCCGAGGGTCGGCGCTTGCGGCTCATTTTGTTCGATAGCCGGGGAAAAGGTTTGATAGATCCCTGGGAAGTTGCACCGGGAAAAGATGTTGATTCCCTGGCAAGCGCAGACCTGCTTCTGTTCATCGGATAAAGTCTGCTGCTGTTCAGGGCTGAGCCGCAAGCATGGATCATTGACCAAATCCTGGCCAAAGCCGCTTGCCGTCAGGACAGCCTCAAACCCATGGCGTGCGGGCATAATCATGCTGAGAATGCGGCTCGCCGGGTTGGTTTCGATGATTGGATTTATTACACCGCCCAGGATCACCTGAGGAATTATCAGCAGCAGGGCAATCCCGATGGCAGATAAGGCAGATGAAGCGATCGCCGATGCCAGCAGTCCCAACAAGCCTCCAATCACGGACAGGAGGAAGAGGCTGAACCAATATACCGGAAGGCTGAGAATCCCTCCACCTATACCTGAAGCGATAAAATGTCCCACCGTCAGCACCAGGCTCTGATACCCGGCAAACAATCCTAGGATCCACAGCTTGGAGAAAAGGTAGGCGGTTAGGCTCATGTTCTGGCGGCGATCGCGGCGGTAAACCGCCTTCTCTTGATAGAGAAACTGGCTGAAGATGACTGCCGGGATCAGCAGGGAGAAGAAAACCAACAAGCCCGAAACAGCCGCTGCCCGCCAGGGATCGCCCTCGAAAGGATCCAACATTTGCGGGGAGGAAATCAACAGGTCGATCACAGCTGCCAGGAGGGGAGCGATAAGGGCCATTAACCCTGCACGCGTGCGGAGCAAACCACGCAAACTGCGTCCCGTCAGGGTGAAAAACTGGCTGGCTGCAGACGCTTGCCGGATAGCACGAGGAGCCTGTGCCTCTTCCTCATCCCCACGCAGCCGGGAGAGCGGCCGGTCCTGGAGCAGCAGGTCGGGCCGTTTGGTCAAGAGAGGATTCAGGCTGTGCAGTTCGTAAGCCGGATGCGCCTGGAAGCGTTTGCCCCAATCCTTTCCATCGTGCTGCGTTGTGTTCTTCCCTTCCAGATAGGGGAGGATCGCGTCAAAACCTACCGCTTCAGGGGTTCCTTGCATCTCCGGCATCATTTCCCGAAAATAAGCCAGCGCTTCATCTGGGGGACCATACCAGGCCAGGGCACCTCCAGGAGCCAGTACGGCGACTTTGTTGGCAAGTTGCGCCGCGGCTGGAGAGCGTGAAACCATAACGACGGTCAGGCCTTTCCGCGCGAACTGGTGCAGGATCTTGGCGAGCTTTGCGTCTGAATAGGCATCCGACCCTGACGCGGACTCATCTACAAGCAGGTAGCTCGGCGACTTGATCACCTGGACTGCCACACTTACCAGGCGTCTTTGCGGATCAGACAACTTATTGACCCGCGAGGATTCCACCTCTTGCAGCCCCATATCCATCAAAACCTGAACGAGCTTGTGGCGGCGTGCTTCGCTCGATGTTTCACGCGGCAGGTACATCCGAGCGGCATCCTGGAGCACCTCACGGACAGTGTCCCCTTCCGGGAGCGTATCCTCCCGCGGAACGTACCCGATCCGGGACCGGAACACCTTGATGTTGGCGACCAGATTGACCTGATCGACAAAAACCTGCCCGTCCTTGAGAGGAAGCAGCCCGGCCAACGCGTGAAGCAGAGCGCTCAGAGCAGGGGTCTCCGGACCGGTTAGAACAACCATCTCTCCCGGGCGGATGTAGAGAGAAACATCTTTTGTAAGCTGCTCCCCACGGCGTGTGGACAGGGAGAGGCCGCGCACCTCAAGCAGCGATCCACCGAAGGCGGGCCTGGGTTTTGGCCTTGGAGTAGTCTCTTCAGGGGAGCCTGGAATGGACATGGAAGACTCAGTCATTTTATGGTTAGAGCTCACCGCGGTACCTTCTTATCAAAGATTCTCCTTGGCCTGGAAGCAAGGATCCAGGACGGGTTGTTTCACCAGGCCGCTTACAATGGAAGTTCTATGTTGTTTCCCCAACCGAACGGGATGCTTTCCGTTTCTTGATCTGCATACAGGAGCGCCAATAATTGGTAGACGGTGACAAGCAGGCCGTGCAAATCCGGCCGGTTTCGGGTAGACCATGCGGGTGGATAGTTCAGGCAATCTAGAATCCGGTCTGCCAGCAGTTCAGGAGAGAGGTTATCGGGATCGACCCCCTCTACCCAATGGCGGGCAGCAAAGAGCCGTGCCCGGGTGCGCTGCTCGGCGCTGGGTCCGGACCGGGGGATAAGTACAGCGGGTTTCTTCAAACGCAGAATTTCCGCGGTTGTGTTGTAACCTGCCATCGCAACAACCACATCTGCGGCAGCAATGTAACTGAGGGTATCATCCACGGAAGGAAAAAGGCGGACAGGTGCGTGGCGAGCTCGCTTCTGCAGGTCTGCCACCTGGTCGGCGGGCATGAAAGGGCCGGTGATCAAAACCAGCACGCATCGCCCTCTGGTTTGAAGCATGGGCAGAGCGTCCAGCAGGCTCCGCATCATGGGATACGCGTCTGCTCCACCTCCTGCCATCCCGACAATCAACCGGGTCTGGTCGGGTGATCCTGCCAGATAACGAGCGCGAATCCGCTCGGCTGCCTGGGCTTTCTCCGTGGTACATACGTAACCACAGTAGCGGAGTTTGCTGTTAATGAGAGGGGAAAAACGATACTGCTCCGCAACGTCGTACAGATCGCGCATCCCGTATACCAGCACACGGTCGTAATATCGCTCGACGGCCTGGTATGCACCTTCTGTCGACCACCGCTGCTGGACCACCTCGGGTGCATCGAGAATATCCCGTAAACCCAGAACGATTTTGGTCGGAATACCAAGCGAACGCAGTGCTTCCAGGGCAGGAAGGAGTTCTCCCATTGCCCCATGCGGCATATGGTCAACCAGCAGAATATGCGGTGAAAAACTGACCAGGGCACTGCGGATCAATTCCTGGCGCATTTCGAGGACCTCAGAGAAATCCAGGGGGAGATTCGCCGCCCGCCAGCTGCCGGGACCCGATTTTACAATCGAGGGCAGCTTGAGATAATCATGGTTGTGATGGGTGTGGAAAAATTGTCCGAGCTTGGAGTCGGAGAGTGTGAGAATGCCTGCATCGGGACGCATCTGCAGCAGTTTGCTGGCGATGGAGCTGGTGCGCCGCATATGCCCGAGACCCAAACCATCCTGCGAGTAGATGGCTACCCGGGGAGCAGAGGAGGACCAATTCGTTGTTACCATATCCTTCCCTCCAAAATCCCAACCACTCGGTTCTAACCGGATCCAATCACCGGTTGGATTCCCACTGCTTAGCGCCTAACTGCTGCGCTGATCTTTATTAGTAATTCTCGGCTACCGGGTGTAGCGCGAGTTGGACGGGAGGGGAGATGGGCTTTGTCGTCCTTGTGGGTACGATCAGGCGCAATCGCCATAAGACGCAGGGTTTGATGAAGGCTCGACCACATTCACGTACTACAGAGTGACAACCCGTGCTGAGCGCTTTGGAAACTAAAAACCGCATGAGCGGTGGTTTCACGCTCAAGCGGTCCTCTTCACGGAAAACCCTCAATCACCCTTCTCAGACAGACCAGGTATCCAAGCAATTGCGCACCTTATACCGATAATTTAACGATCTCACACTAATCTGCATAAGCGATAAGCAATATCCGGAACGGGGTCTGAGCCAGGCTCTCCTGATCGAACTCTCCATACGCATTCATCCTGACCCCCACGTATCGACGATGCGGTTATTCAATTTACCAACCTCTCGCATTCAGATCTATTGTGGATGCGAGTTGACCAACGAATAAGTGAATTATACATTTCTCTACCCAAATTGTCAAGTAATTTGTGTTAACAGGCAAATTTTCCGTGGTTGATAATTTTATGACTTTATTTATCGTATTTATGTTATACTATCCGGAACAGGGGCCACCCCTGGACTGTAGAATTCGTCCACCATTAACAAATCCATCGTTTCACGGCACATACGGCGATTATTTAATCGCCGTTATCCTTTGTCTATTTCCTCTATCGAAAGGACCCAAAGCACGATGAATTCAGATTATTCATCCCCCCGTACCCGCTGGACGCTCCCCTCGATGAAAGAACTTAGGCCGATGCTGGAGCCGCACATCCGCTCGGATTTCCGGCGCAGCATCCGGCAGCTGGTAGTCACCCTCGTTCCCTATGCCACCCTCTGGT
>Ga0105104_10004113_pt1 | contig 10176 bp, 8 predicted proteins | sample PPLLaktember2015_3_FD_87034 | JGI IMG/M metagenome (GOLD analysis project Ga0105104, IMG submission 87034) | Freshwater sediment microbial communities from Prairie Pothole Lake near Jamestown, North Dakota, USA - PPLs Lake P7 Core (6) Depth... | ecosystem: Environmental > Aquatic > Freshwater >... | reverse complement strand
TTTCGCCGTACGTTCCATTTACATGGAAAGCAGCAGCATGTTTGTTCGGGGCGGAGTTTACGTAGTCGTCCGGGACGCCATGGGTTCCTTCGTGGCCAGGCTTTCGGTCTCGGCGCTCTTGTTCGATTACGTACTGACCGGGCCGATCAGCAGCGTCAGTGCAGGTCAGTACCTGGGGCGGTTGCTGAACGAAGCGAGCGCCGCACTTCACTCGCCGTTCGCGATTCCCCCAAACTACTTTGCTGTCGGCTTCGCCATTCTCGTGACCGTCTACTTCTGGTGGTACAACATCAAGGGGCTCCATGAATCCAGCTCAAAGGCGCTAAGGATCATGCAGGTGACCACGGTCATGGTGGTCATGTTCCTGGTCTGGTGCTCGGTCACCCTGCTCGTCCGCGGACCATCCCAGATTCCTCCGGCGCCGACGCCAGGGAACCTCGAGTTCAGCGAGGAGAGTCTCGGCTGGTTCCATGGCACGTTCTGGCCCACCATCCCCATCGTTGCGATCATCATTGCGTTCGGACACTCGCTGCTGTCCATGAGCGGGTTTGAAACACTCGCGCAGGTTTAACGGGAGATCGCATCGCCGAAGCTGAAAAACCTGCGGATCACGGGCAATATCGTCTGTACATTTGCCGCGATCTCGACGGGAGGAATCACATTGCTTGCGGCGATGATTATCCCGGACAGCGCACGCCGGCAGTACGTCGAGAACCTGCTCGGCGGTCTCGCCATGCACCTGGCCGGGCCGGAGATTCTCAGGCTGGTCTTTCACGTCTTCGTGGTCGTTGTCGGAGTCCTCATTCTCTCCGGCGCCGTCAATACCTCGATCATCGGCGCGAACGGAGTCATGAACCGGGTGGCGGAAGACGGTGTTCTCCACTCCGGATTTCAGAAGCCCCATCGGCGGTTCGGCACCACCTACCGGATTATCAACCTCGTGGCGGTGCTCCAGATCGTGACGATTGTGGCGAGCGGCGGCAAGACTTACCTGCTCGGCGAAGCCTACGCGTTCGGGATCGTCTGGAGCTTCTTCCTGAAATCGTTAAGTGTCCTCGTGCTGCGATACCAGCGGAACGACCAGGAATACAAGACTCCCGGAAATTTCCGGGTTGCCGGACTGGAAATCCCCGTCGGCCTGGTGCTGACGACTCTAATCCTGTTTGTTGTCGCCGTCGCCAACCTGTTCACAAAAAGGATTGCCACCCTCTCGGGTGTGACCTTCATGCTCGTCCTGTTCACTGTCTTCACCATTTCAGAACGAATGATGAGGGCGAAGCGACGGACGAGGGGCTTGGAACAATTCGTTCTCGACGTCAAGCCGGGTGTCTCTTCTGATTCGATCCAGGTCAGGCCTGGCGGAATTGTAGTTTCAGTCCGGGACTACAACCGGATGGCCCACTTGCAGGTTGTCCTCACTAAGACCAACACCGCAAAGCAGGACATTGTGGTGATGACCGTCAGGCGCGTATCCAGAGCCGGAGCCGGCGAATATGAGCTCAAGGCCGAGCAACTGTTCACCGATTACGAGACGAAACTGTTCAGTCGAGTCGTATCGCTGGCAGAGAAGGAAGGGAAACCCGTCGAGTTGTTGGTTGTTCCGGGGGTGGATCCGTTTGAGGCGATGGTTCAAACCGCAGCCAACCTCAAGGCATCTCGCCTCGTGACCGGTGTCTCAACTCGTATGGCCTCCGAGGAGTTGGCCAGACTAATCGGGCAGGCGTGGGAGAGACTCCCGGAACCTCGGCACCCCTTCTCACTTGAAATCATCACTCCGGGTCGTCCCTCGGTTTTCGTGAATCTCGGGCCCCATCCGCCACGCTTGTGGCCGGAGGACATTGAGCTGGTCCATGACATCTGGCTGAAGCTCAGCGAGAAGTTCGGTTCGTCGCTGCATCACCGGGACATCATTGGGGTAGCGCTGAGACGAATGAACCGGGAACTGCGTTCGGGGCAGCAACCGGAGGTCCTCTCCGATGTTGTGAAAGAGCTGCAGCAAAGGCGGCCGGACGTCGAGGAGGAGAAGGAAAAGCAGGCGAAGGGAAGTGAATGATCGACGATATTGATGGGCAATCCAACCCTCGACCCGTCGCCCTGAGTCGCGGTCCGTCATTATCGCAATTCGATTCAGGGCTGCGCCCACAACGAGGGCGATGGCTATGAGCAGCAAGATCCTAAAGCGGACGACTGCTCAGCACCCTGCTCCCCGCAATTCAACCCCGGTGGCTTTCGAGATCCGCATCGCATACTGCCCTCCCGATTCTGTTTTCAATGCGTCACGGCGTTGCTTTTCGGTTTCCGTGCCGTCGCCTGAAGCGCCCAGTTGTTTGTTCACCTGGGTGATTGCCGGCCAATTCTCCTGGACAGAACCGTCCGCGCAGTCAGGTTGGCGGCGAACACGAGGACGAGCAGGACCAATCCGGCTGCCCAGGCCTGCCGGTGCCAGTCCTCGTAAGGGGAGATCGCGTAGGTATAAATCATCACCGGGAGCGACGCGGTCGGTTCGTTAAGTCCCGGACTCCAGAAGCGGTTGTTGAAGGCGGTGAAAAGCAGCGGCGCGGTTTCACCGGCCACCCGGGCGAGTCCGAGAATGACTCCCGTCATGATTCCGCGGAAGGCGGCCGGCACGACGACCGTCGCGATTGCCTTCCATTTGCTCGCTCCTAACGCCAGTGCCCCCTCATACAGTTCCTTGGGGACCGCGCGAAGCATTTCTTCGGTGGTCCTCAGCGTGATCGGAATGATCATGATCCCGAGTGCAAACGCGCCGGCGAGGGTCGAAAAGTGCCTTGTCGGAAGGACGATCAGTGCATAGGCGAAAATGCCGATCACTATTGCTGGCACGCCGTTTAGCAGGTCCGTCACGTACCGGACCACAAACGAAAAGGTCTTGCCGCCAAACTTGGCCAGATAGACGCCGCCCAGAAGGCCGACTGGAACACCCATGACGGCAGCGAGGATCAGCAGCTTGGCGCTCCCAAGGATCGCGTTGGCCATGCCGCCGCCCGGCTCTCCCACGGGTTTCGGCAGTTGGGTGAAAAACTCCCAATTGAGGGCCCGGCCACCCTGCCAGGCCAGGTAACCGAGAACAAACAGCAGGACCGAAAGCGTGAAAAGCGTGCAAAGGCCGGTGACGCCGAACATCAGGACGTTGATCCATTTCCTCCGAGCTCGTCCGCGACTCATGGCTGCGCCGTCCCCTTTCGCTGCGTCCCTAAAACGAGCAAACGGGCCAGTCCGTTCAGGATGATCGTCAGCAGGAAGAGGACCAGTCCGAGCTCAATCAGCGCGCTGATATAAAGATCTCCGGTCGCTTCGGTGAACTCGTTCGCAATGGCTGCCGCGATGGAGGCACCCGGGGCGAAGAGAGAAGCGGAGATTTTCGGGTCATTGCCGATAACCATCGTGACGGCCATCGTCTCTCCCAGAGCCCGAGCCATGGCCAGAAAGATCGATCCGAGAATGCCCGCACGGGCGGAGGGCAGTACGACGCTCCAAGTGGATTCCCAGCGAGTGGCCCCCAGAGCAAGCGCTGCTTCTCTCATCTCCCTGGGCACCGCCTTCAGCACGTCTCGTGAAATCGACACAATGAAAGGAACGATCATGATGGCGAGAATCAGCCCCGCCGCGAGAAAGCCAACCCCGTAAGCTGGCCCCTGGAACAGCGGCAGAAATCCCAGCCAGTATTGGAGCGCCGGTTCAACAGTGCTGCGGAGCAGAGGCACCAGCGTGAAGATGGCGAGCAACCCGTATATGACGCTTGGGACTGCGGCCAGCAGCTCAATCACGAAGGTCAGGATATCGGAGACGCGGGGTGGCGCCAGCTCCGCCAGGAAGATCGCTGCCCCGATGCCCAGAGGAACCGCGATCAGAAGAGCGAGCGCCGAAGTGACCAGGGTCCCATAAATAAAGGGCAAAGCACCGAACTTCTCGAAGACGGGGTCCCAGGTGCTCGAGAACAGAAAGGCCCATCCGAACTTTTCGCGAGTGAGAGCGGAGCTCCGGTAAAGCTCCAAAACGAGGAGGACGGTAATCAGGACAATCAGGGACCCGAAAAGCAGGGTAATGAGGTGCGCCACTTGATCTCCGTACCTCAGCCGAGCCAGGAATCGGCGCGATGCGCGCCGATTCAGCTTTTCTTCCTCAACCGTCTTGGTGATGTCCATTTACTTGATTTCGGAAATTGCTTTCAATTCTTTCGCAACGACTGCATCGGGAAGTGGCGCATAAGACAATGGAGCGGCCTGTTTCTGCCCGTCCGTCAACATCCAGTGCAGAAAGTCGATGATAATCTGCCTTTTCTTCGAATCAGCAATAGAGGTCGGGACGAGCAACCAGGTGAAACTGGAAACGGGATAGGCACCTTTGCCGTCCGCGTTGGTGATCGAGACTCTGAAATCGCTCGGCATGTCGTTCGCTGCCGCCGCGGCCGCTGCAGTTACACTCGCCAGGTCCGCCTTGACGAAAGAGCCGGAGGAGTTCTGAACCTGCCCGTATGGCAGTTTGTTTTGAACGGCGTAGATAAGCTCGACGTAGCCGAGCGAATTGGGGGTTTGGCGGATGAGGCCTGCCACGCCTTCATTTCCCTTGCCCCCAAGCCCGACCGGCCAGTTGACGGCCGTACCTTTGCCGACTTTCGTCTTCCATTCGGGGCTGGCTTTGCTCAGAAAGTCGGTCCAGACGTAGCTGGTGCCGCTCCCGTCCGAGCGGTGAACGACCACGATCTGGTCACCGGGCAGGTTCACGCCGGGGTTCGCCTGTGTCAGCCCCGGGTCATTCCACTTTGTGATCTTCCCCAGGAAGATATCTGCCAGGGCCTTTTGAGTGAACCTCAGTTCCTGGGTGACGCCTTGGATGTTGTACGTCGGTACGACCGCGCCGAGCACAGTCGGGAAGTGGAGGATCTTCGCTTTCGACTTCGCAAGCTGCTCGTCGGTCATCGGCCCGTCAGTCGCCCCGAAGTCGACGGTGCCTGCCAGAACCTGGCGAATCCCGCCTCCGGAACCGATCGACTGGTAGTTGATCTGAATGTCGGGATGAGTTTTGTGGTAGTCGTCAAACCACTTGGAGTAAATGGGGTACGGGAAGGTTGCGCCCGCTCCGTTCAGATTGGTTGTCCCACCCTCGGACGGCGTTCGGCTACAGGAAACGAAGCCGGCGGCAAGGAGAACGACAAGGACCAGTCCAAGAGATCTCTTCAATACCCTCATCCTTAACTTCCTCTTTTCTAGAAAGCAAACTGCAGAAGGGACAAAGAAGAGAGCCGCCGGGTCATTGCTTCGCTCGTTCTGGACAAAAAACAGGTTCTGCCACTGCAGGAATGAAGTGAGTCCCGGATCCGCTCGGAAGTGATGGGTGGCGCTATTCATGAAAGTATTGTGAAAAGTGAAGGTCAAGGTACGGTTACCGCTTTGTCACAACTGTGCAACAGTTGCGAACCGATTCGTTACCGAACGTTTGGACGCTCGTGACGAGATCGTGACATTTGACCGCTAACCTCGAGATTGATTTGCAGAGCCCGCGCATGGGTGGAGGATGTTGTTGTGTGTAAAAGGGCCTGAAGGGGTCGACCTCTGGAGCAACAGTAGTTGCGTCCAGCCCTATCGTGGCCGGACTCTCCAGAGTCCGGTGCCGGGCTCGCCGAGAGCCGGCCGTTCAACCCGCTACCGAGATCGCTAGTCACTGGCACCTTTTGGCCGAATTATCGGCTGATCACGAATAGGATTGGGACTCAAAGACGGGAGCTAAGAGAGGCGCGAACGGAGGTAGGCCCGCGACGTGGCCGGGCTTCCGAAGCCCGGCCAACCGGACTCTGGAGAGTCCGGCCACAATAAAAAGCCGGCCTGAAATTGGGCGTGCCTTCATTGAGAAGCGCGATTAGAGGGGGGCCCAGGATCACTTTACAAAAGCACAACCTCATGCTCTGGCGCGGTTTGACCTGGCAGCAGGGACTCAATATGCTTTCCCCTGTGGAGAAGATCCTGGTCGTTGATGATGACGATGACATCCTTGAACTGGTCTGTTTCGGGCTGAAAAAAGAGGGTTACCGGGTGCTGGGCTCCAAGAACGGTGAAGAAGCCTTCCAGCTGGCTTTGAGGGAAACGCCGGATCTGGTGGTCCTCGACATCATGCTCCCGGGGCTGAGCGGTATCGAAGTGCTCAAACGGCTGAAGTATAACCGGCAGACGCAGGTGATCCCGGTCCTCATGCTCACGGCCAAAGGCGAGGAGTTGGACCGGGTCTTGGGGTTTGAGCTGGGGGCTGATGATTATGTCACGAAGCCTTTTAGCGTCCGAGAGCTTTTGCTCCGCATCCGGGCGATTCTCAAGAGGTTGTCGCTGGCCGCTCAGACCGGTACCGTCCTGGAATGTCACGGCATCTCCCTGGATCACGATCGCCATGAGGTGAGAGTGAATTCGGAATTGCTGGAGTTGACTGCCACCGAATTCAACCTCCTCGCTTTTCTGCTCCAGAACCAGGGGCGTGTCGTCAGCCGGGACCGGCTGCTCGACAAGGTCTGGGGCTACAACTACGGGGGCATGACACGAACGGTTGATACACACGTCCAAAGGCTTAGGGAGAAGCTTGGCGCCGAGGGAGGATGTCTTCAGACAGTTCGGGGCGTAGGCTACAAACTCGAATCGGTTGTTTCAGAAAAATAGTGCGCTTAAAGCCAGTTGTCTTAGCGATTCTTATTGCCGGTTGTGCGCTCATCGGACTGATCTTCTGGTGGATTAACCGTTCGATAGAGGACCAGAGGCTTGGTGAGCTGCGCGAGGATCTGCACAACCAGGCCGCTCTTCTGAGCTCGGTGTTTGATTCGCACTCCCCCGATGTCGACCGCCTTGTAGATGACATTGCCGAGCACCTGCGGTGCAGGATTACCGTCATCGGAGAGAACGGAAAGGTCGTTGGCGATTCGGATTTCTCCGGCGAGCAGTTAGCAGCTCTCGAAAACCATGCCAACCGGACCGAGATCATCAAGGCAAAGCAGGCGGGATGGGGGGATCGGATCCGTTACAGCCCGAGCCTCAAGACCTGGCTCATGTATTCTGCTGTGCGGCTCCGTCATTCGGACGGCTTCGTTAGGGTCGCAGTAACTGCGCCCCACCGTGCGATCCTGGCGCCGCCGCTTCGACTGCCGCTGGCCGTGCTGCTGCTAGGTGCCGCGCTGGCTGCGGGAGTCATGTATTTGATGATTACCAGGACGGTCGGTGAGCCGCGAAGCAAGCTCGAGCGTTGGATGGATCAGATTGCGGAGGGCGAATCCAGCTCGGCGCCACCAATCTATTCAGGCGAGGAGTTGGGGCCGATCCGTCGATCAATCAGCAACTTGACCGAGGAGGTTGGCGAGCGAATGCGCCGGCTCCAGGCCGAGGCGGACTACCTGAAGGCCGTTCTGGCGAGCATGCCCGAGGGCGTCATGATTACCGAGACCAACGGCCGGATCAATCGGATCAACCCCGCCTTCCTCGAGATCTTCGCCGTTGACCGCGATCCGATCGGACGAACCGTCGTGGAGGTAGTGCGCAACCCGATCCTGGAAGACAGTCTCCGCCAGGTCCTGAGCCGCAAGGAGACAACCAATCGCCAGGTGGAGATCAAGGTCGAGGAGCGAGTTCTCCTGGCCCGATTCTCGCGTCTCGAGAAGGCCGGTGACGTCCTGGGGGCCGTGGTCGTCTTTCATGACATTACCCGCCTGCGCCGGCTTGAGAACGTCCGGAAAGAGTTCGTCTCGAATCTGTCTCACGAATTCCGAACTCCGCTTACCTCGATTCGGGGGTACGCGGAGACGCTGGTCGACGAGCCGTGCGAATCGGCTGTGCACAAGGATTTTCTGCCGAAGATCCAGAAAAACGCTGAACAGCTCTCGCAGATGATCGAGGAGCTGTTCAAGCTGGCAAGCCTCGAAGCTGGAGGGGAACGGCTCGAAAAGCGGGTGGTCAGCTTTGATTCCCTCGCCGCGGAACTTCGCGAGGAATTCGGCCCTCGTCTGCAGTCTAAAAGCATTGAGCTCGTGACCGAGGCGGAACCGGAGGCAAAGAGTCTCCTGGCTCATGAAGCCTATTTGCGCCGGATCCTGCACAACCTGGTCGATAACGCGGTTAAGTACACCCAGCGCGGCACCGTCAAGATAACGGCGGGGCGGTCAGGCAATGAAGTGGTTGTGGCCGTGTCCGACACCGGAACAGGCATTCCTGCCGAAGATTTGCACAGGATTTTCGAACGGTTCTACCGCGTCGAGAAGGACCGCTCGCGGGGGACCGGGGGCAGCGGAATTGGACTGGCCCTGGTCAAGCACCTGGTCCAGGTCCAGGGAGGCCGAGTGTGGGCGGAGAGCAAGCTGGGGCGGGGTTCAAGGTTCTACTTTTCCCTGCCGGCTGACGAGAATACCGACCAACAGTGAAAGTCCCGAGAGCCATGGAACAAGCAAAGATCGAAGTCAGTCAGCTTAACTTCTACTACGGATCGCAGAAAGCGCTCTCGAATATCAGCATCTCCATACCAGCAAACCGCGTGACGGGACTGATTGGTCCTTCGGGCTGCGGCAAGTCGACGTTCCTTCGTTGTCTGAACAGGATGAATGACATCATCCCCCACACGCGCGTTGAAGGAGAGGTAAAGCTGGACGGGCAGAATGTCTATGACCCAGCGATGGATGTCGTTGAGCTGCGGTGTCGGGTCGGGATGGTGTTCCAGAAGTCGAACCCGTTCCCCAAGAGCATTTTCGACAATGTTGCCTACGGACTCCGGGTCAACGGGTGGAGAGATAAGAGGGAGATTGAGGAGAGGGTGGAGCAGAGCCTGAGAAGCGCTGCCCTCTGGGACGAGGTGAAGGATCGTCTCCGAGAATCCGCGCTGGATTTGTCGGGCGGTCAACAGCAAAGACTGTGCATCGCCCGGGCGCTGGCTATCCGGCCGGAAGTCATCCTGATGGATGAACCCGCGAGTGCTCTTGATCCGATCGCCACGGCCCGTATTGAAGACCTGATTCAGGACCTGAAGCGGGAGTATACGATAGTCATTGTGACGCACAATATGCAGCAGGCCGCTCGCGCGAGCGACTACACCGCCTTCTTCTACCTTGGAGAGCTCGTGGAGTTTGCCGACACCAAGGTCATTTTCACCAAGCCGACGCAGAGCAGGACGGAAGACTACGTGACGGGAAGGTTCGGTTAGCCATGGAAAGAAAGTTCGAAGAAGAGCTGGAGGAAATCAAGCAAAGCCTGCTGTCCCTGGGGAGTAAGGTCGAGAGAAATTTCGGCGATGCGATCAGCTCGCTGATTGACCGGGACCCGGTCCTTGCCGGCGACGTTCTGGCTCGCGATCCTCTCGTCGACCTGGCGGAGGTTCAACTCGACGAGCACTGTCTCTACGTTCTGGTCCGCCGTCAGCCGGTTGCACGTGATCTTCGATTCATAGCGAGCACGTTGAAGGTTGTGAAGGACCTTGAACGAGTCGGCGACATGGCGTCTGATATTGCCGAGCACGTTCTGGCCCTGCTTCGTTACCCTCCGGTTCGCGACTTCCCCGAAATCGCAGAAATGGGGCGCCTGGCTCAGCAGATGCTGAAACGCGCGCTCGATGCCTTTGTTAAACACGATCCTCAGCTGGCTCGAGAGGTGATCGCCGACGATGACAAGGTCGACGAGATGCATTCCCGGATATGGGATAGCCTGGTGGCGGTGATGTCAGAAGAGCTGAGCTCGATCCCTGCCGTACCGCATCTTTTCGCGATCATCAAGTATCTTGAACGGCTGGGTGATCACAGCAGCAACGTGGCTGAGATGGTCGTCTTCATGGTCGAAGGAACAGACATCCGCCACTCCGTCAAAATTCGAGCTATTCGGGAGCGGCTCGCCGCCGAATCGGAATCATAAAGGGCATCCTGGGGTATCCATTAACCGGAGTAAGGCAGGCTTCATGGGCGGTTAGCCTGGGAGCGCAGGCATCCTGCCTGCGCTCCCAGGGGCGAACCGCCCATGAAGCCTGCCCTACTCCGGTTAAGATCCGCTAGTCGCGCTGCGGTACGAATGAACCGAGCGAGTGACCTGCGCTGAACGCTTTCCGTGACCTGACCGCAGTCACTACATCCGACCTGAGGAACCAGCAGCCGGAGTAGGAGACAGCTGTCAGGGCCAAAGGCCCGATTCAGATTAGCCTAGGGCTTCGCCT
>Ga0105104_10004112_pt1 | contig 10181 bp, 12 predicted proteins | sample PPLLaktember2015_3_FD_87034 | JGI IMG/M metagenome (GOLD analysis project Ga0105104, IMG submission 87034) | Freshwater sediment microbial communities from Prairie Pothole Lake near Jamestown, North Dakota, USA - PPLs Lake P7 Core (6) Depth... | ecosystem: Environmental > Aquatic > Freshwater >... | reverse complement strand
CGGTCAACCGGACGAGGTACTTGGCTTCCTTGCCCATGGCTCACTCCTTCCTCAGATTCCCATCTGGAGCGATGTATCGCATCATGGGCCAAACCTGTCAAAACAAAGTGGATACCCCACTAGGCCTGGATCCCATAGAGGAAGCGACGGGTGACCGCCCTGTCCGAGGCTGCCTACCATAGCCTGGAGGGACAGTGGAGGCCAGCATCCTAGCCCACGATCGCCTTTATGTATCCATTGCGTACCACCACACTATAGACATACCGAACGTCCTCCACAGGACCATAGTCTGGTCAATACTCCACCCTGATGCGGCCTGTTGAGCTTCGGTAGGCTGGACGTCGGGGTACGCTTAGTGGTCCGTTTCATAAATAACTGTAGGGTTTCCCTGGCGCAAGTTTTGGCATAAACTGCGAGGACTTTGCATGGAAACAAGCGCTGTTGGTGCGAGAGGAGTGGAGCCATGCGTGGTCCTGCGCCAACCTACAGACCTACCTTTGCCTCAGAGTTCTTGGCTCAGGCGCAAAAAATCGTGCACCAGCGGACGGTTCGCTATCAGCTCCGGCAACGTGCCACCCTGGTCCTGCTCTTCCATGAGCAGCCGCTCGTGTCCAAGACTGAAGCTGCGGCGTGTGTGGATATGCACCCCAACTCCGTGAGGCTCTGGCGCCGACGCTGGGCTAACGGCACCTTCGTGCTGGAAGACGAGTCAGGACGGGGCCCACAGCCCCGTTTTTCCCCCTCTGGATCACGCGGTGGTCAAAGCCATCGCCTGCGAGGTGGTATACGAGACCGCCAGGCCGTTGAGTCGCCAATCGCTGGGAGATTTGACCGTACGTGCGTGTCGGACGCTGAGCCGGCCCATCAGCCGCAGCACGGTCTGGCGGATGCTTCATGCCGAGGGCCTCAAACCCTGGCGATATGAGTACTGGATCTTCCCTCGCGACCTGCAGTTTGCCGAGAAAGCCGCCGTGGTGCTGGATCTGTATGCGAGTGTTTGGGAAGGCCAACTCCTCAGTCCCCGTGATCACATCCTCAGTGCCGATGAAAAGACGAGCCTCCAAGCCCGCCTGCGGTGTCACCCCAGCTTGGGTCCGGCACCCGGCCGACATCGGCGTGTCGAGTTCGAGTACGACCGGGGTGGTGCCCTGCAATATCTGGCGGCCTGGGATGTCGGGCGAGGGTATGTGAGGGGGCGGTGCGAGCCGAGCACCGGCATTGAACCGTTTGGCCGGTTGGTCACGCAGGTGATGGAACAGGAGCCATACCGTTCTGCCGAGCGGGTCGTTTGGGTGGTCGATAACGGGTCGTCGCATCGTGGTCAAGCCGCCGTCCAACGCTTGCTCCAGGCGTATCCCCATGCGATTGTGGTGCATACCCCTATACATGCCAGCTGGCTCAACCAGGTGGAAATCTACTTGTCGCTGGTGCAACGAAAGGTCCTGCCCCCCAATGATTTTGCCAGCTTGACGGAAGTGGAACAACGGCTGCGACTCTACGAGGAACTGTGTAACCAACGACTACGCCCTTTCCAGTGGAACTTCACGCGGGAAAAACTGATCCAGTTTCTCGACCGCCTTGAAGCCAGGCAAATTGCTCAGTGCCAGGCACTCACAGCTCCGGAGAAATCAAGGCAAGTGGCCTGAGCTGGGGCCCATCAAACCCTACAGTTATTTGTGAAACGGACCACTTAGCTTCCACTCTTGCGATCGGGTGGACTCCAAACCGGGGCTCCCGCTTCAAGCGCAGGCTCCGCCTTATGGGCACAAGGTGCCAAGCGATGAAGCGACGGGGTGCGCAAAGACGCCGGCAGAGCCAGAACGGCTGGTCAGCCGCGAGGTCCCGAATCCAGTGGAGGAGGCCGTCGTGACGATGCGACGCCCGTGGCGACGTCTGCCGGCTCATCCGAACGCCTTAGCGCGTTTATTTCACCCCAGCGTGAGTTCGCCGACCCTGTGATGTGGCCCCGCACACCATTAGGCCCCAGGGCTGACTGGCAATGCCGGAAGAAGGTCGTGCTGTCCGTATAGGTAGGGGAGCATTCCCTATTTTTTATGACGCAAAGGCCGGCCTCACAGGTTAGGAGTGAGAGGGGAAAAGATCCCAAACACTTTTGACATGAGGAGGACCGGGTTATGGCCTCTGTGGAAACGTTGGTGGGGGCGATTCGGCTCCGGCGCCCAGAGTTTTACTGCGAGCGCTGTCAGCTGGGGACCGCTCCCCTAGACGCGGCGCTGGAGCTGACGGATCGACACAAGCAGCCGGACATCCAGCAGGCCGCCGTCAGATTGACCAAGGAGGTTCCCTATGAGACCGCTTGCGAGCTGTTCGAGGAGTTGACGGGCCTGCCCATGAGTGCATACACCGCTCACGAGGTGACCCAAGCGGTCGCCGAGGGGGTGGGCGTGTTGGACGTGGCACCCACACGCGAGGAGATCGCCGCCAAGCTCACGGTGGTCGCGGCGGGCCCGCCGTGGCGGCCGATCTTGCTGCTGGCCATTGATGGCGCTGATGTGCCTACCCGCCCGGAGACCGCGAAAGGCCGGCGCAGGGGCCGGAAGAAGAACCGTGCCAAGCGCGCCCAGTGGGCAGGCGAATGGCGACAGGCGAAAGGCGTCCGATTGTACCTGGTCGCGGAGGCGCGGATCGAACACATCCTGAGTTGGCAGCAAGTACACACCGATACGGAACTGGGTGCCGCGCTCCGGCAGGTGAAAACTGCCGGGCTGATTTCTGAAGCGCAGGTACGCCTCTGTGTGATTGCGGATGGGGCTCCTTGGATCTGGAACCAGGTTCTCGCGCTGTTTCCCTCGGCGGTAGAGATCCTGGACTATGACCACTGTTGTGAGCATCTCTATAAGATCGCAGCGCGGCCGTATGGGGACCATCCCGCACGGCCATACGAATGGTGTCAGGCGGCGGTGGCTCGGCTCTTCTGGGGTGAAGTGCCTGGGGTCATCTGGGGCCTGCAGCGGATGCACCCCGCAGATGCCCAGGCCGCAGAGGCGATTGGCAAGTTGATCAGCTATCTTCAGCGGCATCAGGAGCGGCTGGACGACCGCTTTGCCCGCAAGGGGGGCTACCCTATTGGGAGTGGCGCGATTGAATAGGCCAACAAGTTCATCTGCCATGTCCGCCTCAAGCGCTCCAGGGTTTGGTGGAACTGTGGTCAACGCGAACCAGATGCTGGCCTTACGTTGCGCGAAATACAATGGCACCTTTGAACGAGTTTTTGATCGCTACCGGCAAAGAATCCAACTACGATCAGGTAGAAGGCCCCTAAAAAATGAAGGAATGCACCCTATGGGTAGTGTCGTGGCCCAGTATGTGACCGGCCAGACGCTCGTAGGGGCGATAAGTGACAATGGACACCACGCCGAACGGGCCATCGGAGAGTTCATCGGCCGCGAGGCCCCGGGAACAGTTGGCCACCGCCCACGCCTGGCAGCCAGTCTCCGTCGGTTGGACCGGCTGGTGCCCGCCGGCATCCACTCTGTGCTGGCGGGTGGCAGACAAGGCCGCACACGCGGTGGTCAAGCCACAGATACCACCGGGCCGCTGCAGACGGGGAATCGTCCTCGACCACCAGGCATACTGCCAGGCCGAGGACCTGAGGCGTGTCCGGGCTCGTGGGGTGGCGCCAGCTTGGCGGCAGCGCTGTTGAAATACTGGCGGCACTTGCAGCAGGCATGCTGCGCGTAGGTCAAGGCGATAGCCCGCGGACACCTAGAGGGGAGATCACCAACCTCGTGCAGTGTGCGGGTGTATGCCCGATCGCGATCTCTGCTCTGGCCGTATGGAGGACAAGGTCGATGCTGGAAGTGGCGGCTGTGCTGGGCCACCCGCGGCTTGGGCAGAGCTGCTGGCCGGGTGATCCCTTCCGTGGGATGCGGCCAGTACGTGCCGGGGCCGAGCAGAACAGAGCTAGCCTTGGCCAAGGATCGCCTGCCAAAAAGTAATGACAAATGCCCCGAAAAGTCATGACCAATTCCCGGTAGTAATGCCAGAGGCTCGCTTGTTCGGCCTGGCGCGCAGTCTGAGGATGCCCGCACACCTGGAGCAGGCCCCTATCCAGTCCGTGGACCCGCTCGTGGCGAAGGTACGCATGTGTGTCTGGGAGCAAGCCGCCGCGTGCCTGGACGAAATGGGGCAGCGCGAAAGGTTTGACCGGGCCTCGCTACAGTCCACCGAGACGCACAGCTTCCCGTCCCCGATCACCACCACCAGGAGCAGACCATTGATCCCCAACCGGCCCCGATGTGCCAGGCCGCTGTCCCAGGTGCCCGCCAGGCCCCACGGCTGGCCAGACTGTTTGAAGACGCGGTCACTGCCCCCCAGGCCCCTTGTCAGCGACTGCGGGTGGCCGGGCTCTTGTCCTCGACATGGCGCCACAGCGTGGCCAGCCGTTCGGCAATTGCCGCCCCCACTGCTGCATGGGCAGAGCCCCTAGACTCTGCGCGGGCAGGTTCTTGCCCCAGGCGGGGACCTAGTGCAGTCTTAACAATCTGGTTGTGCAATGGGGTCTGTCAGTTCACACTGATAGTAGGCACAGACCCGCTGTATAAGTTCCGTCATGGAGAGCATGCGAGCGGGTTCCACGACGGCCCGTTTCCCATGCACCCACTTGGGCTCAAGCGGATTAAGCCAGGGACGCTTGCTCGGTAACCGACAGACAATCACGCGACACCCCCCCTCGTGTTTGGCGTGGCGATTGTGGGCGGTGATCCACGCCTGCACCGTCTGGCTGACGTGCCAAGAGGCATTGTCCCACATAAGCAAGAGGGCCCGTTTGCCCTGGGCGGTAAAGTAGCTGGCAAGCCACGCGAGAAAGGCGCAGGTGACCACGCTGACGGGACGTCCCTGCACAAAGCGCCACAGCATGTGGTTGGCTGTGGGGACATAGAGTCCATAACCGGCCACGACTTTGCCCTCGGGGTCCTTGGCCGGTACCGTCTTTTACACCAGGCGGACGGGCTTGTCGTCGCTCCAGGCATGCATCTGGGGCTGGGCTTCACGGCTCCACCACACGTCATCTTCGAAGCCCAGCACAAGGTCCGGATGGTTCGCGGCCATCTGGATCAGGCGGTCCCGGCGTTTTTTCCCCGCTTGTAGGCCGGGTCGGGACTGACAATCCAGTGTTTGGAGCGTGGCTAACTGACACCCAAGCGGACGATGGCATCCAGCATGGTGGGGCACGAGAGGGTGGTGTCGCTCAGGCCCTGCTCGTGACAGACTTCGGCCAGCCGTTTAAGCGTCCAGACACTCGCCGGCTGGCCAAAGGTCCGGGGGCTTTGGTGCAAGATGGCGCGTAACTGCTCCCGTTCCTCAGCGTTCAGCACGGGTTCGACCCTGATCGGCACGTTCGACCCATGCGGTACACACGCTAGACCACGCTTGTCAAACGCGTGAATGACGTTCCGCACCGTTTGCGGGGCACAGTGCAAGGTGGTAGCGATCTGCGAGGGTTTCTGGCCCGCCGCACTGGCTAACAAAATCTGGCAGCGGCGCACGGTGAAGGCATCATGACTGCGTAGCCCGACCTCGAGCGCTGCGCGCTCTTCGTCTGTGACGTGGCGAATATACAGTGGTGGTTTCATAGCGCAGAGCCTATCACCGTGTACCTACTTGCACAAACACTTTGTTAAAACTGCACTAGGGGACTTCAGGCCAAAGATTTGGCTCAGCAGCTGCGTGTGGGCCTTCAGCCGCCACTCGCCCTCGGCCGCCAGGGGTTCCGGCAGCCCCAAGACAACCAGCGCCGGTTCGAGGGGCTGTAGATCGCTGTGCACGCGTTGGCTCCGGCTGGAGACGCTCACGGTACTGTTGTAGGCAGCGCGGCGTGGCGCGTTCCTCACGGCGTTGGGCTCGGGTCCTGCTGGCCATAGGTGCCACCTGGCGTTTCGGGTGGGGTGTGGGGAGGAGACTAGGGCCCACCGCGTCCCGTCATTTCAAGAACTTTCATGGAGTCCCGCATTGATTCTCGTTGTGGACGAAGCCTCAGCAGAAAACCGGAAAAGGCAGCGCTGTGCTTTTTCTCGTCGTGGTTTGCGAAAAAACCCTTCCGTATTCAAGGGCTGCTGATGGTAATGACAGGAGTTTTGCTCGTCTATGTGGTGGTTAAACGCCGACTGTGCCGCCAAGGGGTGTGGCCTAACGAGACCCTGTCGAACCACATTCATCAACCCACGCACCTGCTGACCGTGCGTTAAGTCTTTCAACTCCTGGAAGGCATTCACCCCGTCCGTGTGCTCGTGCAAGGACACGTTCACGACCTGATCGGAGACCTCGATGAGGTGAAAAGTAATATCCGTTGGGAGTCATCCATATGTGGCCACTTAAGCGGCTGCCACTAAATTACCGCTATGTGCATCCCGGCTTTTGCGCTTTTTGCGCGCAAGGGGCTGGAGCTTCCAGCTGCGGAGCTGATCTCAGACGGAGGGCCGACGACGCCCCGTAGGAGTTCTCCCAGCATGCGTGAGTAAACCCGCGATCTTGTGCCAGCGCTGCGTGGCCTCAGTGGCGCTCAAGTTGAAGGCTTGGGTGACGGACTGAGGAGACGGCGAATTGCAGGGACAGATATCTGGGGTGTAGAGGCCCCTCCGGGCGCAACGCGTCGGCCAGCTGCGGTCGGATGTGTACATGGTGGGTAAGCGCGAGGAGGTTGGCAATGGTCGAGGCCATGCGCGCGGTATGCCAAAGCGTCCTCGGGAAGCACGGCTGTGTGGTGTCGATTGCGTCCAGCCGGTCCACCGACTGGTCCAGTCTAATGCTAAGGTTTTTAAAAACGACAGGTACTCCGGTTTGATCATGCGGCTTTACGCTCCTGGAGGCGCTTGCGCATGTGGTGCTCGACAGAACGCTCCATCTGCGCTTGCGCGATCTGCCACGTGAAGTTGCATTTGAGGGTAAACACACTCCAGGGACCCTTCTCTGGGATATCGTGGGCGCGGAACTTAAGGAGCATGAGATATGCCATCAACGAGATGGCCCCTGATCGCTCCACGCGTTGCGGTTCCTTGGTGACCTGATGCTCTGGCCTAACCCCTGGCCTCTTTCCATTCTGTCATGAGGAGTTCGATGGTATGATCTCAAATGACAAATTCTGCTGCACGCGGTGGGGGGCACTTCAACTCTCCTGGTGGCGTCGGCCGAATCGGCTACGGCGCTAAGCCCATGGCCGGGGTATCCTCCTGCGTACCGAACTCACGAGACGCAGGAGGGACCTATGAACACACCCTGGCAGATACGCCGCAGGGTGATCGCACGGAGCGACGGTGAACGACGGTGGGATGCCGCCTACCAGTGCCTTCTGCCATGGGCGATGGACCACGACGCAGGCACCTGTCCTGTGCCATCACACCGGCAGGAGGAGTCCCATGGAAGTCGCCCTGTATGTCCGTGGCTCGACCACCCGGCAACAGCCAACACAGACGATTGCACAGCAGCTGTCCCGGCTTCGCGAGTATGTGGCAACCCAGTCTGATGGGCACCTGGCCGAGGCACACATCTACCGCGATGACGGCTATAGTGGGGGGAAGCTCAACCGTCCCGGCCTGGATCGGCTGCGGGAGCGGGCCGCCTTGGCTGTCTTTGAACGGGTCCTGATGACCGCTCCGGATCGCCTGGCCCGGAACGATGTCCATCAAATGCTCCTGATTGATGAACTGGTGCAGCGGGGGTGCCAAGTGGAGTTTGTCGAGCGGCCGATGAGTCAGGATCCGCACGATCACCTGCTGCTCCAAATCCGGGGGGCCGTGGCCGAGTATGAGCGCACCCTCATCACTGATCGGAGGCGGCGTGGCCGCCCAGCCAAGTGGCGCAGCGGCCAGATGTTGCCCTGGAGCGTGCCACCGTATGGCTCTGTCATGGAGCCCGAGCGCCCACGCGATCCCCAGCGTCTGCGCCTCGATCCGGTCAAAGCCGCGGTGATCACCCAGATCTTGGCCTGGTCTACCGACCCGCGCACCCCGGCCACCCTCTATCGTGTGGCCAAGCGCCTTACGGACGACCATCTCCCGACGCCGCGCGGGGGGCCGCGCGGGAATGTCGCCTCGGTGCGGGGCCTCCTCCGCTCGCCGGTCTACGCGGGGACGGCCTACAGCGAGCGCACCCGCCCGGTGCCTGCCCGCCTCCGCCAATCCGCGTTGCGCCCAGTGGGGCCGGGGCACAGTCATCGGCCGGCCCCACCCGAGGAGTGGATGGCCATTCCCGTGCCTGCCATCATCAGCGAGGAGACCTTCGCGGCGGCCCAAGCCCACTTGTCGCGGAATACCCACATGGCCCGCCGGCACAACACCACGCATGAATACTTACTCCGCGGCTTGGTCAGTTGTGGCCAGTGTCAACTGGCGTGTACGGGGCGCACCCTGCCCCCAGGCTATCACGACGATCTCTGCCGTGGTCGGACGGATGCGTTGCGGGCGGCCCAGGGGGAGCGCTGCACCGCGCGGTTTACCCCGGCCCGCGCCCTGGATGAGCTGGTGTGGCAGGATCTGGGCCGGATCCTGCGTGAGCCAGCACTCATCACGCATGCACTCGCACGGGCCCACGGCGGGGCATGGCTGCCCCAGGCGCTGCAGGCCCGGCGCCAGACCCTGCGTGACGCCCTTATCCAGCTCGAACGACAGCACGCTCGGCTGCTGGAAGTCTACCTGGCCGAGATCATCGGGCGTGACGAGTTCGAGCGCACACGACAGGAGGTGACGCACACTCAGCATGGCTTGACCCAGCAGCGGCGCCAGCTCGAGGCGCAGGCGCAGCCACAGGTGGATAGCGCCGCGTTGGCTCAAGGACTTGAGGCCTTTTGCCGGCGGGCGCAACCCACCTTGAACCAGCTGACCTTTGCCCAACGCAGACAACTGGTGGAACTGCTGATCGATCACGTCATCGTCACCCATGACCAGGTGGAAATTTGCTATGTGGTGCCCACTGGGCCCAAGGGGGAAACCACCCCGTTTTGTCATGTGCGTTTAGACTATCTCGACCGACCAACGCCGGCGATATACAGCAATGACCTGCCGGGCTCGCACCTCGGGCAGATTGGTCACCAAAATTTCCGTCTGTTTCGGCCTATTGCTGCGCCGTTTATTACTCAAGATAATGGTGACATCTCCAACATGGCGAAGGCAGGCCCGTTTTGTATAGGTCCAGTACGTGCGGCGGCGGCTGGACTCATCGAGGGGTACCCAGCACCGGCGATAATGCTTCTTTGGCAGATGGGTGACGAGATCCTTCAAAGCTTGCCCGTTCGCGAAACGCCACGTCCGCGCAAAGGCGATCACGAGGAAGGAGCCTCCATGGCGGATCAGCTGGATGTGCGCCTTGGAGGGAAAGGCGGCATCCGCCACGACGACGAGCATCTCCGCCCAGAGAGGACGGCGCAAGCATACCAGCATCTGGCGAAACGACGCATTCTCCGACCGATAGTTGGGAGCATCTTTTCGTCGGACAATCGCGAAATGCACGGGCATTCGGTAGTTGCCGCACGGGAGCATCACCACGACAATGTGCAGCCCAAAGACATAGGGAGCATATTCGTTCAGGCGCCCCTACTTGGCCAACGGATGCTGCGCGCCAGTTTTATCTTTCAGCGTACCGTCCGCCACGACATAACACACCCATCCTCTGGTGGTGGTAGGGTGGCGATGACTTGGTCGGCAAACCACCCCAGCAATGGGGCATTCCAAGACGTTGTTGTGAGCAGCCGACGCAGATGCCACTCGGCGATATGGCGCGGGGCCAACCGCGCCAACCCTTTAACCGTGGCTTTCTCCTGATAAACCGCCTGGCAGACGAGCAACCAGCAGAACACCAGATGGTGGCGATGGCGAAACATCGGCCGCAGCACCTGCAGCCAGTTGGATACTTGCGTGGGCAAACACATGAATTGCAGCATTGGGGGCTCATCGGTCGCGATGTCCCCAACCATCGTATCCGAGAGGAAACCCCGAGGGAAGCCTTTTGTCAGACCATTCTGGCATAAGACCCCCTTGGAATGGTTGCCAGGTAAGGATGTCAAGTCGATTGAGGTCCAAAACCTGTCGCCTTTAAGTTCGACTTTGTACATTTTTGAGATGCGACAGGGACACAGGCAGTCCTCATTGTAAGATAGAGGGTGCGAGACTACTATCGGAGGTATAACCAAAAGGTGTGGAAATAGGGAGCAGGCGGTGTATCCTCAT
>Ga0105104_10004111_pt1 | contig 10184 bp, 8 predicted proteins | sample PPLLaktember2015_3_FD_87034 | JGI IMG/M metagenome (GOLD analysis project Ga0105104, IMG submission 87034) | Freshwater sediment microbial communities from Prairie Pothole Lake near Jamestown, North Dakota, USA - PPLs Lake P7 Core (6) Depth... | ecosystem: Environmental > Aquatic > Freshwater >... | reverse complement strand
TGATTACTACGATAAAATCCCGTCCGTGATCTTTCCCTATCTTGCAACGGTGTTGAACATCTTTTTGTTGCGCCAGGCTTTCCGTAGCGTGCCCGACGACCTGATCGACGCCGGGCGCATCGATGGCGCCAGCGAGCTGCGCATCTGGTGGAGCATCGTCATGCCGGTCATCCGCCCCTCGCTTGCGACGGTTGCCATTATCACCTTCGTCGAACAGTGGAATAATTTCTTCTGGCCTTCGCTGATGCTACACGCGCGAGAGAACATGACCTTACAAGTGGGACTGGTCGCATTGCAAGGCGCGTTTGCAAACGACCAGCGCGGCATCGCCGCAGGGATCGTGATGACCGTTGTCCCGATCATCATCTTTTTCGTTATGCTCCAGAAGCAATTCATTCAAGGGTTGACCGGGGCGGTCAAAGGCTAATTCGTGAACATCGAAGAATCCATCGGACAAAAAATCCTGCTGGCCTTCAAAGGGAAAGAACCCTCGCCAGAGATCATATCTGCAATACAAAACTATAGACCTGCTGGACTGACCCTTTTCCGCAGTTTTAACATCGATCAGCCTGCCCAGGTACGCCAATTGACGGATTCTCTCCAGCGCCTCGCTCTCGACCTGGGCCTGCCCCCGTTATTGATCGGAGTCGATCAAGAGGGCGGGCAACTGATGGCGATCGGCGAAGGCACCACACCTTTGCCCGGTAATATGGCGTTGGGTGCAACCGGTTCGACAGAACTCGCCCGGAAGGCGGGTGCCGTTCTAGGTCAGGAACTGGCGGCGATGGGCGTCAACGTTAACTATGTGCCCAGCTGCGACGTCAACATCAACCCCTACAATCCGGTGATTGGCACCCGTTCCTTTGGCGAAAGCCCGGAAGCCGTTGCCCGACTTGCCAGCGCCATGATCGAGGGTATCCAATCTACTGGTGTGGCCTCGACCGCTAAGCATTTCCCCGGGCACGGCGACACCGGCAGCGATTCCCATCATGGGCTTCCATCGCTGCCCCACAGTCTGGAAAGATTGCAACAGGTGGAATTCCCACCGTTTCAAGCGGCCATTGCCGCCGGCGTCAAACTGGTGATGACCGCGCATCTGGCGCTGCCCGCCCTCGACGGCCCGGATGCGCCACCTGCAACGCTTTCCAGCCGTATCCTGCATGAGCTTTTACGAGAAGAACTGGGCTTCAACGGCGTGACCGTCACCGACGCGATGGACATGAAAGCCATCCGCCAGGGTGACGCATTGGGAGAAGACGCGCTGCGGGCCGCTGCCGCTGGCGCTGACCTGTTGCTACTGACCTCCAACTCAGATGACCATCAACACGTGCATAAGAGCCTGTTGCAGGCGCTCCAAAACGGCCAATTGGAACGGGAAGCTGCGTCTACTTCCGTTGAACGGATCTTGTCCCTTAAGCGTTGGCTGGCGGGGCAAACCCAGCCGGATTTGAGTGTGGTCGGCTGCGACGCACATCAGGCGGTGGCCAGTGAAATCGCAGAGCGCTCCCTCACATTGGTGCGTAATGATGCTGGCTTACTCCCTTTGCGATTGAAACCCGAAGCTCGTATCGCTGTAGTCGTTCCCAAACCCATCGACCTGACCCCGGCTGATACGTCCTCTTATGTCATGCCTGCTCTGGCTACGGCCTTGCGACAATATCATCCAGAGGTAGACGAGTACGTGCTTTCCTACGCGCCAGAAGCGAAAGAGATTACTGGCCTGCTCGAGCGCTTGCGTAATTATGATATCCTTATTCTTGGTACACTTAACGCCTACGCTTCTCCCAGCCAGGCTGAGTTCGTGCGCCAGGCCTTGAACCTGGGCATTCCGACCGTGGTGGTCGCCCTGCGCCTGCCTTATGACCTGGCTGCTTTTCCCGAAGCGCAGACCTACGTCTGCACATATAGCATCCTGGAACCGTCCATGCAGGCGCTGGCGAAAGCCCTGTTTGGTAAAATCGCTTTCAGAGGACAGTTGCCCGTTTCCATTCCCGGCTTGTATGCCATGAGATTTGGAAAAACCATCGAAACGGAAGCAGGCTAGCCATTGGAAGAATTTGTACAAGATTTTATCCAACGGTTCACATTGGATCTGGCTGATCGTTTGAAACGGATCAGGTACTCATAAACTATTATTATGGATAACAAAGTGCCATTCCCCGGTTCCGCTCTTGACCGATATGTTCAGGCTATGCTTGAACTTCAAACGCGAGTCCTGGAAAGTCAGCGCGCCGTGTTGATTGAAATCGCAGAGAGGATGGCTGAGACAACCCAAAGAGACCAGCGCATTTTTACTTTTGGGACCGGCCATTCTCACATGCTTGCCGAAGAGAGCTTCTATCGCGCCGGCGGACTTGCCAACGTCGTTCCGATTCTGGCTGAACACTTCATGTTGCACAATTTACCCGCAGTCGGTTCCCGGCTCGAACGCACACCCGGGCTGGCGAACATGATCCTGGACCGGTATGAGCCTACCTCGGGAGAGATGTTATTCGTCTTTTCGAACAGCGGAGTGAATTATTTACCGGTCGAAATGGCAATCTGTGGTCGCGAAAGAGGTATTTTTGTCGTTGGTGTCATGTCCTTTGCCTATGCCCGCCAGGCGCCGCTCTCAGAACTAGGACTCCGTTTAGAGCAGGTCGTTGACCTTGCAATGGATAACGGAGGGCTTCCCGGCGACGCACTCTTGGAAATCAAAGGGTTAGACTGGCGTGTTGCACCTTCTTCCACGATCGTGAGTGCTTTTTTATGGAATTGTCTTGTGGCTGAAACAGCGCAGCGATTGCAGACATCTGGAGTAACTCCGCCTGTCTATGCCAGCTTTAATGTGAGAGGCGCTGCGGAACACAACCAGACTCTTTTGGATAAATGGCGCCCGCGCAATATTCATTTATAGGAAAATATGCCGACTCATGCTGAGAATCTGGCGATCGGTATTGACATAGGCGCAACGAAAATCGCATCGGTCCTGCTCTCCGAGAAAGGGCAGGTCATTGATTCTGTCCAGATGCCTACGCTGGCTGTGGAAGGCATGCCGGCAGTCATGGATAGAGTTGCGAACCAGATTCGCCATCTCACCAGCCAGTCGTTTGGAAACGTGGTTGGAGTCGGCGTAGGTTCACCCGGTAAAGTGGATTCAACTCGCGGTGTGGTCCATGATGCGGTTAATCTCGGGTGGGTAGAAGTGAATCTGACACAAGAGATATCCAATCGTATTGGCACGCACCTGCCAGTCTGGATCCAAAAAGATACCAACCTAAGCGCTCTTGGGGAATATTACTTTGGCGCTGGCCGCGGTTGTGACGATTTTATCTACGTAGGCGTCGGCTCCGGATTGGGCGGAGGCATCGTCAGTGGCGGTCGTCTTATTACCGGTGGTGATTCGTATGCTGCCGAGTTGGGTCATCTGTCAATCTATCCGGATGGTCTGCCCTGTATTTGTGGCAATTTTGGTTGCGCTGAGACGATTGCCTCCGGACCGGGCCTCATACGGCTGACAAAACGTTTGCTTGTTGCTGGTTCAACTGAAAGTAATCTGCGAAAAAATGTTGACCTGATGCCCGCAGATATGATCGCTGCAGCACAAAAGGGTGACCCTGTTGCATGTTCCGCGCTAGCAGAAGTCGGTCGTGCGCTCGGGGTTGTTTTGGCTGCATGTGCGGCGATTTTGAATCCCTCGCGATTTGTAATTGGCGGCGGCTTGGGTTCGGCGGGATTTGATATTATCGAACCGACCATCCGCGAGGAGATAACACGGCGGACTATTCCGAATAGCCGCAGGAATTTGAACATTGTGCGAGCCAGCGCAGGATCACCTGCCATCGGCTCGGCATGTTTAGTCTGGTATGCATTATCCGGAAAGATGTCCAAAAGTAATTCGGCATAATATATAATCGAGGAGGTGATGTCTTTGCCAAATATCTAGTCGCATAAGTAAGATTCAGTTTGAACCATCATGAAGACAAATTGAAAAGGAGAAGAACATGCGTAAGTCATTTACTCTTATCAGCCTGCTGATCGCCCTCTCGCTGATACTAACCGCCTGTGGCGGTGGAGCAACCCCTGCCGCTACCGAGCCACCAGCCGCAGAAGCCCCGGCCGCGACAGAAGCCTCTGCCGCAACAGAGGCCCCCGCGGAAACCGAAGCTCCCGCCGCCGAAGAGGTCACCCTGACCATCGAAAGCTGGCGTAACGATGATCTGGCCATTTGGACTGATTCGATCATTCCCGCCTTTGAAGCCCAGTACCCAAATATCCACGTCGTCTTTGCACCCACTGCTCCGGCAGAATATAATGGCGTGCTCAACACCAAGCTCGAGGGTGGTACAGCTGGTGACCTGATTACCTGCCGTCCCTTTGATGCATCCCTGCAATTGTTCCAGCAGGGCTACCTTGCTTCGTTGAACGATCTGCCAGGCATGGAGAACTTTGGCGATGTTGCCAAGAGCGCCTGGATCACCGATGACGGCGCCGATGTATTCTGCGTCCCGATGGCTTCGGTCATTCATGGTTTCTTCTACAACAAAGATATCTTCGACAAGTACGGGATCGCCGAACCCACCACACGTGAAGAATTCTTTGCTGCCTTGCAGACCCTCAAAGACAACGGCGAAACACCGCTTGTTATGGGTACCTCTGACCAGTGGGAAGCCGCCACCATGGGCTTCCAGAATATCGGCCCTAACTATTGGAAGGGCGAAGAAGGCCGCCTGGCTCTGATCGATGGCACCGGAAAGTACACCGACGAAGCCTATATCAAGACCTGGCAAGATCTGGCGGATTGGCAGCCATTCCTGCCCGAAGGCTATGAAGCTGTGAAATATCCGGATGCTCAGAGTTTGTTCACGCTCGGCAAGGGCGCCATTTACCCGACAGGTTCATGGGAAATCGGCCTGTTTGAGAAAGATGCTGCCTTCACTCTTGGCATTTTCCCGCCCTATGTTGAAAATGCCGGTGATACCTGCTACATCAGTGACCACACTGATATCGCCATTGGCATGAACGCTGCTACCACACACCCGGAGGAAGCTCGCACCTTCTTGAGCTGGGTTGCTTCTGATGAATTTGCCAAACTATATGCGAATGCCCTGCCTGGCTTCTTCCCGCTGAGCAATGCCCAAGTAACGCTGGATGATGAAATTGCCAACGAGTTCCTCAGCTGGCGCCAGACATGCGAATCCACCATCCGTAACTCATACCAGATCCTTTCCCGCGGTGAACCAAACCTCGAGAACGAACTCTGGCGCGTCAGCGCGGCGGTGATGAACGGCTCATTGGAGCCTGAACAGGCTAGCCAGGAAATCCAGGCTGGTCTCGATCAATGGTATAAGCCGTAAGTTTTTTGTCAGTGAATTGCTTCATCCCGGTGGCCTTCTGCCGGGATGAAGCTCTTTGAACGTACATACTATTCCTATTGCGGGAGACGCCCTATGCGAATTTCCAAGCGACGATTCCCCTTTCCTGTTCATATTTTAGTTTTTCTGGCGCCGGCGGTATTGCTATATTCGCTCTTCATGGTGATACCGCTTGTAAATTCTTTGCGCTTGAGCTTCTTTGAAATTAACAATCAGAACCAAGTGAGTTTTGCTGGACTGCAGAACTACGTCAAGCTTTTTACAGATTCAAACTTTGCACCCTCCTTCTGGAGAGCATTACGCAACAACTTCGTTTTCTTTGCAGTTCACATGCTGGTACAAAACCCGATTGGTCTATTACTTGCTGCGTTGCTTGCCGCTGGCGGGCGGATTCGCAACTTCTTCCGCACGATTATTTTTATGCCTACCGTGCTTTCGGTAGTTATTATTGGATTTATCTGGCAATTAATCCTCAATCCGCTATGGGGTGTGGCGGAAAGCATGTTGGAAGCAGTGGGACTGGGTGCATGGTTTGGTCCATGGTTGGGCAAGCCAGAAACTGCCTTGGTCACGGTTGCGCTGATCTCCGTTTGGCAATTTGTTGGTATCCCGATGATTTTGTTTTATGCCGCGCTGATTGGCATCCCCGAAGAATTGACAGAAGCGGCTCGCGTGGATGGTGCGACCGGTTGGGAAATTTTCTGGCATGTCAAGTTTCCCCTCATCCTGCCGACTGTTGGAATAGTCAGTGTTCTGACCTTTGTAGGCAACTTTAACGCCTTTGACTTGATTTACACGATGAAGGGTGCGAACGCGGGCCCTGATTTCTCCACTGACATTATGGGTACTCTCTTTTATCGTACGTTCTTTGGGCAGCAACTGCAACTAGGCAATCCCACAATGGGCGCGACTGTCGCAGCAATGATGTTTCTGATCATTCTTACAGGCGTCTTGCTTTACATGTTCCTATGGGCACGTCGCGTCCAGTCCTACGAGCTGTGAGGTAAGCAATGAGAACAACACCCTTATATCGCCTGCGTCAGTGGATCGAAAAAAGCATTCCAATCATCATTCTCACGATTTATGCCCTCATCTCGCTCTTCCCTATCGTGATGATCCTTTTCAATTCCTTCAAGGCCAAAAAAGCCATCTTCGGTACGCCGTTTGCACTCCCAACATCGGAAACATTCAGCTTGATCGGCTATGAAACGGTCCTTGACCGGGCTACTTTTCACATTTATTTTCTAAACAGCGGGATTGTCACATTCGTGGCATTGGTGTTGACATTGTTTGTTGGCGCGATGGCAGCCTTTGCGCTGGCTGAATACGATTTTCCGGGAAATGCCATGGTGGCTTTGTATCTTTCCATCGGCATCATGATCCCAATTCGCTTGGGTACGGTGGGTATTTTGAGGTTGATGGTCAGCCTTAAACTCGTTAATACGCTCACGGGTCTCATTCTGATCTATGTGGCACAGGCGCTGCCAATGACTATATTCATCCTTTCCCAGTTTATGCGTCAAGTGCCCAAAGACCTTAAGGATGCAGCACGCATCGATGGGGCTAGCGAATATCGTATTTTCGGAATGGTCCTGCCGCTTGTTCGCCCTGCGCTGGGTGCAATTGGCATTTTTACCATGATCCCCATCTGGAACGATCTATGGTTCCCGCTCATTGTTGCACCTTCAGCCAAAACGGCCACGGTGACTCTTGGGGTTCAGCAATTCCTCGGCCAATGGGTATCGGATTGGAATGCAGTCTTGTCTTCGCTCACCATGGCGATGATCCCCATTCTCCTGCTCTATATCATCTTCTCACAACAAATGATTCGCTCCATTACTGCTGGGGCGCTCAAATAACACGGAGGGCAAATGAGAGTTGGCATTATTGGTGTAGGTTTCATGGGAACGACTCACGCGGCGGGTTGGGCTGATACCCCTGCCCACATCATCGGTTTCACTGCTGAGACACAGCAGGAAGCCGGTAACCTGGCAAAACAATACAATGCAAAAGTGTATCCCAGCTTGGATGCTATGCTACCGGATGTAGATGTGGTAGATATCTGCTCACCCACGCATCTGCATCACGAAATGATCCTTAAAGCTGCGAATACTGGCAAACATATCGTTTGCGAGAAACCACTGGCACGCACTACACAACAGGCGCAAGAAGCTGTGGATGTTTGCGAGAAAGCCGGAGTCCAACTGCTTGTTGCACATGTGGTACGTTTCTTCCCGGAATACGCGCTGGCGCAATCCGCTATTGCAAATGGACAAATTGGCAAGATCGGTGTCGTTCGCCTGCACCGCGGTAGCTATCGTCCCAAAAAACCGGCGGGCAACTGGTTCCTCGATGAAGCCAAATCGGGCGGCATTCTCATGGATTTGATGATCCACGATTACGACTATGCCCGCTGGATTGCCGGAGATGTGGAAACTGTTCTGGCCCATCGTGTGACCGAGCATCATCCCAATGCACCTGTTGATTACGGCCTCGTCATTCTGAGCCACAAATCTGGTGCGTTGTCTCACATCGCAGGCTCGTGGGCCTATCCTCCTCCTACGTTCCGAACGCACATCGAAATTGCGGGAGACCGCGGCTTGATTGAATTCGACTCCGATGGCACCGCACCAATTCAAAATCTGATTTTGAAATCTGGTGGAAACGACGCACCCGATGTGGGATTTCCTTCAAGCCCTGTTTCCGAAAGCCCGTATACAACGCAGATCAAGGAATTCTACACTGCCCTTATGGACGGAAAACCGACTCGCGTCCGCGCGAGCGATGGGCTGGCTGCTGTACAAATAGCCGAAGCTGCGATCCAATCCGCACAAAGCGGACAACCTGTACAGCTGCAATCCCTGGTAGAGGCATGACATGAAAATCGGCGTTCTCTCTTTTGCCCACCATCACGGCGAAGCTTACATCTCAAACCTGCGCCATCTGGAAAATGTGGAAGTTATCGGCGTCGCCGATGATGATTTGGACCGCGGCCAAAAATTGGCAGATCAACATGAGGCGCTCTTTTTCCCATCCTACGAAGACCTGCTCGAAGCCAAACCTGATGGCGTGATCATTTGCACAGAAAATAACAACCATCGTCCCCTGGTGGAAATGGCCGCATCACGCGGCATCCATGTTCTGTGTGAAAAACCCATCGCCACTACTTATGAAGATGCACAAGCAATTGTCGATGTTTGCGAAAAGGCTGGCGTTTTATTGATGACCGCTTTTCCCATGCGATTTAGTGCGCCGCTACTGGAAATCAAATCCCGCCTCGACAACGGTGATTTCGGCGATGTTTACTGCTTCAACGCGACCAATCAGGGTGAGCTGCCAACCAAACATCGCGCCTGGTTCGTTGATCCCAAACTGGCAGGTGGCGGCGCGATTATGGACCATACTGTTCATCTTGTAGATATCATGCGCTGGTTCCTTGGCGCCGAAGTCGATACAGTGTACGCGCGTGGCAATCGTATTTTCCACGCTGATGAGGTCGAGGTGGAAACCGGGGCGTTGGAGATGCTAACCTTCTCCAATCAAGTTTTTGCGACAATTGACGCCAGTTGGAGCCGTCCACCTTACTGGCCGACCTGGGGTGGCTTGACCCTTGAAATGATCACCCAACGGGGCGCTGTCGTTATCGATGCCTTCCGCCAGAACCTTAATATCTACAGCCATGCTGCACAACGAGCCAACTGGGCATATTGGGGCTCGGATATGAACCAGCTTATGGTCAACGAATTCGCGGCAGCCATTCAAAAAAATCGCCCTCCAAAAGTCACCGGCCTGGACGGGCTGAGGGCAGTGGAAGTCACACTTGCTGCTTACGAGTCGCTTCAAAGTGGACAAACGGTCCAGGTAAAAAGAATTGAATTTTAAATAAAGGAAACAACGCAACGCAATCTTATATCCTTATGTTGTTGCGATATTAGACACTTATGAGCCTACATTCAGAAATTTTAGAACAGCCTGCCTGTCTGGAACGTCTGCTTACATCACAGCGAAAAAACGTGGAGGGTATTGCCCGTGCGATCCGGTCGCAGGATATCCACTTTGCTTTCCTGGCAGCGCGCGGCACGTCGGACAATGCCGGTCGTTACGCCAACTACCTGTGGGGGGCGATGAACGGACTGCCGCTGGCCTTGGCAACGCCGTCGTTATTTACTTATTACCAGCAGCCACCAAAATTGAGAAACGCGTTAGTAGTGGGTGTCTCGCAATCCGGGCAGTCGCCTGACATCGTCAGCGTGCTGCAAGAAGGGAAACGCCAGGGCAACCTGACCCTGGCAATCACGAATGAAACCGACTCCCCGCTAACGCAATCTGCTGATTTCGTGGTCGATATCGAGGCTGGGCCGGAACTGGCGGTGGCGGCGACCAAAACCTACACCACGGAACTGATGGCGATTGCCATGCTGTCTACCGCGCTGGCCGGGGATGCTGCGCGCTGGGGCGAACTGGAGCAGGCCGCGGGTTGGGTGAGGGAATCGTTAAGGCAAGACGAAGTTGTACGGCAGCTGGCGCAGCGGTACCGCTACATGCAGCAATGCGTGGTTTTGGGACGCGGATACAACTATGCCACCGCCTTCGAATGGGCGCTTAAGCTCAAGGAATTGACCTACGTGGAAGCCGAACCCTATTCATCGGCGGATTTCCAGCATGGCCCGGTAGCGATGGTAGCGCGCGGCTTCCCTGTGATGGCAATCTCGCCAACTGGCAAGGTATTCGATTCGATGATGACGTTGCTGAAACACCTGCAAACCGACCTGCTGGCTGAGTTGGTGGTCATCTCGAACGCGCCTGAAGCGCTCTCCCTGGCCAAGTTGC
>Ga0105104_10004110_pt1 | contig 10184 bp, 3 predicted proteins | sample PPLLaktember2015_3_FD_87034 | JGI IMG/M metagenome (GOLD analysis project Ga0105104, IMG submission 87034) | Freshwater sediment microbial communities from Prairie Pothole Lake near Jamestown, North Dakota, USA - PPLs Lake P7 Core (6) Depth... | ecosystem: Environmental > Aquatic > Freshwater >... | reverse complement strand
CCTTCCTGTATAAATACATCCCATTAATAAATCCTTCAAGCAACAGCATATTATTGAACTCAATTAAAATTGCAGCCTTTGGCAATAGAAATGAAAACCTGGCTATCTGGCATGAACTCACCCAGGCTGATAAAAACAGCATTACACTGGAAAGACTCAAGATACAATTCCCATCCGCTATTCCTTCAACTGAAATGTTGTCAGAATTTGAGAAAATAATTTCCTATTGCAGAGAAAACAACATAAAGGTAATAGGGATTAAATTCCCGCTTTCAGACACATATATTTCACTTTTGCAGAAAACCGGCTTTGTTTTTTCCCAGGTTGATGCTGTTATCAAAAACACAGACTTGATTATTTTTCAATACACTTTTATGTTTTCAAAAGAAATTGAAAACGACCGTTTTTTTGAAAATATGGATCATTTGAATACTATTGGCGGCCACATTTTGTCAGAAAGAATCGTTAGAGACCAATAGCGCAAACATGCCAATCATGGCAATACTATACTATTCTATTCTATTCTTTCTTCTTTGGTTATGATTTTCTCAACGATGTTTTCCACCAGTTGTGAATGCGCAGAATATTTTCTGGATAAATACCTGCGAACCGGATGCCCCGCTTCTTCCGTCTTATTGCGGCATATTCGAATTCTTGGTTTCAAGAAATTGCAGCCCGCTCTCAACAGTCAATCTCATGCAGGTCAATGGCAAATCCAGCATGCAAAACCCGTTTAAGCCGGCGCTGGAGAAGTATGGATTTACAGCTGATTATAAAGCACTTGTTTTGCTGCGGGCCGTCAGATAACGGGCAGGTACATCGGCCTGATCAGCCTGCCCTTCCAATTGGTTTCCATCCAACAGCTTGTCGTAAAGACTGACCCATGCCTTTTGCTCTTTCTCGGGACTGAGCGCCTCAGCCATTTGCCTTGCGCCCGCGGAAAGCTTCATTGCCAGTTCGTCATCGGACAGCACCCTCGCAATCGCCCTGCCAAGAGCTGCCCTGTCCCCGGGTGGAACGAGCAAACCAGTCTTCCCGTCTTCCATTATGTCCAGTACGCCGTCCACGGCGGTGGAGACGATCGGTACGCCGAGGGTCGCGGCCTCGATTATGGAATTAGGCAATCCCTCGTGGTCCGAGCTCAAGACAAAGACGTGCATGGATTTCAGGTATTCCGCGACCTTATTGTTGTCCATGTAGCCGGTAATCAGGCATTCATCAGATATGGAAAGCTCTTGCAGCAATGCGAGAAATTCGTTTTTCCGCCCGGTCTCAATCGCATTGTAATCCACAAAATCCCCAACTAAAAGAAGCCTGTTGCGGAGGGTCTTGTCCACGTCCGAATACGCGCTCACGAGCAGCGGGATGTTTTTCTTGACGCGGAAATTCGCCGCTGTTCCCACGATCCTGCGGTTTTTTGCGAAAAGCCTCCATTCCCCGTCGAACGCACCCGCGATCGAGTTGCTGATGAAAGACGACTTGTGCGCGATCGGCACTATCACATCCGCCTTTTTCAGGCTCACTCCGCTCACCGAGGTTATCCATGACGCTTTTTTCAAGACCTCAGTCGCGATCATCCGGTATTCGGTTCCGGACATCCAGATCGCGTCGATGCCCCTGAAACTCGCAATCACAGGCCGCTGTCGGGAAACCAGTATGCACGGGTAGGCCATGTGCAGAAAAAAACCATGGAATAAATCAAACTTGACATCCGAGTCTATTTTTTTGATCACATTATAAAACTGCTTTATGTGATTGGTTCTCTTTTCAATGTAAACGCGGTATACGCGTACGTTGTTCTCCTCCGTGACGGTATGCGTCTGGGAAGGAAGAACGTCCACCTTGATTGGCGCGAAGACGTGAACTTCAAAACCTTCGCGCGCGAGCATCGAGACGATCCTGCCGGCTGATTTCGAACCGCCGCCGATATCGGGCGGATATTCCGTCGTTGAAAAGCATATTTTCCCGCGCATTCGTTTTCTCCCCGATTCTTTTTAGAATTTATTTTCCCGCGTTCCCGCATTCATATTCGCGGTCGACGATGTCCTGGTACTTGTCCTTGTCGCGGGTAATGCTCGCGCCGTGCGCGATATCCGGAAGCTTGTCCTCCATGTACCTGAAGGACTTGATCTTGAGCCCTAAATATCCCATGAGCCCCCTTCCCAATCCCACGATGATCAACAGGAGCGCGATGCCCCGTCCCGGGCCGGATCCGATCAGCGTCCCAAGCGTTCTCGCGAGCTCGGAGGTGCCGCTCATGAAAGGTTCAAGGTAAAACTCAGTCAAGAACCCGCCGAGGAAGATTCCGAGCGGCGTTGATATGCGCGCGAGCAGTTCGTTCATCGCAAAGACGCGTCCCTGCAATTCCCACCCGACCTTCACCTGGATGATTGACTGCCAGTGCACAACGACCAGGGTGAGCCCGATCCTGAACAGCAGCACACCGATGATTGGAAAAATCGGGTGGGGCGCTATCCCCATCATTACATATCCCAATCCTATCATGATGTTGAATCCGATCATCCCCTCAGCTCGGCGTTTCATGCCGCCCCAGAGACTTACAAGAAGCGCGCCCGCGATCGTTCCCACCCCGGTAAAGGAAGTGATGATCCAGAGAATTGTCGGATCGGAAAAGGAAAGCACAAGCGGGGTCAGGAGCGTGGTCCCTATTCCAAGGAAGATGTTGGCAATAAAGAAATACACGACCATGATGATCATGCTCTTGCGTTTGACTATGAACTTGAATCCTCCGGCAATCGCCTTGCCTATCGATTCCTCGATCTGGCGGATCATCCTGTTCGGGAACTTGATGATCAGGAGGGGCAGGAAGGCTACCCCGAAGGTGACAAGGTCGATGATCATGATCGTGTGTATGGTCATGAAGGTGAGGAAAAATCCCGCGCAAAGCGGCGCCAGGATGTCGCCGGTGTTGTTCGTCAGCTGGACGAATCCGTTCGCGTTCGCGAGATACCGCTTGGGCACAAGCTGGGGAACCGCCGCCACGTAGGCATTGTTCCTGAAAGCGCGCGCGATGCTGCCCAGGGTCGTGGTGACGAACACGTGCCACAGCTCCAGCGAGTTGTTCGTGATCAGCACGAGCAGGATGGCGATTCGCAACGCCACGAACAGGTCGCTTACGAGCATAAGTTTCCGCCTGTCGTATTTGTCCACCACCCATCCCACGACCGGCATGATCAGAATCTGCGGCAAACGGTTGAACAGGAGCACCAGCGAAAAATCCAGAATCGATCCCTTTAATTGCAGTATGTAAATCCCGAGCGCGAAACCCGAAAGGCTTGAACCGAACATTGAGACGAATTGTCCCAGCGCGATGGCGATGAATGATCGGATGTTTTTTGCTTCCTCTTTTTTTATCGCCTCGTCGGAAACGACAGACGCTTCTTCTGTTGGTTCCGCGACAGCCTGTTCAACCGGTTCGCTTGTCGAAGAAAGCTCGCGGCCCATGGTTATTATCCCGGTATATTTGTCCACCAGGTCCAATACGATTTCCGGCTGGTGAATATGGAAAAAGTGACCCGCCTCGGGGATCACCTCCAGGTGCACACTGGAGCTGAAAAACTTCCAGTCCAGATACCTCTCCTCATAAAAATTCGTCAACCGGTCCATGTCCCCTACAATGCTCACGATGGGCGCTTTAAGTTTGACGAAGGATTCCCGTGAAAAGGCGTCATGATAATAATTGTCGCTTTCCCTGCTGTAAAAGCGCATGTATTTCAACAGGTATTCCTGTTCCTCTTTGGTGATATCAGCGGAGATTCCACCCGTGCGCCGCATCATGTCCAGGAGGTCCCTGTCACTTCTCCCCCTGTCCGTCGGGAATATCTTGTTCCACAGCTTGAAAAAACCGCCGGGAAGTCTGGTCGCCGGGAAGATCGCGCCCAGGAAAAGAGCGCTCACCTTCACATTTTCCTGTTCGAGCAAACAGGCGATCTCGGTCGCGAACGCCCCTCCCATGCAGTGACCATAGACGATCAGGGGACCATTTATCTTTTCCTTGATCTCGTCAACGCAGAGCCTCGCGCTTTCCTGCAATGAAACCTGCATCTCCCCGTCGCCCCGGCCGGGGAATTCATAGGCAAAAAGCGAGCAATGGCCGGGCAATGTGTCGGCCAGTTTCTGGAACATGATCGGGTCGCCTGCGGGATACGGGATGCAGACCAGAGAGGTGATTTCCTTTTCGCCGGTCCTTTGAGGTGTGAGTTCGTTCAAGAAACCGCGGGCTACGGCATTGTTTTCGCCCGCGAATCCCGCCAGTTCCCGGATGGTCGAATACTGGAAAATATCCACCACACGCAGGGATATTTTCTCCTTTTTCAGGAGGTTCACCATCCTGATCGCCTTGAAGGAATCTCCTCCCATGAAGAAAAAATTGTCGTCAATACCGACCCTGTCCAGTTCCAGAACAATCTTCCAGACGCCGGCGATCGATTCCTCGGTCGCGTTGCACGGCTCGACGTATTCATGGACGGGTGTTCCCAATTCCGCCGGGATCGAAAGCAATGCCGTGCGGTCAAGCTTTCCGTTCGGGGTGAACGGAATCCTGTCAATGAACACAAGGGCCTTCGGAATCATGTAGTGCGGAAGCTTTTCCTTCAAACGGCCCAGGACCTGTTCGCGACTCGTATCCATGTGTCGCGAATCCGGGACGACGAACGCGACGAGTGATTTCTCTCCGGATGGTCCCTCCTTCACGATCACCACGGCATCCTCTATTTCCGGAAGTTCGGCAAGCGCGCCGGCCACATCGTCAAGCTCGATTCTAAAACCGCTTATCTTTACCTGGTCGTCCATACGCCCCAGAAACTCGATTTCACCTTGCTCAAGCAGCCGGACCAGATCTCCGGTCCGGTAAAACCTGTTGCCGCGAATCATGACGAATTTTTTCTCCGTGAGCTCGGGCTGTCCGAGGTAACCGCGCGCAACCACGGGACCGCCGATGTACAATTCGCCCGGCACGCCCCTTGGAACCTGGTTACCATGTGAATCAAGAACAATGGAAATGACGTTTTTTGTCGGAAAGCCTATCGGCACAACCGAGGTGTGCTGGACGGGCCTGTCTGCGGGCACTTCATAGCCATGCGAAGAAACCGTGGTCTCCGTCGGTCCGTAGTTGATCATGATGCGCTGGTCTCGGTTGATCGCACGGACTTTATCGATCAAATCCCACATACATGGTTCACCGGCCAGGACCAGGAGTTGCCTCGGAAGTACATGAACCGGATGTGAAGCCTTCAGAAGCGCGTCAAAATGCGTCGGGACGAGTTTAATGACATCGATTTCCTTCTGTAGAAAAACCCTGGCCACGCTTTCCGGATCGAGGGACTGTTCATAGGGTATTATGTGAAGCGTTCCGCGATACGACAACGCCCCCCACATCATGATCGATCCCAGGTCGGCGGCGAAAGTTGAGATTATGGCGAAATTCAAACCATGGGGCAGTCTCATCTTTTCCCAGATACCTTGAAGATACGCGATATAATTGCCGTGTTCCACGGCAACCCCTTTGGGCTTTCCGGTTGTTCCTGAAGTGTAAATTATGTAAAGCAAGCTGGACTGAGTCACATAGGAAGCCGGGTTTTCCCCTGATTCCGTCGATGCCACGTCGTACAATTCCTCCACAGTGAAAATACGAGTGTCGCTGGACAGCGACACCTGGTCGGCAATAGCGTCATCCGTTATAAGGTAGGCGGCCTCGGCGTCATCGATGATGAGGCTTATCCGTTCAGCCGGGTACATGGGATCGAGCGGGATGAATACGCCGCCCGCTTTCGCTACAGCCAGGATCATGACGACGAGATCCACAGACCGGTCCATGAGAATCCCTATCCTGACTTCCGGTACCACACCGCGCGATATCAGGAAACGCGCGATTTTGTTCGCGCGCGCGTTCAATTCCCTGTAGGTGAGTTTCTCGTTCCCACACGTTACCGCGACCGCATCGGGAATTTCCAAAACGCTTCTTTCAAATTCCTTGTGCAGATACGGAAATCCCTCATCAGCCGAATCGCTGCTTTGCACCGGCTGGAAAGAGACAATCTCCTCCTGCCTTAGCATGTGGATTTCATTAACGGCCATTTCGGGATTATCAAGCATTTCCGAAAGCACGTTGTTGTAGTGCCCGCCCATTCTGATGATGGAGTCTTCCGCGAACAGGTCGGTATTGTAGGTGATCATCCCCCGCGTTCCGTTCTTCATGTTCCGGATCGACAATTCAAGATCGAACTTGGAGTGTTCACTCGGGCTTCGCAGTTTTTCAATGGCCATTCCGTCAAGATCGAGATCCAGGGACGACATGTTGTGATAATTGAACATGACCTGAAACAAAGGGGGATGTCTCAGGGAGCGCTCTATCTTGAGGTCGTCGATGAGCTTCTCAAAGGGGTAGTCCGAGTGTGAGAATGCACCTAGAATCCGTTCCTTTATCATGCCGAGGATCTCGCCTATTTTCACCGATTCCCGAAACTCGGTCCTGATGACGAGCGTATTTAAAAAGAGCCCTATCAGGCTTTGGATCTCGCGCCTGTTCCGGTTGGCGAAAGGGATCCCGACAAGGATGTCGTCCTGGCCCGTGTACCGATACAGCATGATCACGAAGGCCGCCAGAGTGATCGCGAACGGGGTGATCTGGCGCTCTTTAGAAAACCGCTCGATCTTTTCCAGAGTCGCTTCGGGGATTTTGAAATTACGCACGGCGCCGTGATGCGTCTGCAAAGCGGGCCGTGGAAAATCAGTCATGAGATTGAGCGATGAAGGCGCTCCCTCAAGCGTCTTTTTCCAATACCCTGAAAGCGATCCGATCCTGTCGGAGGATAGTCTCCTGTTCTGCCAGTCCGCGTAATCGTAATACTGAATGGAAGGCTCTTTAACCGCGGGTTCCTCTCCGCGCGAGTAGGCGCTGTAATAAGCCCGAAACTCATCGAGCAAAATACGGAATGACCACGCGTCGGAAACAATATGGTGCATTATTATTACCAGCACCCATTCCCCGCGGCTTTTACTCACAATCGATACGTGAAACGGCAGATCCCGGCTGATATCGATATTCGTTTTTGCCAGGGTTTCAATTAGCGCGTTCAGGCAGCTTTCCTTTTTTCCTTTGCTGAAACCGTTCAATTTCAGTTTCCGGATATTGACGCGAGTATCGTCCCGCCTGAACATTACCGGCTCTTCATCGATGGTGGCATAACACATCCCCAGGATTTCATGCTTTTCGACTATCTTCTGAAAGGCCGCTTCCATAATTTTCAGGTCCGGCCTGCCCTTGATCAAAAAGCACATCTTTGAATTGTTTACTGAACGGTCTTCGAGGTATTGATCAAGAAACCAGAATCTCTTCTGGGCAAAGGAAAGCGGAAAATATTTTCCAGACGCAGGCAGGCCCATCCTGGGTATCGCGAACCCCGAGTCTTTCCCCTTCGCCGCGCGCTGCATGGCCAATGACAAAAGCGCCTTCTTTTGCGCGCTGAGATTATTCAGATCCACACCCATTTATATTTCCTTTTTCGCCGCGGCACTGGCGCGCCCGGCAACATTTTCCATCAAGCCATGAAGAAACGCCTCCACCCTTTCAACCCCGTTATCTTTAATAAGCGTATCATACGCGCTACTACGGGATGCCTTGGATAGATTCATGTAATGCTCGCGATCGATCAAAAGCCGTTCCAGCGCCTGGCGCCAGGGGTACACGTCCTGTACCGGAACTGCCGCAACAGGCAATTTCCTCTGGTCAAGACGGTACTCGTATTTGGTAATCTGGTTTACAGGCAAAAGATAATCCGTTCCGCACTTCGCTTCGCCATTGCCGCCTACGTCGCTCGCCATGACCGGAATTCCGCGCAGCATCGCCTCGCCGATGCACCTGGCCTTGGCTTCGGCCCAAAGGGACGGGACGAGGAGTATTTTCGTTTTTTTGTAGACGAGTTCAACGTCCTCCACCGCGTCCATGACGGTGATGTTGTCGCGTTGTTTCATCGCAGCGATGTCTTCTGAAGAAGTCCCCCACGAACTGACCGCAAGAAAGCGCACCGCGGAAAACCGTTCCGCAAGCGCGAGCAGGATGCTTATACCCTTGTACGCGCACGGATTTATCATCGTGACGTATCCGTTCTCAAATGATCCGTAGTCCGGAAATGACCCGTTGCCGTACAGTGATATAGGCAAGACCGATGACCTTGCGCCCGACCACTTGTAAATGTAATCCGAAATAAATCTGCTGACGCACATGATCCCTCGCGCCTTCTTCACCAGCTCCGCCTTTTTCGGCAATTCCAGGTACGCGTCCGGTCCGAAAGGCAGAGTGAGCGTAGTCCGCGCGAGATATATCACTTTTAAAGCATCAAGCTTCACCGCCTGCTCAAGCAGCACCTGGGCGAAATCATCGGAGGGAACGAAAATCCAGTCCGGTTTTTCCTCCGCGAAAACCCGCCCCAGATGCTCCGGAAGGCGGGAAAACTTCTTCAATGCGTGGATGGTCACGCCGTTTATTCCGAAGGCGATCCTGTCGTCATTTGCATTGACAAAATCAGGATTCTTCTCGTTCACAAGCGTCGAAAACCTCTCGAAACCGCCCGGAGTCTGGAGGCTGGTCGCCGGAGCGATGATGAAACACTCATGCCCAAGAATTGCCAGACTTTCAAGCAGGAGCTTGTTCGATTTATCCGATCCGCCCTTTGTGGGAAGATACGGCGTGTTTTGTATGAGTATGATTTTCATCTTTCCTTCATTCATTTGGTCGTTCTTGGGCGCATGTCTTATTCATTTCCCGTTCCAGCAGGGCGGCCGCTTCCTCGTCGGAAAGATTCGCGATGGCTTCGTATTCCTCGTTTGTGAGCCCGGTTTCCGAGTCCGCAAACTGGTATGTTTCCACTGTTTTTGCCAGTTCATGAACCGTAAGCGCGTCCTCGAAAAGGATGTGCATCGGCAATTCAATCTGGAATATTTCCTGCAGTTTTGAAAGCACAAGAACAGCCTTTAATGAATCGCCACCGAGCTTGAAAAAATCATCATGCACGCTTAAGCCCCGCATGTTGAATATTTCTTCCCAAATCCCCATGATGAGTTTTTCATTGGGCGTCGAGGCCGGAACCGATTCCCTGCCAGATTCTCCAGTATTCATGTTCTTTTCCCGGATGCGGGCGTGAATCTGCGTTGCCGAAACCGAGTGTGTAGCAATATCAATTGCCAACTTGTTCAAGTCGTTTCCGTTATTATTGAACGCGGCGGTCCCGGCTTCCTGATCCGGCTCTTTAGTCGCGCTTGTTTGTTCGAAATCATCCAGCGCTTCACGAGCCACATCGGTAATATCCGAAAAACGCGCGTCCCTGATCGAAGCAGATTCCATCCGGAACACACACTTATTCTGGCCATCAGGTTCAGGGCTCGCAAATCTCGAAAGAAAAATCCTTGCCGGCTCGTTTTTTTCCGAAGAACTGAATTCAATCACAACCTCGCTTTTTCCGGAGGCTTCCGCGATCCTGCCTGTTTCCGCGAGCATTCGATATTCCACCCCCTTGCCCAGGGCCCTGCAGCTCAACAGCATCGCGTCTACATGCAAGTGCTTTTCATAGATTCGTGACAAGAGGACCCCCACAAGCCCGTAATCGCCGAACCTGTCCTTGACGCGGATGACGCGGCACTCCCTTCCCGGCTCATCCAAAAGAGATAGCAGCTCGTTTTCATTTTTCCTGAGCGTTGTATTATTGAACTGGTTCACCCTTTGTGTCAGCTGGCTTGCGCGGTAAACGTCCTCCTTGCTGAGTTTTTCCACGTCAATTTTCATTTCAAGGCTGTCAAGGAAATCGCCGTGGCTTTGAAACTGTTTTTTGTACTCTTTTCTCTCTCCCTCTTGCGCGTACAGCAATGACCTCTTCGCGTCCTCCGCAGTCGTCCTCGGGAAATCCAGTCTCCAGACGTTTTTCAGGAATGGAATCATTTTTTCCTTTTCTCCGGGCAGTTCGAGGACCAACACTTCAAACAGCGCCGCGCGGACCTCGTGGCACTCGAACGCGCTGTCGTCGACAAAAACCATGTTTCCGGTTCCCAGGTTCAGTTCTTTCGCAATTTCGAGGATATTAGCGGATTTGTTTTCCCAATTGATTTTTATTGCCGCAAAGTCGTCCCAGGCGAGAACCATATCCACCCTCTTGTCAAAGACCTCACGGATG
>Ga0105104_10004109_pt1 | contig 10186 bp, 10 predicted proteins | sample PPLLaktember2015_3_FD_87034 | JGI IMG/M metagenome (GOLD analysis project Ga0105104, IMG submission 87034) | Freshwater sediment microbial communities from Prairie Pothole Lake near Jamestown, North Dakota, USA - PPLs Lake P7 Core (6) Depth... | ecosystem: Environmental > Aquatic > Freshwater >... | reverse complement strand
TGACGGGCGCTTGAAAACGATCCCGGCCCAGCGCAAGAAGCTGGGAGAGGTTCTACGTTACGTGGTCACGACCTTTAAACCGGGCGTGCGGTACAACGAGCAACAAGTTAACGAGATGCTGGTCAGATTGCACGAGGATACCGCAACCTTGCGGCGCGAATTGGTTGGTTACGGATTAATGCAAAGAGAGGGGGGTGGGGGAGTATACTGGCGCGCCGAAGATTGAAAAGCCTCGTCCAGCAGTTCAACTGCTGGACGAACACTAGTAGTTAGCAGTGTCTACCTTCGCAAGGAGGCAACTGCAAGATGAACGTTATTTCCTGCGTGCCTGTAATTGAATGATTTCACTCCTTGAGAAGACACCCCCTAATTTCTCCGCCTCCAATGCCATAACCTTGCTGTGGGCAAAGTAAGCAAAATCGAAACCGGTCGGGTCGCCCGCGCGTTTGCCGGGGATCGGCATCAGCCGCGCGGTCAATGGCTTATCCAGCCGCAGCGCCAGCGCGGACAGGTCAAGCAGCAGAGCAGCGATCTGGTCCGAAGTTACATCGCCGGATAGGGGGACAGTGTCCAGTCCTGTGCCGCACACGGCGGAATAGAGTAACAGGTCTTTGATGGTCAATATTCCTTCAGCGGCGCGTTTGGCCAGCACCGAATCTTCCAGCACGGGTTGCATGAACCCGCTAAAGCCGGTGTGCGGGAAATTGGCACGGTCGACAGCTTCGGTCAGGAGAGAAGCGGCGGCCAACGAACCGTGCAGTCCAATCTTAGGCACACCCATCGCTTCGACGGCCCAGCCCAGTGACTGTTCATCCGCCGGGAATGGCGCCAGGGAGAAGTCGATCCCGCCGAACTGCGCTCCAAACCGGAATTGTAGCTGCCGGGCAACCGATGCCAATGCTTTCCCGTGCGCTTCCAGCGCCGCGATCAGCGCCTCCCGGCCTTCATTGAGGGATTTGGTGTCTGTAAACGCGTCTACTGCCAGATCAGCAGCTTCGGTAGCAATAGAAAAAGCTGGCCTGTCACCCTGATGATAAGCGGCCGGGAAGAAAGGTGCGCCAGGCAACACATTGGCCAGCGCAGCAAAGCGCAGGTTGGCGAAGCCGTCCGGCGCGAGCGGCGCGCAGGCGACAATCACCTCTGCACATGCCTGCACAGCTTCCAAAGAAATGCCATTATGACTATCGGCCATCACACCTGAGAAGAAGACATTCTTGGTGGCTGCTATTGCTTCGGGGATAATCTCGTAGCTGCCGGGCACATCCGGGAAAGCAGGACCGAGCGAAGCATAGGCCACGTCGATGAGGGATAGCATGGTCTCCATCGCTTCGGCATAATAGGGAGCTTCTTTAATGCGCCTGCCTAATAAATGCGAGAATGGAGTTGTTGCCAGCCGCGTGGTCTGGACTGCATAACTGGTATTCTCAAAAGCCTGTTTTGCTTCCTTAAGAAAGGAACCGGCCGAACGCATTTTGGCTTCCTCCGGTGGCCAGCCGGGGTTGAAGAAGTAAGTGATGGAGCGGATTTTCATGTGAGCCTGTTAACGGTTGTTGAACAAAGGGTACGGGTAGTTGTCAGAAGTGTATCACGAAGAAAAAATTAAATTCAAAAATATGACTTTAAGCACTTGTAATTCGTTTATACAGTTGTATACTATATACAGTATACAAAACTTACAGGAAGTAGATCTATGGATAGTCAACTTTTTATGAAGATAAAACCACACAGCATGGAAAATGAAATTCTCTATCGCATGCGTGAGGCGATTGTCAGCGGAAAAATCGAACCGGGGGCACATTTAAATGAGACCGATATTGCCAAACAAATGGCGGTCAGCAGGATTCCTGTCCGTGAGTCGTTACGAAAATTGGAGCAAGAAGGCCTGATCATTCGCCTGCCAAATAAGGGATGTTTTGTCATTACATTTTCCGAGCAGGATATCAAGGAAGTATTCAGCTTGCGCGCTTCCCTCGAGAGCATGGCTTACCAATGGGCCATCCCGAAAATGACCCCGCAGGATGTTCAAAAATTACAAGACATGATCGAGCAGCAGGAACAGGCTATTCGTAACGAGGATTACGATGAGCTTGCCCGTCTGGATATGCACTTCCATGAGTACATTTGTATTAAGGCCGATCATTCACGCTTACTCAAAGCCTGGTATGAACAGCATGCTCAATCTCAAATGCTGCTCAATCTTCGTTTTCGTCACCTGGCTGAATACACTCCCGAAACTGTGCCAATCGATCATGACCGCATCCTGAAGGCAATTGAAAACAACGATCCGCAAATTGCTATCGATCTCACCTATGAGATCAGCGAACGTGTTTCCAAAGATTGTATCGAAACATTGAAGTCCATTCAAGCTGCAAGGACAGCAGCCCAACAAGTTAGAGCAATATGAGTTTCGCTTATTCACCTGAAGGAGGTGTGTCGGGATAAACCTTTACTAGCTCTGTGTCTTTCATCTCAAACACTCAAAATCTCAAACCCTATCCAGAGGAGAAGATTACAATGAACGAACAAAAAGACCTGCTCAGGCGCTTAAACGAAGGCAAGCTTTCCCGTCGCGATTTCATCAAATTAGCCCTCGCTACTGGCGCTTCCGCTACGGGCATTGCCAGCGTGCTAGCTGCCTGTGCACCGCAACCCACCGCAGCACCGGTAGTACCCGCAGTATCCGCCACAACTGAGGCAGTTCCAGCAGCAACTGAAGTCATGGCGACGGAAGCCGTGGCAAAGCCTTTGAGCGTCGAAGGCAAACTCACTATGAAACTACGCGCAGCTTTCATGCCGCAGGGCAATGAAATCCTCAAGGTGATTATCGAAGACTGGGGTGAAAAGAACAATATCCCGGTAGAGGTCGATATCGTCTCCATGAACGATCTGCAGACTATCGCTGCTACCGCTGCTGAGACGGGCGCCGGCCCCGATATTGTCGAGATCAACCAGGGTTCAGCATATCTCTTCGCCGAGAAATTGGCCGATGTAAGCGATGTGTGTGATGACCTGGGCAGTCGTTATGATGGTTGGTATGCTGCCGCTGAAGAGGCCTGCAAAGTGGATGGTAAATGGCTGTCCGTGCCGCGTTTCTTTGCGCCGCATGCGATCTCGTATCGCACGGACCTATTCGAAGCGGTCGGCGCGTCCAAACCCCCGGAAACATGGGAAGAACTATATGAAGTCGGCAAGGCTCTGATGGATGCGGGCCTCGCACCCATTGCTTTCCCGCTCGGCCATGCGGTCGGCGATGGCAATGACTTTAACTACTCCGTGTTATGGTCGTACGGTGCTTCCGATGTTGCCGCCGATGGTAAGACAGTAGCGATTGACTCGGCCGAAACGCGCGCAGCCCTCGAATATATGCAGAGACTGTTCTCCGTCATGCCGGCTGATACACTCTCCTACGACGACGCTTCTAACAATCGGGCCTTCCTGGCGGGTGCTATTTCTGCTACCAACAATGCCTCCACCATCTGGGGCGCAGCTCGCAACCAGGGTACGAAGGTCAAAATCGGAGAAGAGGAAAAGAACCTGCATGAGCTCACCGATCACTTCGTCTATCCCTCCGGCCCTGCCGGTCGCGTGACATACGCAGAGTTCATGTCATCGGCTATATTCTCCTACTCGAAGAACATTGATGCGGCCAAAGCGCTGCTCACCTATCTAAACGAGCGCGAGCAGCTCACACCCTGGGTGAACCCCAACCTGGGCTTCGTATTCCCGACCCTCAAGGGCGTGAAAGATGATCTCTTGATGCCCTGGAACACTACACCCAAGCTGGCCCCCTTCAAGGATTACGCTGATACTTCCCATTTGCCCGGCTTCCCGAGCACAAACTTCCGTAGCGGTACGGATGCGTACGCCAAGTGGGTGGTAGTCGACATGTTCGCCAGCGTTGCCGGTGGCCTCGCCACCATCGATGAAGCGATTGCAACTGCAGCTGCCCTCCTGGCTGACAGCTACAAGTAATTCCTTCCCAATTTGGATTGCGGCTATTGTGCCAGCCGCAATCCATGCAAGACTTTTGGAGCAACGGATGCAAGCTACAACAGCCCAGGAGAGGCCCAGCCCCACTAGCCAAACCTTTATGCAGCGCTTGAGCGCCTGGTTCAATCAGGAAAGGATATTAGGTCCTGCCCTGGTCGCCCCGGCAGTACTGATTCTGTTGGTTTTGATCGCTTACCCGTTCTGCATCGCAATCTGGCTTTCGATGACCGACAAGGTCATCGCTCGTTCCGATACCGGTAATTTCATCTGGTTTGCCAATTTCACGAAATTATTCAAAGACAGCATTTTTCAGCGCACAACGATGAACACTTTCAACTATGCGCTGGTATCCGTATTTTTCAAACTCGTCCTTGGGCTTGTCATGGCACTGGTATTGGACGAAGTCAGATTCTTCAAGAACTTTTTCCGCGGGATTCTCCTGCTGCCCTGGATTGTGCCGACCTCCCTCAGCGCATTGGGCTGGTTGTGGATGTTCGACTCCCAGTTCAGTGTTCTCAACCGCCTCCTTCTGGACTGGGGCCTGATCTCGGAAAAAATTATCTGGCTCGGCACCCCGGCGACTGCCATGTTTTCCGTGCAACTGGTCAACATCTGGCGCGGTATTCCCTTCTTTGGCATCTCTCTCCTGGCTGGTTTGCAAGCCATACCGCAGGAACTATACGAGGCCGCTGACATTGATGGCGCCAGAGCCTGGAGCAAATTCTGGAATGTGACCTTCCCCTTGCTCATGCCCGTCACCGCGGTCGTTACCCTTTTCTCCATCGTCCAGACCTTTGCCGATTTTCAGATTGTATACGTGTTAACGCGCGGCGGTCCGGTCAACAGCACGCATCTGTTCGCTACCCTCACACACCAGACCGCCATCCTGGCCGGAAGGCTGGGTGAAGGCGCAGCCGTTTCGATATTCATGTTCCCTGTACTGGTGATTGCGGTTGTGTTGCAACTCCGTTACCTCCAAAAGGATAACTGACAGGAGCATATGCCAATGCAAACTGGTTTACGTTTTCAGAAAATCACTAAGACCATTTGGGTCTATTTCGGACTGGCCTTCTTTATCGTCATCTTGCTCTTTCCTTTTTACTGGATGTTCATTACCTCGATTAAACCCGATACGGAACTGTATGACATGTCGCAGCCACCGTTGACTCTGTACAAACCCACCTTGGACCATTATGTGTACCTGATTGAAAATACCCGCTTTCTCTTGTGGCTCAAGAACAGCGCCGTAGTTGCGACTGTATCCACCGGTGTCTCCATTGTCATCGGAACATTAGCAGCTTACTCCCTGGCACGTCTTCGTTTCCGGGGGTCGCAAACGCTGGGCCTGACAATTTTTATTACCTATCTCATACCCACAACGCTCATCTTTCTGCCGCTGGCTTATGTAATTCGCAACCTTGGGTTATTTGATACACAATTGGCTCTGATGATCACCTATCCCACCTTCTTGATCCCCTTCTGCACCTGGTTGTTGATGGGCTATTTCAAAGGGATTCCCAAGGAACTCGAAGAAAGCGCAATGGTGGACGGGGCTACCCGTCTGCAAGCCCTGCGTATGATCATCCTGCCCATTATGCTGCCTGGTATCGTTTCAGCGGCACTGTTCGCTTTTACACTCTCCTGGAACGAGTTTGTTTATGCCCTCACCCTGGCGCAGACCGAGGCTATCAAAACCCTGCCAACTGGCATCGTCAGCCAGCTTGTGTTAGCCGACGTCTATTTCTGGGGTTCACTCATGGCCGCGGCTTTGCTTGGATCTGTGCCGATTGCCTTCCTCTATTCATTTTTCCTTGAGTATTATGTAAAAGGCATGACTGCCGGGGCAGTCAAAGGCTAAATTCTTTTGGAAGGGACACTACACCCATGTCTACTTGGAAATATTCAGTCATCTTAGGATTTCTTGGAAAATTGAACGACCGCTTCAGCAGCTACGGTCAATTACGGGATTTGGCTGGCAAGTTCGAGGTCGCTGCGCAGATCGAGGGATTAAAAGGCCTGGAATTGGTCTATCCGTTCGATTTTGCGGATGTCGCTGAGACCAGGAGATTGCTCAGCCTGAGCAATCTGGAATGTTCCACGGTCAACGTCAACATCAAGGCGGAACCCAAGTTCCACCTCGGCGCGCTGACCAGCAAAGATCCTGGTCTGCGCAAAGAGGCCGTGGGTTATCTCAAGACGGCCATGGATATCTCCGCCGAACTGGGTACAAACATGATCACCTGCTGCCCGCTTTCGGATGGATATGATTATGCCTTTGAAACGGATTATCCTAAAGCCTGGAAATGGTTCATCGATGGAGTCGGGGAGGCCGCTTCATACCGGGACGATGTGCGCGTCTGCCTTGAATATAAGCAGTCCGAGCCCAGACACAAAGTCATCATTCCCAACGCCGGGACGACGCTTTCCGCCTGTCTGCAGATCGGTCTGCCCAACGTTGGTGTGACGATGGACATGGGTCATGCCCTCTACGTGGGCGAAGGCACAGCCTGGGCAGCCGGATTACTGTCGCAGGCAGGAAAACTGTTCCTCGTGCACGTCAACGACAATTACCGCAACTGGGACTGGGATATGATCCCTGGTTCGGTCAACACCTGGGACCTGGTCGAGTTGATGTTTTACCTGGATGAAATTGGCTACAAAGGCTGGATGACCTCGGACGTAGCTCCATTCCGTCTCGACCCGGTCAAGACCTGTTCATCCACGTATCGCAGCCTGGTCTGGGCTGAGCGCGTGGTCGAAAAAGTTGGCCGCGAGGAATTGCGCCGCATCGTCCGTGAAGGCGATCCGATCGATGCGCTGGATGCGTTACAAAAAATCGTTGCGTAAAACTTTTTTACAGATTTAGGAGGCCGAATGAACAAGCCATATTTTATCCGCGTGACCGAACAATCTCCGACTATGTTCTGGATCAACAATCCAACCCGCTGGCAGGCCGATATGGCGTTGGAACACGGGGCGCTGGGTTGCACCAACAACCCTTCTTACACCCAGAAAATGATCGATCATCCGGAAGAAGGCGAATATGCCTTGAGATTGCTTGATGAGGCGATCCGCGAATGCGATGACGATTGGGAGACTGCCGAGATCTTTCAACGCAAGATGGTCAAACCCATTGCTGAAAAATTCATGCCCTTGTATGAGCAGAGCAACGGACAGCATGGCTACGTCAGCATCCAGGGCGACCCGATCAACGAAGATGACGCGGACGCAGTCATCCGTGGGGCGCGCGCAAACAGGGTAGTCGCCCCCAACATTTGCTGCAAGATTCCCACCACTTCCTCCGGGCTCAAAGCCATGGAAACCATGGTTGCGGAAGACATCCCAATCAACGCTACTGAGATCTTCGGCGTGAGCCAGTTCGTTTCCATCTGTGAGACCTACAAGCAAGTAAGTGGGACAAACGGGCATAAGCCGATGTTTTACATGTCCCACATTGCCGGTATCTACGATGACCACCTGGGAAATTATGTCAAAAAGAACGATGTCCAGATCTCGCCGGATGTGCTGCACCAGGCCGGATTGGCAGTGGCGCGCAAAGTCTACAAGCTGATGGTCGAGCGCGACTACCCGTGTGTGTTCATTGGCGGTGGCGCGCGCGGGCTACATCACTTCACCGAGATGGTGGGAGCCAGGGCCTGCATCACCATCAACTGGGAAGGGACCGCCGACAGGCTGATCGAGCAGGATCCACCGGTTGTTTATCGCATCTTCAACCCGGTTCCCCAGAGGGTGATCGACGAGCTGATGGAGAAGCTGCCCGATTTCAGGCGCGGCTACCTGGACGATGGCCTGGAACCGGAAGAGTACGATGAGTTTGGCCCGGTTGAACTCTTCCGCAGCAGCTTCATCAAGAGCTGGAACCGGGTCATGCAACTGATCAAAGAACGTCGCGCAGCGATGTAAAATTTATGAAATTATCAAAAGGAGCTTTCCAAAATGGAATCGCAAAAACTCACCGTCCGTGACGTTCAGGCCATGCGCGACAAAAGCCAGACCATCACCATGCTGACCGCCTACGATTACCCGGTAGCCAAACAGATCAATGACACCGGGATCGATATGATCCTGGTCGGAGACTCAGCAGCTATGGTGGTTCACGGATATCCTAACACCCTGAATGCCACCATGGACATGATGGTCCTGCACTGCGCAGCCGTGGCGCGCGCCTGCTCGCGCACCATGGTCATCGCCGATATGCCATTTGGTTCCTTTCAATATGGCATCGAAGAGACCATGCGCAACGCAGCCCGCTTCGTGACCGAGGCCAAAGTGGACGGCGTGAAGTTCGAAGCCACACCCAATCACATCGAGAAGACCAAAGCCATCGTGGAAATGGGCATCGCTGTCATGGGTCATGTCGGTCTGCACCCGCAAGCCGTCGGCGCGCTGGGCGGTTTGAAAGCGCAGGGCCGCACCATCGAAACAGCCCGCAAAGTAGTACGCGAAGCCCTTGCCTTGCAGGAAGCCGGTGCCTTTGCTATTATCTTTGAGGCGGTTCCCGCAAAATTATCAGCTTATGTGACCGGGAAACTGCGCGTACCCACTATCAGCATCGGCGGTGGCCCGGGCTGCTCCGGCCAATTGCTGGTCACCTATGATATTTTGGGCATGTTCGATACATTCACACCCAGCTTTGCCAAGAAGTATGCCAACTTCAATAAATTGATGTGCGAGACCTTCGTCCAGTACCGGGAGGAGGTTCTCGCGGGCGCGTTCCCTGGCGAGGAACATTCCTACAAAATGTCCGATGAAGTTCTCGAAGCCATCGAAGACGAGTTCGGGAAAGCCGAATAGATTGAACTTTTAGCTGGTTAAGGGTTTTGTGGTGAGAACCTTTGCCTTACCACCTCAAACATCAAAACTGCCCCCGCTATCCCTGCATTCAGTGACTCAGCCCTTCCGGGCATAGGGATACTTACGGTTAAATTCGCCAGTTCCCGCGCCTGCTCGCTGGCGCCTTCCGCTTCGCCACCTACGATTAGCGCCAAGGGCCCGCGGAAATCGGTTTCCCAGCAGGATCGACCGCTCATATCAGCCAGAAATACTTGTAAATTCGCCTGCTTACAAAACTGCTCGATCTCTTTCCAGCTCATTGTCTGGACCGGCAGCCGGAAGTGCGCTCCCATCCCGGCGCGGAGGACCTTCGGCGCGAAGGCATCCGCTGTTTCAGGCGGTAACAGCACCGCCTGCACGCCCGCTGCTGCTGCCACGCGGATCAGCGTACCCAGGTTGCCGGGGTCACGGATCTGGTCGGGGACCAGGATGAAATTGGGAAAAACGGGGAGAGTCAAAGCGGCCAGTTCCAGGACAGCCAGGATGCCCTGCGAAGTTTCCGTCTCGCTGATCGCTTGCAGTAGATCACCGGAAACCTCATCAACATCTACTCCCGCAGCATTCATCTTTCCCAGGAGCGCTTCCCCGCGTTCACTCAGACCGCCCGAAAACAATACAAAACGGATTGGCCAGTTCGCGGCCAGAGCCTCTTCCACCAGGCGCACGCCCTCGGCCAGGAAGGCACCCTCCTCGCGACGTTCTTTAGGCCGTCCCTGTAACGCGCGGACGAGCTTGAGTTTTGGGTTCTGGGGAGAAGTGATCATACTTGCAGGAAGACATCCGCACTGGGCTGGTCGAACAAAACCAGCTTGATGACCTTTACCCCTGATGACGTATTTTCTCTGAAATACGTTTCTATAGATTCGAGAATCACTTTTGCAGCGCGTTCTTTCGGAAAGCCGAAGATGCCGGTCGAGATGGCGGGAAAGGCTATCGATTGGAGACCAAGCTCATCCGCCACGCGCAGGGACCCGCTCACTGCTGCCGATAATTTGGCATTTTCGTCGCCATCTCCCCAGACGGGGCCTATAGCGTGGATCACGTATTTCGCAGGCAATAGCCCGCCCGAGGTCCAGGCCGGATGCGCATGGCTGACTGTGCCTTTCGTCCGGATCCACTCGTCCGATTCCTTTTGGATGTCCGGCCCACCGCGTTTGGAAATCGCCCAAGCCACTCCGCCGCCATGCTGGAGATGCTCGTTGGCGGCATTGACGATGGCGTCCACTTCTTCTATTGTGATGTCGCCTTGCACGATTTGGAGGCTTTGACCTGTGGGCAGGATTCGTTCTTTCAGGACTGTGTTCATGCAATTATTTTACCCCCTTAAATGGTTTGTTAAAGG
>Ga0105104_10004107_pt1 | contig 10188 bp, 10 predicted proteins | sample PPLLaktember2015_3_FD_87034 | JGI IMG/M metagenome (GOLD analysis project Ga0105104, IMG submission 87034) | Freshwater sediment microbial communities from Prairie Pothole Lake near Jamestown, North Dakota, USA - PPLs Lake P7 Core (6) Depth... | ecosystem: Environmental > Aquatic > Freshwater >... | reverse complement strand
CGTGCCCCACGTGCCGGTCATCGAGGTGCACCTCTCGAACATCCACGCGCGCGAGGCGTTCCGCCGCTCGAGCGTGGTCGCCCCCGCCTGCCGGGGCCAGATCACCGGGCTCGGGATGCGCGGCTACCTGCTCGCCGCCGAGTGGCTCTGCGCCGAGATCGGCGCCGTGCCGGTCGAGCGGGAGGGCGCGGCGAAGGCGTAGCCCTCGACTCCGAGCGGCCTTCCGGTCCCGCTACGCTCGGGATGGGTCCGCCGCTAGAATCACACCCGTGCCGCGCGTCGCCGTCTTGATGCCCGTCCGCGATGCCGCGGCGACCGTCCGCGCGGCGGCGGTGTCGATCCTGCGGCAGGCGGAGCGGGACCTCGAGCTCGTCTGCGTGGACGACGGCTCGACCGACGCGACCGCCGAGATCCTCGACGGGCTCGCCGCGCGCGACCGGCGCGTCGTCGTCCTGCGCGGGCCGGGCGAGGGCATCGCGCGGGCGCTGAACCGCGGGCTCGCCGCGTGCGACGCAGAGCTCGTCGCCCGCATGGACGCAGACGACGTCGCCCACCCGGAGCGGCTCGCGCTGCAGCGGGCAGCGCTCTCGGCCGACCCGTCGCTCGCGGCGGTCGGCTCGCGCGTGCGGCTCTTCCCGGGTCGCATCCTCCGGGCCGGGATGCGCCGCTACGCGGCCTGGCTGAACGGGCTCACGAGCCCCGACGAGCTCCGCCGCGATCTCTTCGTGGAAGCGCCGCTCGTCCACCCGGCGACGACGATCCGCCGCGAGGCGCTCGCCCGCGCGGGCGGCTGGAGAGACGGCGACTTCCCGGAGGACTACGACCTCTGGCTCCGTCTCCACGCCGCGGGCGGCCGGCTCGCGAACGTCGCGCGCACGCTGCTCGCCTGGCGCGAGGCGCCCGCGCGCGCGACGCGCACCGATCCGCGGTACGCGCTCGCGCGCCACGTCGCGCTCAAGTGCCGCCACCTCGCCGCGGGCCCGCTCGCCGGCCGGCGCGAGGTCGCGCTCTGGGGCGCGGGCGAGACCGGGAAGGCGTTCGCCGACGCGCTCCTCGGCGAGGGGATCCGGGTGGCGCTCTTCGTCGAGGTCGATCGGAACAAGGTCGGCCGGCAGGTCCGGGGTGCTCCGGTGATCGGCTACGAGGACGTCGAGCGGGTGCGCGGGCTCCCGCTGCTCGTCGCGGTCGGCGCGCCCGGCGCGCGGGGGCTCATCCGGGTCGAGCTCGCGAGGAGGGGGTTCGAGGAGGTCAGGGACTTCCGCTGCGTCGCGTGAGCGAGGGAAACGCGGAGCGTTTCGAGGTGTTCGCACCGGTGCCTCGTAACTTAGACCCCTCTGGTCGGCGACGCGCCCAACGGTGGATGGTGCCGCACGGGGAGACGGCGCTACCGTCGGCTCACGTGCGCGCGCCCTCCTCGATCGGCCCCGGTCCCGATGCACCGCTGGATCTCGCCGCCTTCCGGCGCGCGCTCACCGACCGGACCGCTGCCGCGGTGAAGGCGCTGCGCGCCAAGATCGGCTCGGAGACGCTCTACGCGTTCGCGCTCTACACGAGCGACGAGTCGGGTTACGCCTGGGTGCACGCCTCCGCCAACACCGAGGACGGGCTCGCGCGCGCGGCGGCGGCGCGCGCCGCGGACGACACGCGCTTCCGCGGCGAGGCGGGGCGCCGGCTGCTCCGCTGGTCGGTCGCGGACTGGGCGTACCACGACTTCGACGCAGGGGTCCGGAGCGTCCCCCTGCCCGATCCGGCCGGCCGCCGCGAGGCGCTGGATCGCGCGATCCTCGCGGCGATGGTGGGGGCGCTCAAGTCCGTGGACCGCGCCGGGCTCTTCGGCCGCGGGGCCGATCGCGCCTTCCTCAGCGTGAACGTGCTCTGCCCGCACCCGTCCCGCGCCTTCTTCGTGAGGAACCTGCGCGCGCTGAACCCGGTGCCGACGGTGGAGCGCCACCTGAACGAGACCGCCGCCGAGCCGTTCGTTCGCGCCGTGAACCGCGCGCCGCGCCGGGAGCGGATGAGGATCTGGCTCGCGCTCTACGAGGACCTGTACATGGAGTGGAAGACGCCCATCGCCGAGGAGGCGCGGGCGCGCGGCATGTCGCCCTGGGACGTCGAGCCGGAGCTCGTGAAGTTCGGGCCGAAGGTCGTGCCGAAGCTCATCGACCTGCTCGCCCATTACGGCTTCGCGCCACCGTTCGATGCCGCCCGCGAGCTCGAGACGCGCGAGGTCTGGCTCGCCGGCAGCGCGCTCTTCCTCGTCCGGCGCATCGGCACGGTCCCCGAGACGCAGATCCACCGGCTCCAGTCGCTCGTCGCCGCGTTCGAGGAGCGAGACCGCCGCCTCAAGATCGCCTCCACGCTCGCCGAGAACACCGCGCGCGTGCTGCACGAGCTCCGCCCGCGGAAGTTCCCGGAGAGCGTCATGGATCCGCAGACCTACAAGCTCCTCAACCCGGAGCCGTTCGTCCTGCGGCGGCCCTGACATCGACTCAGGCCGGCCCCGGCGTCCGCGATGCGGTCGCGAGCTCACTCTGCGAGGAGCGCCGCCTCGATCGCGCCGAAGTCCTCCGGCACCGGTGCCTCGAGGACGAGCCGCGCGCCGGTCGCCGGATGGTCGATCTCGAGCCGCCGCGCGTGCAGCATGACCCGCGGGATCGCGACCTCGCCGACGCGGCGCGGGCCGCCGTAGCGGGGATCGCCGAGGAGCGGCGCGCCGAGGTAGGCGAGGTGGACGCGGATCTGGTGCGTGCGGCCGGTCTCGGGGCGCGCCTCGACGAGCGCGGCGAGCGGGCCGTGCCGCAGCGTCCGGTAGCGGGTCGCCGCCGCGTCGCCGCCACGATCGACGCGGCGCAGGCCGGCGCGGGCGGGGTCCTTCCCGAGCGGCGCGGCGATCCGGCCGTCGGGCGGCGCGGGCGCGCGGGCGCAGAGCGCGAGGTACGTCTTCTCCGGCGTTCCGGTGCGGAACGCCTCGGCGAGCGCGGCGGTCGCCGCGGCGCTGCGAGCGAGCACGGTCACGCCGCTCGTCTCGCGATCCAGGCGGTGGACGAGGGTCACCGGCGCGCCGAGCAGCCCGGCGACGAGGTCAGGGAGGGTGCCCCGATCGTGCGTGAGAGTCGGCTGCGACGGCACGCCGGCGGGCTTGTCCACCGCGACGAGGTGCTGATCGGCGTAGACGAGGCGCGACCGCTCGAGCGCGACGGGCTTTGAGGCGGCGCGGCCGCCCTCCTCGAGGTTCACGACCACCTTCTGCCCGGGGTGGAGGAGGCGGCCGGACACCTTGCAGCGCCGCCCATCGAGGAAGACGCCCCCCGCGTCGAGCGCCCGGCGCGCGAGCCCGCGCGAGACGCCGCCGCGGGCCGCGATGAAGCGATCGAGCCGCTCGCCCGCGTCCGCGGGGGCCACGACGAGCGAGAGTCGCTTCAAAGGGAGCTAGCAGGCGCCCTGCTTCGCAGGGCAGGTCGCGCAAGCGTCGGCCTTCGGCTCGGGCTTCGACTCCGGCTTGGACTCTGGCTTGTCGCCCTTACCGGTGATCGCGGCGGAGTTCCGGCCGTTGTAGTCGGTGATGTAGAAGCCCGACCCCTTGAAGGCGAACGCGCTCGCCGAGATGAGCTTCGTCACCTTGGAGCCGCAGACGTCGTGGACCTCGAGCGCCGGCGAGGACATCTTCTGCAGGTGATCGAACCGCCCGCACTTGGGGCATTCGTACTCGTAGATGGGCATACCCGCGAATCTCCGACGGGGAAGCTAAATTCGGCGGACCCGCTGTCAAGCGGACGCCCGGCGCGGTAGTGAGAGCGCCGCCGCGACGAACCCCAGTTCGCGCGGCGCCGGTAGCCCGACCCGGACGGAGGGAGCTTTCTACCATGGACGCGCTCGAGATGGATCTGCTGGCGGGCGAGCTCGACTCGCTCACCGCCGCGATCGAGGAGGAGCGGTTCCGGCACGTCGCCGGGCTCGAGCCGGAGCCGGCGCTCGCCCGCCTGTTCGCCGCGCGCTCGCGCGCGGCGCACCGCGAGACGGTGAAGGCGCTGCGCGAGCAGGGCCGGGATGCGGTCGCGGCGCGCGTCGCGTCGCTCCGCGCCGAGCGCGCGCAGGCCGAGGACGAGGAGGCGTGGCGCGCCGCGGACGCGAAGGCCTCGGCGCGCGGACCGGACGGCGCCGCGCCGCTCGCATCGCTCGAGGCCGCGCTCCCCCGGGAGCCGGACCGCGAGCGGCGGCTCGCGCTCGGGCGCGCGGCGGCCGAGGCGCTCGCGGAGGTCGCGTCGCTCCGCGAGCGCGCCGTCGAGACCCGCGCCCGCGCGCGGGCGGAGGTCGGGCTCGCGCCGGACTGGCGCGCCGTGGTCGAGGGCGACGAGACGCTCGCGGCCTCCGACGACGCCTACCGCGACGTGCTGGCGTTCACCGCCCGACGAGTGCTGGGCCTCGCGCCGGATCCCGCCGGCGAGCTCGCCCGCGCCGATCTCCTCCACCTCGTGGAGGCGCCGCGCTACGACGGCCTGTTCCGCCCGGGCATGCTCCCGCTCGCGCTGAAGCTCACGCTCGAGCCGCTCGGCCTCGACCTGGGGCGCGTGCGCATCGACGACGTGGCGCGGCCGGCGAAGTGGCCGGGCGCGCACGCGCTGGGCGCCCGCGTGTCGCTGCGCGCCCGCGGCGGCGCGGGCGACTGGCACGATCTCCTCGCCGCGGTGGCGCGCGCGCTCGCCGCCGCGGCGGTGCGCCCGCACCTCCGTGATCGGCTGCTCGGCGAGGCGCTCGCGTGGGTGCTCGGCTCGCTGCTGCTCGAGCCACGCTGGCTGCACGATCGCGCGGACGTCGACCGGCGCGACGCGCAGGACGTCGTGCGCGCGCTCGCGCTGCGCCGGCTCATGGCGCTCCGCGCGGACGCGGCGGCGCTGCGGGTCGCGGCGGAGGTGGAGCGCGGCCTCTCGGGCGCGGCCTGGCGCGGCGCGCACCGCGAGGCGCTCACGGCGGCGACCGGTGCCGCGTGGGACGGCGCGCGCGCCTCGCGCGACGGCGACGCCGCGCGCCTCGGCTCGGCGCTCGCGGGCGCCGCGGCGGGCGAGGCGCTCCGGGGTGCGCTCGTCGAGCGTTTCGACGAGGACTGGTGGCGGAACCCGCGGGCCGCGCCGCACCTCGCCGCCCTCGTCGCGGCGGGGCGGCTCCCGGAAGCGGAGGAGCCGCCGGCGCCTTCGAAGGCAGCGCGGCGGCTCGCAGAAAAGCTCGAGGGGAAGTGAGGCGGCGCTACGCCTTCTTGCGGAGCGCGCGGATGATCTTCTCCTTCGTCCGCGACGGCATCGGGGTGATCGCCGGCGTCGCGCGCGCGCCGATCTGTGCGGCCTTGTGCGCCTTCCACCGCAGGTGCGCCTCGATCTCGTACGCGAGCAGCTCGATCTCGAGGTCGCTCCGGCCCGCGCCCGCCTTCTCGAGCGGGGCCGCCCGGGGCGGCGCTGCGCCGAGCCGCATCCGGAGGACCTTGTCCTCCTCGGGCGCGAGCTCCTTCGCGGGAGCGCGCCGGAGCGCGGCCTGCGCCGTGCCCTCGGTGACCACCGCGACGCCGGGCTTCTTCTTCGTTTCCATGGAGGTCATGGTAGGCGGGCAACGCCCCCTGTCCATTTTTCGCGACCCCCTCGCCCGCTCACCTGACGTGGGAGCAAGCCCCCGATATCGCACACGAATCCTTCCCCTTCCCAGAGTGATCTCCGGGGGTTCTGCGCGGCTGCGACGTCCAACCCAGAGTAATTTCCGCGGTATGAGCGGGGGCCGTTCGCCCGGTTGCGCGACCTGTCTGTGGCGATCATCTTCCCCCGTTCGACGCTCCCTCTAATGGAGGACGAACCGGCATGGCCGACTGGCGCGAGAACGTGCTCGAGGACGACGACGACATCCGGGCGCTCCTCAGGTCCACGAGGCGGATCGCGGTCCTCGGCATCAAGACCGAGGCGCAGGGGAACAAGGCCGCGTTCTACGTCCCGCACTACCTCGCCGCGCAGGGAGTCGAGATCGTCCCGGTCCCCGTCTATTACCCCGAGGTCCGAGAGATCCTCGGCAGGCGCGTCTACCGGAAGCTCGCCGACGTCCCGGGCGATATCGACCTCGTCGACGTCTTCCGGCGGCCGAAGGACGTCCCCGGCCACGTCGAGGATCTCCTCGCGAAGCGGCCGCGCGCCGTCTGGATGCAGCTCGGGATCCGGAACGACGAGGCCGCCGAGGAGCTCGCCAGCGCCGGGATCCTGGTGGTCCAGGACCGCTGCCTCATGGTGGATTGGAGGCGGTTCGTGGCGCGGTGAGCGGTGAGGTGAGCGGCGCCGCCGAGGCCGACCTGGCCGGCGCGGTCGCGCGCACGACCCGTGATGGATCCGCGTCTCCCTACTGCTCGTCGTCCGCCGGCTCGGACGCGCCCGCCTCGGCGTCCGACTTCTCCTTGAGCCCCGCCGCCTCGAGCGCGCCGGCGACGCCAGGCGGCTTGCGGACGTCGGGGAGCGGGGAGCTGGGCGCGGCGATTGCCACGGCCTTCCCGCCGAGCGACGTCACCTGCGCGAGGAGCTCCACGGTCGCGCGAACGCCGGGCGCGTCCTTCACCCTGAACGCGCCGGCGAGCCGGACCCGCAGCGGCGCCCCGGTCTCGGCATCGAGGACGAGCTCGCCCTCCACCGACTCGGGCACGCGGTCGTCGAGGAAGGCGAAGCGGGCTGCGGTGGCGGGATCGGGCGTGCCGGTGGAGAGCACGCGCGGCTGGGTCCCCGGGGCCGCGCCGGGCGCGAGCGCGAGGCGGTAGCGGCGCGCCGTCCGGCCGAGCACGGTCGCCTCGCCGGCGGGCTCGATCGCGAGCGCCTCGCCGTAGAGCGCGGCGAGCGCGTCGGCGGCGCGGAAGCTGTCGTCGCGGAAGCGCCGCGCGTCGCGGCCGCGATCGGTCGGTCGCTCGCGGAACGGCGCGTAGCGGGCGCGGGCGTAGCTCATGCCGCCCACGAAGACGACCTCCTTGCCCGTGTCGGACCCGGGTCCGAGGCCGGGATCCAGGTCCGCCTCGACGTGGAACTCGCCCGTCGCGGACTGGCGGATCCGATGCCGCTCGAGCGCGTGCACCCTGGGCGGAGGCGGCGGGGGCGGGACGAACGGCGCGGGCTTACCCTCGACGGCCGGAGGCGCCGGTGGCGGTGGCGGGGCAGGCTCGGCGGTGCCCTCGCGCGCGACCGTCCAGTCGATCGCGGCGGACCACTCGAACGAGCCGAGCCGCGCGGCGACGTCGTCTGCGGAGAAGGCGAGCGCCTCGCGCGGCCTCGAGAAGTCGAACGCGGCCTTGGCGGCGCGCTCCGCCTCACCCTGGGCTTTGAGGCGCTCCTTGCCCTCCCTGGAGCCGCCGGAGCACGCGGCGAGCAGGGCGGCGAGGGCGAGGGCGAGCGTGCGCGTCATGCGGTCGTCGACTCTAGACCGGAAGGGCACGAGGCGCCACGGAGGTCCTACGACACGCGCGCGAGCCGCGAGGGAAGGAGCCGTCCCGGTGCGGGCTCGTCCGCGGCATGCGCGGCCTGCTCGGGTGCGCGCGTGTCGTCATCCACCTCGTGGTCGCCCACCTCGGCCCGGGCGCGATCCACGCCGGAGGTCGAGGGCGCGCTCGCCTCCACGTCGGCGAACGGCACGCGGCGGTCCGCCCACAGCAGCCGATCGCAGTGGTGGAGCAGCTCCGCGAGCCCATCGCGCGTCGCGGCCGACACCGGCACGCCCTCCTCGCGGTGCGCGAGCGCGGCGCCCTCGCCCGGCGCGAGCCGGTCGACCTTGTTGAACACGAGCAGCCGGTGCTTCTTCTCGAGCCCGAGCGAGGCGAGGATCTTCTCGACCGCCTCGATCTGCTCCGGGTGCCGCGGATCGGAGGCGTCCACGACGTGGAGCAGGAGATCGGCGTCCGATAGCTCCTCCAGCGTCGCGCGGAACGCGTTCACGAGGTCCGGCGGCAGGTCGCGGATGAACCCCACCGTGTCGGTGATGATGACCTCGCGGTCCTTCGGGAACCGGAGCCGCCGGCTCGTCGGATCGAGCGTCGCGAACAGCTTGTCCTCGGCGATGACGGCCGAGTCGGTGAGCGCGTTCAGGAGGGTGGACTTCCCGGCGTTCGTGTAGCCGACGATCGAGAGCACCGGCAGGCCGCGATCGTTGCGCTGCTTGCGGCGGAGCTGGCGGCTCGAGCCGAGCGCCTCGATCCGCCGCTCGAGCGCGGTGATCCGATCGCGCACGCGGCGGCGATCGATCTCGAGCTTCGTCTCGCCGGGGCCGCGGCCACCGATGCCGCCGGCGAGCCGCGAGAGCGAGTCGTCGCGGCCGACGAGCCGCGGGTAGAGGTACTTCAGCTGCGCGAGCTCGACCTGGAGCTTGCCGTCGGCGCTCTGCGCACGCTGCGCGAAGATGTCGAGGATGAGCTGGGTGCGGTCCAGGATCTTGAGGCTCGTCGCCTCGGCGATGTGGCGCGCCTGCGACGGCGAGAGCTCGGCGTCGAAGACGATCACCGTCGCCATGAGCTGCATGGAGCGCAGCACCACGTCCTCGAGCTTGCCCTTGCCGATGAGGTAGCGCGGGTCGGGATCGCGGCGGAGCTGGACGGTCGCGTCGATCACCTCGACGCCCGCGGTCCGCGCGAGCTCCTTGAGCTCCTCGAGCGACGCGTCCGCGTCTGCCCGGCTCCTGCCCTTGCCGCCGAAGCCGACCAGGATCGCCCGCTCGCGCCCGCCGGTGCGGCGCACCGCGCGCGCCCGGGCGAACTCCTCCTCGAGCGCGAGCGCGCCACCGAGCGCGTCGTAGGCGAGATCGTGCACGCTCGCCGCCTCGTCGTCCTTCCACATCGCACCCTGCGCGTTCTCGGGGACGAGGTGCGCGTAGTGCACCTTGCCCGGGAGCCCGTCCTCGCGGACCTCGATCGCGGCGACGAGATCGAGGCGCAGGAGCGCGAGGTCCGTGTGGTCGTCGCGCGTCAGCGGCTCGCCGTTCAGGTGCGTGTGCACGAGCCGGAGGCCTCGCAGGCGGCTCTCCCCGGCGCGGCCGCGCCCGACGTCGGGCAGCTCGAGCTTGCGCGCGTCGCCGACGATGACGGAGTGCACGTCGCCCTTGCGATCGAGCAGCACGCCGATCTGACGGTTGGTCTCGTGCGAGACCTCGGACAGGTGACGAGCGAGCTCGGCCGACACGATCGACCCGGAGTCGACGCGGCGGCGGTAGGTGCGGCGGAGGGCGTGGAGCTGGGAGGGCTTGAGGCCGAGGGTGTTCCCGATGACGTCCTGCATTCGTTGCCCCGAGCATAGCCACGCGAGGGGGCAGGATCGAGCGGATCGTCGCGGGCGAGCGGGGGACCGCCCGCTGCCGCGTCAGGCGACATTGCGCGGGAGAGCCTCGCGACGTCGCGAGCGCACCCCCGTCAGGCCGCCTCGTGCTCCGGGCCGAGGTCCACGCCGGCGGTGTCGATGTGGAGGTAGCGCAGGAGCCGCAGGTGGTGCTGGCGAAGCCCGCGCACCGTGACGTTTCGCGGCCGGGTGGCGAGCGCCTGGGCCAGGTACGCCACCCCGAAGTCGTGGAACTCGCGCACGTGGGTGAGATCGAGGAGGACGGGCTCGTCGGCAGCGCCGTTGGCGAGCGCGCGCGCCACGCGCTGCGCTGCGGGCACGTCGAACACCCCCTCGAGCTTGAGGAGCCGCGCCGCGACCGAGGTGTTCCGGTTCGTGATCATTTTCGCTTCCCCTTCTCGTCACCGCGATGGCCGCGCGAGATCGTCCTTGAAAGAATCGTGCCGCGCGGCGCTCGCGGCTCGACGTACACGCCCCGCTCGCGCAGATCCGCGTCCGGACTTGCCGTCCTCCATCCGCCGCGACGCCTAAGGCCCCGTTTGACGCTGTGTCCGGGTTGCCCCAGGGTCGCCGCCTTCGGGCCGGATGACGCGAGACCGGGCGCGCGCGTGCCGCGCGGGCGAGCAGCGCGCACCTTCACCGACATGGCTCGGCCCGAGGCGGCGCTGTTCGACGTGGACGGAACGCTGGTCGACTCGGTCGACCTGCACGCACGGGCGTGGCAGGAGGCGCTCCGGAAGTTCGGGAAGGACGTCTCGGTCGACGAGGTGCGCCGGCAGATCGGCAAGGGCGGGGACGAGCTCATGCCGGTGTTCCTCTCGCGCGAGGAGCTCGAGCGGGACGGCGAGGCGCTCGAGCGCTT
>Ga0105104_10004106_pt1 | contig 10188 bp, 10 predicted proteins | sample PPLLaktember2015_3_FD_87034 | JGI IMG/M metagenome (GOLD analysis project Ga0105104, IMG submission 87034) | Freshwater sediment microbial communities from Prairie Pothole Lake near Jamestown, North Dakota, USA - PPLs Lake P7 Core (6) Depth... | ecosystem: Environmental > Aquatic > Freshwater >... | reverse complement strand
GCTGGCAGAGGAATTGAACGCACTGCGCCACCCAGGAGCGACCTCCCTGACCGCCCCGATCCTCGTCCAGCCCCAGCCAGCCGAGCCGGTTCCGCCTCGCGTGGCCGTGCTGCTGAACGCGCGCGCCCGGAAGGTGACCCCCCGGGTCGTGCGGGCGCTCTCGCACGTGGTGCCGCGGGCCGACCTCTACCTGTCGCGCTCTCCGAACGATGCCCGGGACATCGCCCGGACCATCCTCACCCGCGGGTACGACACCGTGTTCTGCGGCGGCGGGGACGGCACGTTCATCGGCTTCGCCGACGAGATCCTCTCCCAGGCCGAGCGGGCCCACGCCGCGGCTCCGCGCTTCGGGGTGCTCAAGCTCGGCACTGGCAACGGCCTCGCGGCCCTGGTCCAGGCCTCTCCGGTCGAGGACGGCGGGGTGGTGGATGACGTCCGGCGCGCACGCGAGGGCGCCGTTCCCGGCTACCGGCCGCTGGAGCTGCTAAAAGTTTTGGGCCGGCGCGCGCAGTTCGCCGGGCTGGGCATCGATGCCCGCCTCCTCAACGACTACCTCGGCTTGAAGTCGAAGGTTCAGGGGACCTGGGGGCACTGGGTGCTCACCGGCGCCCGCGGGTACGCGCTCACCGTGGGGCTGCGCACGCTCCCGAAGACGCTGGTTCGCCGGCTCTCGGAGCAGGTCGAGGTTCGAAACACCGCGGACGTGCCCGCCTATCGACTGGACGCGAACGGTCGCACCCTCGAGGAGCTCGCTCCCGGCGCCCTGCTCTACCGCGGCCCGGCGATGATGGTCGCCGCGGGCACCATCCCCTTCTACGGGTACGCGCTCCGGATGTTCCCCTTCGCCGGACGGCGGCCCGGCCATCTCCACCTGCGCCTCGGGACGGTGAATCCGCTGGCCGCGGTGGCGAACCTGCGGGCGCTCTGGCGTGGCGAGTGGTTCCCCCGGACCATCCACGACTTCCACGCGGTCGCGGTGAGCGTCGAGGCAGCGGACCCGATGCCGCTGCAGATCGGCGGCGACGCAGCCGGGGAGCGGACCTCGGTCGAGTTCCGCATGTCGAGCAAGCGCGTCGAGCTGGTCGACTGGTCGCAGCCGGCCTGCGCCTGAGGTCTCAGGAGCCGCGCGCACGGTCCGCCAGGCGGACCAGGTCGACGACGGATCGCGCTGCCAGCTTGTGCATCACCCGGCCCCGGTGGACCTTCACCGTCTTCTCGCTCGTCCCGAGCTCGACCGCGATCCGCTTGTTGGGCTTCCCGAGCACCACCTGATCGAAGACCTGGAGCTCCCGGCGGGTGAGCGCGGCCAGCCGGTCCGTCGCCTCGGTCCGGTTCGCCGCCGCCTCGCGCCAGCCCCGGGCGCGGGCCACCGCTCGGATGACCGCGTCCAGCAGGAGCCCTGGCTCCACCGGCTTCACCAGGAAGTCGATCGCGCCGTGCCTCATCGCGAGCACGGAGCTCGCCACGTCCGCCTGAGCGCTCAGGAAGACCACCGGAACGTAGGTGGGCTGGCGCTCGATGGCGGGGAGCAGGTCCAGGGCGCAGGCCGCCCCCAGCCAGAGATCCAGGAGCACGCAGTCGGGCCGCTCGCGGTCGAGCCGCTCGAGGAGCGACACCGGGGCGTGCATCACCTCGACGTGCACCGCGGCCGTCCGGAGCACCCGCGCGAGGGCGGCGGCGACCGACCGGTCGTCGTCGACCACCCACACCCGCGGAGCCAGCATGTCCATGGCAGCCCCTCTGCCGCGGGTGGCATGAGACACCCGCCGACGATTGTCATCCAGCGCGCGGATGTTCAGAGGCCGGCTTGCCTGCCTGCCCTCCTCGCCGCCCCGCCGACCAAGAGGCCGGATTGAGCCGGGGAACTTCATCGGCTCTCGCCGGTCGGACCCGTCCGAGCCACCGCTCCCCGGAGGCCCCGGATGCCGGAAGTTCTCCCGGCCATCGAGGAGACTGACCGCGTTCGCTCCGCCGCGGACGCTCGGATCGATGCTCAACCGCGATCGCGCGAGGGGCGTGGCTTCTCGTCCGGCTCTCGCCGCCGGCCCACCGCGATCGCGAAGCTGATCGCGGCGGCGCCCGCCCGGTACAGCGCCGCCTCCTCGGCCAGCTCGTCCGGCGCGGCGGCGTAGAGCGCGTCCATCTCGTCGATGCCGAGCGCCTCGGCGAAGTCCGGCTCGTAGCCCGCTGCGGGAAACGCGGCGAGGAGCTCCTGCGGCGTCCGGAGCGCCTGCCCCCAGTGCCGCTCCCACTGCTCGACCATCCCCGGGGGAGGCCGGGACAGCACCTTCACCGGACGCACGAACACCACCCGTCCCTCCGGGGCCAGGAACTCCCGCGCGGTTCGGGCGGGGTCCTCCCCCAGCGCGTCCCGCGCGTGCAGCAGCACGAGCGCGAACCGGCCCGCCATCGTGCTCGGAGGCCGCTCGGCCTTCACCGCGTTCACCTCTACCCGGACGGTCTGGAGCACCCGGTCCAGCGTCTCCTCGTCGGGCTCGACCAGGGTCACGCTCATCCCCAGCTTCGCCAGCGTGGCGGCGGTGGTCCCCAGCGCCACCCCCCACTCCAGCACCTCGGTGCCTGGAGCCAGCTCGAGCCGGCGGATCAGCCGGGCCACGACCGAGCCCCGGCAGAACGGGGCCCGCGGGTCGCTTCCCTGGAACTCCTCGGTCGGGCGGTTGCCGGCGTGCATCGGGTCCGTGGTTCAGAGGTAGTACAGGATGCGCCGCTCCTTGTGCAGCTCGGTGTAGACGTGACGGCGCTGCTCCTCGCTCAGCAGCACCACCGTGACGGAGACCGAGACGTACTTCTCCCCGCGCGAGGGCTGCTCGCTCATCGAGTCGGGAGCGATCTCCTGCCCCATGATGCGGTGGAAGAGCCCCCGCACGTACTCGCGGAACCCGTGCTCCTGCTTCCCCATCACCTTGAAGGTGTAGGTGGTGGGGTACTCGATGAGCGGCTTCTGCTCCTGCGCCGGCTGCTCCGCTCCCGAGTCCTGTCCCTGATCACCGCTCACAGGAGATTCGCCGCCAGCTCGGCGAGCGCGCTCCGCTCGCCCTTGGTCATGGTGATGGTTCCCGCGATGCGCTCTTTCTTGAAGCGGTTGACCACGTGCACCAGGCCGTTGGTCGTCGCGTCCACGTAGGGGTTGTCGATCTGGAACGGATCGCCGGTGAGGACGATCTTCGTCCCGTCGCCCACCCGGGTGATGATGGTCTTCACCTCGTGCGGGGTGAGGTTCTGCGCCTCGTCCACGATGATGAACTGGTTGGGGATGCTCCGGCCGCGGATGTAGGTCAGCGGCTCGATCTCCAGAATGCCCAAGTCGAGCAGTTCGTGGTAGCCGCGGCCGGCCTTCTTGTCCGCGCGGCTGAGGTTCATCAGGAACTCCACGTTGTCGAAGATGGGCTGCATCCACGGATTCAGCTTCTGCTCGACGTCGCCCGGCAGGTACCCGATGTCCCGGCCGAGCGGAAAGATCGGCCGGCTGACCAGCAGCTTCTGGTAGTTCCCCTCCTCCGTCGTCTTGTGCAGCCCCGAGGCGATGGCCAGCAGCGTCTTCCCGGTGCCCGCCTTCCCGACGATGGTGACCAGCTTGATCTCGTCGTTGAGGAGCAAGTCCAGGGTGTAGCTCTGCTCCATGTTCCGGGCTCGGATACCCCACACCCCCTCCTTCGCCGGGCGTACCAGGGGAACCAGCTTGCCCTTGGCGGCGTTCATCCGCGCCATCGCGGTGTGCGACGGGTTCTGGGCGTCCTTGAGGAGCACGAACTCGTTCGGAGCGAGCCCGTCCATCTCCGGGACGCTCACCTCGGCGCCCGGGCGGTACATCTGGTCCACCGCCTCGCGGGAGACGAAGAGCTCGGCGTGCCCGGTGTAGAGCTCCGAGATCTCCACCCGCTGCGCGTCGTAGTCCTGGGCGATGAGGCCGATGGCGTCGGCGCGGATGCGGAGCGACGTGTCCTTGGTGATGAACATCGTCGGCAACTCGTGGTCGCGCTCCTTGATGTCGAGCGCGACCGCGAGGATGCGGTTGTCCATCAGGGCCGGATCGCCCAGGGACGCGGGGATGGTCCGGTGGGTGAAGACGACGCTCAGGAGCCCCCCGCCGGGCAGCGGCACTCCCTCGGCCAGCGACCCCTCGGCGCGAAACGCGTCCAGGTACCGAGCCACGACGCGCGAGTTGCGCCCCAGCTCGCTCTGGTCGCGCTTGAACTTGTCGACCTCCTCGATGACGTAGATGGGAATGACGACGTTGTTGTCGTCGAAGCTGAACAGCGACCGCGGATCGTGCAGCAGGACGTTGGTGTCGAGGACGAAGTTCTTTTTCATCGACTGGCCGGGGGGTTCCCTCGGGCGAGACCTCGTGGTGGTGGGCCTTCTGCTCCTCGTTTCCCGCAGTATAGGCACGGAGCCGACGCGTCCGGGCCGCTCAAACGCCCCCGCGGGGGGGCTGGAGCAGCTCCTGCACGGTCCGGGGCACCGGAGGCCCGGGCATGCGCTCCCAGGGGAAGCGCCGCCGGAGGCATCCGAGGTCGAACCGGTAGGTGCGGCGCCTCCCCCGGCGGAGCGCCGATCGGCGCACGACGGAGCTCACTGCCCTGGCCACGCGCGCGTCCAGTGGCGCGATCATCAGATCCGGCGTCCACGTCACGCGTTCGACACCGGACCGTACACAGCCGAGCTCCAGGGCCCAGGAGAGGAGCCACAGCGGTCGCAGCCGCGGCTCGCCGCGGAGCGCCTCGAAGCGAGCCTGCGCGGCGCCGTCCACGAACAGGAAATGCCGCGCATAGGCCCATGCGGCATGGAAGGAGCTCGGGCGCAGCGCCATTCCCTCCGCGCCCACCCGCTTCGCCATGAGCAGCAGGAGCTGGATCGCCTCACCGGACAGGCTGAGCCCCGGGAACTGCTGGCCCGGAAGCGGTGGCCGGTGCCAGTCGAACTGCTTGCCGGGGTTCTGCAGCAGGAGCGACTCGAGGAACAGGAGCGGGACGTCGCTCACCAGCCTGCCCAGGCCGAGCTGGCGCCCGCTGACCTGGCGAAGCGAGGCCTCGAGGACCGGCGCGGTGAAGAGATCGCTGCGGACCACGATGGTCGGAGCGTACGGGTCCGTGAGGTCGAGGTTCACCGAGAGCTTGCCGAGCCCGCGCGCCTGGAGCCGCTCCAGCGTGCCGTAGGCGCGCAGCGCGTGCTCCAGACCCCCGCGACTGTACGTCTCCCAGGCGAGGCGGGTGCGTCCCTCGAGGCTCCCCAGGCCGAGCGGATCTCGGTCCTCGCTCTCCTCCTCGGTGAGGGCGGCGAGGTTCATCCGCCGGTAGATGCGCCACAGCCGCGGCTGGACGCGGACCGGCCGGGTCATTCCGGATCCCGACGGTACCGGATGTCGACCACGACGAGCTCCACCTCCCCGCGGGGACGCCGCACGGTCACCTCGTCGCCACGGCGCTTTCCGAGGAGGGATCGACCGAGAGGGGACTCGACGCTCACCAGCGTACCGCGGGCGTCGATCTCGTCCGGGCCGACGATCTGGTAAGTGCGCTCGGCGCCGTCCTCGTCCTCCAGCGTGACCCAGGCCCCGAACCAGACGCGTTCGGTGTCGGTCTGGTCCTCGGGAGAGACGATGGTGGAGGTGTCGAGGCGCCGCTGAAGGAAGCGGATCCGCCGGTCGATCTCCCGGAGCCGCTTCTTGCCGTAGATGTACTCGGCATTCTCGCTCCGATCGCCCTGCGCGGCCGCGGCGCTCACCTCGGCCGTGACCCGTGGACGCTCGTCGTTCAGGAGCCGGAGCAGCTCGCCGTGCATCCGCTCGGCGCCGGCGCGCGTGAGATAGCGCCGCCCGGGTCCGGCAGGAACGTCGTCATCTTCGAGCTCGTCGTCGGTGTCGGCCACGGCAGAGCGCAGGGTGGCGCAGCCGGGGCCCGGAAGCATCGCCCCGCCGTTCGCGCGGGACGAGTGTACCTGGCCCCTGGCCGAGCATTGACACTCAGCGTGAAGATCGCGCGGCGACCGCCTCCATCTCCAGCTTCCACCGCGGGTCGAGCAGCCGGCAGCACACGACGGTGAGGGAGATCTCCTGGGTGCCGAGGCGCTTCACCCGCATCCGGACGTTCGCCTCGTCGTCGGCCGGGTCGGCGAGGAAGGTCCGGAGGGAGACCAGATCGCCATCGTCCATGTCCGCCGAGCGAAGAATGGTTCGCAGGTGCCCCCAGATCAGCTCTGCCTGCTCGTCGAACGATTCCGGGAGCGTCTTCCCATCGGCCTGATAGCCGTTGAGACCGCTCACGAACAGCAGCCGCGAGTCAGCTCTGGCTCAGGCCGTCACGGGGCTGTCCCATGGACCGCCTTTCCGGCCCGTAGTACCAATGGGTGCCAGCGCGAGTCGCTAGCTCAGCTGGTAGAGCACCGGCCTTTTAAGCCGAGGGTCCAGGGTTCGAGCCCCTGGCGACTCATCGTAAAGGAGACGATCATGCCCAGGCCCATCCCCGAAGGAATGCACACCCTGACTCCCTCGCTGAACGTGGAAGGCGCGGCGGAGGCGATCGAGTTCTACAAGCGCGCGTTCGGCGCCGAGGAGCGGTTCCGGGCGCTGGATCCATCGGGGAAGAAGGTCTGGCACGCCGAGCTGCGGATCGGAGATTCGGTCCTGTTCGTCGCCGACACCGCCCCGGAGATGGGAGCGACCCCCAGCTTCTCCACGCTGTGGATCTACACCGAGAACGTGGACGCGGCGTTCGACCGGGCGGTGAAGGCCGGGGCCAAGGTGACCATGCCGGTGGCGGACATGTTCTGGGGCGACCGCATGGGATCGCTCGTGGACCGCTGGAACATCAAGTGGTCGCTGGCCACGCACGTGAAGGATCTCTCCCCCGAGGAGACCAAGAAGGCGCAGGACGCCTTCGTGGCGCAGATGGAGCAGCAGAAGAAGTAGCCCGTCGGGGCACCGCGCAGGCTGGCGTTCCTGGCGACGTTCGGGTAGGTCGTCCGCCGTCCGTCACAGTCCCCGTCGTCTAGAGGCCCAGGACGCTGGCCTTTCAAGCCGGTAACACGGGTTCGAATCCCGTCGGGGACAAGTTCTTTCAGGCACTTCGGACGCGTGCGAACCCGCATGAACACCTGGAACTGTTGGTCGGAGTGTTGGTCGGGCTGAGGCTTGTGAGCACGTGACGTTGGTTCCGGTGGTCGCGAATGCGCTCCACGGCAGGGCCAGCAACAAGAAGATCTTCAGGGGGCTACATCAAGCAGCCCTAGTGCACCCGGACGGGCTCGCCCTCGGTGTCCACCCTGAAGTGGAGAAGGAGCTTTCGACCGAAGCCGAACTCCTCGGCGGTGAACTTCCACTGCGTCCAGTCGGTTCTCGGGTAACGCTCTCGCGCCCGCGCAATCGCGAGCCGCACCGCCTGCTCCGGCGTGCAGCGGATGCACGTGGCCACTGCCAAGGAGCTGCCGAAAGACCCCGCGGCATACCAGTTGGCCAGCTCGTTGGTCGTCGACGGCATTCAGCCCCCAGCCCAGCGCTCGCGGAAGCCAGCCACGTCCTTCCGTGCGGAACGGCTTCTTTAGCACCCGACCAACCCCGGCGTGGCCTCCTTGGGGCGTACCCGTACCGCCCCTCCAATTCGGCGGACTGAGCGGCCTAGCAGTGCGCCTCGACCCAGGTAAGCAGCTCGCTGACGTCGAAAGGTTTCTGCATCGTGCCGAGCACTCCCGGATACACCTCGGCCTCACGCGCCCTCCCGTGGGCGGAGATGACAAGCACCCAGAGATCCTGTGCCCATGCGCCCTCACTGAGTCGACGGAGGAATTCCCACCCGTCGACATGAGGCATCATCAGGTCGAGCAGGATGAGACATGGCCGCGCAACCGAGGCGAGCTTCGCCAGCGCTTCATCACCATCCGCGGCGGTCACAACCTCACGGCCCGCCTCCTGCAAAACGTCGGCGATGGCGTCACGGATGTCCACATCATCGTCGACGAGGAGCACCAGGTGCCGTCCCGGGTGTTCCATGCGACGAGTGATGGGGCGCCTCAACAGGAGACGCAAGGCGTACATCCTAGGGCCATGCAAGGCGCGAACGGCCTACATGCCCCGGAGCCTCGCCGCCGCGACCGCCTGGGAGCAGTCCGCAGCACCACTGGCGCTCTCCGCCTTGAGGCCCGCCCCGCCACACCAGCCGCCTTCAGCGCCGCCCCTTCCCAGGAGGCGGCGCCTCACGGCGACCTGTACGGAGAGGCCGTCGTCCGGAAGCTAGATGTGTCGAGCTCAGCAGAGTTCAGGAGGGGCGCCTCACGCGTCCCATTGCTCGAGAACTGGCGCTCAGTCGATCCTCCGAGCCCTGATGCCGCGACTAGCGATTCGACGACGATGGGCCGGGCTCCTGGCAGTGCTGGGCCTGGGGTTCGCGCCGCGGACCTCTGCTTCGGAGCACATTGCAGGGAAGTACAAAGTGGCGGGCACAGCTCACATCGCGATTTCACCGTTTCCCACGCACGACTATCCAGGCGAGATGACGGCGACACTCTCTAGATCCTCTGCACCGAACGCCTTCGCCCTCCGGCTAGAAGCCCGTGGCTATGCCTGCACGCTCCAGATTCGAGGCGCGCGTGACGGTTCCCTGCACTTTCCCGACGAGGCGACATGCCCCTTCGACGTGTCTCAGCCGGACGCTCGCGGCCACGTCAACGCGCACCTACGCGCCGCGAGAGCTCGAGTTGTCGGCACGAGACTCGAGATGGACCTCCAGTTTGAAGTGAACGGAAGCATCCAGGTGAGGATTCCCTCGCGGACAATCCGGGTCCTCGGCGCCGAGTTTCAGACCCCAGCAACATGGGCTCCGACCGCACCCGTGCGTGGGACGGCTGCGGCCAACGGAAGCGGGGCTCGGGAGCAGCCGGATCCGACCGCGCCTTGACCAGAACGCAGGCCACCGCACGCCGCCTTCGCTGGGCCTCCAATCAGGCGATGGTCTGACCCTGGTCGCAACCGGCACAGGCACGCGACGGCACATCCCGCTGCCCGGCCTCCACATCGGAGCCACCCGATTCCTTGGAAGTACGAGTCGCGCCGTTGGAGTCGCCCGGGCCAGCACGGACTCGCGCTCCCGGCTCTACACCATCGATCTGGATGGCACCGGTGCGACTCCGCTGTCCGAACCGCTTGCCGAGCTGCAGTTTCTCGAGATGTCGCCAGACAAACGGTGGGCCGCAGCGAATGCGGTGGTCGACGAAAAGTACGGGCCTGTCCTTCTTCCCCTTGCTGGTGGGAAGCCCGTCACGCTGACGGGGCTCGGCCCCGATGTCAGTCCAATCGGTTGGGCCAGCAACGACGAGCTCTGGTTTGCAAGGATCGACGACGCAGATCCATCGGCCATCGGATTGATCCGCTTCGACGTGCGGCGGCGTGTCATCGTGGAGGAGCGGACCATCGGCACTCGCGGACCGGTTATCACCGCGCCTCCTCACCTCACTGCCGATGGCAAGAACATCGTGTTCGTCGAGCAGCGAATCGCCGGGCATCTCTACGTGCTCCGTGGACTGGGCGCCGGCGGTCGCTGACCGCGCCACCTTCTCCGAAGAACTGTCGGCGTCGCGGTGGTCGCGGGCTGGCGGCCGAGGCGATGCGCTGCCCGCGTGAAATTCCTTGGTGGCGCTACGCTCGGAGTGAGGCTCATCGCGCTTCGCCGCGCACGAGGATTTACGGCGACCCCTTTCCCCTCCCTGCCCGACTCTTCGTGAGCTCGCTCTCCTCCGTGTCTGAAGGCGTCCGCGCCGCCCCCTCCCGGTGAGACGGCGCCCCCGCCGCCCTCTGACAGGAGGTCAGCGTCACCATGCGTGTCACCGAAGTCCCCAGCTCGCCTCCCCAGGGCCCACGCCTCGTCGTGTGCCCTTCTGCACGGGGGACCGGTCCGAGATCGCTGAACCGGAAGTAGGTCAAACTGCGCCGCTCCCCCTGCTCCTCGAACCCTTGGAGCTCCGGTACCCGCGCGGCCGGCGCGCAGCGAGCTGATCTCGCGGCGGGTGCTCCTGGCGGTCGCGGCCGCGGATCCCCGGGTCCCGCGCGAGCCGCTTCAGCTCGAGTTCGTCATCACCAGCGACCTTCGCTTCGCCATGGACCGCGCCTTCAGGGACGCGGAGCTGGTGATCGCCTTTCCTCAGTGGGCTCTCCACCTGGTCTCGGGGCTCGAGGGCGTG
>Ga0105104_10004104_pt1 | contig 10195 bp, 6 predicted proteins | sample PPLLaktember2015_3_FD_87034 | JGI IMG/M metagenome (GOLD analysis project Ga0105104, IMG submission 87034) | Freshwater sediment microbial communities from Prairie Pothole Lake near Jamestown, North Dakota, USA - PPLs Lake P7 Core (6) Depth... | ecosystem: Environmental > Aquatic > Freshwater >... | reverse complement strand
TCGAAAGCGAATTTATTTAGGACCGTTGGTATTAGTCCCGGCCCAATTTTATTGTATTATATATTACGATGATATAAAGCCATCTTGACTCCTGACTGGAATTAAGGGTTATTTTAAGGGAGCGGTTATGTGGAAAAAGATTGGATTGGTTGTCCTGGGCATTGTGATTGGATTTGTCTCCGGTTTTATTCTAAGCATGGCTTATTCAGGACACACTATGGCCACAGGTATGATTTTCTTCCAGGAAAAAGAAATCGTCGATATGGGACAGGCCGCCGAAGACGCCTATTATAATGAGCCAAATGAAGTGGCTGCCTGGGCATTAACAACATACATTAAGACGTTTAACGAACTTGAAAAAGAACGCCTTCCAGCAAAGGTTAAAAAACCTTATTTTATGTTGGCCCCACATATGGATTTATTTCTGGCACATGCGAGACTCGGTAAAATATATAAGCAAATGGGTAAAGCCGAGGAATCCCGGTACCATTTCGAGCAGGCAATAATTTACAAAAACTGTCCCGACTGGAAAGAAGAAGATTGCATGAAGTTTTTAGATGCTTTTGATAAGTCGCACAATAAGGGCAAAGAATGACGCCGGCGAAATGCCGGTCATAATTTCACGAGGCGGGCGTATTTGGTCATTAGGGTTTTTGTCTGGCCGATGTTGAAGGCGACGGTCACAACGGAGTTGTCGCCCATGTCGGCGTAGTCCTTGACGGTGCCGATGCCGAATTTCTTATGGACAACGATGTCGCCGCATCGATACGGAGCTTTTGGTGCTGAGAATTGAGAATGTGTCCCCTGTTCCCTACCAAAGGAGCAGCCCTCGGGGATGACGCTGCGCGTCAATTGCTGATTTTCGATTTCATAACGGGGAGCGGATTCAGAAAAATTTAAACCAAGCTCGAAGAGGAATTGCGAAGGGATGGTACGGAGGGTCTGGCCTCTGATTTGGCGGTATCTGGCGAAGGTCATTCGCAGATTGGTTTTAGCGCGGGTGATGCCGACGAAGAAAAGGCGGCGTTCCTCTTCGGTTTCACTATCGTTATCGGCGCTTCTTTCATGCGGGAGCAGGCCCTCTTCGACGCCAACGATAAAGACGTTATCGAATTCGAGACCCTTGGCGGAATGCAGCGTCATCATAGCTACGCGTTCGGAGCCGGCGTCGTAGGCGTCGGCGTCGCTGAATAACGCGATTTGCTGGAGGTAATCAATCAACGTCGGGGTTTCGGTCTGTTTATCAAAGACGGCGGCTGCGCTGATAAGCTCGCCTGCGTTTTCGAGGGCGTCTTTACCTTCGGTTCCTTCAGAGATGAGCATTTTTTCCAGGCCTGATTCGGTGAATACCCGTTCGACTAACGGCTCAACGGGGCCTGTGATATCCTTTCGGAAATCCGCCATCATCTGGACAAACTGGCTGATTTTGTTTTTCGTGGATTCGGGCAGCGACGGGACGGCGTTAATCTTTTCGAGCGATTGATACAGCGTCGAATTGGTGCGGCCTGCATAATCGAGGATTTTGTCGATTGTGGTTTTGCCGATGCCGCGGGCGGGGGTATTGATGATTCGCAGAAGCGCGACCTGATCGGCGGGATTGGCGAGGACTTTGAGATACGCCAAAACGTCGCGGATTTCCTTTCGATTATAAAATTCGACGCCCCGGACAATCTGATACGGGATTTTATTCCTGATGAACTGCTCTTCGAGTGCACGGCTCTGGGCGTTGACGCGATAAAAGATGCCGATATTGTTCAGGGAGGTCCCCCCTGCCATCATATTCCTGATATTATCCGCAATGCCGAGGGATTCTGAGGCCTCATCCTCATACGGGTCGATGACAACGCTGCCTGAGGCGGGTCTTGTGGCAATGAGGCGTTTTTCTTTGCGGCTCTGGTTATTGGCGATAAGCCGGTCGGCGACTTCGAGTATGCCGGGGGTGGAACGAAAATTTTCTTCCAAGCGAACAATCACGGCATCGGGCCAGTCACGCTCAAAATCGAGGATATTGCGGATGTCGGCGCCGCGCCAGCGGTAGATGGACTGGTCGGGGTCGCCTGTCGCGCAGATATTGTTGTGGGCGGAGACAAGGGCCTTGGCGATTCGATACTGGGCGTGGTTAGTGTCCTGGTATTCGTCTATGAGCAGAAATTTGAAGCGGTTGCCAAGCTCTTCGCGGACGGAGGCGTGCTTTTCAAGAAGGAAGGCGGTCTTCATAAGCAGGTCGTCGAAATCGAGGGCGTTGTGGGAACTGAGGATTTGATGATAGCGGGAATAGATTTTCGAAAGCTCTTTCGAGAAGAAATCGTCGGCCTGTTTTTCGAAAGTTTCGGCATCGATAAGTTTATTTTTCAGCGTGGATATGGCATCGAGCATTTTGGCGGGCGAAAAACCGGCGGCATCGAGATTGCAATCGGCGACGGCCTGCTTTACACATTTGGTCTGGTCGGAGTCGTTGTAAATGCTGAAGTTGGGGTCTATCTGAGCGAATGCCGAATACCTGCGGAGGATGCGAACGCAGAGGGAATGAAATGTGCTTATGAGCGCGCCGGCGGAAGCGCCGAGAGAGAAGGCACGCTGGCGCATTTCCTCGGCGGCCTTATTGGTGAAGGTTATGGCGCAGATATTGTGGGCAGGGACGCCCGCTTCGATGAGGGCGGCGATGCGGAAGGTTATGACGCGGGTCTTGCCGCTGCCGGGGCCGGCGATAACAAGCAAGGGGCCTTCGCGATGACAAACGGCCTTTTGCTGAGACGCGGTAAGCCGGCCTGATGCGGAGTCGAGATTAGCGGGCGAGGGAGGCGTCATGGCGATTGCTGCGACTGCTGCTGCATTTCCTTGAGCATCTGTTCCTCGATCTTGCTGAATTGCTCGGCGAGGTCGGGGCGTTCGATTTTAATTCGAGCGATGAGGTTTTGGCGCATTTCGACCGGGTACTGCTGGTCGTTGAAGAAATCGTTAATAGCGTTAAATCTCAGTATTTTCAAGTCCGGCAGTCTCATCCTCGCCTCGTCGCCGTATTGCGCCTGGTAAATGCGATGGATTTCCTCGGCCATCTGCTCCCTTGCGGAGGCCTCATCATCGTCGCGGACGGCGTACCGGAAATAGCTCTCGCGCAGCAGCATCATGACCATCTCGTTGACGTTATTAATGGTCATATTTTTAAGCTCTTCCTTGAGATACAGTCTTACGAAATTTTCGGCCGAAGGGTCTTTGAAGTCGGGGCGAGGATAAAGCGTCCTGACCTGGTCATAAATTTTCTGTGCCTGGAGTTTGTGTCCCGCCTGATAAAACGTGAACAAGGCGTTGGTAAGCATATTACGGTGCTGGACCTGGTATGAGCTTTGGTCGTCGGTTCCGGGTATTGTATATTTTCTGATGATGTCGGCTATGGCGTCGTTGTATGGAGCGAACATTCTGAGGTCGGGGCGATAGAATATCTCTTTGGCCGGGATGTTCGCTGCTGTTGGTTCGGACTGGGCCGATGTATTAATGTCGTAGATGAATATTTTGCCGTTCCTGAAGAGATTTTGCAAACTATGACTGACTATACGGTCGGTATTGATTTCATCGATCGAGTATTCCTGTTTGCCGGCCTTTGTTACGCCTTTTCTACCCGCCACACGCAAACCCTTTATTGCCCAGTAGATAGCATGAGTATCGGGATGACGCCAGTCGAGGGGGAAGTGCTTATTTGGCTCGGTGAAATCCGCCGGGCCGTATGTCTTGTTTAACTCCCGCATCAATTCAGGGTCGAGTTTCCAGATGTTTCTTAACTGCCATGACTTCGCGAAAATGTCAAAATCGGCAAGCGCCCTGCTGCTTCTGAAACGGTCTATGACGCTAAAGGCGGCGGGGGCAAACCGGGCGGGATTTTGCCTGAGGGAAAGGTAATTACCCACGAACCGGCTGTCATCCTCAAAGGTCTTATCTGCGGCCTTAAGCGCGGCGATAAGAGGGGCAATGTTCGGGTCAGAAGCAATCTGTTTCCAGTCGGTCGGCGCTTTGGTGAGGGCATCGAACCAGGCATCGTCGGCAGGCCCAAGCAGCGGCTCCATCGCCAGAGCAAGTTGAAGCTTATAATACTTATGGGCGTCGTCCATTACGCCGCCGATTTTGTGCTGAAAGATGAGGCCAAGCTGACGATATAGGAGGATTGATTTCGGATTGAGGGGGATACCGCGGTCGCGGATAAGCTCATAACCGTTTTTAACCCACTGCCACCTCTGGTCCGGCTGTGAGGCGGGGATTGCCACGGAGATATTATAAGCCATGTTCCACGACTGAAATTCCCATACCTGTGCGAACCTCGGCTGAAGGACGGTAATCCACTCGGCGAGCTGTTTTGCATCGAAAAACTGGCCCTGTTCCTTGAGCCGGTCGGCGCGAATCCACAGGATGTCAACGACAAGACCTCGGAAAGCACCCATGGCGACGGTGGCAAAGGCGAGGGAAGGAGGGGCATTCTGCAGGGGCTCGTTGCTAATCAATTTCAATTCAAGCCGCTGAGAATTGATGTAATCGAGACGGGAACCGGCCGCGGTGATGAAGGCGACGGCAAGAACAATACTTACGGCACAAATCAGTTTATCACGTAAACGCATAATCTATGAACGAATGATACCTTTACACTATTACTTTTGCAATTTCGCGGTATGTGAAAATAATCATCGACAGAAGCGCCAGCGGCAGCGCCTTTAAGCAGAGCGTCGAAAAGCCGAGTTTTGCCAGCAGCGACCAGCTCATCAAACGGGCAGGGACGAGAAAATCCGAGGCGTTGAACTTGTCGAACTGGGGCACAAGCGTAACAAGGGGCTTAAGAAAGTAATAATAGGCCTTGCCGACCTCTCCGCCGACGACGTCTTCCCCGAATGATTCCGCGATAAAGCCGCTCATATTTGCCATTGTGAAGACGGCCAGGCAAAACAGGATGGCGACCGGGAAAGACAAAAACGAGCCGGCGAATACCGCCAGGGCCGCGAGAAAAACAAGCCGGATAAAAATGAGCAGGACTGACCTGAGGAAATTGGCCGTGAAGGTATCGGCCTTATAAAGCAGCTCCATGCCGTCTTCGAGGGGAAAGATAATAACGGTGTTATTAAGGGTGTCATTAAAAAACCTAAGGGCCAGGTAACCGTCTTTGGCGACGGCGTCGGCGGGAACCTCGAACTCATGCGTTGTCCGTATGAGGTCTTTACGTTCCATCTGATACAGGGGCGTCGAGATTATGCCGCCAAGCTGAAGCTGGCGGTCGTCGCCGGCAAGCCACTTGCTGTAAACCTGCAGGTCATCGGGATTGAGGGCGACATCGTATTTGAACCTTACAAATAAATTCTGATTGGGGTCGGCGGGCCTGACGTTATTAAATTCCCAGAGCAGCTCTTCGCCGACAGCGGCGGCGCGCTCTCTAAGCTCGATACGCCGGGCGATTTCAGCCATGTAATTATGGCGGGCAACGGGACTTTGATCGACTCCCGGGGGAACCTCGCCGGCGTTTTTAAGCTTTTCGTATGCAGCGTTGACGTCGGCGGTGATATCGGGCCTGAGGGGAGCCAGGGATGCCCTGGCGGTGAAAAATTCATTGCGAAGCTGGGTAATTTGCGCGTCGTCGGCTTTTATGAATTGCGGCAGGAAAACGATAATGCCGTAAATACAAGCGGAAAAAAGGGCAAGGAGGCCCGCATCGAGAGTAATGATGCCGAGAAGCTTGCCTAAGACAAACTGGAAACGGCGAACCGGTTTTGTAAGGACGGTATAGACCTGTTTATCTTTAACGTCATTTGTGAGCGTATAGGCGGCGGTGAAAATGGTCAATAGCGCTAGAAGCAAGGCCGTCAGGGAAAGGGCATAACTGACAAATGCCTGCTCGCGACCTTTCAACGTGCCATCGCCGGTCATCCTGAGGCCCATTACGGGCAAAAGCACGAGCATCAGGATTATAAAAACGGCGACGATTTTGAGACGGACGGCCTGCCTTACGGTATTGAGTGCGACGGCCCAGATGCTACGCATTTGAATCTCCGGGCTGATTATCAGATGACTTTTTCGATTTGCGGCCTGAAAGCTCGTCGAGGATGTCTTTATTGACCTGTTCAGGAGCGGGCTTTACCTGCCCGGGCTGCTTAACAACGGGTTTCGGTTCAGCCGACGACGCGGCTTGTTCGGTCAATCGCCTGAGCAGGTCTTTATCAGCCGGCGCCGCGGAAACGAGCTGCGGCTGAACCTGATGCGTGCCGGCATCGGCATGTTTTTCCGACGGCGCAGCGGAAACGAGCTGGTCAAGGAGGGCTTTGCGGCTTGTCTGCTCGTCGGGAAGACCTGTGAGAAAGTCGCTAATCTGAGTTTTGCTCACCGCCCCGCTTGTAGGCATTGACTGCTGCTGGGCGGTATTAACGATATTGATGAAAAACGTTTCGAGTTTGGTCATCGGGGTGCTGATATCGAACTCGATACGTTCATCGTTAAATATCCGTTGGATTTTTTCGATGGTGGCAGGTGCAAGCTTACTGGTTATGATTTCGGTTTTATCGGAATGGCGCAGCAGGTCGCTAACGGCGCCTTCTGCCTGGATTTTACCGCCATAGAGAATCGCTATTCTGTTGCAGACGTCTTCAACGTCGGCCAGAAGATGGCTGCAAAGCAGGATTGTCTTGCCGCGTCTGGCAAGCTCGATAATAAGGTCTTTTATCTGCCTGGTCCCTATCGGGTCGAGGCCGGTGGTGGGTTCATCGAGAATGAGCAGGTCCGGGTCGTTAATCAGGGCCTGGGCAAGACCGATTCTTCTTGCCATACCTTTCGAGAAGGTCCCGACGTGCCTGTTCGCGACGGCCTTGAGACCCACCATATCGAGCAGTGCTTCGGTCCGCATTTTTATGACTTTGTGAGGCAGTTTGAAGAGGTGTCCGTAAAAGTGGAGCGTTTCCCTCGCGGTGAGGTATCTGTAAAGGTATGACTCTTCGGGAAGAAATCCTATCCTGCGACTGACTTGCGGGTCGGTTGAATCGCCTGAAAGAAGCAGGGACTTACCTCTTGTGGGATGAAGAAGCCCGAGGAGCATTTTGATAGTGGTGGTTTTGCCTGAGCCGTTGGGGCCTAAAAGCCCGAAGACCTCATTGGTGCGTACCTGAAGGTTGAGGTCATCGACAGCGATGACCCTGTTACGGCCCCACCAGTCGGCGAAGACCTTGGTCAATGAGAATGTTTCAATCGCATATTCCATAATGGTTTAATCCTGTCCGGCAGATATTTATTTAAACTACGCGGGCCGGGGTACTATGGTGCTGAAGCTCTTCGCCGTGCCGGACGAGCCGGGCGCTGTTGAAAACGACGACAAGCGAGCTTGCGAAATGTAAAAATCCCGCCAGCGTAGGCATAATGACAAAAAACAGGGATATACCGGCAATAATGAACGTCACACCGAAGGCGAGGTTCCAGTTAATAACAGAGCGTGTTCTGCGCGATAGCTGCACAAGGGCCGGCAGCCGCATGAGGTCGTCGCTCAAAAGCGCTATTGAGGCGGAATTAATAGCGACGTCGGAGCCGGCGGCGCCCATGGCGATACCGAGACTTCCCGCGGCCAGTGCCGGGGCGTCGTTAATGCCGTCGCCTACGACAACAACAATGTGGCCGTCTTTTTTGATTTTCTCGACGATGGCGAGCTTATCCTGCGGAAGGCAATTGGCCTTGTAATCGGTGCATCCAAGCTCGGTCGCGACCCGGCTGGCTACCTCTTCTCTGTCGCCTGTGAGCATCGTTATTCTTTTGACGCCCATGGCCTCGAGTTCTTTTACAGCCTGCTGCGCTTCGGGCCTGGTTTTATCCTGCAAACCGACCCAGCCGATGCAGTGGTTATCTTTGGCCACGAAGAGGGTGCTGAAACCCTGCTCCTCGTGAAGAGAAGGCATTGAGATATTTGCCATACTGATGTGATTTTCCTTCAGCAGAGATTCCCTTCCGACAATGATTCTGCTGCCGCTGACCTGCGCGGTAACGCCTTTTCCTGGTGTTTCGGTGAAATTTTCGCAATCGGGCAAGGTGAGGTTTGCCTGTTTGGCTACTTCAAGCAACGCCCTTGCCGCTGGGTGTTTGCTCATTCTTTCAGCGGCGGCTGCAACCGAAAGCAGTGTTGACGGCTCAATATCCTTCGCCGGTGTGAGTTTTGTAACATACAGCCGGCCAACCGTGAGCGTGCCGGTCTTGTCGAAGACCATCGCTGTGATTTTGCCCGCGACTTCGAGATCAGCAACGTTCTTAACCAATATGCCTAAGCGGGCAGCAGCCGATATCGCGGCCACCATAGCGGTAGGCGTCGCCAAAATAATCGAGCAGGGACAGGAAATGACAAGAATGGTTATGGCATAATTAATGTTACTGGTAAAGAAAAGGACAATACCGGCAATCATCAGGACGGTCGGAGTGTACCACCGAACGTAGCGGTCGATAATCCGCATAATGGGGATTTTTGTCTGCTCGGCCTGGAGAATCAGCGACTGGACCTTGCCTAAGGTGGTATCGGCGCCTGCCTTTGTAACCTTGATATCGAGAGCGCCGGTGAGATTACTTGTGCCGGCAAAAACCTGCATACCAGGGACTTTGTCAACGGGCAGGGCTTCACCTGTGATTGTGGCTTCGTTGATTGAGCTAAGCCCCTTGACCACGTCGCCATCGACGGGGATGTTATCGCCGGGGCGAACGCGAACGATATCGCCGGGCCTGATTTCAGAGACAGGCAGCTCGGTTTCAGAGCCGTCGCTATTGACGCGATTTGCTTTTTGCGGAGTAAGCTTGACTAATGATTCGATGGAGGCCCTTGCGCCAAGCGCGGTCCGGCTTTCGATAAGCTCGCTAAGGAGCATAAAGAAAGCGACAACGCCCGCGGCGACATACTGGCGGGTTGCGATAGCGGCAAGAATCGCCAAAGCCACAAGCTCGTCCATGTGGGCTTCTTTATGAATGATGCTTTTAATGGCATGCCAGATAATCGGGGCGCCGAGCAGGACCGCCCCGGCGAAGGCGAGGAACTCAGTCTGGAAACTGTCGGGGCCGTAAATGAACCATTTGGCCGCATAGTGGCTAATCAGCAGCGTCCCCCCTGCCAGCGTGCCCAATAGCGCAATACTGACGCGGATTTGCTTACCATGCGTATGCTCGACGGCTATATCGTGCTTAAAATGAAGATGTTCGTGAGCCATTATTTTCGTCTCTCGTCGCTTATTTGTCTTATTCTTACTTTGGTTTTATCGCCGGGTCCCTGTTAATGAGGACCCTGACGTCTGTATTTTTGCCTTTCTGTGTCGGCTGAATGAAAATCTTTTCTTCGGCGTTGCGAAGGACCTGCTCGATCGCGTCCTGATATATTCTCTGAACGACTAATTGCGGGTGTTTTCGATATTCGGGCAGAATCCTTTCGAGGTATTCAGCATTTGCCCTGGCGTTTTCAGAGACCTGCGTTCGATAGGTCTTCGACTCGGCGATTCTCTCCTGCGCCTTGCCGGCGACCTGTTCCCACAACTGCTCCATTTTCTGATGGTCTGATGAGCCGGCGTGAAGCATGCTCAACAGCTCGACGGCGGCGGGGCCTGCGCTTTCATTGAGGGTCTTTTCGGAATAAAGCTTGGCTTCGCTGATTACCTTTTGTTTGTTCTGGGTCGCGGTCAGGGCGGCTTCGAACGCGGCGGATACCTGTCTTGGCCAGGTTATATCGCGTATCTGGACCGACACGACCTTGATGCCGCTATCGATGGCGTTGAGCTTGTTTTGCAGGCGGTCCTTAACGCGCTCGGTTACAGAGGCGACCTTTTCGAACATCGCCTCCTCGATTGTGTAATTGACCATAGTCGTAACAACAACATCGGCAAAAACGTTCTCGAGGAGCGGATTTATGTTCTGTTCAATCACGTCGGAGTAATTCTGGCCCGCCTGCAGACTTGTGTCGTCAACAAACAGGTTTTTGTAGAACCTTTCAGGGTCAGTAATCTGATAAGTGAGGACCCACTTGGAATGAAGAATATTATAGTCACTGCCTGTGGAACCGCCCCTTGAAGCGGCTGCGGCGGTGCTTTGTTTTTCGCTGCGAACAAGGCAATACCCCTCAGTCAGGGGATTAAGGGTCGGAGGGGCATAAGATTTCTCATTGGCGGCTTCACCCATCTCGTCGCCGGGTTTTTGATAATACCAGAAAGAATTTATCGCCAGG
>Ga0105104_10004103_pt1 | contig 10199 bp, 10 predicted proteins | sample PPLLaktember2015_3_FD_87034 | JGI IMG/M metagenome (GOLD analysis project Ga0105104, IMG submission 87034) | Freshwater sediment microbial communities from Prairie Pothole Lake near Jamestown, North Dakota, USA - PPLs Lake P7 Core (6) Depth... | ecosystem: Environmental > Aquatic > Freshwater >... | reverse complement strand
TGAAGTCGTTTGCGTTGGAACAGTTGTTGCCTGAGAATGCAAAGGCAATGGAAGCAATCTTCGATGGCTTGCTGAACGATGGCGACTTTTTGTTGAAAGAATAAAAGATTTCACGACTAAGGACACAAAGGAGCACGAAGGGTTTTTGATATCCCAACTCAAATCAAAACCGCCGCATGTTAGCGGCGGTTCGTTGTTTCTACCAGGGCAGCGGTTCAGCCTGGATCTCATGTTCCCATAAATCATACATCGCTTGAACGGTTTCCGGGCGGAGCTGCCTGTCAGCGGCGGCGAAGTTATCCAGCGCCTGCTCCACGGTCTTGGCGCCGGGGATGATCGTCGAGACCTGCGGCTGCGCCAGACAGAATTGCAGCGCCGCATGCGCCATGGATGTTCCTTCCGGCACGAGCGCCGCGAACTTTTCCACGAGGTCGCTCCGGCGGGCGAGCACTTCCGGGGACCAGCGCTTGCGGATATCGTCGAAGTGATGACTGTTGCGGTAGCGCCCGGAGAGCCAGCCCGAATCCAGCGGTACTTTGATGATCAGCCCCACGCCATGATCCTGCGCCTTCTGAAAAGCGGGCAGCGGCTCCTGATACAAGGCGTTGAAGAACACTTCCTGCGCCTTGCTCTTCGTCGTGTCGATGACCATTTCTACTTCCTCGCACCAGTCGAGCGAGACCCCATAGGCGCGGATCTTGCCCTCTGTTTTGAGTTTCTCCATTTCCTCGTAAAGTTCGGGGACAACCCTGCCATCCATCAATTCACGCGGCGGGTTGTGGAGCAGGAGAATGTCCACGTAGTCGGTTTGCAGACGGCGGAAACTTCCTTCGAGCACGGGGCGGACGTTCCTGGCATCGAAGTCGCGCCTCCCATCTTCACTGTAATGACTGAACTTGGTGCAAATGATGATATCCTTGCGCGCCGACTTCAATCCTTCGCCGAGCAGTTCCTCGCTCCGCCCTGCGCCGTAACCCGGCGCGGTGTCGAAGAAGGTACAGCCTGCCTCGAGCGACTTCTGTACAATGTTCAACGCTGCCTTTTTATCGCTAAGACCCCAATCGGGGTTTGCCAACTGCCACGCTCCGAGTCCGATCTCGGAAACGTTCATACCGGTATCACCAAACGGACGAAGTTTCATACTATTCTCTCTCCAAATTCTGCTCTCGGCGGCGGTACCGTTGCGCGGCATCTTCGAGACGCCGCCTTGAACAGAAAATCAATTATCTTCCTAAAATCGTATCGATTTCTTTCATTTGATCCGCGGTCAGTGGACCAAATTCCATGGCTTTGGTGTTTTCCTCCACCTGGGCAACCGTCTTGAAGCCAGGGATCGGGATGGTCTTCTCGCTCCGCGCCCAGATCCAGGCGAGCGCCCCCTGCACCAGCGTGCGACCGTTGCTGGTGAGGATGGCGCGGATCGAATCCAGTTGATCAAGTGTCGGAGCAAAGAAATGATCCCACGACCACTTATCGGTGCGGACATCGTTTTTTGGGAAAGCCGCATCTTTGGCGTACTTCCCACTCAAGGCGCCGCGTGCCAGGGGACTGCGGTTGACGCTGGCGAGATTCTTTTCTTCGCACAGCTTCAACATGTCCGGCGCGTCCAGGACCACATTCAAATCATGCTGGATGGCGACACAATGCTTGCCTTCTGCAAAGAGACGCGCACCCTCGACCGAGTCCGTGCTCCAGCCGTAATAGCGGATCTTTCCATCCTTGACGAGAGACTCGAGCAACTCGACCATGGCTGGCACTTTTTCGATTGGATAATTCCAGACATGCAGTTGATAAAGGTCGATCACGTCCGTGTTCAAACGGCGCAAGCTGGCTTCACACTCCGCGCGTACGTGCGTAAGATGATCATCCGTGTATGGCGTGACGTACTTTTCCGCTTCATTGACATTGAAGCCAAACTTTGTGGCGATGACAAATTGATCGCGTCTCCCCGCCAGCGCACGCGCCAGCATCCGTTCGCTGTGACCGGTGCCGTAGTTCGCGGCGGTGTCGAAGAAGGTAATGCCGTGATCGATGGCGCGATGGATGGCGCGGATCGATTCTTCATCGTTAATATCGCCCCAGCCAACGGGTCCCTTACCGCCTCCCTCGAGCCAGTCCCAGGGTCCACCGATCGCCCAACAGCCCAGTCCCATCGCACTGACTTGCAGGCCGGATCGTCCTAATGTCCGTTGAAATGCTTTTGTCGTTGTGCCCATTTGTTTTTCCTTTCAGACTTTCTCCAGTTCTTTTTCTGAAACAATCTTTTGATAGATCTCGATCTTGTAATAGATCAACTTCAAATGTTCGTTCAATTCCTCCATGTGCGCCTCCACGTTGTCCCGCAGCGCCTTCAACATCTCCACTCGTTCCGGCAGAGTCGCCTCTCCCTGGCGTTGCAGCGCGGCGTACTTCTGCATGTCCCTGATGGACATGCCTGTGGCACGCAGTTTGGTGAGGAAATCGATCCAGCCTACATCGTCTGAGGTGTAGCGGCGGTGCGAGTTCTGCTCGCGGTCGATGGGGTGGATGAGACCGACGCGCTCGTAGTAGCGCAGGGTGTGTGCACTTAGCCCTGTCGCCTGGACAACTTCCTGGATGGTGAGTTTGTCTTTTTGGAATTCCATGGGCGTAGTTTACATCCTAGAGTGTGCTCTAAGTCAAGGTTTTTGGACCTGGCCAGTCAGCCATATTTTTCGCAGGCCGGTGGCACAACCATACTGCAAAACAAGGTCCTCTTCGCCTGGTTCTCCGTTCTGATAGAGAATTCCACGGTCGAAGTCAGATTGTGGACTGTAAAGAAATTTAAGTCCCCCGTCACCTGGCGTATTTGTACTGGAAACCATAAGAATGTATTGTTTTCCTGTCGAGTGCCAGTCTGGCTCAAAACGCAACGGATACCAGTCCTCCGTGGCAATCTGATTGTTCGCAACTGAACTGTCGAGCAGGATCTGATTGCTTGTTGACTCCTGTAAAATGAAACGCGTCAGCCCCTGATCCCCTGCTGCAGAAGGGATCAGCATGATGCGCAGTTCTGTCAGTCCGTTACATGCAACCTGGATTTCCTGAGCAAGGGATATCTCATTCGAAATTGGCTGGGAGGCATGGGTCTCATTGGAGAAGTCCTTAACAAGAGGCCGGTAACATAATCCGGTTTGATAAAAAGTAGAGCCGCAGGGTACATGGAACGAAAGATATAATCCTGCCGTGTTGAGGATCAGGGTAGCAACTAAAAAGAGGATGATCCACTTTGGAGAGGAGACGCCAAATTTCCTCAGCCAGGCAAGACTTGCCAGTGTCAGAAACAGCAATAGAGCCAGAGGGACAAAATACCGTCCCTGCATGCCCAAAATCTGATCCGAGCCAACAGGCGTAAATGTCGTGTACTCCGCTCCCGCGGTGGCGAGATAGCCCATCATGAATACGAAGATAAAGACGATCCGGGATTTCCTGTGGACCTGCTCACGGGTTGAGTCGTTCAGTAGTACGGTCACCAGGCTGAGGAGAAAGAAGAATGAAACGATCTGGGGCGGAGTCCAATAATAGTAACCATATCCATTGATCCAGCTCTGGAGGTACATCCATCCATTGGTGAGCAGGTCTTTGAAGACGATTTGAGGAAAAGCAAGCGGATGGCTTAACAGATAGCGCAGCTGAGCCGTCGGATTTGCATCGTTTGCCATGAGCGGATCAGACTGCGCAGTGGCAATAACATACCAGCCTGCCATCTCGACAAGAAAGAGAATGACCGTTGCCACCAGCAGAAAGACATAGATTCCCTTTTTGGTAAATCGCGCTGGCGGAATCAGCAGGAACGGCAGCAGGATCAGTGGAATGAGATTCAGTTTTGCCAGGAACAACAGAAAAATAAGAAAGACCAGATATCCACATTCCTTCCAGTCGATCTCTTTAAACTGTGTGGCTCTCAGGCATCCTGCAATAAACAAAAATCCGATGCCATTGGAAATGGCATCCGGGCTGAGGGTCGTCGCTTGAAATAAAGCCAGCGGAGTGGCAGCCAGGACGAACAGGATCCACTTCCCAAAAGGGATCCAGCGGATTGCCAGCCAGACCAGGATCAAATAACTTAGCAGGCCGGCGAACCGGCAGGCGTAGAAAACAGGCAATGCCGGCAGATCCGCGCGGCGCCCGAGCAGGCGCAGGGTCAGCGCCTGAGGCATAAGCAGTGGCGGCGAATACACGGACTTGGTATTGATTTCCCGGTGTATAAACCCATTTTCATAGAACGAGGCTCGCCCAAATCTTTGCCAGAACTCTGCATTCAGGATGCCGGTACTGCCCTGCTGGCGATACGCGAAGTCCCGATACAGGCTGGGATATTTCATTTCCTGCGGAGACATTTGCCCCGGGATCAGGGAGAACCCGGATAACTCCCAAACACGGACAAGGTGGTCTTCTTCATCATAGCCTGCACCGGGCGGGATCAGTACGATCATGGGAATGCCGAAGATAAGCAGGATCAAAAAGAGGAGGACCTCCACTTTTGAAAGGTGAGCGCTTTTTAGCCTGGCTTTTATGGATGAAAGCATTGATTTATCCTCGGTTTTTCGTGCAGAGATAAAAACAAGGGCAAGTATATAACAGGAGCGCCTGATTTTCGGGAGGATCGTGGGGGTTGAAATCCGCCCCCGAACCTGAGGAGCAGGTCTTGGGAATGAATAAGAACTACCCGCCAGCCATGCTGTATAATTCACTCTGACCAGGAGAACATCATGCGCACAAAATTTCCATGGCTCAAATTTTTGTTGGGGTATTTGCTCTACCTTTTCTTTCATGAGGCTGACCGTTTTCTGCCTGGTACGCTCGGGGCGCTTTTCGGTGAAGGTTTCGAATCCGTTTATGCCCACATGAAGATGCTGTTCTATGCCTACCTGATTCTGTGCATCATTGATTTCTTCCGGCTTCGCAAAAACGGTCTGCCTGGTTCGTTCTTTTACGCGCGCATGCTGATCCTGGCGGCGGTGCCGTGGATGATGATCGCCACGTATTACTCCGTGGAAGGGATGGGCATCATCATGCCGCGTGCCGCCGACCTGACCTGGGCGGTGCTGATGACGGCGTTCGGGCTTTATTTTTCGATCCGGCTCGAAGAGCCTCTCGATGGGCTGGAGCTGCGCCCGGCATTGAAGAGTCTGATCGTGGTCGTATTCCTGGCAGCGCTCATCACCTACGTGGGGTTCTCATTCCACGTACCCGATAACTTCTTCATCGCACCGGATTGAACGACCGGTACTTGCATACCATCGGGACGAAGGCAAACCTTCGTCCCGATTTTTGTTCCCTCTTTATTCCGTGATCGGCAGATGCAGATCGAGCGTGAAGGGTTGCTCACCAGCCATCGCTTCCAGCGGACCGATATGTTCCTCCAGCCACTGGTGGCGGCCATGACGGTACTTGCTGCTCTCCATCCATTTGACCAGTTTCTGCCACGTGCCGGGGATGTCACTCCCCGGGTCCTTCACCTCCAGGTGGGTGACTGCGTACAGCCCACCGGGGAATTCAATGATGCGTGCCTCGCCCTCCGCCTGCACCGATTCGTCCACAGTGATCCATACATCGTAGCCATAATTCGGCGAGCCGGGCGAAGGGTCGGGGTTGTTGTAGCCGAACAGGCGGTACGCTTTGCCAGGCAGGTTGTGGGCGGCTGCCCAGGCTTTCATTTTGTCGAACGCCATTCCCTCCGGTCCCTCGCCGAAGCCGTTGACACACGCCACCCGCATGGGGGGCAGTTTGACGATCCGAACATCCAGGTTGCTCATTTTTCTCCATTTTTGTGTTGCTCAAGCCGCCGTCCTTCGCGAACGCCGCGCAAAGCAGCGGCAGTCCCCGAAGGGGGCGGCGGGAGTAGGATTTGTCTTCGAAGACAACCGCATCTTAGCACGCCCTACCTGACATCTCCTGTCAGGAATTCCTGTTACATGGTGCCGCACAGCGGTAGAATCCGAACATGCGCGCCGACAGACTTCTTTCCCTGCTCATGTTGATCCAGTCCCGCGGACAGATGACCGCCCAGGACTTAGCCGACGAATTGGAAGTATCCGAGCGGACGATCTACCGGGACATCACTGCCCTCTCCGCTTCGGGCGTTCCCGTCTACGCCTCACGCGGACCCGGAGGCGGGGTGAGGCTGATCGAGGAGTATCGCACCACGCTGACAGGTCTCACGCCCGACGAGACGCGCGCCCTCTTCATGCTGAGCATCCCCGCGCCGCTGATGCAGCTTGGTATGGGCGAAAAGTTCAAGGGCGCCCTGCTCAAATTATCCGCATCCCTGCCCGAAGGCCGCCGTGCAGACGAGTCCCGCACGCGCCAGCGCATCCATCTCGACTCGTCCTGGTGGTTCCAGGCGGAGCAGCAGGTGCCGAGCCTGCAAACTATCCAGCAGGCGCTCTGGCAGGATCGCCGCCTGCGGATCAAAGTCCGCTGGGATTTTTTCAACACCGAGTTCGAACAGGAGGCCGAGCCCTATGGGCTGGTCGCCAAGGCGAACATCTGGTTTCTGGTCTATGGGCGCGGCGGGACGCCGAAGGTGACGCGCGTTTCGCAGATCGTCGAGGCGGAGTTGACGCCCGAGGGGTTCACGCGCCCGCCCGGCTTCCAGCTGGAAGCGTTCTGGGAGGCATGGTGCCGGGAGTATGAAACCCAGCCTCCGTTCTGTGCACGGGTACGGGTTGCCCCTGAGGCGTTGCCTGTGCTCGGAGAATATCTCGGTGAGCGTGCCCGTGGAGGACTTTCACAACAGTATGTCCCCGATCAGGACGGCTGGGTCACTCTCGATCTGCCCTTCGAATCGTTCATCACAGCACGAACGCGCCTGCTCGGGCTGGGTCGTGCCGTGGAAGTGCTCGAGCCGCAGGCCTTGCGCAGGAGTCTGATCGATTTTGCAGAACAGGTTGTGGGGTTTTACAAAAACACGTAGGGGCGGATCATGATTCGCCCCTACGGTTTCAACGTCCAGCTATTCCCACTCTTTTCATACCCAAACTGATTTGCATTCCTCTGCAGCCATAGTGCCTGCCGCACAGGGATGGGAGCTTGCTCTTCGGGCTTTCCGTTCCAGCTTTGCAATAGCTCATTGACATTGACGCCCACGAAGTCGATTCGGGGGATCCTGGATGCAATTTCCATGCGCAGGGCGGCTTCATACACGAGGAATGGATCGATATTATTTTGTTTGAGCTGGTTCGATACTTCCGGGTGGACCAGGATATATCTGCCACCATCACGCAGCGCCTCCTGCATGGGCGTCAGCCCCTCTCCCAGCACAAGTCTGGCGCCCGAACCGTCGGTGGAGTTTTGGGCAATGCTTTTGAGTAATTCAGCCAGCTGGTTGTTTTGCGCAGAATAGTTTGATGCAGGCATTGATGAGCTTTCCGGCTTTACGGGCGGAGGGGCCGTCTTTGCGCCTTCGAGAATTCCCATGGACACGATCCCCGCAGCAACCTCCGGGTCGATATCTCTGGCACGCGTGCAATGATAGTGAAAAATGATGGAACAAATAATTACGCCTGCCCTGGCGCCATCCAGATAGTCCAGGTCATGCTTTTTCATGATCGCATTGTACTGATCCTGAAGCTTCTCCTGAATTTGCCGGATCTCTATTTGTGGTTTGTGCTCATCAGGCGTCTGTAGAACCAGCTGGTCAGGCTTCAACGTGATCCCATTCCGCTGACAATAATACATAAAAAGATTCATCAACTGGGGCCACGCTTTGTTCACTTCATTCGAAAGCATCACAGTGCCCGGGGCAGGATCGCCTTTGTCGTTCAATGACCGATACAGGCTTGTTCCTGCCAGCCAGGCGGCGGCGGATAGAACCGTTCCGGCATGCCCCTTGCCATCCGGGGAAAGGAAATTCCTCTGCAATACATTGAGAAATTCCAGCGCGGCACCATGACGTTTCTTCTGCAGTTCAGACGAGCCGAAGGGCTCATCTCCGGCGGGCTCTTTCCTGGGCGATTTCTTGAATGGATCGGATAGTGGCATGTCAGTCTCCTTGTATAGATTCCCCACTGAATGAATGGAACGATTATTGCAAACTTCAAGAGATCAGGCAAGCTGAAAAGCTTCCCATGGTTTACATCTTTGCAAGTGCCGTTATCGTTTTGCCAGTTGGACGATCATTTCCCCCAAACGTTCGAGCGCACGTTCCGTGGAGTAGTTGAATTCCGCGGCGTTCAAGCGAATGAAATTTGAGAACTGATAGGTGGCGGAGAAAACATGGCCGGGGGCAAGCGTGATCCCCCCTTGCAATGCCATTTTATACAGTTCGAGAGAATCGACATTCTCCTGCAACTGGACCCAGAGGATGAATCCACCGGTCGGCCGGGTTAAGCGTGTGCCTTCCGGAAAATAGCGCATGACCGCGTCAGACATCAGGTCGACATTGCGGGCATATTCGCGTCGAATACGGCGAAGGTGTTGGTCATAGCTACCACCTTCGAGCAATTCGGCAACTGCCATTTGTGCCAGAATGGGAGAGGGGCTGAGAGTGAATTTGAGCCACTCCACTTCTGCTCTGTAGCGTCCCGGTGCAACCCAGCCGACGCGCAACCCCGGGCTGATATCCTTGGAGAAGGAGGAAACCAGGATCACAAGTCCTTTTGTGTCAAAGGCTTTGCAGACCACAGGCCGTTTCTCGCCAAAGTATAACTCGCCTGAAACATCGTTCTCGATCAGAGGGATCTCATGCTTTGCCAGCAGTTCAACCAAAGCTTTTTTCCGTTCATCCGGGATTTTACTGCCCAGCGGATTGTTGAAATTGGAGATCACAAAGACAGCATGGATGGGATTGTGTTCGATTGCAAATTCCAGTGCCTCCAGGCTGATGCCATCCCGCGGATGGGTGGGGATCTCAAGTGCCCGTAGACCATGCACTTCCAAAGTCTGAAGCGTTCCGAAATAAGAAGGCGACTCAAGTGCAACAATATCGCCCGGACGACAGACCGCATGCAGGCTGAGATCAATAGCTTCCGTGCCTCCTGAAGTAATCAGGATATCTCCCGGCGAAAGCTGACAGCCGGCAGTGACCATCCGTTGTGCGATCTGGACTCGGAGCGCGTCCAGCCCTGGCCGGAACTGGTATTGGTGTGCATTTACTCCTTGCTGGCGGATGATCTTTACAATATTTTGGTTGATGATTTGAATCAGTCGACTATCGAGGTGTGGAAGTGCTGCTCCCAGCTGGACCAGGTTTGGATTTGCCGAATCGCGCATGAGCATCATCACCAGTTCGTGCAGACTGACCAGGCTGGGATCATGTCGTGGCGAAGATATTTCGGGTTCCGGCAAACGCTCCTCGGTTCGGGCACGAACGTAATACCCGGATTGTGGACGGGACTCGATCAACCCGCGCCTTTCCAATAGGGAATATGCCTGAAGGACGGTGCTGATGCTCAAATTTTGTTGTCCACTCATCTGGCGCACGGAAGGGATACGTGTGCCGGGGGGGTAAGTACCCTGGTGAATCAGCTCAGCAAGTCTTTCAGCCAGTTCCTGATAACGCAGAATTTTGGTGTTTGCAGGTGACATACAACCGTAACAGTTAGGGATATTTTGACCAGTACAGTTTATTTTATCACAAACTGTTATGGTTACACCTCTCGCAATCTGCATCTGTACTGCTTTACGGGCTTGTGTAATACTATGACCATCAGGAACATAACTGATCGGAGTTCAAATGAATTTAATGTCAAAAACCCCAAAGATCGAACTGCTCCTTCATCCACGCCAGGTGCTGAACCTGGATAATAACCAGAATCGTATGGCGATCGAGTGCAAGAATGGTGTGATCTGGGTCACTTGTGCAGGCGAGACCAGGGATCATATACTTCATGCTGGCAAACGCTATGTACCGAAAACCAACGGCAGCATTGTGATCGAAGCCATTGACGAAGCGTGCGTGGATATCGAAGAAAAGTAGTAACAACCCGGATTTGCTCTTCCCCCTCCAACCTCTTTCGTGCCGCCACGGGGCAAAGGCACGGGAGGGGTATTTTTGTTAGGGACCTTTACGATTCACTCCTTTCTATTTTCCACTCTCTTCTACCAGCAAATTTCTCCCCCCGAAATAATCGGAGACCGCCAGATCGAATGGGCGTTTGCCTGGCTGCGCGGCTTCCTGCTCATGGCCCGCACGCACACCTGCCTCCGCCATGGCAGCCCGAAGCGCTGACGATGTT
>Ga0105104_10004102_pt1 | contig 10200 bp, 10 predicted proteins | sample PPLLaktember2015_3_FD_87034 | JGI IMG/M metagenome (GOLD analysis project Ga0105104, IMG submission 87034) | Freshwater sediment microbial communities from Prairie Pothole Lake near Jamestown, North Dakota, USA - PPLs Lake P7 Core (6) Depth... | ecosystem: Environmental > Aquatic > Freshwater >... | reverse complement strand
GTGTACAGTCCGTTTTCGTCACTTTCACCCTCGCGGACTTTTTCACCTTTCGTATTGTAAACACGAATTTCAGCTTTCTCCACCGCGTTGCCGTCGATGTCTGTCACCCAGGCGGTTAGTTCGCGTCCATTATTTTTGACCGCCAGTGTGTTGCGGGTCAACACAACAAATATCTGATCGTACAGAATCCCCCCAATACTCATATTGACGACATATAATCCGGGGCCCAAAGTGAATGGCAGGGTAGTTTCGGTGACTATACGCCCCATTCCAATATCCCGTTCTGCCGAATTGCTCCAGACGGCAGTGGGGGTATTCCCAGCCGGGATGGGAATATCGCGTGTGCCTGTGGAAGAGTGGAAACGATGTGGAGGATATAGTTTGACGAAATCGATCAGGTCGAAGCGATAGGCAGAAAAGGTCGCTTGTTCTTTTCCCGGTGCATATTGCAGCCGGTGCGGCCCCTGGGCATCGATTACCTGGATGTTATTGCCAAGAGCACCAAAAGATGGAAACGTATAGTTATACTCGTTGACCCACACTGTCTTAGTAAAAGGCAGGACCATAATCGGCTGTCCCCGGGTATCCAGAATAGTGGAGTTCAATTGAATAGTGTAATCTGTACTCCGTTGTAAAAATTGATCTATTTTGTAGACCAGGATATCCCGGTTTTGTTTGTCTTTCTCCCACTGGATTGCACCCGGCACAGAGGGTGTGAGTGAAAATGCTTTTTCCACAGAAGCGCGTTCGATCGGCACGAGAAATTCGAGCCGAATGGCATCCAGGTCTTCATCTGTGTGGTAACTGCCATACACGTTCTTCTGGATGTGATACTTGTTTATGTTGTAGTCTGTATCTGCAAGCAAGTTTATAGGTGGTATCCCTGAAAACTGCACCGACGGCGCGGCGAATTCGAAGCTATTGGCATCCACCAACGTCGGATAATCGACTGAGTAGAGTTGGTTTGCCGGAATGGAGATCGAACTCCTGAAAACCACCTGCCTGTCAGAAGCCCAGCTCCATATGCCTTCCAATGCCGGGGAGATGGAAAAATCCAGCCTGGTACTCTGGCGGCTCAAGCTGTAATTGAAGGCGATTTTTACTTCCTTGTCGCTTACCGATTGCACTCGCGCCTGCGCAGGCAGCTGCTGATAAGACCAGACGTGATCATCTTCCAGGTAGCTCCCTGCTGCGGTGGGTAAACCCTTATGCAGGGTCAGTTTGTAACGCTGGCCAAATTCAAAGGGCTTTTCCAGTTTAATTTGCAGAACGCGTGGAGTTCTCCAGTTCAACCTGATGGGGATAACCGGCTCAATCGAGATGAATTCGCGATCAAGGCTGGTCAGCATATCCTGGTCGAAAGTGATATTAATCCCTCTGTAACGACGATCCAAATCCCCGGCGGGAGGCAAAACCCGAACAATCTCCGGCCCACTGCGAGTTAAAACCTGCCATTCCGGTGGGTGCTCGAGCGTTTTTCCATTAGCCGATTGCAGAGCAGGATCCAGGAAAAAGGTATAAACCGTGTTGGTCTCTAGTGCCGTGGCAGGTGAAAAAGTCAGGGTAGTGCGTGAGTTAGCCCAGCTGTTGTTTCCTTCCAGGCTGGGCCAGGAAAGCAAAGGGGTAAGCGAACTACGCTCATCCATTGGTGTATTGAAGTGGATGACTAACGAGTCTTTCGGCGGAAACTGCCCTATATCAATTGTTCCATCCAGCCAAGCCTCCGGTTCCACTCCGGACTGAATGCCGGGTGTGGCTGTCCATATTGGCGTCGTGGTAGCTGTGGTGGAAAGATTCGAATGTACAGCGGGGACATTCCCAGCGCCAAAATTAGAAACAAAGACCAGGGTGACCAAAAATGCCGGGAAAATACGCAAATGATTTTGACGAGACATAAAAAATTTCCCTTCTGATATGCTGCCATTCAAGCATGCTATCCCAAAGCTTCGCAACTTTAATTATTCGTATCTTACCATCTCATCAGACCAAGCAGGATATTTTTTTCATCGTTGCATGCAATAAGACGATTTTCGGGTCTGCGATGTTCGCACTCGTCTGGCGGAACATGTCTGCCGGGGATAAAACCGCAATCAATTCTTCGGAGCAATCCAGCCACAATCGGCGGAGTGCTGCCCTGCCCCATTGACACGGCCTGGGAATTCTTCAACTGCATGCTGGAAGTGAATCGGCAATACCTGCGCTCGATGGCGGGCGCAGCATAAGCTATGCATATTAGCAACAACAGGTTTGTCTCATGAAGCAATTCCCCCGTAAGCCTGTCAGCCTTTTAAGGAATCAAAATGGGAATTTCGCCAGCCCGCCGATTGGATCAACCCGGTCAATCCGGCTCGTGCCGGTCTGACCGGCTGGCTACTGGCCCGCACGCCGGCGACGCCATGCCTCACGCTGCGCCATGTCGCGATGTGTTCCATCGCAAAGCGGCTTGTTGCACGAGTGTCCGCAGTTGCAAAGTGTGACGCGGTTGCGTGTTTCGAGCGGTTGCCCGTCGGAGCGCTCGATCGGGATATTGCCCGTCACCCAGAGCGGCCCGACGATGGGGCCATGTGATGTGATTTCAGTCGTTACGGCAACTTGTTGAGGCAAATCCGGTTCAATATCCGGCCCACCGGCTTCGATGCGATATGTCAACGCGCCAGATGGACAGCGCTCGATCATTGCAATGATTAGTGAGCGCATTTTAGTGTCCTCCGTGGCGGTCAACAACCGGCCCAGACCGACATCACGGAACTCACAATAACCCGACAGCATGCACAGAGAGGAGTCCTTTTCGACGATGATCCCTGTGCCGCGCGGGACCGTCGATTTGCGCATTCCGGTCAGGGTAGTGTCAGCCGTTTCCGTACCGTCAAAGCCCACCTTCTGATGGCTGCCATCACAAAAAGGTCGATTGGCCGACTGGCCGCACCGGCAGAGACGATATTCTCCCGGGCTGACGGAGATCTCGCCGTCCTTTCGCCAGGCCAGCGGCTCGCCATGCTCGGAAACCACCTGGGTTTTGCTGACCAACGGCACATCACCCTCAACCACATAGGGCCCGTTCCTGGTTACCACGATGCGTTTGATCTTGGCTATATGGTTAGACTCATCTGCTGCCATGCTATATTCTCCTAATGGTTTCGGGATCTCACTTTACCACAAAAATGAAACACTATGATAGTGCTCTCGCTCAGCTCGAATGATACGTCGGATCGCGTGGCAGGTCAAATCCCTGACTCGATCCAGTCCCATGAAGAGAGCCTCTTTGTTAAGAGTCTGGTGAGTCAGAGTAATTCTGACAGTTATCAAAGATCAAACGGGACATCCAGTTCTGGAAAGACAACCATTGCCAAGGCTCTGCAGGAGAAACTGACAGAACCTTATATGTATGTTTCCATTGATAACTTCTTCCATATGCACCTTGAGAGAGTGTCTGAAAACTTGTCAAAATAGGAGTGGTCCGGCAAACTTGTCGGATGACCAAATCACAACGAATTTAGCCAACCAACCTGAAGGATGCACAGGGGTCGAAGCATAGCACGATACGCAGTAACAGGTCGTTTTGGACGCAATCGGGCGCGCTATAGGATGACTATAAGATGAGCGAAGGATGACCGGAGGATGACTGACCCGGCTGCCAGGCTGCCGATCCAGGTGGTGCCGATGCTCGAAACGTCCGGCCCATGAGCATAAATTCCAAATTTGGCAATTTCTGCCCAGCCGTTTTTCCAGTGAATTGGGGTCAGATCGACATGGATGTGATGCTGTTTTTCAAAAGCATCCAGCAATGGACGCAGGTTTTGTGCTGCGCCTGTTACAGATTCCATGACCGAGAATTCGATTTCAACCATCGGCAATTCCTCTACACAATCATTTTGGTCCACTCAGGCGGGTTGTGAACCTGCTCACGATTGTTACTCGTTGCATTTTAGCATTCTTCAAGATAAACTCGATCACCCAACATATTTGATAAGAAGACAAAGGGATGGACCCACTAAGTTTGATACTTTTTTGGATTCCTCCAACTTGCGTCTGCTTGACACCTCTACTCGCTCCCCCTATACTCAGACAAGAAGACAGAGTATGAGCCAGAAGACTATCCTGAGCAACATCGCAGTGTACAGTGTGTCTCATGCACTGGTTGACGCCACGTGTGCAGGAACCATCTTTGCCATCGTTGCGCTTAGCCAGGATGAATCTCAGAATCTATTCCAACTTATCGTCATATATGATATTCTGGCATTTTCCACGCAACCTGTTTTTGGTCTGTGGGTAGACACATTCAGAGTGCCTGTGCATTCGGCTGTGCTGGGAATTCTATTGGTTGCGGCATCTACACTCTTTCTCCCAATTCCCATTCTGGCTGCTTCAATTTCCGCTATTGGAAATGCCTTGTTTCACGTCGGTGGAGGCGTCATCAGCCTGAATCTGGCTGCCGGTAGGGCCGCCCTGCCGGGCATCTACGTTGCTCCCGGAGCACTGGGGTTGATGATCGGAACGTTGATTGGCAAAGGCGGGCACTTTATTGCCTGGCCGTTCATCCTGCTGCTGGTGGGCTCAGCGATTCTGATCCTGAGAATACCCAAGCCAGAAGCTGCTGCACCCCATGAATTGTCCGGAAACCTGAAATGGTTTGAAATGGTGATCTTGTTGTTGCTCGTCTCGATCGCGATCAGGAGCATGGTGGGGCTCAGTCTGGTTTTTCCGTGGAAGTCAGATCCCACCCTGCTTGTTGCCCTGACATTGGCAGTTGTCCTGGGAAAGGCGTTGGGGGGGATCCTGGGTGATCGATTCGGATGGGCTACAATTGCAGTGTCCGGTCTGGTTGTCTCAGCCCCCCTACTCACATTCTTTCCTCAAACACCTGCGATCGCGATCGCAGGTGTTTTTTTGTTTAACTTAAGCATGCCGATTACGCTGATCTGCCTTGCTGAGATGTTACCCGGAAAGCCTGGCTTTGCTTTTGGATTGACAACATTGGCTCTGATTATAGGAGCCTGGCCTACGTTTACGGAACTGCGCGTCTTTACGAGTCATCAGATATCTATCTTTGCCGCTATTCTCATCTCTGTCGCTGCTTTATATGTTGGACTGCAATTGTACGTCAGTCATTTTGGCAAGCGCATACCAACCCGGCAAAGTCAAATTCAGCCTGCAGAGAAAGAATATAGCGGGCTGTCTTGAAAAGTTTTTTTACATCATTGGAGGTTACTATGATTTCTGACCTGTTGAAACAAGTCGTGCTTGCTGATGTCGCGCCGCCTCCGGGACAAGTCGCGGCTTTAGCGGTGGGAGCATTGATTGTGTTCGGTGTTATTGTCGTGACGGCAGTTATTATTTCAATTGCAGTAATTAAGGCGATCAAGTACCGTGCCGACAAGGATGATGACTAAACGAACATTTCCACGCTGATATGCCAGGCAGATACCTGCTTGCTCTATTGCTAACCCTGATCATCGAAGGGGGTGTTGCCTATCTATTGGGATTCCGAAAGAGCCAGTACATGTTGACCATCGCTTTGATCAACGTGATCACAAACCTGACCCTGAATTATCTCATCCTTATTCTTGGTTTCCTGAATGTAGATGCAAGCTTCGCTCTCATTGTCGTACTGGAGATTCTGATGGTCATTGTCGAATGGCAGATGCTGGTGTATGTCTTTCGTAATCCAAAGGGACGATTCCTGATCATCTCTATCCTGACAAATGCAATGTCATTTTTTATTGGGCTGCTATTTTTCTGGACATGACGAATAGAAAAAGGGATGTGGTCAAGCACCACATCCCTTTTCATTTATGACTATGTTACGGATTGGATGCAAACTGCAGGATACCAAATTTTGAAGTGTTCTGGTATGACTGCCCGGTCGGGTCCTGCCACATGGCAACACTGTCACGGTCGCCGTCACCATCTTCATCGTTATTGACCTGGAAATCAAAACCGATCATCACACCGTCTGCGGGTTGCACCGCGTTCAGTTCGATCGCCAGCTCGACAATGTAGCCGCCGTCGACGACCTTCGTTGCGCTGCTGATCAGGTCGGCATTGCCGCCGTTGAAACTCAGTTCGTTATCGAAGTTGATGCGATACTGGGCATCGTCCGGCTGGTAGCTGGCGCTCCTGGCGTGGTTCTGATCCAGGAATACCTCGACCGAGTCCTGCTCCCAGGCATTGGCGCTGGCTTTACTCAGCAGGCTGTCGGTCACCACGGCATAAATATACAGATGCTCGTTATCCCAGAGCGTCCTGACCTTCGCCGTCGAACCCTGGCTTCCTGCCACCCAAACGTCCGTGGAGATCTCGTTGGCGGTTGCCCACACAGCGTCTTCTTCCGCATCGATGACCGGAGTGCCTTCCAGCGCGATGGTGAGCTTGACCGCTTCCGCCAGTACCAGCGTTCCAAATTCCTCGGCATATCGCTGCAGCAGATACACGAGATCTGGATCTGTGGCAGCAATTAGAATGGTTTTGGACATGCACATCATTCCAAAAACCGCTTACCCAGCCGGGCGAATAGGAAAAACCACGAGATGCCGAGTCCTCTACCAACAATCATATGGATTTATCTTCGGCAAATCGTGTTGATTTGGGACAGGAATTCGTCTTTTTGAGACAAATTCGGAGTGCTATGTCAGGTTTTGTGCCATACCCGCCCAAAAATCAGCCTGCCTGCTTTTCGCCTTACCCCAATATCCGGGCGGATGAACGAAGTGCCAATACAGCTACAGCCATTTCTTCAAGAACGCAATGACCTCTGACCGCATGTGGGCGGTCTCAAAGTGTCCGGTCTCGTACCGCCTCATCTGCCAGGCATCTTTTGCCCCCAGTGCCTCATAGACCTGTCTCAATTCCCTGTCAATCCGATCCAGCCCGGCAGGAGGAGTGAGACGGTCGTAGTTGCCTGCAAGGCTTAGATGCGGCCGCGGAGCAATCAACGCGTTGATCTGCGCGGTTGTGAAATGTTTAAGAAGCGACGGCACATAGTAATAAATGCCATGTCCATCGAGCCCTCTGGCAGCAATCAGGGCCTCAAAGTCTGTTAGACAGCAGATGTCCACGCAGACTTTGAGGCGGGTATCCAACGCGGCGGTCCACCAGGCCATGGTGCTCCCCATGGATAGACCCATGGTTCCAATTCGTTCTCCATCGACATCGGAGCGTGCGGCCAGATAGTCCAGGGCACGCAGATTATCGTATACCATCGCTCCCCAAAGCACCTGGCCTTTCCAGAGCATTTCCTTAAAGACCTCAGACTCCGACCGCCCGCGCCGTTCGCCGAAAACCCAGGTATCAATACACAACGCACCCCATCCCTGGGAGGTGAGCGCCTGTGCGTAGGGAGGTGTACACAGCTCCTGCCGCCCCAGAAGCAATTCATCTTTTCCCAGGAGGTAGTTGCCTCCATGGGCATGGTTGTAGAGCATACATGGTACAGGTTGATCGGCATTCCTGGGTTTAACAAAATAGGCTGGCACGGATTCGATGCCATTGAGGTCCAGGAGAAGTTTCTCCAGGACATACCCGTCACGTTCGCTCTGTTCCAGGACCGTCGAGCGAATCAAGCGATCCCTTGGAGGAAGATCTCCAAGCAGGTTATACAGTACTTGTCGTTGCTGGTCTTGTTTTGGCATAATGGTTTGCGAGATCGTCCCCTTTAAGGCGCCCGCTGGTGAGTGAGACGAGCTCAAGCCACTTTGCCAGGGGTCGGGTGCACGCAGTTATTGGGCGGGCAATGCAGGACAGGCCTGATACCCTTCATTATTTCTTTACACGGCTAATGACAATTCACAAGCGCCAGGACAACGTTGATTTCTGCCTTTCCAGCATGTACCGTTTGGCTCTGGGACCATACAGGCGACCGAGAATAGCCGCTGCTTCTAAACAATCCACATAATCGGCAACATACGTAAAGTCGTGTACAAGAATCGGTGCCGTTACAGGGATCCCATTCCATGTGTCATCCCAAATGACAGAGTCAGAAGCAAGGCAAGATGAATCAAATTGATCGACAGGAGCTACTTCTGTAATTATCTCGGGATAGACATCTGAGAGCGTCGCAGTTAGTTCGCCACAGAACGAACCGGGAGCAGGGATAAGATCGATCAGATAGCCCCCAGGCTTGAGGACCCGATATGCTTCCGGATAGTTTATGGCGGCCCAGGCACAAATGGATGCATCCAGAGCATTATCCGGTAAAGGCAAGTGAGCACTGTCTCCTAGAACATAATTCACATTCTCTAACCGGGCCCGAGATACCAGCTCCCTTCCAAAGAATACAACGGATTCATAGGCATCAAGCGCGAGGACCTTTTTAGCCTTTTTTGCGGCTCCGATTGTGGTCCGGCCTGTGCCAGCACCAATGTCTATCACATCCAATCCCGTTAGATCCACCAACTTATCGAGCTCGTTCATCAGCCCAACACTGGATAACGCAAATTTATGATATAGGTCTGGATGTCTGGCACTTAGCCAATCAAATTCAAAATATCCTGGTGTGGGATTGCACTCATCGTAATCCCGCCAGGCATCGCCGGGCGCAGGTTTCAATCCATATCCGGCGCGTTCCAGTTGTTCTTGCGTAATTTCAGTCATTTGTTAACTTATCCAGGGACTTGTATCAGCAGTGGTGGGCGGACCAGGAACCTGCTTTGCCAGAATTCTACCAGAAGGCGGAAGTCTTCAAAAATGCGCCCGGGCGGCTCACTGGAACTACCCGAAACATCGCGATCGGATGAATGCAGGGTAATCAGCGACCGCCCAGGCGACATTCAGCATGCTACGGCAACAATGCGGATGTCAATGAGTTCAGCGCGCCGCGGTGGTTAGGCTACCAGCAGTCACATCAGACTTTTGCGCACTAAAGGCGTCCAGGACTTCCTGCTTTTCACGTGCCGGCACCTTGAAGTGATCGAGCGCGTCGGCAAGCTCAGCAGCCACTTCATCGAACACCTCAGGGGTGATGTGTAATTTCAAATGAGCCTCGTCCAGGCTTTTGGCTGTGTATTCATAGGGTCCGCCTGACACTGCGCACACCCATAGGGTCCGATTGAACTTGAGGCCTGGCAATCGCTCCTTATATTTTTCCGTGTGCCATTCCTTGAGCTCGGGATTTGCGTTGACAATCTTCGAATTTTTCAGCAATTGGTCGCTGAAGCGGTCCACCACCGCGGCAATGGCGTAGGCACCCCCGATACGCTCGTAAAGACTTTTTTCGGTTGACATAGGTTACACTCCTTTATACGAATAAGTTGCGATACGTAACAGGACGCACCGCTGACTACCAGTAAACAACGTGGAACAGTGTTGGAATGACCCTCTCTCACGCTTCGCCCCGCTCAGCGCGAATGGGAGAGGGTCATGATCAAGTACGTCGCCAACGATTGCGTCGTTCTTTCAATCGTTGTGTTTTATCATTACCTGTCGTGCTCTCTGCCATCACCCAGCGATTTTAAATATTCGACCAGGTCAGATTTTTCAGCGTCGCTCAATCCCAGACCAAAATGCGTGTCATAGTGATTGATCACATCCAGAAGAGTGGCAAAGCGTCCATCGTGGTAGAAACCGCCTTCCATATGGGTCCACAGACCTTTAAGCGGAGTGGTGCGATAGCGCCGGTCAGGCGACCGGTCAGCCTGGAAGGCATCGATGCCGATCTCTTCGGGAGTATGCAGGTTCCAACCGGGCTCGGTGAAGAGCGGCGGAACGTGACAGCTTGCACAGTTCGCTTTCCCTGCAAAGAGTGCCTGTCCGCGCGCGGCAGCTCGCCGGCTGAAACTTCCATCGGGCGGCTTGGGAGCCAGCAGCGACAGTTGGTAGGCATGGAGGGCAGGCAGCTTGGGAGTGATCAGATCTTCGGGGCTCTGGATATGGCCAAACCCGTTCGCGGCGGCAAGTGGGAATTGGTCAGCATTATCGAGGCGCGGGTCATAGAAATTTCCCTTGCCATGCATCAGGACGTTGGCAACATAAGCATTCCAGTAGGGCACGGAACCCCAGCCCGTGTAGGTGTGCAAATTGACACCTGCCAGACCAAAGGCCGGTGGAAGCAGCGTCGCGCCGGGCACATTTGTACCGGTGACAACACCATCTGTCACCTGTTCAGGGTTGAATGCCTTGCCATCCAGAACCAGTTCGGCATCGAACTTTCCGGGTCCCCAACTACTGAGCACAGCCACTACGGTGTCACGGTCAACCCCAAGGATG
>Ga0105104_10004101_pt1 | contig 10201 bp, 11 predicted proteins | sample PPLLaktember2015_3_FD_87034 | JGI IMG/M metagenome (GOLD analysis project Ga0105104, IMG submission 87034) | Freshwater sediment microbial communities from Prairie Pothole Lake near Jamestown, North Dakota, USA - PPLs Lake P7 Core (6) Depth... | ecosystem: Environmental > Aquatic > Freshwater >... | reverse complement strand
GCCTCCGGCCTCCTAGCTCACGGCCCCCCGGCGCTACCGCCGCCCAAAGCCGAACGACGGACGGGCCCGGCTGCCAGTCGCTCTGTCTGAAGGACTGGACCCGGCCCTCGCCGCTGTCGCGGGCGGAGCGTTGCTGGTCGATTCGTCCCGGAACTCCTGAGCGCAGTGGGCTGAGCGGAATTGGCCTGCAACCTCCTGGATGTGGCGGAGTTGCTCGGGGGCGGGGCAGAGTAGGGCGCGTGGGCAGGAAGAAGCAGCCTCGCCTTCCCTGCGTCGTCGCGGGGTGCGGGAGACTCATCCAGCGCCGGAACTACTGCATCCGGCACTACCGCGAGCGCGTGCTGCCGCGCTGCAAGGCACGGGGCTGCGGCCGGAACGCGTCTCACTTCGGCTACTGCCACCCGCACTGGAAGAACGGCGGGAAGCCGCTGAAGCGCCGTCCGCACCGACCTCGGGCTCAGGAGCCTCGGGTGCTCGCCTGGGGGCGCATCCACATCGTCCCGAGTGCAGTCGGTGTCGTCGAGGCGGAAGCGCGGCGGCGGCAGCTCACCCCCTCGGGAGTGGTGGCCGAGCTCGTGGAGGCCTGGGCGCAGGCGCAGCTCGGTCCACCCGCCGCGGCAAGCGAAACGGCCCCGGGCTGCCGCGAAGGCCACGGGGCGTACCGTGCCGGACCTCATCCGACGGGCCTGGCGTCCGGGCTGGAGGACGCAATGGCCCTGGCCGCGCGAGTGCCCGCACGCGGTCGGGAGGGTCTGCGCCTGGGGATGCTGCGACTGCCTGCGGAGACGGCCCAGCGGCTGAACCTGGTGGCCCAGGAGCTGGGCATCGCTTCTTCGGAAGTCATCCGCCGTGCGGTGGAGGTGTCGCTGTCGCGCGGCTTCTGAGGGCTGGCTGGCTGTAGACCTGAGAGTGAGATGACTTCGATGACGCGCGACCTACTCGCGCGGAGACCAGAGGCCGCGGACGATGTAGAGGGACCCAAGTCTGTGCCAATAGGTGAAGGCAACGCCCCGACCGTTGGGCGTGAGCGCAAGAGCGAGGATGGCGGCCGCCCCAGTCGAATCGGTCGGGCCGACGCTACGCTCCTCGAGCACTTTTCCGGTGACGATGTCGACTCGAAACAGCCGGAGCCGTGCCGGAGCGTGATCTCCGCCCTGGCCTAACCAGAGGCTTCCGTCCCGTGCCCAGCCATGGGGCACAGCATCGGCGTGAGCAGACGGAACCGACAGCGTCGCCCCGTCTCTCAGCGAGACAATGATGAGCCGCCGGTTCGAGTCGAGTGCCGCCGCCAGGCGGCCGTCCTGGGAGACGTGAAGTTCCGCACTACTGAACTCGCCCATGAGCGGTGCGTCCGTGATGCGAACCGGCTTGGAACCGTCGTCTGTCAGCCGGTAGAGGTGGAAGTCACTGTCCGGCGGAGTCCGGCCGACGACTAGCAGGCCCTTCCCGTCCGGCATCCAACGGGCCAAGCCGATTTCCAGACCGTGAGTTGCGATCGGCCTGGGCTGCCCTGCACCGGTCGGGAGTGCCATCAATCTTGTGCGGTCGGTGTAGGAGACTACGAGGGCCCAGCGACCATCACGGGACAGATCCAACGCCACCCCCTCTCCGAGCGTTTGCGCAGGGGCGCCGTCTGTCGTCCGCAGCATCGCGGAGGCGAAGAGCGGCTGGCTGGTCTCACCGGACGACAGGGCTGCCTCGGCGCCCGAGAACAGGACCTTTCCATCGCTCGAGATGGCAGCGACCCAGTTCACCACGCCCCAAGAGAGCAAAGTCGGGGAGCCCGCGCCTTCGCCCGCATAGACCAGCTCGAGGTGGTTCAACTGATTGCCGAGGAGGACCTTTCCGTCCTTGCTGACATCCTCGAGGTGAATGGGCGAAGCGCTCCGATAAATCTCTCGGGCCTTCCCCTCGAGGCTCACCGCTGAAAGGAGATTCTGTCGGTCCGTTCCGCCGGTGAACCAGACCTCGCTGTCATCCGGCGACCAGGCCAATCCGAACGTTGTCGGCCATAGGCGACTCAGCGTTCGGGTCTGGCCTTTCAGGTCGGCCACGACCACCTCTCCCATGTCATCCCCAAACACCGGATGGTGGAGGAAGGCGATTCGCTCTCCTCGAAATGAGAATCGTGGGTGCGAGATCCACCCGTTCGTTCGGAACAGCACTTTGCCCGGCGGAGACTCGAGGGTGCGGATGACTCCGCTCACTCGAACCGCTGCGAGCTCTCCGGCCGGGGACCAATCTGCATATTCGGTATCCTCGAGCAGCTCACGGGGAACCCCGCCCACCGAAGGCACCCGCGCCAACGTGCCACGGTAGCTGTAGAGCATGGAGCGGCGACGATGGAGGAGAACGGCCAGTTCGCCCGTCCGGGAGGCCCCCAGCAAGCTCACATCGGGGAGACCCAAAACCTGAGCTGTACTGCTTCCGGGCGACTGGACGAAGACTTCCTCGGGACGGCTCTCGAACGCCGCGCTGTATGCCACCCGGCCATCTGGGAGGAACCGGGCCCCGCCGATGAGTCCCAGGCGGTACGTTACCTGCTCGATCTTGGGGAGGGGTTGGGACGCCGGTGCCCGCCCCCGCCCGACCCCGAGCCCGACCAGCAGGGCGGCGAGGGCTACCACTGCGGCTCCGACGAACCACAACGTCCGGCGCGGAAGCAGGCGTGAAGCACCGAGGACTGGGCCTGTGGAACCGGTCGCGCGCCGGAGCAGCTCCACTGCGAAGGCCAGGTCACTCGCCGACTGAAGCCGCCGAGCCGGCTCCTTCTCCAGGCAGCGTCGGACCACCTGAGCGACGGCGGACGGGACTTCGTCGGGCAGTCGCGCGGGATTCTCGTGGAGAATGGCGTGCCCGCTCTCGACCCAGGAGCCGCCGGGGAATGGCCGTTGGCCCGACAGCATCTCGTACAGGACGGCTCCGAGACTGAAGATGTCCGTTCGGGCGTCGGCGTGCTCGCCCCGGACCTGCTCCGGCGCCATGTACGCCGGAGTCCCGAGGATGGCGCCGGTCTGAGTCTCTCCGCCCGTGGGCGTCACCGTCTCGTCGAGGATGCCGTGCGGACCCTCTGCGCGAGTGCCCTCGGCCAGCTTGGCGATTCCGAAGTCGAGGAGCTTCACGTGCCCGTCGGAGGTGAGGAACACGTTCTCCGGTTTCACGTCGCGGTGGACGATTCCCCGGGCATGGGCGGCAGCGAGCCCTTGCGCCAGCTGGGCGCCCCAGTCGAGCGCCGAGTCGAGCGGGATGCGTCCGCGGGAGAGGCGATGACGGAGGGACTCTCCCTGCAACAGCTCGGTGATGAAATAGGGTGCCCCCTCGTGGAGGCCGACGTCGTAGACGGCGACGAGGTTGGGGTGGTTGAGCGAACCGGCCAGCCGGGCCTCTTGCTCGAAGCGCCGGACCAGCTCCGGGTTTCCAGCCAGGGCCTCGTTGACGACCTTGAGGGCGATGTCCCGTCCGAGCCGGGTGTCCCGCGCGCGGTAGACCTCGGCCATTCCCCCGGTGCCGAGGGTGGACAGGACCTCGTACGGGCCCAGCCGGCTGCCGGGAGTCAGACGCACGTCGGAAGACTCTACTGCTGGCGCAAGAGTGCGAAGAGCGGTCCAGGCACCGAGCGTGGGCAAGTGCCCTCCTCGGCGCAGATTCGCCGGAACCCAGGCGCCGACCGGTGCCTGCGGGCGCGGTCTGGTGCTGCTCCGTGGTGTTCGTGACCTCCGTGGATATGGCGCCGCTGCCGGCGCGCGGGGAAGTGTAGGGGACGTGGGGAGAAAGTAGCGGCCCCGAGTGCCCTGCGTCGTCGCGGGGCGCGGGCGCCTCATCCAGCGCCGGAACTGCTGCATCCGGCACTACCGGGAGCGGGTGCTGCCCCGGTGCAAGGCGCGGGGGTGCGGCCGGAACGCGTCTCACTTCGGGTACTGCCATCCGAACTGGAAGAACGGCGGAAAGCCGCTGAAGCGCCGTCCGCACCGGCCTCGGGTTCAAGAGCCTCGGGTGCTCGCGTGGGGGCGGATCCACATCGTCCCGAGTACCACCCCCGCTGCCTTCTAAAGCCTCGGCATCGCTCGCCATTCAGCTCGGGGGCGGGGAGCTCAGTCCTCGAGGTTCACGCCGGCCAGGCCCCTCGAGGTTTGGTCGGGTGGCGTGCGGGGTGACCCATCCCCGTGTGCGGGGTGACCCATCTCCCCATCGCGGAAAGTCCATGGCATTCCATCGACATCGAGCGGCTGCTCATGAAGCGGGACGACCGGGAACGGCGTGGTGGTGCAGCGCATCGTCGCCTTGGCGAAGGTGGGCTGAAGGTCCGGATCCTGCTCGACGGCTCGGTCGAGGTGTCGCGATGAGGGACGACTGGGAGAGGCAAGCCGCGCTCGCAGGAGAGGCCGCGGTGGAACAGGCCAGGGCGTTCTTCCGGGGCCTCTGGTTATTCTTCTGGGGCCTGGTCAAGGTCGTGGGCGTGCTCCTTGCCGTTGGGGCCGCCCTCCTCGCCGTGTGGACCGCCTACGTCGTCGTGCAGGAGAAGTACGAGAACGCCATCCTGCTGCGGCAGGCCAGGGAGTACGAGGAGCGACTCCAGCTGGAGCGAGAGCTGGAGCGCGAGCGGGAGCTGGTCCGCCAGCGGATGCGCGAGGAAGAGCGGCGGATCCAGCAGGCGCGGCGGGAGTGGGAGCGGGGGTGACGCGATGATGGAGTCCATCACGCTGGTCGTCTTCATCGTCCTGTCCCCGGCGCCGCCGGGCGGCTGGGGGACCTACGCCCAGGCGGACTTCCGGGCGCCCATCACGATCATTGAGTCGCTGGAGCGACCGCGGGCCGAGGCGGCGGCGATGAACCGCTGCATCGCCCACGCGGTTGACGAAGCCCTCCCGGAGAACAACGGGCGCAACCCGTCCGTGTGGAAGGGCGCCTGCAAGAACGTGCGGACCGGGAAGGTGGTGTGGCAATGAGCGTGCTCTTGCCGAAGACGGGGGACGTCACTGCCCCGCGGAGGCTGAAACGATGATGGTGACCGAGAAGGAATGGAGGAGCTGGCCCCGGAGCGGCGGGGACTGGTCCCAGCGCCGGCCGCCGGCTGCGGTGCGGTGGAAGCGGGTCGTCGAGCTGATGAAAGCAATCAACGATTGCGAGGAGTGCAGCGCCTACGTCGAGGAGCCCTGCTACAACTGCGCGGAGAACCTAGAGAACGTGTGGCGGCTGACGAGCGGCGGCGGGGAGGACCCCGTTTACGTCTCCGACCTCACCGGCCACTGCGACGACGAGCTCTGGGACTGCCGCCCCTAACCGTCAGACACGGGAGAGATAACCAGCGCCAGCTATACGCGGCCGACGCCACGCCGGAACACCTGGCAGCGGTTATGCGGCCCGGGCTGGCGCTCGAGGCCGGCTAGGACATCGATCGCTTAGGAACGCCGAGGCCTCCCAGGCGATGCGCGCGATGCACCCTTCGCCCGCCGCGAGAGTAGAGTCCGGGGGTGCGCCTGACTCCCGGAGCGCGGCTGGGCCCCTACGAGGTGCTGTGCGTCCTCGGCACCGGCGGAATGGCCGAGGTGTACCGGGTACGAGACACCCGGCTGGGGCGCGACGTTGCCCTGAAGGTCGTCACTGAAGCCCTGGCCGGTGACCCGGAGCTGGTGCGGCGCTTCGAGCAGGAGGCGCGACTCGCTGGGTCTCTCAACCACCCGAACCTCGTCGCCGTCCACGACCTGGGACTCCATGACGGGGCGCCGTATTTCATCACCGAGCTGCTCCAAGGAGAGTCGCTTCGGCAGCGGCTGTCGTGCGGGCGCATCCCGCTCCAGGCGGCGCTCGAGTGGGGAGCCCAGCTGGCCCGCGGGCTGGCCGCGGCCCACGCGCGAGGCATCGTCCACCGCGATGTTAAGCCGGAGAACATCTTCGTCACTTCCGACGGGCACGTGAAGCTGCTCGACTTCGGCATCGCCAAGCTGGCCGAGGCCGTGCGTGACAAGGGACCGCACGGGCTGATGGACGTCACCGTGACGCCGACCGGCAGCGCGACGCGCACTGGCTCGGTGCTGGGGACGCCGGGGTACATGTCGCCAGAGCAGGTTCGCGGGGAGTCGGTGGACGCACGGACCGACATCTTCAGTCTAGGCGCGGTGGTCTACGAAATGGTGTCCGGGAAGCGGGCCTTCCCGGGCGCAACAGTGGTGGAAAGCGGCTCCGCCATTCTCCGCGACGAGCCCGAGCCGTTGCCCGCCGAGCTGCCCCCAGTCGTGGCTCAGGTCGTCCTGCACTGCCTGGAGAAGGAGCCGGCCCGTCGACTTCAATCCGCAAGTGACCTGGCCTTCGAGCTAGAGCTGCTCCGGAGCCCGACCGGTGCCGAGCTCCGCTCCGTGGCCGATGCGCGCGCCGAGAACGAGACCCAGCCGTCCATCGTCGTGCTCCCGTTCGTCAACATCAGCCCGGATCCGGAGAATGAGTACCTCAGCGATGGGCTGACCGAGGAGGTGATCGCGCACCTGTCGCACATCCGGGCGCTGCGGGTGATCTCGCGCACATCCGCGATGCGGCTCAAGCCGAGAGACAAGGACCTGCGGTCGATCGCGCGCGAACTGGGCGTACGCTACGCCTTGGACGGTAGCGTGCGTAAGGCGGGCGATGCGCTGCGTATCACCGCGCAGCTCATCGACGCGCGCCGCGACTGCCAGCTCTGGGCACGCACGTTCGATGGCACGGTGAACGACGTCTTCGAGATTCAGGAGCAGGTGGCGCGCGCGATCGTGGACACGCTGCGCATCCGTCTCTCTCAGCGGGAGACGAGGGCGCTGGCGGGGCGTCCGATCCCCGACGTGCAGGCCTACGAATCCTACCTCCGGGCCCGGTACGAGGCGTGGCGGTTCTCGCCCGCGGGGCTGGCGCGCGCGCAGCGGTACATGGAAACAGCGCTCGCGATCGTCGGCGACAACGAGCTGCTCTATAGCACACTTGGCCACATCACGTGTATGCACGTGGCAGCCGGGATCGATCCCGACGACGCGGCCCTAGAGAGGGTCGACCAGCTCGCAGAAAAGGTCTTCGCGCTGAATCGGGACTCGTCTCGTGGCCATTTTCTGAAAGCCTTCGTCGCCTTCTCGCGCGGGGATCTGCGTGGCGCGATCCGCGCGGGCCAGCGGGCGCACGCGCTAGATCCGGACGACCCCGACACCCTTCTCCTCCTGGGCTATGTATACGCGCACGCAGGCCGCAACGCGGACGCGCGGGCACTCCTGGAGCGCGCCCTCGAGCTCGACCCGCTCACGCCGCTCACGCAGGGCGTGCAGGGCTTCGTCCCCATTCTCGAGGGACGACACGCGGAGGCAGTCGAGTCGTATCGCCGGTGCCACGAGATGGACCCGGAGAGCCCGTTCGCGGCGGTGTTTCACGGTTGGGCGCTGGCGTGGGACCGCCGCTTCGAGGAGGCCATTGCCATACTCGACGCCGCGACCGCCCGCTTTCCGGGAACCGCCTTCGCGTCGCTTGCGCGCTCGCTCGCCTGCGCTTTGCGCGGCGACTCGGGCGAGGCCGTGCGCTCCATCACGCCGGCATTCGAAGCGGCGGCGCGAGGCAACGAGATGTTCGCACGCGAGCTCGCGCATTGCTACGCGCTGGCGGGCGAGAACCAGCAGGCCTTGGACTGGCTGGAGCGCGAGATCGAGCTCGGTATGCTGAACTACCCGTTCCTCGCCAAGCACGACTGGTTCTTGGACGGCCTACGGGGCGAGCCACGATTCGACGCACTGCTCGAGCGGGTCCGGACGGCGAGCGCCGCGGTTGCTGGCTTCTAAGTAATCTCGGCAGAACACTTGCTCCAGATCGGCACCCGCAGCATGAGCGCACCGACGTACGCCGTCGACGGGAGCGAGGCGTAGTTGGCATGACACATCGCGCACTGCGGCGCGAAGTTGCTCAGGGGACCGAGCTGATCCCGCCATTCCAAAACTGACCCATCTGGCGTTCCAACACTGACCCACCCCCTTGCCGCTCGGCTCCGTCAGGAGCCGGGCGTCCGCCGGGAGGGTGCTCATATGGAAGAGGCCGTCGTCGTCCGCCGCCGGGTGCTCGTGGACCACCACTCGATCCGCCGAGTCGCCCGCGAGATGGGAATCTCGCGCAACACGGTCCGTCGATCCAAGGAAGAACAACCGAGGATTTCGCGGTGGAGGTCGCGTGGGAACCCGGCTCGGTGGGCGGAGAGGGGCGGGCGAGAAGTGGGGGCGGAGGAAGGCCACCGGCTCGGCTGGGCGGAGGGTTGAGCCGTGCGGGCGGGTTATGAGGCCGACAGGAGTCTCGAGGCTTGGACTGCACTCACCAGAGGTGGCGGCCGGGCGAAGGGGAGCGGCCTGGAGGGCAGCCGCAGGTGCTCGAGGATGGCCCGAGCCGTCGAGGAAGTCGTCGCTGCTTCCCCATTTGTTGAAGGGAAGGGGCGTCCGAGATTTCGGATGGACGTCAGGGCGTGTGAGCTCGGAAGGACTCCGCCATCGCGGTGAGGCCTGCGTGGCCCTCGTTGCCCTCGTCGCTGGTCACCAGCCGCCTGTCTAGGGCGGCGATGTGCTCCTCGCAGAAAGCCCGGAAGCTGGTGGACCATCGGTCCTTGTCGCCGTCCGTTGCCGCCCGCCAGCGGTCGACCCGCGCGGCGGAGCGTCGCATCCTGAAGAGCACCGTTCCCCGGTCGCTCACCCCGAACTCGGGACATGGGTACCGGTCAGAGTCGGACAGCGGGACCTGGCCGCCAGCCAGCGCGTCGCGCACGACGCCGCGGCGGAAGAGGTTGCCGGTCTGGAGCAGGCCACGGGCCGCATCCTGCAGCTCGCCCTCGGTGAGCGGCCGGATGTCCGGTGCCTTCCGCTCCTCGGCCAGGCCCTCCAGCTCGGCGTCCGGGTCTCGACCGCGCTGCGGCGGGTCCGGAGCGGCGAGGGTGCGCTTCCATGGCAGGGGACGCGGGTCGGGGCTGCTCTTCGCGCACGCCTGATCGCGGAACGCCTCGACCGTGAGCTGGGCCTCGGCCGCCGTGTCGAAGAGCGGCTCGAAGTAGATGACGAGGTCGCCGCGCTGCGGCCCCTCGCTCTCGGGAAACTCGGCGAACTTCGACTCCCTGGACTGGGGCATGAAGACGAACGCCTTCCGCGTCCGGAGCCCCTGCGCCTCCTCGACGAGGGCAAGGCGGGTGTGCAGCTTCTCTAAGCTCGGGAGGAGGGCCTTCCGTCGGCGAGATGGACGCCGGGCCGCCTTCACCCGTCCACCCGCTCGATGATCTGGCCTTCCACCTCGGCCAGGCGTTGGTCCAGGTCATCGTGCTCGAGCTCCCGGCGCACCTTCACCAGCGCCGTCAGCTTCGCCGCCTCGTTTACGGAGATCTCCCCGGCCCCGAGTGCCTTCTCCACCCGGCGAGCCAGGCGCCGTGCGCTCCGGACCCGCTCGATGGGGCCGAGGACAGCACCGGCCGTGCGCTCGGAGAGCATCCGAAGCGCCTCCAGGTTGCCGTCATCGGCGAGCTCCAGGAGCTTCATGTCAAGCCGCCGCTAGGCCATCGCGCGCCGGCCCGGCCATCTCCTCCTCGAGCGCCGACCGCTGCGCGTCGATCCTCGCGGCCGCCGCGCTCGAGGGATCGAGCGGAGCATACTCCTCGCCTCCGCCGTACACCTTTCTGAGAACCCCCATCTCGCCGCTCCCCGCGTGACCAGGCCCGCCGATACGGAACCCGCACACGCGATCCTAAGGGGAGGCGGCCCGGCCACCCTCGTTAGCCTCCGCCACCGCTGCTGCGGTGCCGGACCCGAGATGCAAGCCCGCCACCGGGCCGGCTCGTCATCAAGAGCCCCGCGCTCCCAATGGCGAAAAGACGACTCCCCTGAATGTGCATGGGCTCCAAAGTCGTCCAAGCTTTCGAATGTGTATCTTCCGGGCGTGTGAGGCCGGGACGTCCCGCGACCTACCTACGAGGGGAAACGGGCCGCTTTCGGGGCCACCCTTCGCCCATCGCGCTTGGAAAAGAAGGGACGGCCCTGCTGGAGGACCAAGGCCGGGCCGTCCAGGGCCTCCGGCGAGGGAAGGGAAGCCGCCTTGGAGGAATCGCCGGCGCACCGGTAGGGCGAGCGGCCTAGCCCCCCGGGAGAAAGCTGGACCGCTCGAGCGGCACGCAACGGCCGGGCCGCAAATCGCGAACACCTTGCGAGCTAGAGTCGTTTCCGCGCGACAGGCCCTT
>Ga0105104_10004100_pt1 | contig 10201 bp, 7 predicted proteins | sample PPLLaktember2015_3_FD_87034 | JGI IMG/M metagenome (GOLD analysis project Ga0105104, IMG submission 87034) | Freshwater sediment microbial communities from Prairie Pothole Lake near Jamestown, North Dakota, USA - PPLs Lake P7 Core (6) Depth... | ecosystem: Environmental > Aquatic > Freshwater >... | reverse complement strand
AGCCGGTCACCGCTTTGCAGAGCGAATACTCGCTGTGGTGGAGGGAGCCGGAGGCGGAAGTGATACCGACCCTCGAAGAACTCGGAATCGGCTTTGTCCCCTTCAGCCCTTTGGGCAAAGGCTTCCTCACGGGGAAGATCGACGAGAACACGGCGTTTGACAAATCCGACTTCCGCAACATCGTCCCTCGCTTCACGCCAGAGGCTCGGAAGGCGAATCAGGCCTTCGTTGATCTGCTCGGCCAGATCGCCGAACGGAAGAGGGCTACACCCGCTCAGCTCGCGCTTGCCTGGCTCTTGGCTCAGAAGCCGTGGATCGTTCCCATTCCGGGCACCACGAAGCTCACTCGCCTTGAGGAAAACCTCGGAGCAGCTGCAATCGAATTGACGTCGGACGACCTCCGTGAGATCGATACCGCCGCCTCGAAGATCAAGATACAAGGCGCTCGGTACCCAGAACACCTGCAGCGCCTGGTCGGTCGCTGATGGGGGCCCAGGCGTCCCGCCTGCACTGGAGCAAGGGGCGCCCCGTCCGCGCGAAAGGAAATTGTGAGATCACGGAGGGAGCACCCGGCATGACGAACGTTCTAATCCTCGGCGCGAATGGGCAAATTGCCCGTTTCGCGATCGATCTTTTCTTAAAAGGAACTGATGCCAAGCTGACGCTCTACCTGCGCAACTCACGCAGGCTGAAAAATCCCGACCCCAGCCGCGTCCGTATTGTCGAAGGCGATGTTTTGGATACAAAGAAGCTCAAAGAGGCGATGGATGGACAGGAGGTGGTGTATGCCAACCTCGCAGGGAATCTCGAACAAATGGCCAAGACCATCGTAAAGGCGATGGACGAGACCGGGGTTCGACGCCTGATTTTCATCAGTTCGATGGGCGTGTACGACGAAATCCCCGGGGACAGCCTCGGCAGCATTCTCGATCCCTATCGGAAGGCGACAAGGATTATCGAGGATTCCGACCTCGACTACACGGTTCTGCGCCCGGCTTGGCTAAACAACAGGGACGAGATCGCGTACGGAACCACACAGAAAGGCGAGCCCTTCAGGAACGCCTCCGAAGTCGTGTCGCGCAAGAGCGTAGCCGATCTAGTCGTCAAACTCGCCACGAGACCAAGTCTCGAAATCCGTCGCAGCTTGGGGATCCACAAGGAATAGATCCGTTCGAAAGTATTGTGCGACGTACCTCGTAAGGAGAGACCTGGCCGGCAATCTGTTCTACTCCGGGAGATGAGAAAGAACGGGCCGCCCTGAAGAAATAGCGTCTACGGGTTTAACCGCCGAGGCAAAGCGATCCCCCCCGGACTCGGCTACCTCACACCCGCAGCCTGGCCTTCCTGCGTCAGGACGCCTTTTTCCAGGTAGTAATTCACGATCGCGTAGCGGGCGGCACGCGGATCGTGGGTGACCATGATGATTGTCTTTTGGAAATCCTGATTGAGCGTTTTGAGCACCTCCAGCACCTCGTGAGCCGACTGAGCGTCCAAGTCTCCGGTGGGCTCGACGGCCGGCCGCATGGCCGCCTTCCAACTCGCCGGACCGGCCGCCACCAGCCCGATAAAGACTCCGATTCCCGCGCAAAGCAGCAGAGTGGCGGCGCTCACGTCAAAACGCCTGATCAGCACACCGTCGCTCAGGTCCAAGACCGAGTAGACAAACTTCGCCCCAAAAGATCCGACAAGCGCACCACTGAGCGAAAGCATGACTGATTCGCCCAGGAGTAAGCCGAGCACATGCCGACTCCGAAACCCAAGGGCCTTCAGGATGGCAAATTCTCTAGAGCGCTCCCGGATAGACGTGGCCATGGTTTGGCTGCGACCAGGAGGATAGCTAAAAGTACGACCGAGACCACGCTGGTGATCAGGCTCTGAACGTCACCCATCAGGGACACCACCGAGAGCATGAATGCCTTCTCGGTTTCTGATTTGGTCGGAAAGCTTCCGTTATGAAACTGCTCGTCAATTTGGCGCGAGACGGGGGCGAGTTCGTCGGCCGAAGAGACCCGGACCGAAAATATTCCTGTGTTGTCCCAGGCGCCGCCGTTATGCGCCTTCATGCTTTCGTTGTAGTAATTCCAATGGAAATAGAGCGCCCCGCCCAGGTCAGGACCGCCATCGTAGATGCCTCGAATGGTCAGCTCAACGTTAAACGGCCAGTCGGTTGTCTTTAAGAATATGCGGTCCCCCGGCTTCCAGCTGAAGCGTTCGCAGAGGGCGTGTCCGGCGATCGCGCCGGTTGGGTCTTCGAGGAAAGCTCGTTTCTGCTCCACGCTCACGCGGACATCCGGGTAAACCTCAAAGAACTGATCGGTATCGACCGCCCAGTTGGCGAAAAAATGGGACGAGTCCTTGTACCTTCCGCCAAACCAGGTCATCCCGACCACGGCGTCAACTCCGCCAGACCAGTGATTTTCCGGCGATGAGAAACCGGCAGGACGTTCATCAGAGAGACACGGTGCCTGACCAGCAGCCGGAGTGCTGAGTCCGGCGTCTCGGGCGGATTTTTGAACGCAGAAAGCACTGTCAGCAAGGTAGCGACCAGGAACAGGGAGACCGCGATGCTGGATAAGGTCAGCACGGTCCTCCTCTTGTTCCGGAACAGGTTCCTGATCATAAAGCGGATAAATTTCATAACATTCGGCTCCCAGTTTCGACGCTGATAGCTTGGGGGTTTTGCCCCCGGAGGGGGCGGATGTCTATAGCAATCGGGCAGGCTGCTCAGGCGCCCCAGCGGGGCGCGATGTTCTGAACATCATCGGAACATCGCGCCCCTCTGGGGCGCCTCGTCACTATCCGCGCTATACTACAGACATCCGCCCCCTCCGGGGGCAAAAGCCCGTGATCCTCTAGCTGCCGTGCCTCGATTACACCAGCAGCGGGACGACCACGCGCACCAGGAAGCGGAGCAACCACCTGTAGCCAACGGTCAGCGCGAAGCTGACCGGGATGAGAACGGCCAGACCAATCAGGGCAGACTCAGGAGAAACCTGAGGCTCGAGCGAAAAGAGACGCCACAGGATGAAAGCCCCAACGAACGCCCAATAGAGGAGTAACACGAGCTGCGGCGCTCGGTTCGGGGCTTGGGCCAGGCCGATGCGTGATCAAGTAATGGAGAAAGAACCCGAAGCCGACGAAGACACCGATCAGACCGAATGACCAGATTTCACGAAGATATTCGTCTCCGGAGAGGTAAAACGAGAGGCACAGTCCAAGGCCCGTCGAGATCAACAGTGTCCCGACTCCCAAGGGCCAGCGGGGATTGACTTCACTGCTGAATTGACGAGTCAGCCAGCCCTCCGAGGGATTGTAGAGCTCCGGGAATTCAGCGAGAGGAATGCCTTTCTCCAGAGCTTTCATCCTCTCTTCATGGAGCATCTTCAACCGGCGGTCCCGCCAGACGCCTCTCACATACCAAAAGATTAGAATCAGAATCGCCCAACCGAAGATCCACAAGACGCCAACGATGAGCCCAATAGTGGCCATCGGATCCAGAGGTTCCGCAAGAGGTTCAGTCATGGCTTTCTCCGTTTCCCGACTCGCAGTCGCGTTCTCTCGTTAGCGTCCTTAGGACAGGAGCAGGGGAAGTCAGGTTGCAGTCGGCAGGCAAAAAAGAACGAGAACGGTGCCCTTAAGGTTCGTTCTTGAGCGATTGAAGCGCGAACGTTCAAGTCCGTTGGCTGCAAGCGCGGATCGCGGCCAGTACGCCCTCGGCCGGGCCGCTCTTGGTCAGGAAGTCGACCGCACCGGCTTGACGAATCGTGGCGGCGGGCTCGCCCTCCTCGAACATTGAGAGGCCGATCACCTGCACTTGCGGATATTCGGCGCGTATCCTCCGCGTGGCCTCGATGCCGTCCATGCCAGGCATATTGATGTCCATGAGCACCACGTCGGGCTGCGTCCGACGTACCAGATCGACAGCCGTCTGACCGTCGGAGGCCTCCGCCACTATCTTTATGTCCGGCTCTGCCCGAAGCACCAGAGAGAGTCCCTGCCGAAGCAGCACATGATCATCCACCAGCATGACCCGGATAAGGCGTTGTTCGGAGCCGGCGTCACTGCTGGCGGCCTCGCGATCTTCCTTAGCCACTGATGATATCCGAATGTCGTCCAGCCTGGCGTGGGCGCGAGTATCGGGAGCGGTGGGCCGGACGTCAGGCACCAGCATCCGGAAGCGACTGCCGCGGTCCGGAGCGCTGTCGATTTCCAGCTGTCCGGCCAGCAGGCTTAGCCGCTCTCTTATGCTGAAAAGACCGAAACCGCCAGGCCGGCCGGCCCGGGGTATGGCCGCATCCGGGTCAAAGCCGACCCCGTCGTCAGCAACCGTGAGCACGATATGCTCGTTCCTACGCTCGAGGCAGACCCGAGCCCTGGAGACCTTGGCATGCTTGGCGGCATTGAAAAGCAGTTCCCTGGCCGACTGAAACAGCAGAACTCTCATTTCCTCGGATCCCGGTTCGGCGCTTCCGTCGGTTTGGAGATCCACGGCCAGTGCATGCTTTTCCTGCATCCACACGACCAGCCACTCCAGGGCCGCCAAGAGGCCGCCGTGGTGCAGGATCGGCGGGCTCAGTTCCCCGGTGAGTGTCCGGGAGCATTCTATGGACCGATGCAGCAGGTCCTCCACTTCGTCGGCCAACTGCTTGACGCGCGCATCGCCGGCACGGCTGAGCATAGTCAGGCGGAATTTAGCCCCGACCAGCAGCTGCTGAAGCTCGTCATGCAGTACTTCGGCCAGACGCCGGCGCTCACGCTGTTCTGCGAGGGTCAGCTCGGATGCCAGTGCGCGCAGTTGCTCGGACCGCTCGCGCAGCACGTTCTCTGCCGACTCGCGTCGAGCGATTTCCTGCTGGAGGGCTTCCACCGTCTGCCGCAATTCGCCCGTGCGCTCCGCTACTCGATGCTCGAGAGCGTCCTTCGCATCCCGCAAAGCCTTCTCGGCCCTTTTGCGCTCGCTGATATCGCGTACGATAGCCCACATGGCGTTCGGCTGGCCCGACGAATCTCGCGATAAAATGGTACGGAGCTCTACGGGAATGACGGTCCCATCCTTCCGTCGATACTCCTTCTCGTAAAGGTCCGAATAGCCGCGCCGGATGATCTGTTCGTGCATCAGGCGCTGTTCGAATTCGTGCCAACGTTCGGGTGTCAGTTCCTGGTAGGTCAGTGCGTGCATCTCTTCGGGTGAGTAACCCAGCATCTGGCAATAGGCGTCGTTGAATTCGATTATTCTTCCGTCCATTGAAACCTGCACAAAGGCGTCGCGCAGGTTTTCGTGCAGCATCCGGTATCGCGCTTCCGATTGGCGCAGAGCCTCTTCGACCCTCTTTTGCTCTGTTATGTCGCGGCTCACCCCGACCAGCGCCACCGGCCGGCCCTGGATGTCGCGGACAAGCTTGCGGCTGTCGCTGAACCAGCGGTACTCGCCGCTCTTTACCTTCCAGCGGTACTCGACTGGCGCCGGCAGGTCGTGCCCGGCGGCAACCTGCTCCTGCTGACCGATCGAAAGCTCACGGTCATCAGGGTGAACGCGCTCGGAGGCTTCCTGGGCCGAAAGGCCACTCAATTCCTCGGCGGTGAATCCCGTCATCTCCACTTGGGCCGGGCTCATAAAGACGTAGCGTCCGGTCGCCAGATCGAGCATGTTGATCCCGTCACGGGAGTTTTCGATGACCGTACGGAAACGGTCCTCGCTCTCCCGCAGTGCCTCCTCGGCAAGCTTCATCGGCGTCAAGTCGACTGTGGCCGATCCCACGCCGATGGGCTTGCCGGTCTCGTCGCGGATTGGTTCCCAGAAGATGTCGAGGAAGATCCGGCCGCTGGGTCGACAAAGCCACATTTGCTCCCGAAGCTCTATGTTCTCCTCCAGAACGCGCCGTTTGATCGCCGTGATGTGAGCCGCTTCCTCTGGTGTGAAAATGTCGGAGTCCAGCCTGCCGATGATCTCCTCCGGCCGGATGGTCCTCTGATTGTACGCCCAGATGTACCGTAGGTCCCGATCCTGCACTGTTACCGACACCGGGGCGTTTTGCAGCGCCAGGCGGAAACGGCGCTCGCTCTCGCGTAGCGCCCCTTCGGCCCGTTTGCGGTCACTGATGTCGCGCATGATCACGAACGAGCGCGTGGGCTCGCCCGGCAGGACCACCGAGTCGATCTCGACAGGAAAGCGCTCTCCGTTCTTGCGGACGGCCGTAAGTTCCTCGTTTTGCAGCCGTCCGCTTTGGCGCCGCTTGGCCAATGCCTCCGGAAAACGGGGATCGGACTCGTCGAGAATGCCCGAACGTGCCAGACGGCAAAGCTCCTGTTCGGAATAACCGAACATGGCGCAGCCGGACGGATTGACGGCCACAACCGAACCATCAGGACGGGTCAGGAAAACGGCATCGGGATTGCTCTCGAAGAGCGAGCGCAACCGGTTCTCGCTCTCGCGCAGGGCCTGCTCGGCATGCTTCAGCGCCGTGATGTCATTTCCGATGGCCAGGATCTCTTGAACGTTTCCTCGTTCATCCAACGTCGCTTTGTTTGTCCACGTCACCCAGACGGTCGTGCCATCTTTTCGAATGTTCTCGCTCGGCACCAAAGTGTACTGCTCGGGATGCACCACGATGTCCTTGACCAGCGCGTTGAGGTTTCTCCCGGTGCTGGCCTCCACCTTGGGCACGATCGTCAAGACGTCCCGGCCCAGCAGCTCGTCGGCAGAATAGCCGAAAAACCGCTGGCCGTATTGGTTGATGAACCGGATGATCCCCTGGTTGTCCCAGCGGATAACGATACTGTTGGCGGTTTCGAGTAGCTCGCGGTACTTCCTCTCGCCGGCGGTCAGGGCCTCCTGAACCTGGCGTCGAGCGGTGACGTCGCGCACGGTCAGCATGGCAAAAAGCGGCGCGCCGCCGGAGTCCCGCACGAGCCTGCCGTTACAGCTCACGATGACCTCCGTGCCGGTGTCGCGCCGGCGTACGCGAAGCTCATAGCCACTGAAGATGTCTCCGCACAGAGCGCGCGGCATGGGCCACTCGTGGACCGGCACCGGCCGGCCTGCCAGGTCGCGGATTTCCCATTGGTCCAGCGCATCGTCTTTCGACACCGACGTGGCTTCCAGGGCGGAGCAGCCGTGCAGAGCCAGCGAAGCCGGGTTTCGATAGATCACCCGCCCGGTCGGATCTGCCAGAATCAAAGCATCGGTCATGCCTTCCATGACGGCGATGCGTTCGGCAAGCAGCCGCTCGCGCTCCGCCTCGGCCCGCTTGCGGTCGGTGACGTCCTGGAAGTAAACCGACATGCCTCCGCCCCGGCGCGGGAAGCAGCGGTTGTGGAACCAGCGGCCCCAAGGCTCGTAGAAGTTCTCGAAGTCCCGCGCCTCGCCGGCCGCGGCGCGGCGGTATTCTTCCTCCAACCGGGTGCCCAGTGTAAGCGGGAAGACCTCCCAGTGGCTCTTGCCAAGCACCTCTTCGCGGCGAATGCCCAGGATGCGCTCGGCCGGGCCGTTGACGTAGACGAATCGCCAATCCTGGTCACAGGCGAAGAGGCCGTCCCCGATACTCTCCAGCGTAGCCCGGAGCTGTTCTTCGGCCTCCTGGAAGGTCCCCTGAGCCGGACGCTCACGCTCGTCTGCCCCCGATGTCGGGGTTGCCGCGGGCGCGATGGCCCCCGACGATCGTTTCTCTGGCTTTCGCTGACTCATATTCGGGATTCCTCCTCGGGGATCCCGCACGGTTCGGCTCTGAGGTCAGGATGCTGATTAGAAACTCATCAAGAAGCCGACAGCGAGAACCACGATTGCCGACACGCAGGCAACGTGCGTCGCCCTGTCGCTACCCGTTCCCCGCGGCAGCATTGCCCGCGGCCGGTGCCCGAGCGGCATTTCCGGTCGCGATTGTATCCCAGCGCCCAACGCCTGCTCAACGGCATTCGGGCGGGGGCATAAGAACCGACAGTGGCTGAACGAGTATGGGCATGTTTGACTACGTTGAATAAGAGCTCGCGGACCGACTCGTACAGCAGAACTTTGACGTCTTGAGGCAGATCTCCATCTTCCTCGATTCTCAGATCCCCGAGGAGCCCCTGCTTATCGGTCATTCTTCTGGCAAGCCATTGCAGGAAACGCCGAGAAAAAGTCAACCCACCGACGAAAAGCAGTTGCGAACCGTGCGATCCCAAGCGTTGCTCAGCATGAGGCCTACATGACGGAAAGTCGGCTATTCTGCCACCCGGGGGCGTCATCGAAAGTTCTCGACCAACATCAAGTCACTGCCTTCTTCCTGGTCTGATTGGGTGTACAGAATGGTCCGGCCATCAGGGGAGACCGCCATCTGCCCGACCCAAGCTTCGTCGATGGTCCGGATCTTCCGCGTGTTGCCAGTTGCGAACGTGAGGAACCAAAGGTCGACCTGAGTCGAGGTATTCTCCCCCGCCCGATCCTTTTCATCGGGTTCCCTGAAGAAGTAGATACCCTGTTCGGCAACCGCATAGGAGCCGAAACAAGTGGTGGAATCGAGCACCCTGGTCTCTTCTCCTCCGCCTGTCGGCATTCGCCACACGCTGCATTGCGCTGGATAAGGATCGCCCTTCGTGTAGTAAAGGAATTTTCCGTCGGGCGATTCTTGTGGCAGGTCCCCTTCACGCGAAGTCATCCTAATCGCGTCTCCGCCCCCGGCAGGCACTTTCCAAATCTGGCTTAAACCGCTGCGGAGTGAACGGAAGTAGATCCAACGGCCATCCCGGGACCAGCACGGCCAGGTCTGTCCCGTGGTTGTGTCGGTCGTCAAAGGCCACGGGACTCCGCCATTCGCGTTGATGACAAAAACCTGGCCAGGGTTGTAACCAAAGGCAATGCGCCGGCCGTCCGGAGACCATTCTGATGGAAAGTTAAAGTAGTTATCCCCAGTCGCATGAAATTCAAGCGAAGTCAGGGGAGCGGCATTCGCTCCGTCCGGATCACTCACCCAAATCTCGCCAGATCCTGACCGATCGGAGTAAAAAGATATGTTCTTGCCATCCGGCGAGTACGCTGGATGGGCTTCCAACCTGGTTGAAGAGATCAGCTTGGACGGGGTTCCCGGGTTCAGGCCCGGTTTGGCCAAAACGATACGCCAAATATTCGTTTCCCATTTTCCCATTGCATAAGCCAGCCGGTTCCCGAGCCGGGAAACCGCAAGTGCTCTGAAGGCGTCCGAAGCGAAGGCAAGCCTCTGAGGAGTCCCGGACATCGAGGCTGACATCCGCCAGAGGCCTCCCGTTGAAGAGAACAGGATATCGCTGCCATCCGGCGCCCAGGCCGGGCCGAAGGCAAACCGTCCTGCCGAAATCCTTTCAGGCGCTGTTAACGGCTCGTAGTTATTTCCAAGGCGGAGAAGCCAAATACCAGTTGCGTTGTGGCTCCGTCGCGTAAATGCCAGAGTCCGACCATCCGGCGAAAACGCGGGACCGGTGTCAAAATAATCGGCCGGGCACGTGGTCAGTCTTTTCTGTTCCAGTGTGTCGACAGAAAGCATGACCAGGCCCAACCCGGCCTTGGCGGATTCCCGAGCGGGAAACACCAGCCATTTGGAGTCAGGGGTCCAGGCCATGTAGGGCCCGTACGTGTCGTCCTCTACTAAATCGGATTCTCCCATCAAACGTTCCCGTCCTCCCCGCTGTGAGATGAGCATGGCTTTTGCCTTGGAGGGGGAAACCCGGCGCAGGAATGCGATGAATCTCCCATCCGGTGACCAGGCGGGGCTCAAATCCTCCGCCGGATCGCTCGTCAACCTAAACGGCGGCTCCACGCCAATCTGTTTGACCCAAATGTCGCAGTTAGCTCCGGGTCCTTGCGGGTACCACTGAAAGGCCACCTGTGTGCCATCAGGGGAAAAACTGGGAGTGTGCTCGTAACCCGGATAGCTGGTGAGGGGGACGGGCCTCAGCTCGGCCTCCGGTTCCACACGGGGTTGCCGATTCATCCAGTACCAGCCGCCAATAACGGTCAAAATCGCCGCCACAACAATGCCTGGCATCCAAGCCGGCAGGAGGGACTTTCGAGGCACTTGAACGGCCTGTCTGCCGGGCTCCAGCCCCCGCTCGAGATTATGCAGGTCAGTCTGAAGCTCGCGAGCCGATTGGTAACGCCTTTCGCTGTCCTTTTCGAGACACTTGCGGACGATCCGTTCCAGTTCGGGCGGTGCTTTGTGGTTGAAACGGGCGATCGCCTCCGGTTCCGTGT
>Ga0105104_10004099_pt1 | contig 10203 bp, 7 predicted proteins | sample PPLLaktember2015_3_FD_87034 | JGI IMG/M metagenome (GOLD analysis project Ga0105104, IMG submission 87034) | Freshwater sediment microbial communities from Prairie Pothole Lake near Jamestown, North Dakota, USA - PPLs Lake P7 Core (6) Depth... | ecosystem: Environmental > Aquatic > Freshwater >... | reverse complement strand
TGATTTTAATTTTCTCCGTTTCCGTGTTGAATTAGAACCCAATAAGTAATTGGATTTGTTTTCCTCAAGAACCGGTTTTTTTTATGGCGCGTTCGAGTTCTTCACCGAGTAATTTTGAATCGTTTGTTTTTTCAGGCATATTTTCGAATACCGCGTATGGAATTTTATATCCTTTTACATTGATAAAGTTCGGATCCTTGGCTGCTAGTTTATCCCAATCGTTGATCTTATAATAAAACTCCATTTTTTCATCCGGCAGCGAATGATGGAGGATGGAATCTTCCTGCCCCGGTTTAGCCCGCTTACGATTCCTGCGCAATGATTCCTCATATGTCACTTTAATATACAGGAGCGAAGCTTTCTGAAGCATTTCATCTGAAAGATGTGTCAAAGCATTATGAATACCATTGTCACCGCCGCGCGCAAATTCAACAAGTGCTGTTTTCTTTTGATGATACGCAGGATCTTTTAATATTTTCTTTTTATAATCCAACGCTAACCGCTCCATATAGAGATCCCAGATATACTGGTCTTTAAACCAATATTTTTCATCACTCCAGACACGCGGTTTTCCGAAGCGCGACATAAGATCATCCAGCTCAAATGTCTCCCACACGTAAAGAAAATCATCAAGCTCTTCAAAATCCGCAATATGAAATATTTTTAAGCGTACAGCTGGATCGCATTTCTTAAGGAAGTCTATAACCTCCGATTTTCCGGCCGCAGGCCTTCCGGTAATTATTAAAACGGGAAGGTGCTCAATCATAACGATTCCCCTTGCTGACTATTCAATATGATGAATTCGATGTTCGACATACGATTGAATCTCTTTCATCTGTATTAATTTATTTTCAACGACAGAGAAGACCGTTAAATTAGTTGATGTCATATCCGGAATTTCAATTCCCAGATACTTTTTTGCTTCACCCAACACATAATCATTGGCTGCACCGATATATACTTTGTTTTCGTCAAGCGGCTTATTGTCAACGAGGAAGGTTTTAAATTCAATAGTGCCGTCAAGTTTATGTCTCCACTCGCAGTAAATTCCGGATGTTTGAATATTAGGATGGCCGTCGATATAGTATTCCACAATAGATCTAATCTGTTTACCGGTCAATTCAAATTTCATCAATATATTTCGAAATGGAAGAATTTCAAATAAATCACGTTTCGTAATGGGTCCGGCGGATATGTTGTTACGAATTCCAGCAGTATTCATAAATCCGACATCTGCTCCGGCGGCTTCACGCTGCGCATCTGTAATAAAATTACCCATCGCGTTCTCACTGCGGCTGTTGATCCAATCATTTTTCAATTCAGCTAACTCTACCGCATAATCACGATCTATTTCGTTCTTTATGGAATCGATGAATACCGACAATGGTGTTGACTTTCTCGCCGAATTATACCACAGAGGCAGTAATGAACCGTTATACGAAACGATACGATGGTTTTCAACTGTTATATCAAGGATTCCCAAATTTTCACAATGAAAGCCGGTCTGAACGATTATTACATCATTTACAATTTTAGGTTTTATCAATTTTGTATGTGAATGACCGCCGACAATAACATTAAGCTCCGGAACATTCGCTGCAAGGATAGAATCGTAATCAACACCCTCATGTGTAAGTGCAATCAACAAATCTGTTTGTGGCTTTAGCTGCTCTGCAAGTCTTTTCACTGTTTCGACGAGCGGAAGAATCTTTATTCCTTTACTGCTGTTCTTGCTCACGAGATCATAAAATTCGTTCGACATCGCTCCGATGATGCCGATTTTCATGCTGTTCTTTTCGATCACTATGTATTCTTTATTGTTCACCGGAAAATTGTTAAGCGTATCAAGTATATTTGCTGAAATAGTAGGGAAATTTGCAATCGAGGTCAGTTTGCATAGATTTTCGGGAGTATAATCAAAATCGTGATTTCCGGGGGTCCATGCATCATATCCGATCCGATTCATCATAGCAAACAATACGCCTCCATTAGCGCCGGCATAGGAATATTCAGTTATCGGATTTCCTGTCATCACATCGCCTGCGTCAAGCATTAACGTCGCAGGTTTAACTCGCCTTAAACTGTCAATGGCAAAGGAAAGTTCATTAAATCCGCCAATCAAAGGCTTTGGTTTTTCCTTTATCCAAAACGCTTCATGCGGAAGAAAATTTGCGTGCATGTCGTTTGTATGCAGGATAGTTACAGATTTCGGTTGTGCGAAAAGGATAAGAGAGATAGAACTTATCCATAAGCTTACACAAAAGAATCTAAAATAATATCGCAGAGATGCGTTCATATATTCCCTCATTGAGAAATGCTGTAATATCATAACAAAAGATACGGAGAAAAGATTCATTATGGAAGACTTGAGAAACCTTCCGAAGGTTCTCTCAGTTTAAACTCAAGACGAGGAATATATTCAATTTGGTAGTCGCGGGCTTCAGACCGCGCGCCGAGGAAAATATTTAATTTGGTAGTCGCAAATTCCTGCCTGACATGAATTGTGGCGGGTTAGATTGCGCAGTCAAGGCTTCCTTGACACGAATGCTAAAGCATTCGACTACCAAGAAAAAGGGCGAATCTTTCGACTCGCCCTTATGAGAAAAAACCGCAATGAAACGGTGTTATTTACCGTTCCCGTTTCCTTGACCAAGCTTACCGGCAAAGTATGCGTCATAGGCACTCATATCAAAATGACCATGTCCGCTCAAGTTGAAAAGAATAACCTTCTTGGTTCCTTCCAATTTTGCCTTCTTCGCTTCTTCAATCGCGCACTTGATAGCGTGTGAAGATTCAGGCGCCGGGATAATTCCTTCTGTTTGCGCAAACAGTACACCAGCCTCGAATACTTCCATTTGTTCGTATGCCTGAGCTTCGATCAATTTTTCATGATACAATTTACTGACGATGGGAGACATACCGTGATATCTCAATCCTCCGGCATGAATTGAAGGCGGAACAAAATCGTGGCCAAGCGTATACATCTTAACCATCGGAGCCATACCGGCAACATCGCCTAAATCGTACCGATACTCGCCTTTAGTCAAAGACGGACAGGAAGCCGGTTCAACTGCAATTGCACGCACTTTTTTCCCTGTAAGTTTCTCTCTAATGAACGGGAGTGCTATACCGCCAAAATTCGAACCGCCGCCGACACAACCGATAACTATATCGGGATAGGCGCCTGCCTTCTCCATTTGTTTCTTTGATTCGAGTCCGATAATTGTCTGATGCAGCAGAACATGGTTTAATACGCTGCCGAGGGAGTATTTCGTATCATCGCGTCCAACCGCATCTTCTACCGCTTCACTGATTGCCAAGCCAAGACTGCCGGTCGCGTTTGGATTTTTTGCCAGAGCATCGCGCCCAGCTTTCGTTTCATTACTTGGACTTGCCACTACATCCGCGCCCCACGTATGAATCATAGAGCGGCGGTATGGTTTTTGTTCATAGCTGACCTTCACCATGTACACTTTACACTGAAGTCCGAACATTTTGCATGCCAGCGACAATGCACTGCCCCATTGACCTGCTCCAGTTTCTGTGGCAATACGTTTAACACCTTCTTTCTTATTGAAATAAGCTTGTGCAAGCGCCGTATTGAGTTTATGACTTCCAGCAGGGCTTACACCTTCATATTTGTAATAGATCTGTGCGGGTGTGTCCAGTGCTTTTTCCAGGTCAAGAGCTCTAATGAGAGGTGAAGGCCGAAAAGTTGCATACGCATTTCGAACCGCATCCGGAATTTCAATGAACCGTTCGGCGCTTACTTCCTGCTTAATTAATTCCATAGGGAAGATTGGCGCTAAATCCTGCGGGCCAATCGGCTGCTGGGTTGCGGGATGAAGCGGCGGGTCCAGCGGTGTAGGTAAATCAGCTGCAATATTATAATAGTGTGTTGGTATTTCCTGCTCTTCGAGCATGAATTTACGTGGCATAACGACCTCCATTTGAATATTTGTAAGAATTATTTGAGTGAACCAAACTTTTGAACGGAGGTTCCCACGATTATCCAAATCGGTATGATAAGAAAAAAGGCAGGAACGCTCACGTCCGCGTTACCGCCTTATTTGGGTAATCAGTGTTAATGAGCTACCTCAGCGGACACGCGGACTTTATCCATCGCCACCACCAAGCCTGCTGCTTGCTAAAATATCGTAGCTCGTGATTCATTCTAGTTACAGGGTACCTTTTTTTTAAAAAAAAGTCAACAGCGTAAATCTCTTTCCTATAATTTTCTTGGCGCCTCTTCACATAATTCCAGCAGCACGCCGCTTGCGGATTTTGGATGTAGAAAAGCAATATTTAAATCCTCCGCTCCTCGACGGGGTTGACGATCAATAAGCTGGATTCCATTTCTATCTGCTTCCTTGAGAGTTTCGGCTAGATTTTGCACTGCAAGGGCAATATGGTGCACACCTTCGCCTTTTTTCTCAATGAATTTCCCAATCGGGCCCGCCGGATCGGTCGATTCTAATAATTCAATTTTTGTCTGACCAATTTTAAAAAACGCTGTCCGAATTTTTTGATCGCGAACTTCTTCAATATTATAGCAAGGTACACCAAGGATACGCTCGTATATCTGAATTGATTCCCGAAGGTTCTTAACAGCTATGCCGATATGCTCAATATGGGAAGCGGTCATATGCTCTATTCCTCAATAAATTGCTAAAATCAAAGTGTATTATGCTCTCGATATTCACCAAAGACCGAACGAAGCGTGTTGCATACTTCTCCGACACTAGCATACGATCTTACTGCATGCAGTATAAAAGGCATTAAGTTGCCTGTCCCCTCTGCCGCCTTTTTTAAATCCACCAGCTTTGCTTGCACTTCAGCCTGATTGCGTTCCGAACGTACTTTGCAAAGAAATTGGATTTGTTTATTTTGTATTGAACGGTCGGTCTTTAATAATTCTTCAGGTACCCCTTCTTCAACGCGGTATTTATTTACGCCGACAATGATGCGTTCTCCATTTTCTATCATTTTTGTCGATCGATAGGATGCCTTTTGAATTTCACTCTGAGGATACCCGCATTCGATTGCCGGAATCATTCCTCCTATCTTATCGATATTTTGGATATATTCTGCCGCCTCGGCCTCGATTCGATCGGTCATTGCTTCAACATAGTAGGAACCGGCAAGCGGATCAACTGTTTCAGTTATGCCGCTTTCATGAGCGACAATTTGTTGAGTGCGAAGAGCGATACGGACAGAGTTTTCTGTCGGAAGCATTAGTGCTTCATCGCGTGAATTTGTGTGCAGACTTTGAGTACCGCCGAGTACGGCGGCAAGCGTTTGAATCGTTACACGTACAATATTATTATCCGGCTGCTGTGCCGTGAGAGTGGAACCTGCCGTCTGCGCATGAAAACGCATCATCAACGATTTTGCTTTCTTTGCGTTAAATCGTTCTTTCATTATTTTCGCCCAGAGACGGCGGGCAGCACGAAACTTTGCAGCCTCTTCAAACAAATCGTTGTGGGCATTGAAAAAGAAAGAAATCCGGCCGGCAAAGTCATCCACATCCAGGCCGGCATCAATTGCCGCCTGCACATACTCGATACCGTCGGCCAGAGTGAATCCGACTTCCTGCGCCGCTGTCGAACCGGCTTCGCGTATATGGTACCCGGAAATCGAAATTGAATTCCATTTCGGCAATTCAGCGCTGCAATAACTAAATATATCTGTAATGAGCCGTAAAGACGGCTTTGGCGGAAAAATATATGTTCCGCGTGCAATGTACTCTTTTAGAATATCATTTTGAACCGTGCCGCTGATCAGTTCTTTTGCAGCACCCTGTTTCTCGGCAACTGCAATATACATTGCCAGCAATACAACCGCAGGTGAGTTGATAGTCATCGATGTTGAAACTTTATCCAGAGGAATCCGGTCAAATAGAGTTTCCATATCTGCCAGAGTATCGATGGCTACGCCGACCTTACCGACCTCGCCGTCGGCAAGCTTATCATCACTATCGTAACCGATCTGGGTCGGCAGATCAAAAGCGATGGATAATCCGGTCTGTCCTTGTTCGAGTAAATAGCGGTACCGTTCATTAGATTCACGAGCGGTGCTAAATCCAGCATATTGCCGCATTGTCCAGAAACGGCTGCGGTACATTGCAGGCTGAATGCCGCGCGTAAACGGATACTGTCCGGGAAAACCGATCTTTTCTTTGTAATCCTCTTTTGATAAATCCAAAGGTGTGTATAACGGTTTTACGGAAGAGAAGGAACTTGTGATAAATTCTTTTGCCCTTTCCGGAGACTTTTCGATTGACTTCCCGTACATATCTTCAACCCACTGTTCATATTCACTTTGTAGAATATCACGCTGCATTTCAACAGACATACTCTATCCTTTTTTATTCAATTATTACGATTTACTAAGTTCATTATTATCACTTCATATTATATACAAATATGCCCAGAAAATCTTTGAGAATAACCGCCAATCCGGTTACTCCGAATAAAGAGAAAAACTCAAACGGCAGATTACCGGTTTTAAAGCAATCATGACTTGATATTACGCTAATTTTTTTGTATTATTGAATATAGATTCATTAAAAGGAATGATTTAATGAGAAAACGTGAAGGCAATAAAGAAAAAGCAATACTGGAGGCGGCAATAAAAATCTTTGCTCAACGAGGATATCACAAAGCGAAAATTTCATCTATTGCCGACCAAGCTGGAATAGCGACAGGCAGTGTCTATCTGTACTTTGAGAATAAAGAGACTATCTTACTTACAATTTTCAATAGGCTTTGGCTAGGGTTAACGGATGATCTGAGAAGTATAGTCAAACAGACCGATATGAATCCTTCCGAAAAGCTCGATTTAGTGATAGATAAATTCTTTCACAATTTTATCGCAAATCCATCTCTCGCATCCGTGTTTGTCAATGAACAGTATCATCTCATAAAAGACAAACGCGGCAACGTCGTGAAATTGTATAACGATTTTCTTGATCTCGCGGAAGAAATCATCCGCGAAGGAGTTCAGAAGAAAATATTCAATCCGGAGGTGGACATAAAGCTTTTTCGTCACTTTATTACAGGCGGACTGCGAAGCGTGCTGAGTCACTGGTCACAGCATTCGTACTCTTTACCCTTACAGCGAGTCCAGCAAAACGTAAAGTTCTTCATCAAACACGGCCTTCTTTAAATTTAAATCCGACTTCTTATCGAATATCCATTCGTATCCAACAAATATCGTTAAAATAGTCATTGATTTTTCAGGAATTTTCAAGTAATTTAATAAACTTCGAGTTTGAGTCTAATCGGAGGTTATATAAATACCTGTATAACACAATATCTTTACTGATAACCAATCTATTCACATTATAGGATGTACAATGAACACATTGCGTAATTTATTTGCTCATTCAACAAAGACGACTCGCCGCAATTATCTTATTGCGATGATGATTTTCTTTGTCGCTGCGTATGTATTTATGCCATACACAGGCTTTACTCAAAGCACCGAACCAGCGGCTCCTCATGAGTCGTTTCAACCATTCGCCCTCTTCAGCGATGCAAAATATACAACAATCGAAGTTACAGCTTTAATGATTGTTCTCGGCATCGCAATTGCCGGTTTGCTCTATGCTCTCTTGCTTGTAAAGCAAGTACGTAAAGCCAGCCAGGGCACGAAGAAAATGCAGGAAATTGCATCCGCTGTCCGAGAGGGCTCAAACGCCTATCTCGCAGCGCAGTTTAAAAAGATAGGTCCATTAATCCTAATTATTACATTCATTCTTTATCTCACTTATACGGGAACTGTTGACGCCTTCCGTTGGGGACGTGCAGGTGCATTTCTCATAGGTTCGATCTTTAGTTTCCTCGTTGGATTTGTCGGTATGCGCCTTGCCACACAGGGAAACCTTCGTGTTGCCGCGGCTGCAAAACGCAGTTATGGCGAAGCACTTCAGCTTGGCTATCGCACAGGAACTATCACAGGTATGTTGACCGACGGCCTTGGCTTGCTCGGCGGTACGACGATCTTCTTGATCTTTGGCGAACAAGCATACGAAGCTCTTTTAGGATTCGGTTTTGGCGGAACATTGATCGCGTTGTTTATGCGCGTCGGCGGCGGTATCTACACGAAAGCTGCAGATGTCGGTGCAGATCTTGTCGGTAAAATTGAAAAAGATATTCCTGAAGATGATCCGCGCAATGCAGCAACAATTGCAGATAATGTCGGTGATAACGTCGGCGACTGCGCCGGTATGGCAGCAGATATTTTCGAAAGTTATGAAGTTACTATTGTTGCCGCCATGATTCTTGGAATGGCAAGCTTCGGACACAAGGGCGTAATTTTCCCGCTGCTCGTTCGCGGAATCGGCGTTCTTGGCTCTATCATCAGCACATATACTGTAAAAGCCGGCGCCAATGATACTTCGGACACTGCTTTAAAGAGCGTCCATCGTGGATTCTGGATCGGTTCTATCATCAGTATAGTTGGATTTGTCGGTCTCGGATTAGGCTATTTACGATTCGAAGAAGGTTATTTTGATGCAGCAAAACTTGAAGAATTCAAAAATTTAGGTTACTGGGCGGTCGATCCTGCTAACCTGCCATGGTTTGCAAACTTCGGTATGGCCGGATTGGATATGCGGCCTGCTATCACCTGTTTGATCGGTATCTTTTTAGCGGTCGCATTAAATAAGGTCACAAGCTATTACACTCACACCAGTCATGCGCCGGTAAAGAGTTTGGCAAAAGCTTGCACTACCGGACATGCTACAAATATTATTCAAGGATTTGCACTCGGTTATGAGAGCACTGTAGCAGCGGTTCTCGTTATTGCAGCCGCAATTCTACTTTCTGTTCTGACCTATGCCGGTACACCACCGATCTTCATAGCGTACGGTGTCGCAATGACAGGTATTGGTATGTTAACACTTACCGGCAATACAATTTCGATGGATGTATTCGGACCAGTAGCAGATAATGCGAATGGCATCGGCGAAATGGGTTATGACAAAGCTGAGATGGAAAAAGAACAGCCGGGCAGTTACAAACGCGCCCGCCAGGTTCTTGCAGATCTCGATGCAGTCGGGAACACTACGAAAGCCGAAACAAAAGGTATTGCCATCGGCTCTGCAGTTATCGCCGCCGTGTCGTTATTCTCCAGCTTCATCGCCGTCATCGCAGTTGGCAGTGAAGAAAAGATCAACCTTATGAGCGTTGGACAATATCTGGCTGAAGCCGGAAAAATAACAGTTGCCGAGCCGATCGTATTCATCGGATTTTTACTTGGCGGTGCAGTACCATTCCTATTTAGCGGTATGCTAATTCGGGCTGTGGGTCGTGCAGCATCCTGGATTGTGAAAGAATGCCGCATACAATTCCACGATCCCGAAATTTGGAAAGGCACAAAAAAACCGGATTACGGCCGGGTTGTTAATATCTGCACTCAAACCGCTCAGAAGGAGCTCATCGGCCCGGGTATTCTCGGAATCGTAACTCCTATTCTGGTCGGTTTCTTACTTGGACCTTACGCTTTAGGCGGATTCTTAGCCGGCACAATTCTCGTAGGCCAGTTGCTTGCCGTGTTCATGGCAAATGCAGGCGGTGCATGGGATAATGCTAAAAAGATGATCGAAGACGGCATATACGGCGGCAAAGGTTCCGAAGCTCATAAAGCGGCAGTTACCGGCGATACCGTTGGCGATCCATTGAAAGATACCGCAGGTCCGGCAATCAATCCATTGATCAAGGTTATGAATATGGTAAGCTTGCTGACACTTGGCTTGACTCTTCAATATAATATTATCGCACCTCGAGTTGCCGAAGACTTTGTCGGTACAGCGCGGATTATTGGTGTTATCGTTATTCTGATTGCTGCTGCTGCTATAGGCTGGGCAGTCTATCAAAGCAAAAAAGAATCCGATGATCTGGTAACAGAAGAAATAAAGTAACATCCGATTCTTAAGTCATTAGAAAAGCCCGATTGAGCAATCAGTTGGGCTTTTCCTTTTTTGCAATGTATAAGTCGCAATTCTACAAGATTTAATAATACGACTGTCCTGGAAAAAAAAGAGAAATAAAACTTATTTATGAAGCTTTATTGTATTCTTCAATTATTTTTTTACTGCATTGTGAAGAGGATTTTTTAATACTGTGTTCCCAAACCCTGATGACGCGCCAACCATTTTTGCGTAACTGTTTTGTGACGATTTTATCACGTTGTTGATTC
>Ga0105104_10004098_pt1 | contig 10208 bp, 4 predicted proteins | sample PPLLaktember2015_3_FD_87034 | JGI IMG/M metagenome (GOLD analysis project Ga0105104, IMG submission 87034) | Freshwater sediment microbial communities from Prairie Pothole Lake near Jamestown, North Dakota, USA - PPLs Lake P7 Core (6) Depth... | ecosystem: Environmental > Aquatic > Freshwater >... | reverse complement strand
TCGTAGATGTCTATTTTTTCATTTCGCTTGAGGAAACCCACCACCGCATAGGTGACGGGAGTGAAAATAATCTCGGTTCCGCACTTGAAGACGTAGTTGAATACGATCATCAAGCCGAGATCGCTTGCGGGAATCGTGCCTGCGAAGGCAATGGTGCAGAAGATTAACGTGTCCACCCCTTCACCGGCCAAAGTCGAACCAATCGTGCGCATCCACAGGAAACGGCCTTTGGTGGCCAGCTTCATTTTGGCGAGTACGAACGAGTTGGAAAATTCTCCGGCCAGATAAGCAATAAAACTGGCCAGCATAATGCGCGGGACCACTCCAAGAATCGTGGCAAACGCCTCCTGATAGGGCCAAACGGAAGCCGGGGGGAGAGCGGTGACAGTCGCGAAGGTGAGAGCGGCCAGCGCATTGGCAAGGAAACCCAGCCAGATGATCCGACGAGCCCGGGCGTAGCCGTAGACTTCGGTCAGGATATCGCCAAAGATGTAGCTCAAGGGAAAAAGAATGGTCCCGCCGTCGAATGGAAATCCGAATAATCCGACCAGTTTGGAGGCCGCGATGTTGGAAATCAGGAGAACGGCCACAAAAAGGCCGGAGATCAGATCAAAGTAACGGAGGGTTGTGGGGATTTCCCACGCAGAGTGGATAGGTTTTTCGGTCATAAAGTGATTGAATTGGAAGTAATATGGGCTGGTGCAAGCCCCCTCTTGGCAACTCTTTGCATTATTTTACGACGAAATCCTCATAATTTCAAGTCCCTTGAGCACAAATAACGAACAAGAACGGGCGATGGCAATCCGGGCTCGGGCAGCCGAGCTGGGCTTTTCGCTGATTGGTTTTGCCCCGGCGGAGCCTCCCCGACATTTGGATTATTTCCGCCGCTGGCTCAGCCAAGGCAGAGCGGGTGAAATGTCTTCTCTCGAACGCTCTTTGGAAAGGCGGGCTGATCCGCAGAAAGTACTGCCGGGAGCGCGAGCTATTGTGTGCGCGGCCTTTGCTTATTCTGCGGAACCATTACCGGAAGAAATGCGGCGCGATGCGGCGCGGGGAATCATCGCGGCTTATGCGACGGAGCGGGATTATCACGACGTTGTATTAGAGAAGCTGGAAACACTTGCGGAATTCATGCGGTCATGGGAACCGGGCGCGCTGACGAAATGCTACGTGGATACAGGCCCGGTAATGGAACGCGATTATGCCGAACGGTCGGGATTGGGTTTTATCGGAAAAAATGCTCTATTAATCGCACCGCATCTCGGATCATTCCTTTCGTTGGGCGAAATTCTCACAACACAGAACCTCCCTCCCACTCTTCCGAATCCGATGCCGTCCTGCGGAACGTGTACGTTGTGCCTAACAACTTGTCCTACACAGGCGTTGATTGCTCCTTATACTTTGGATGCCGCACGCTGCATATCGTATCTGACCATCGAATACAAGGGCATTATTCCGCGCGAATTGCGACCTTTGATGGGCAATCACATTTTCGGCTGCGATGATTGTCAAGCCTGCTGCCCGTGGAATAAAAAATCCGAACCAATTACAAGTCCGGAATCTACTATGGATGTTGATCAGCGTGCTCCGCGGCTGCATACGCTGGTTGATTTGAATGAAGAACAGTTTTGCGAGCGATTCGCAGGCACTCCGGTCATGCGATGCGGCTATGTCAGATTCTTGCGCAATGTCGCGATTGCTTTGGGAAATTGGCGAAGTCCGGAAGCGCTCGATCCGTTGGAAAAACTTCTAAATCACGAAAACCCGCTGGTCCGGCTGCATGCGGTCTGGGCCTGTGGGAATATCGGGTGCGCAGAATCACATGCTTTATTGCGGAAGCTGCTTGAAACTGAAAACGATCCAGAGGTGCTGCGAGAAACGGGGGGCGCTCTTAGCATTTTATAGAAAGAAAACCCCGATGCGTTGCCACGTCGCACCGGGGTTGCTCCCTTAGGAAACTTTGGGTTGCGGGAGCGGATCGGCAGAATCCACGGATGATTACCAAAGCATGTGCAGCTACCGACTCAGATGTGGGTAAATGCAAACACAATACCGCGAAAAAAACTTCCCATAACCAAGAATATCATATTGAATATTAATGTCTTCTGAAATGAAAATGAACTACCATGCATATTGCGGTTGATCTGACCGCTTTTTTTATGGTTCTTTTGCTCCCGTATGGTGAATATAGTTTGCACGGATGGGCAATAAGAAAAGCGGAAATCTGAAAGCAGATGCAATTCCGGCCGGGTCAGGAGCCCCGGCTCGGCGCACCTTGCGGTGATTGCGTTGAAGATTCCGGGCATGGACAGACACATGCCGAAGAGGAAAAGCTATTCTCGAATTACAGGCTTATCAGAGGGTTTCTGTGAGGGCGCGGAAGTCGTGGTTTTATCTCGATCCTCGAGATTGCAATTGGTACCGGACATTCAAGTGGAAACACCGAAGCGCGGCAGCACAAATTTCATCAGAACAAACCACCCCACCAAGATTAAAATCCAGGCGTAGTCACCCATCAGTTTTTTCCATAGTTGTGGACGTACAGCGGATTCTGGAGCCATTGCCTTGTAAACGCCTGCCCTGCGAGGCGGGTTCCGCAAAAAGAGAATCTCAAGGTTTAATGAATGCGAGGTTTAAAGACAGCATATTAATGAATGTCCGTTCAGACACTCCAATAGCATATTTAAGACATTGTATATAAAGAGATAAGGCAACATTTAAACGTGTCAGCAAACATGCCGTTCAGTTGCCTTCCACGCGGAGAATTGTTAACTTAACTTGTTTGGCTGAATCTACTCGGTCACATCTTCATCGTAATCTCATATCATTTCCAACCTCCCACAGCAAGGCTTCATGCACAAACATCTCCTTTCTTTCATTCTCGCAGTCCTTATTATCTCGGTTTGCTTTGCTCAAGATGGCGGTTCCCAGAAGTTGAAAGGCACGATAGCCGGTTCAACAACGGACAAATCCGCCGTCAGCCCGTATAAAGACCTGATTAGCGGAGCAGGCGACGCGAAGGACTGGGAAGACCACAACACCGTTCTGGTGTTCGATTCGACCTGGGTGGCTGTAGACACCACCGGTTTATCCCACAAGCGCATTCACACTCTGACGAAAGTGCTGAAACCGGAAGGCATCGCGGAATTGCGCGCGGCGCGGTTTGACTACGATCCGGCCTCGAATAAAATTGAAATTTCGCGGGCGCGAGTCCACCGTAAAGACGGCACGATGGAAGATCTGAATCTGAAGCAGCTCGTGGATCTGCCGCAGCCCACGCATTTGATCTATTGGGGCGCGCGGATGAAAGTGCTGCCCGTGCCGCCTTTGGAAGTCGGCGACGCTTTGGATCTGGAATACACGACCACTGGTTTTGCCATCGCCTATCTGGCTTCGGACGGCGAGGAGGAACGCTATATCCCTCCCATGCGCGGCACGTATTACGAAGTGGTCATGTTCGGAAGCAACGTTTTAGAGCAAGCTACTCCGCCGATGAAGCTGAAATCACATACGATTGTGATGCCCGCTTCCATGCCTGCGCAATTCGAAACCTATAACGGCGAAGTTTATGCCGCCACGTTATTCCAAGACGGCAAACTGCTGTATCATTTCTGGAAAGAAAATATTCCGGCTTATGAAGAAGCCATTCGTTCGCCCGGCCCGTCGGACTTCGTGCCCAAAGTGGTGTTCACGAATGTGAAAAGCTGGGCGGAAAAATCGCGCTGGTTCTACAACGTAAACGAAAACGCGCGCGCGTTCGAATGGAATGACGACATCAAGCGCGAAGTAGACAAAATCACGGCCAACTGCAAGACCGACACCTGCAAGCTGTATGCGCTGCTGCATTGGGTGGCACAGGGTATTCGCTACAGCGGAATCAGCATGGGCGAGGGCGAAGGCTACACGCTGCATCCGGGCATCATGACCTTTAACGACCGCGCGGGTGTCTGCAAAGACATCGCCGGAATGCTGGTGACGATGCTGAGGGCGGCAGGGTATACCACCTATCCGGTGATGACGATGGCCGGAGCGCGCGTGGAACGCATTCCCGCCGATCAGTTCAATCACTGCGTGGTGGCGGTGCGGAAAGCCGACGGATCCTTTTTAATGCTCGATCCCACGTGGTCGCCGTTTAATACAGAGCTGTGGAGCAACGCAGAATCCGAACAGCACATCGTGGTCGGTTCGCCGGAAGGTGAAGATCTTTCGGCCATCGGCAAGTTTACTTCGGAAAACAACGACTTTTCGATTACGATGAAATCGCGTTTGGATGCAGACGGCAATTTGTCGGGCACGGTTGTGCTGGAAGGCAAGTCCTACGGCGACGCCCGCGTACGGCGCGAATTTTCCGACAACGGTCAGGACCGCTGGGATCAAGTGGTGCGTTCCCGACTTTCCAAAGCCGATCCGGCCGCGGAATTGGTAAAAGTGACGTACGGCAACATCTGGGATTTCTACAAGCCGTTTACGGTGACGATTGATTTTCGCGTGCCGGGATACGCGCGCGTAGTAGGCAAACGAATGGACTACACGCCGTTCGTGTCGAAGTTTATGTGGGCGGGCGGGCCGCAGCATAATATTCCGACCGGCCTGACCAAAGACCGCACGCAGCCCGTGTTCACGTACAATCCGCGGCAAATCACGCTGAAAGAAACCGTACAATTACCGCCGGGATTTTCCGCGCGCAAGCTGGCCGACGAGCGCGACATCGGCGGAGAGATCGCCCACCTGAAGAGCAACTGGAAAAAAGTCTCCGGCGGAATTGAACTGAATCAGGTGTGGAGACTGCGGGATCGGTGGATTGGTCCCAAGGACTATAGCGAAGTGTGGAAGGCTTACAAAGCCTTGCAGAACACGGACGATCTGGCGGTGACGCTGGAGAAAGGAGGCGCGAAATGAAAACGATGAAAACCATTCTCGCGCTGCTTGTGCTGGCGCTTCCGGCTTTCGCCGAATTCAATGCGGTTCCTGATTACATCAAGGCCAATCTGAGCGCCATTCAGAAATACCCGAAAGCCTCGAACGTTCTTTTATGGTGTAAAGATTCCTATACGCTGAACGCGGACGGATCGCAGATTTTCGAACTGCATTACTTCCGCTATATTCCCGACGAAGCGGGACGCGATACGTGGGGCGATCCGCATATTGCGTACCTTGACGGAAAGCAAAAACTGGAAATTCTGGCGGCCAACACCTATACACGGGATGGCCGTAAAATCGAATCCACTCCGCAGAACGCTTTTAATCCCATCGTTCCGGAAAACGGAATGGACGAAGCTCCAGACTACGCGGACGTGCGGCAAATGGTGGTCACTTTATTGGGATTGGAAAACGGTTCGATTGCCGAACTGCACTACCGTTTGACAACGGCCAAACCGCTGCTGCCGTGGCTTCAAGGCCGCGTATATTTCCGCGAAGAATGGCCGGTGATTGCGCGTGAATTGTCGGTAGCCGTTCCCGCCGGAATCACGCTGATCTCTACATCCGACCGCGGCGCACCCGAGCCGACCGTTGCCAACGGCACCTATACGTGGAAGATGGGCGAACAGGCCGGCTATTTGAATGAGGATTTGCGCGGCCATAGCATGCTGCTGCCCAATGCCGCTTTCACTACGGCTAAAGACTGGACGCAAGTGGCGGGTGAATTCAAATTGCGGTTGGAAGCGGCTCTGGCTCCCGCAGCGGCGATTCCGAAATCCCTGAGTGAAGAATTGAACAAAACCACGTCCGATGAAGCGACATTGGACGCGGTGAAATCTTGGGTGCGGGCGCGCTTCAACCGGCTTGAGTTCGAGCACAGTGATTTCGCATTGAACCTCCGTCCGGTAGACCGCATTCTGCAAACCGGATATGGGAATTCGCTGGAACTGGCCGTGTTAGTCGCGAAACTGGCGAATGCTTCCGGTGTGACGGTTCAAGTCGTTCCGATGTTTCTGCCGGACGCCCCGGTGCCGTCGTTGGCAAGCTATCACGGCGCACTTTTAAATGTTAAGATTGACGGATTGCGATTCTATTCCGATCCCATCGAGCCGCGCAATGAATTTACGCAGGCGGATCTTTTAGGCGGCTTTATTCTCGACGGAGATCCGGAAGCGGTTGAACCGAAGGAATTCCGCTGCAAGGCGAAATCCCCGTACGTGAGTCTATCGCTTTTCTTTGACGATCTTGCCGCCGACACGCTGCGCGGACACGGAACATTGACAGCCTTCGGTGAATGGGGAATCTATGAGAAGATTCGCGCCGAGTGTCCCGGCAAGTTTTTAACCGATCTGATTTCGCTGAATGGCTTCGAGACCGATGACGTTTTAGTGAAAGCGCTTGAACCGGGCCGCACGGTTCCCAATACGGTGGTTGATTTTGCTTTTCATGCCGCCGCACTCGACACGGTAGATGGACGGTATATCCTTCCCTTCGCTTTAATAGATTACCAATCTTATGCGGGAAATCCGCCGTTTTCGCTGGCTGCGCGCGAATTTCCGCAATGGTTCCCGCTGCCCGGAGAAATCCGGCTACATGTAGAGGCTCCGGTTCCGGAAGAATGGTCCATGGAACGCAAACCCGCAACAGGTAAAGCCATGTGGGATTGGAGCGAAGGCGAAACACGCTGCGAAATCAAAGAAGGCCGTTTCATTTTTAACCGCAAGCTCACGCTGGCGCGTGAATGGCTGGCCCCCAGCGGATGGGCCGGTTTCCGCACTTGGATGTTGGAGAGCGGAGCAAGGCCGGGCAATGCGGCGGTGTTCGGAAAGAAATAACCTCTGAAATCAAGGGCGGTCGGCAACGACCGCACTTGGTGTTACTCGAAAAGATTTCGAACAGACGATAAACCAAGAAGACGAGGCTTCCGTATGGCCGACGATGCAACCAAAGTGGAAAAGACCGTTGAAGAACGGGATCGCGAGTGGCTGGAGACCGTTTACAAGGGCGATGACGTTCCGCAATTGACCGCCCGCGCGGTGATTGCGGGCATGCTGTTCGGCGGATTGATGTCTCTTTCCAATCTCTACATCGGTCTGAAATCCGGATGGGGATTGGGAGTGGACATTGCCGCGGTGATCGTGATTTTTGCCTTGTTCAAGGCTCTCAAGGGCGTCGGAATCGTTAAAAAAGACTTCGGCATGATGGAAAATACCATCATGATGACGGTCGCCGTGGCCGCAAGCTGGATTTCCTCCGCCGGTCTGGTATCCGCCGTTCCGGCGCTCACGATGCTCACGGGATACACGTTCATCTGGTGGCAGCTCACGCTGTTCATCGGCGTGATTCTGTTTCTCGGGCTGTTCATGGCCATTCCGTTCAAACGACAAATGATTCAGGTGGATCATCTCCGTTTTCCGGCGGTAATTCCCACCGGTGAGACATTGAAGGCCATGTACTCGCACGGCGGCGAGGCCATGAAGAAAGCGAAAGCGCTGGGCATATCCGGCGGTTTGGGCGTATTAATTGCCATGGTTCGCGACGGACTTCCGGCTATTCGTGGTTTAAACGGATTGACCATCATTCCTGGACTGATGGATGCGCCGATTCGCATCCTCCGCATTCCCCTCTCGAAACTGACTCTCAGCTTCGAACCGAGTTTGATTTTTATCGGGATCGGCGCGTTGTTCGGAATAAAAGTCGGATTGAGCATGTTGTTCGGTCTGCTGCTGAATTACGGCGTACTGGCTCCGAATCTGATCCAATCCGGAATCATCAAACATCCGGCGCCGCAAGTGCGCGCGGTGGAACTGCCGAAGACTCCGCTGGCCATTCAGCCGGGGCAGACATTCACGGTTGTACTTGAAGAAGCCAACAAAGGTCCGGAATTGACCGATGGCTCGGCCACACGAACGCTGACCTACACATGGCTGCAGCCGACGGTATACGGCGGCACGGAACAATTGATTCGCGATTTGAACGCACCGACGCTGGTCAATGGTTCGCCGAATCCGTTTTTTGGCGTGGTCAGCATTCGCGATACGATGAACAAGAGTCTGGGCGCGAAGGTGCTCTTTGTAGAAGCCTCCAAAGCGGTGACTTGGGAAGCCCAGCTGAGTATACCCGAAGATCAGCCGACGGAATTGGTAACAGCGTTCGGTTTTACACCGGGAGCGAGCCGCTTACAGACCGTCGGTGGATTCCGCAATGTCAGCGCGTGGTCGCTGTGGCCGGGCGCGACCATTTTAGTCGTTGGCGGTCTGCTGGGTTTAGCTTTCCAATGGCGGACATTGGGCCGCACATTCGGCAGCATTTTCCGCAGCTTCAGCAACAATAAAGCAAAAGCGGGCGCGTTGGATCATCTCGAAATTCCGATGACGTGGTTCATTACCGGCTTTGTGATTTTCGGTTTTGCGGCGGCCATCATGCTGCTCTGGATGTTCAGCATCAAATGGTATATCGGCTTGATCGCGGTGATTTTAACGTTCTTCCTGGCAGCAGTCGCGGCGCGTGCTTCGGCTGAAATCGGCATTAATCCTATCGGCGCGATGGGCAAGGTGACGCAGCTTACTTATGGTGTGATTACTCCGGGCAACGTGTCCGCCAACTTGATGGCCGCCGGAGTGACGGCGGGAGCCGCCTGCAGCTGCGCAGACACGATCGCCAATTTAAAAGTCGGCAACATGGTGGGCGCGAATCCGCGTAAGCAGTTCATTGCGCAAATGTTCGGCGTATTGGCGGGCGCAATGCTCGCCGTACCGGCCTATTTCATTCTTGTCCCAGACGCCAATGCACTGGGGGGAGCGCAGTTCCCTGCACCATCGGCTTTGGTATGGATGGGCGTGGCAAAAGTACTATCGCAGGGATTGGGTTCGCTGCCGCCCAGCGCGGTCTTGGCCATGGCGATTGCCTGTTTGTTCGGCATGTTGATCGTGATCGTGGACAAAGTATTCCCGAAACTGAGACCGTACACCCCTTCCCCGGCGGCCTTGGGAATCGCCCTGACGATTCCGGCCTACACAAGCTTCGGAATGTTTCTGGGTGCACTGATCGCTTGGATTCTTGAGAAGAAAGCGGCGAAATGGAATGACCTGTTCACAATTCCGATTGCCTCCGGCTGCATTGCGGGTGAGAGTATTACGGGCGTGATTCTCGCCACGTTATTGGCGGCGGGAGTAATCGGCTGACGATTTGAATAATATGCGCGGGGTAAGGACACCTCGCGCAGCGAGAAAAAGAAGCGGGCGGACATTTTGTCCGCCCGCTTCTTTTTGCAGGGAATGCGCATCAGAAACGAAAAATGAGAAAGAAACCCCCTTTTTATTTCCCCCATCCGTCTATGACGAGATCTCGCCAAGAGGCGGATGGAATGGGGGAAAGACAAGATTCCGGGCAGATCGGGGGATCTGCCTCGGCGGGACGGTTATTTCATCAGCACAATCTTCTGTGTTCGTGTTGCCGTTCCCACTTCCATCCGGCAGAAATACACGCCGGAAGAAAGGGCGCTGCCGTTAAGCTTGCGCGATGCTCGCCCGCCGTGCGTCGTTCATTCAATAGCGTTGCCGCTTCCCGGCCCAAGACATCGTAGAGCCGAAGCGACACGCGTTGCGTCACAGGCAGCGTGAATTCGATTTGCGTGGTGCTGTTGAAGGGATTGGGATAAGCGGTTAGCAAAATGTGCTGCGCGGATGCGGCGTATAACCTGCGGACATTTCCGGCGCAAACTTTGCTAACCAGGCTGCATCATGGAATTGATCCTGTCGTTTATATCCGGCTAAGGCATATCCTCCGTCCGCCGTTTTCTTGATATCGTGCAAGTCGCATCCTTCAGGTCCGGCAAGAATAAGGCTCCACAAACTGTCACCATTGCTGTCTGCTCACACGAGCCCAGCGCAAAAATTATTATCTATGTCCTCATAAAAGCCGCCGCAAGACGGCAAGGTCAAGATATTATTTTGAACTGTTGGTTTGAGTGTGATATTTGACCAAACGGTTTTACCGCTGCCGAATCATCCCGCTTCCCAATCTGTTGGTTGGGATTTATTATAGGGGAAGCACGGGGGAAAGACAAGCGGAAAGGATGAACGGAAGAAAATCAGAAAGCGGAAGAAGAGACCCCCTTCTATTCCCCCTTATGCTAAGGGGGGAAGGATTAATTGCGGCCAACACCCAGGAGGATGTTGGTTAGTGCCCGGCTCGGCGATCAAGAGACACAGCAAGCTGTGTCACTACGAATTCCATTCGAAGTTCATTGATCATCGTTTGAAGAGACCCCCCTTTCGGGCCTATCT
>Ga0105104_10004097_pt1 | contig 10210 bp, 9 predicted proteins | sample PPLLaktember2015_3_FD_87034 | JGI IMG/M metagenome (GOLD analysis project Ga0105104, IMG submission 87034) | Freshwater sediment microbial communities from Prairie Pothole Lake near Jamestown, North Dakota, USA - PPLs Lake P7 Core (6) Depth... | ecosystem: Environmental > Aquatic > Freshwater >... | reverse complement strand
TGGACGGAGTGCGGAGGGCGCCGACCAACTGCCGCGGCGCAAGCACGCACGAAGCCGCAAGAGGACGGAGTGCGGGCCGCGGCGCAAACGCGGACGGTGGGCGCCGACCAACTGCCGCGACGCAAACGGACTGAGTGCGGTGGGCCCGACTGACGGCCGAGGCGAAAGCACGGGATGAGTAGACGCGCCGGTCATAGATCCCAGCGCGAATCGACACGCTTCGACCATCCCCTCTTCACACGGCATTCACAGCCCGCGGTCATTCTACGGTCAGCAGCCCAAAGCTGCTCTTCCGCTAAACCTCCTTGCGGATAGCCACCACACCGATCGGGGAGCGTCCTTCGGGAGCTCCCCGATTGCCTTTCCTGCGGTCTATCCTCCGCCGACCGGCGGAAGAAGCGTCAAGCGGTCTCCGTCGTGCAGTGGGGTGCGTAGGCCGTCCTTCCACGCGGCGTTGCCTCCGTTGATGAGCGCGGCGACGTGGCTCCGAACGCGGCCAACGTCGTCGAGGAGACGCGACTGCGCCGCGGGATGCCGCGACGCCAGCGCGCGCACGGCCGCCTCGACGTCGGCGCCCTCCGGAAGCTCGAGCTCGCGGTAGTCCTCGCTCAGATCCTTCTTGAACGAGAAGCCGAACTCGACCGAAACTCGCATCATCTCATCGCCCGACGAGGCGCGCCGAAATGGCGTTCTGCACAGGCACGAGATCGTAAAGCGCTTCGTCGACGAGCCGCCCGTTCCGAACGCGCCACTCCCCGTTCACGATGGCGAAGTCCACTCGATCGGCCGCGCAGTGGACGAGGGCTGCAACGGGATCGGCTTGCGCGCCGGCAAAGGCGACATCGTTCAGGTCAAACGCGATGAGGTCGGCCGCCTTGCCCACTTCGATCGACCCGATCTCCGTCTCCCGGTGGAGGACGCGGGCGCCGCCGATGGTCGCCATCGAGAGAACGTCACGGGCGGAGAGCGCGTCGGCCCCGTAGCGGACGCGCTGCAGGAGCATGGCCTGGCGGACTTCACGGATCATGTTCGACGAGTCATTGCTCGCCGATCCATCCACGGCGAGGCCGATCTTGACCCCGGTGCCGATCATCTTGGCGACGGGAGCGATCCCCGATCCCAGCGTCATGTTCGACGTTGGGCAGTGGGCCATCCCGACGCGGGCACGGGCGAGCTTGTCGATGTCCGCCTCGTTGAGGACGACAAGGTGCGCGAACCAAGCGTCGTCCCGAAGCCAGCCAAGGTCCTCGATCAGGTCGACCGGGCGTCGCCCGAAGCGCTCGAGGCAGTAGACCTCCTCGTCCTGGGTCTCCGCGAGGTGGGTGTGAACGAGCACTCGGTACTCGTCGGCCAATCGCAGCGTCTCTCGCATGAGTTCGGGCGTCACCGAGAACGGAGAACACGGGGCGAGCGCAATGCGCAGCATCGCGAACGGCTCCGGGTCGTGGTACCGTTCGATCGCCCGGAGGCAGTCGGAGAGGATCTCGTCCTCCGACTGGACGACGCTGTCGGGCGGCAGGCCCCCGCTCTTCTTCGAGAGAGACATCGAGCCGCGACAAGGATGGAATCGGATTCCCGCCAGCTCCGCCCCTTCGATGTCCGCCGCGAGGATGTCCCCGCCGCCGCGCGGGTGAAGGTAGCAGTGGTCGGTCGTCGTCGTCGCTCCGGACAAAAGCAGCTCACTCGACGCGACAGCAGCCGCGGTGCGCATCGCTTCCTCGCCGAGCCCCTTCCAGCGGTCGTAGAGGAAGATGAGCCAGTCGAAGAGCTTCGCGTCGGAGGCCCCAGGGACATTGCGGAAGAGCGACTGGTACAGGTGGTGGTGGGTGTTCACGAATCCCGGGAGGAGGACCTTGCCTTCTCCCCGAACGGTCTCGTCCGCGCGAATCCCCGTCGGAGTCTCCCCGACGGCGGCGATCCGGTTGCCGTCGACCAGCACGAATCCGTTTCGAATCTCCCGTCCGGCTCCGTCCATCGTCGCGACGACATCGAACCCCGTGAACAGCGTGCGTCGTACCGCTTTCATCCCGCCAGATCCACCTTGTTCGCCGTCTCGAGGAACGCCCCAACCAGCGCGATCGCCGACTCGATGGCGTCGACGTGCACCGTCTCGACGACGGAGTGTACGTAGCGCGTCGGAATCGACAGCGTGATCGCCGCTGAGCCGTCGCCCGCGAGCTGGAGTCCGCCGGCGTCTGTGCCGCCCTTCGACGCCAAGGTGATTTGGTGCGGGATCTTCCGCTTCTCGGCAAGATCTCGGAACGCACGCACGAGCGCGGGATGCGAGATCGAACGGGCGTCCTTGAGCGAGATCGCGACGCCGCCGCGGAACTGCGACACCTGATCCCTTTCGGAAACCCCCGGCATGTCGGCGGCGATGCAGACGTCGAGCGCAATGGCGATGTCCGGCGCGATCCGGTGCCCGGCCACCTGGGCGCCGCGCACCCCGACTTCCTCCTGGGACGTTGCGAGGACGTAGAGGTCGCAGGCGACCTTCTTGGCGCGCTTCAGGGCTTCAATCGCCACGTACACGCCGACGCGGTCGTCGAGCGCCTTGCTCGACACGACGTCCCCGTAGGTCACAAACGCCTGTTGCAGCGTCACGACGTCGCCAACAGCCACCTTCTTCTTCACGTCTCCGCCCGGCAAGCCGACGTCTACAAACAGGTCGGCCAGGTCGATCGGCTTCTTCCTCTCGTCGTCCGTCAGGATGTGGATCGGCTTCCGGCCGATGCACCCCGGGAGAGCGCCGGTCGCCGCGTGCACGACGACGCGCTGGGCGACGAGCGTCACGGGGTCGAAGCCCCCGAGCGCGTGGATTCGCAGGAACCCCGACTCGTCCTCGATGTGGCTCACGAGGAAGCCGATCTCGTCCATGTGTCCGGCGAGCGCGACGACGGGGCCCTTGCCCGCCTTGTGAGCGATGACGTTCCCGAGGGCATCGATGTCGACCGAGTCCACGTGCGGCGAGATCGCGTCCACGATCACCCGTCGCACCGGTCCCTCGTACCCTGGAACGCCCGTCGCCTGCGTGAGTTGTTTCAGCAGCTTCATGCCGCCTCCTTCCGCAAGCTAGAGTTTAGTCGCGGTCTGGACGAGATCAACCGTTGCCCTCTCCGGCCCGCCCCGCTACCATCCGAACATGATTCCGCTTCGCGACACGCTGCGCAGCCGCCGCTTCCCGGTCGTGACCGTGTCGCTCATTGTCATCAACTTGCTCGTCTTCCTGTACCAGGGGTATCTCCAGACGCAACCCTCTTCGTGGAATGACCTTGCGCCCTGGCGCGCCAGCCGCCTGATTCCCCCTCCCGCGTACAGCGACCGGGCCTACCAACTCCATCTGGCCCAAGGCGGGAACCCTTCGCAGTACCCGATCTCGGCCGCGAACAGGCTGATCGCGCAGTTCGCTCTCATCCCCGGCGAGCTTCTCGGCGGACGCGATCTGCCCCCCACGATTCCCTTTCCTCTCTGGCTGACGCTCCTGACGTCCGTCTTCCTGCACGGAGGCCTACTCCACCTGCTCGGCAACATGCTGTACCTCTGGATCTTCGGGGACAACGTCGAAGACGCGATGGGCCCCGTGCGGTTCCTCATCTTCTACCTGCTCTGTGCGGTGGGCGCCGCCGGCGCGCAGATCGCCGTCGATCCGGGAAGCGCGCTTCCGATGATCGGCGCATCGGGAGCGATCGCCGGGGTGCTCGCCGCTTACCTCATGCTCTTCCCGTTCTCGCGGATCGTTACGCTGATTCCGATCTTCTTCTTCGCGCGCCTGGTCGCCGTGCCCGCCGTGTTCCTCCTCGGTCTCTGGTTCATCCTCCAGATCGTGAGCGGCTTGAGCTCGACCGGCGGCGCGGGGGGGACCGCCTGGTTCGCCCACATCGGAGGGTTCGCCGCCGGCCTCCTTCTCGTCTTCCTCTTCCGCCGGAAGGGCGTTCCGATAACGCTTTGGCAGGTCATCCGCCGTCGTCGGCCCGGAGCGTGACGGGAAAAAGGTCGCCTCACCGACGTACGATTGGCTTCAACCCTGAGGTTCGAGCTGCTAAGATCTACCTGCACGTTCTGGGAAGATCGTCCAAAGGAGTGATGGGTTATGAGGCAGGGTGTAGCCCTTGTTGCTGTTCTCTATCTCCTCGTCGGGGTCGGCCTGCTCGGGGTTGCAGGCACTGAGCGAGCGGACCACACGGCGATCGTGATCATGAACGACTACGAGTTCACGCCGGCGAACGGCGTCTGCTCGGGGTCCGGCACGGCCGAGGCCCCCTACGTCATCCAGGGCTGGAAGATCGATGCAGGGTACGACGACTACGGCGTCCGCGTTCATGGGACGACCCGCTACTTCGTCGTTCGCGACGTCGAGGTCACGGGAGCAAGAAAGGCCGGGATCTCTTTCAGCTACGTCCGCAACGGCCGCATCGAGGGATGTCTGCTCGACGCGAACTGGGTCGGCGTCACCCTCAACTACTCCACGTTCGTCCGAGTCTCGGACTGCGTGTTCGAAACAAACACGGACGGAGTGCACCTGGTCTACTCGAGCGAGAACCAGATCCTCTACAACGTGTTCGACCGGAACGACACGTCCATCTGGCTCGATGCCTCCAACCGGAACGAGATCACGGGGAACCTGATCCACGGCTCGCACATGGGCGCGTACCTGAACCTCGGATCGACGGGGAACCGCATTCTGATGAACGCGTTCGTCTCCAACTTGCACAACGCGTACTCGGACGAGCCGAATGTCTGGAATACCGATCGGCAAGGGAACTACTGGAGCGAGTTCAAGGCGATCGATGCGAACGAGGACGGAATCTGGGATTCTCCGTACCTAATCAACAGCGACGGGGATCAAGACAGCCACCCGCTCGTGACCCACCCGCTCGTCCCGGCGCCCGAACCCGAGACGTGCGACAGCTAGCCGGCTCTTGACTGGCGGGCGCTTCCCGAATCCGTGCCGCGGCGACCCCACCGAAGAGGTCGCCGCGTTCCTCGATCGGCCCTCGACGCGACGCGAGCGGTCTCCCTCCAGTTGATTTCCGGTGCCTGTCGTTCCTACACTCCTGCGATTCCAGCGAATGGAAAGGACGCCATGTCAACCGAGCGCTTCTCCGACCGGGTCCGGGGAGACATCCCCTACAACCTCCTTCACATCCCGGTGTCTGACCTGCGCGAGGGAACTCGCGTCGGCCAGTGCTTCCTCGTCAAGAGAAAGGCCCAACGGTCGACGCGAACCGGAGACCCCTACTTGGAGATTCTCCTCGCCGATCGGACGGCGGCCGTCCAGGCGCGCGCCTGGGCCGATGCGACGCAGCGCTATGCGAGCCAGTTTGAGGAAGGCGACTTCGTCTTCGTCCAAGGCCGGGTGGAGACGTACCGCAACGCCCTCCAACTCATCGTCGAGTCGATCCGCCGTCTGACCCAAGAAGAGCAGGACGGGGGTAAGCTGCCGGGCTTCGACGCGACGCTCCTCGTGCCGACGTCGGAGCACAACCTCGACGACATGTGGGCCCGCCTCCTCGCCCTAGCTGCCACCATAGAGCCTGAACCGCTTCGCGCACTCACCGAGTCTCTGCTCCGGGACAACGCCGAGGCCTTCCGCGAGGCGCCGGCCGCGGTGTCCAATCACCACGCGTACATCGGCGGCCTTCTCGAGCACACGCTGGAGGTTGCGCAGGGCGTGGCTCGCTTTGCCGACGAGGAGCCGGCGCTCGGCCTGCGCCGAGGGCTCGCCGTCGCAGGGGCTGTTCTGCACGACATCGGGAAGCTCTTCGAGCTCGAGAACCCGATCGCTCCCCGGTACAGCCTGGAAGGACAGCTGATCGGCCACCTTCTCCTCGGGCGCGACATGGTCCGCCAGGTGGCGGCATCGTTGGCGTGGCCCGATCCGCGAACCCCTCTCCTCCTCGAGCACATCCTGATCTCCCACCACGGAGAGCTGGAGTACGCGGCCGCCATGGTGCCGAAATCCCCGGAGGCCGTCGCCGTCTACCACTTCGACAACCTTTCGGCCAAGCTGAACATGATCAAGACCCACATCGCGTCCGACGCCGAAGAGGGGGACTTCACCGACTGGGAGCGGAACATGGAGCGCCGCTTCTTCAAAGGAACCCTCACCGACGCCTGACATCGCCGCCGACCTCCGTGGCGCGCCTCTCTCCGGAGCCTATAATCACGCCATCTTGAGAGGCTTCGGAGGTTCACCATGCTGCGCACAGCGTATTGCGGCCATTTGACCGCGGCGAACGTCGGAGAGTCGGTTCGGTTGGCCGGGTGGGTCAACCGTCGGCGTGATCTCGGCAAGATCACGTTCGCCGACCTTCGCGACCGCACCGGCCTCGTCCAACTCTTGTTCGGCAGCGACGATGCCAGCCTCCAAGATGCGCACGCCCTGAATCGCGAGGACGTCATCGCCATCCGCGGAACGGTCGCGAGACGGTCGGGGGCGAACATCAACCCCGAGATGCCGACCGGAGAGATCGAGGTCCACGTCGACCAGCTTGAGGTCCTCAACCGTTCGAAAACCCCGCCGTTCCTGATCGAAGGGGACGGCTCGGACACGACGGAGGACACCCGGCTTCGATACCGCTACGTCGATCTGCGCCGCGAGCGGGTCCAGAAGGCGCTCGAGCTGCGCCACCGCACGTTCCAGGCGACCCGCGGCTACTTCACGGAGCGCGGATTCCTCGAGATCGACACGCCGTTCCTGACGAAGTCGACCCCCGAGGGCGCTCGCGACTTCCTGGTGCCGAGCCGGATGCACCAGGGCTCGTTCTATGCGCTCCCGCAGTCGCCGCAGCTCTTCAAGCAGCTGTTCATGGTGGGCGGCGTCGACCGCTACTTCCAGGTCGTGAAGTGCTTCCGCGACGAGGATCTGCGCGCCGACCGCCAGCCGGAGTTCACGCAGCTCGACCTCGAGATCGCCTTCCCGTCGGGGACGGACGAGATCTACGAACTCCTCGAGGGCGCCGTGGCCCGCGTCTTCCGCGAGGTCCTCGGCGTGAAGCTCGACCTTCCCTTCCCGCGGATCACCCACGCCGACGCGATGGCCCGGTTCGGAATCGACAAGCCGGACATGCGGTTCGGCATGGAGATTCTGGACATCTCATCCCACGTCCGCAGCTCCGGCTTCCGCGTCTTCTCGGAGGCCGTCCAGAACGGAGGAAAGGTGGCCGGAATCCTCGCCAAGGGGTGCTCCGGCTACTCGCGCGCCACGCTCGACAAGCTGCAGGCGCTCGCCGTCGGAGCGGGGGCCAAGGGCCTCGTGTGGCTGAAGGTCGATGACGGCGTGACGTCGCCGATTGCCAAGAACCTGACGGAGAAGGAGCTCCACGGCATTGTCTCCGCCTTTGGCGCGGCGCCGGGCGACCTGATCCTCCTCTGCGCAGGGACAGGGATCGAGAAGCCGCTCGGCGAGCTGCGGCTCGCCGTCGCGCGCCAGGAATCCCTCGCCGAGGAATCGTGGAGGTTCCTCTGGGTTACGGACTTCCCGCTGTTCGAGCTCGACGAGGAAGCCCACCTCACGAGCGCCCATCACATGTTCACCTCTCCCCACGCGGACGAGATCGACCGGCTGGAGACCGATCCCCTTCACGTCCGCTCGAACGCATACGACCTCGTGCTGAACGGAATCGAACTCGGCAGTGGGAGCATCCGAATCCACTCGCGCGCCCTCCAAGAGAGGATCTTCCGCCTCGTCGGCATCTCGGAGGAGGACGCACGCCTTCGGTTCGGGTGGTTCCTCGAGGCGCTCGACTACGGCGCGCCGCCGCACGGGGGATTCGCTCTCGGCATCGACCGTCTGGTGATGCTGATGGCGCACGAACAGTCCCTGCGCGACGTCATCGCGTTCCCGAAGACGGCCAACGGCATGTGCCCGCTCACCGAGGCCCCGATGCCCGCGGCGCCGAAGCAGCTCGAGGAACTGGGAATCGAGGTTGCTCGAAGACCATGAGGCGCTCCGTCCTCCTGCTCTCCCTCGGGCTCGTCTCGGCGCTGATCGTGATCGCGATCCTGTTCGCCGCAGGCGTGGAGCGGGTGACGTTCACGTCGGGGCGCCCGTTCGATGAAGACACCTCGGTGAAGGTGCGCGCCGGCGGGGGAGCGGGAACGCCGCCGACTCCACTCCGCCCGATCGACCTGGCGATCGCGTACGGGACCACCGGCCTCATCGTCCTCGCGGTCATCCTTCTCCTTCGGAAGAACGCCGGCGGCGCACCGCAACGAAAGACCCATCGCTGGGCGAACGTCGTGTTCGCCGCCACGCTGGTGGCCGCGATCACCGTCGTGCTCTACCAGATGAACAGGCCGGACGAAGACGGGAAGCTAGCTGCGGAGGACGCGGCCGCCTCCCCGGACCTGACAGACGAGAAGGCCGGCCCCGCGGAGTATCGGAGCATCGACGAGCTCTTGGGAACCGGGGGAGAGGACACGGGCCGAGGAACGGCTCCGAGCACTCTCGTGATCACGGGGATCCTCGCTGTCGTCGCGCTCGGCCTCTGCGTCGCCCTCGTCGTCGTCCTCCGGCGAAAGCGCCGTGCTCCGGAGGAGGACATGACCGAGGAGATCCTGGCGCCGGTTCGCGCCGCCGTCGCGGAACTCCGTCTCGGTAGGGACCCGCGCGGCGCTGTGGAGCACTGCTACCGGCAGATGCTCCACGCGCTGGCCGAACGCTCGAAGGTCGACCCCTCGTGCCTGACGCCGCGCGAGTTCGTGGCCGCTCTGGCGGACGGCGGTCTCGACGGGGCAGCCATTGGCGAGCTCTCAACCCTCTTTGAGGAGGTCCACTACGGCCACCGCCCGGAGGAAACGCTGGCCGCCCGTGCGTTGCAGTGCATGACGGCGATCACGAGCGCGTACCCCGTCCCCGAGGCCACCCCATGAGAAGGCAGAAGATGGAGGGCACGTTCGTTGTGCTGGAGCTTGCGGTGCTCCTTGCTCTCACCCTGTTCGCCCTCTCGATTCCCATGCGGCACGGAGCGCGGTTCTGGGAGGCGGTCGCCGTCCTCCCGCAGATCGTTCTCTGGTTCGTGCCGATTCTGTTCGCGTTGCCCGTCCTTCTCTTCTTCGCCAACCGGCTTCGGCCGGAGCGAGCCCCTCGCGCCACCCCGCGGATCGAAGACTCGTCGGCGGGGACGCTGGCGTACCTCGTCGACGCGATCCGCCAATCCCGATCGAGCCATCTCGCGAGGTCGCGGGTCGCAAGCCAGCTCGTCCGGTTGGCCGTTCGCATCGACGCGCAGCGATTCGACATGCGCGAGGAGGAGGCGTGGACGCTTGTCCGCGAGCGCTGCCGAAAGCTGGAGCCGGACTTGGCGGCCTTTCTGGAAAGGGAGGACCTCGGTGCGCTGTCCGGCACAGCGTTTCATTCCTACATCCGAAGGACCGTCGCGTTCCTCGAACGCGAAAGCGAGGAGGCCTAGGCAATGATCCCCATTTCGCACGTGGAGAAGACAGCGCACCGGGTCGTGGACGAAGTCTCGAAGGCGGTGATCGGCAAGTACGACGTCCTGATGGAGGTCATGGCGACGATCCTCGCCGGCGGTCACGTCCTCTTCGAGGACAATCCGGGACTCGCGAAGACGCTGATTGCGCGGAGTTTCGCGCGCGCCCTCGGCGTCGACTTCCGTCGCATCCAGTTCACGCCGGACCTCCTGCCGAGCGACATCACCGGATCCCACATCTACGACCGTGCGAAGAACGAGTTCGCCCTCGCTCCCGGCCCGATCTTCGCTCACGTTGTCCTCGCCGACGAAGTGAATCGCGCGACCCCGAAGACGCAGTCGGCGCTTCTCGAAGCGATGCAGGAACTGCAGGTCTCGATCACCGGGGAGACGCGGCCGCTCCCGAAGCCGTTCCTTGTCATGGCCACCCAGAACCCGATCGAATACGAGGGAACGTTCCCTCTCCCCGAGGCGCAGCTCGATCGGTTCATGGTTCGACTGACGGTCGGATACCCCCAGCCGCCCGAAGAGGTCGAGATTCTTCGGCGGCGCGCGGAGCGAAAGGAAGAAGAAGTAAGCCTTTCCGCCGTCTCCTCCGCCGAGGAGCTCCTCGAGATGCAGCGTGCGGTCGAGGACGTCGCCGTCGACGAGGACATTCGCAACTACATCGTCTCTCTCGTCGGGCGCACGAGGAAGCACACGAGCGTCTACGTCGGCGCAAGCCCCCGGGGATCCCTGGCGCTGTTCAAGCTGTCGCGAGCCTGGGCCGCGCTCTA
>Ga0105104_10004096_pt1 | contig 10211 bp, 10 predicted proteins | sample PPLLaktember2015_3_FD_87034 | JGI IMG/M metagenome (GOLD analysis project Ga0105104, IMG submission 87034) | Freshwater sediment microbial communities from Prairie Pothole Lake near Jamestown, North Dakota, USA - PPLs Lake P7 Core (6) Depth... | ecosystem: Environmental > Aquatic > Freshwater >... | reverse complement strand
AAGGACCTCAAGGACCTCAAGGACCCCAGGGACAAGAGGGATTTCGTCCTTGTGGTCCTTGGGGTCCTTGGGGTCCTTGGGGTCCTTGGGGTCCTTGAGGTCCTTTCAGTCCTTGAAGTCCTTTGCCACAAAAAAATCCTCAATGCCCGAATCTTGCAGCCACAGCCAAGCGTCAAGTCTGACATTCGAGGCTTGTTCATCGGCTATCCAACGCCGCCACAGCGGGAAGCTCTTGGCAAAAAAGTTGCATTAAAGCGCTTAAGTCACTCCTCCTCCAGGAGGAGATGCAGCTAGTCTCATCAACACTTTACGGAGGTTAGGCGAAGTGCAAAGAAGTCTGCGAAGGGTCAGGAACAGGGAATTTTGGGCGCTTTTTCTTGGCGCTTGTCTTCTTGTCGATTCCGGCTTTTCAAGCGGCGTGCCAAACGCACGAGGCCCCGGTTGGCGCAAGTGAGCGGAACTCCGAGTCCGCGCTGGAGGCCAACCAGGTGAGCTTCGCCGACTGGGACATTAACCGCGACGATTACATCATGGAAAGCGAGTTCACCACCGGCTTTTCACGCGGACAATGGTTTGCCGATGCCGACGAGGACAAAGACAACTACCTGAACCAGGTCGAATTCAAGACCGGGACTGAAAAGCTGAAGTTGACGTCACAGTGGGATGCCAACGGCGACGGCCGAGTCGATAAAAATGAGGTGGCTGGAGTAGGCGGCAAGAATAGCTTCCGCAAATGGGACACGGACAAAGATGGCGATCTGAACGAGGATGAGGTGAACGCAGCCGTCTTTGACCAGTGGGATTCCGACAACGACAACCGCATTGACCAGGATGAATTGGCGGTCGGATGGTTCGGCTACCTCGACGCCAACGACGACAATCGTCTCGCTACTGCCGAGTTCGAAAACGGTTTCAAGGGATAAACCGCCGTCCACCAGCTGTGGCGTCCGCCTCCAGCCGGGCGCCACGGTACCGTTCGACTCCCTCGCCCAGACCACCCCGCCCGGTTCCGTCCCCCTGATTGGTTCACTCATAACTGAAGCGACGACTTGCAGCGGGAGCCGGATTCTTTTGCAGGAATTGGGCACCTTTAGCCGCAACTAGTTGTAAAGTAGCAGTCGAGCGCTTGGGACTCTCTTTTGCTTAACGGGACGGCGGAGGCTACATGAGAAACTCGAAACTGACCATAACTGTGATCCTGATGAGCCTTAATATCAGTCTCACGTTCGCCGATGTGATCCCCGGCCGCTGGGACAAAGTGGCCGACCTGGTTCTGGGCACGCCGATTGTTGTCGAGATGCAGTCAGGCGACAGTATCCGCGGCACATTTGTCTTTACCACGGACGAGTCACTCGCAATCGACAGCGAAACGAACAGCCGGATGACGGTGCCAAAGAGCGCCGTATCGCGTGTCCTCGAGGAGAGGAAGGGCAAAAGACAGACGCTGTTGGGAGCGGTGATCGGCGCCGGGGGAGGGGTGGCCACGGGGCTCGCGATCAGTGCCAACTTCGACGAAACGTTCTTTGCCCGGGGAGACCTGATGGCGCTGACTTGTGGCGGGATCGGAGCATTAACCGGTGCCCTCATCGGCCGCAGCATCGGCAGGGACGACCACCAGGAAGTGATTTTTCGAAGCCGATGATCGCCCCCTTTCAGACCCAGCTGAAGGTGATGGGTAACCACGATGGTCAAGGGCGTTTTCCCATCACCTTGTCACATCAGCCCGCCCGGTTGTCCCCTCTCAGCGGGCTGCGATAAAAGGGGGAGAACATGAAAAACCGACTATCCTGTCAACGCAGTTTGCTGTTAGTGGTCCTTTCCGCCCTTCTTGCGATGCTCGGCGCTCTTTCGGGAATCGTGGCTGCCGCCGCCTCCGACCCGCTGACGCTGACCGTTCTTTACGACAACATCCCCTTTGACAAGAACCTTCAATCTCATTGGGGGTTCTCGTGCCTGGTTGAGAAAGGCTCAACCAGGGTGCTTTTCGATACCGGCGCCCAGCCGGAGACGCTCCTCTCTAACCTCAAGGCTCTCAAGGTGGACGTCGCGCGCCTCGATGCCATCGTCCTTTCCCACATCCACGCCGATCACACCGGGGGCTTTCCAGGACTGGCGGCCGAGGTGGTGACTGATCCTCCGGTCTACGTCCCCGCCTCCTTCCCGCCCGAATTCAAGCAGAAGATCAGAGAGATTGACGTCACCGATCCGATGGTCCTTCCGGACCGGGATTTCCGAACGACCGGCGAGCTGCCGGGACGGCCGGTGAACGAGCAGGCCCTGATCATCACGACAGATCGAGGCCTGGTCGTGATCACAGGATGCGCGCATCCAGGAATCGTCGATATCATCCGGCGAGTCAGAGAAATCAGCGGCGAGAGAATCCACATAGTCCTGGGTGGATTTCATCTTCTCCAGACGCCGGCTGCCGAGGTGGAAAAGATCGCCAGGGAACTCCGACATCTCGGAGTCCAGCGAGTCGCGCCGAGCCACTGCACCGGAGAGGCCGCAATCGAGATCTTCAAGAAGGAGTATGGGGCGGACTTCGAGGCGAGCGGCGTCGGGCGGGTGTTCCACATTGAAAGCGCCCGAAAATAGACCGAGCGCAGAGCCAAGGCTTTTCCTAAGAACGCCATAAACGGAGTACTGCACACAGCGGAACGGGGATCTGCCGCAGCACTCAAAAAAGGCTTACTCCCGAATGCTGACGGTCACGCGATCGATGTAGTAGCCCCTGGGCGTTTCCCAGGTTCCCCAGACGCCAAGGAACACGTACAACAGCCCGTCCGGACCGGACTCCACGTCGAAGTCGTAGCTCTTGTCTAGCCAGGTGTAACCGATATCCGAAGGCGAGCCGTGACCGGTCTCACCCTGGAAAGTCAAATCCTGCGCCCTTTCCGGCGGACGCGCCCGAACGCCCGCGATAATCCTCCACAGGTTGATGGTGCCAAAGTCCTTGGTGGCAAACGAATAACTGACCCTCACTTTATACAGTCGACTCGGTTCCACAACAATAGGCTTCTGGATCCAGATCTTGCCTGCATCGGTCAAGTTATCGAGCAGGAACAGCAGCGAAAAGCCCCCGTCGTCGTTCCTCCCAGCCGACGGAGCAATCGACCAGTCCGCCTTCGCCCCACCATCGTCAACGTCGAGCGCGCGCGGCTCCCATCCCTGCAGGTTGCCTTCGAAAGAGAAGAAAGTGGTTTGGTCCCGTGAATAAACGGGAAGCGTAGACAGCCGTCCGGGTGCCGAGTGCAGGGCCACGAGCGGGATGCTCACGTTACTTTCGACCTGAAGGCTTCCGCGAAAGTTGGAGAGATCGGCGGTGGGCAGCAGTTCGTCAATAAAGGAAGCTCGCTGCTCGCGGGCACTCAATTCGACTGAAGCTGTACCACCCGGCACAACATGTCCGCCGGCATCCAACAGCCTGAGTGTCAAGGAGACAGGCTGCCCGCCCGGAACCGACACGGCGATGCTCGTTCGAGCTTGGCCCGCTCGGCTTTCCACTGGAATCACATAGTCCACGGCGGCATTCACCGCCGGAAAACCGGCTTGGCCGGCCGAGCCACCATGAAGAATCGTGGCCGTCACGGGCGAGTGAGCCCGAATCCGCGCCCACCCCGTCATCAGCGGCCAGTCCCCGGTGTCGGGGGCGACAAACCGGGTTCCGCCGGCGGGAAGCTCGAACGGGACCTCTCCGTTTCCATACGGTACCTGGTCGACCACGACCGGCCAGTGATTTCCGAGGCGGTCGAACAGCTCGATTGTTCCCTGCACGGGACTGTGGGGGGAGGGATTCACGAGAACGATGGTCGACTGCGCTCCGCTGCCCAGGACGAATTGCGGGAAGTATCCGCGGATCTCTCCGGTGGCCGGCTGAGCCGCCGCCTGGTAAAGGAACACGTGTAGAAAACCTGCCAGGATTACCAGAACACACCACTGCCGCCTCATTTTCGAAACCTCCTTGGAATGGGGAACAACACGCAGTCCGGAAGTGCTGCCTGAGTATTGATCAAGTCACAACCGCACGAGTTGCTTCCAGTTTAAATAAAGACGGCGGACAAGATCCAAAAGTTCAAGATCCCGGGGGGCTTGGGATGCGGAGCCGCACCTCGTTAATTTTCGGCCGGGCCCGTGCCTCCATGGAGATGCGATGCGAGGGTGCAAGGACTGGCACGGACGCGCACGGACCAACACGGACGAACGCTCCCTCCGTGTGGTCCGTGCTCGTCCTTGCTGGTCCGGCACTGTTAAACTACTGGTTTCTATGACCAAGAGTCACGACTCGGTCGCCGAATTCACCCTCAAGGCGGTAATCGTCGGCGTGACGCTCGGGATTCTCTTCGGGGCGGCGAATGCTTACCTGGGCCTCCGCGTAGGCATGACCGTCTCCGCCTCCATCCCGGCAGCTGTCATGACCGTCGCGATATTCAGGTTGCTCCGGAAACAGGGAACGATCCTCGAGGCGAATCTGTCACAGACGATCGGTTCTGCGTCCACTTCGCTCGCAACCGGCACCATCTTCACGATCCCGGCGCTTTTCCTCTGGGGCATGGTCCCGCCTTATCTCCAGGTGGTGGCCCTCAGCTTCCTGGGCGGGATTCTCGGGCTGGCGGCGATGATTCCCCTTCGGCGCCTGTTGATCGTCGAGGCTCACGACGAGCTGCCCTACCCGGAGGGGACCGCCTGCGCCGAGGTGCTCCGGGCAACCACAGCCGGAGCTTCAGGCGGAGTCTGGATTTTTCGGGGGATGCTCGTCGGCGGCGGCGTGAAACTGCTCGTTGCGCTCGCCTTTCTCCTTCCCTCTGCGGTGGAGTTCGAGGTGCCGTTCCTGCCGAAGGCGCAACTGGCCCTGGAGCTCGCGCCCGCGCTGTTGGGCGTCGGCTTCATCCTGGGCTATCGGCAATCCGGGGTACTTGTAGCAGGTTCCGTCCTGTCGTCACTCGGCCTTATCCCCCTGATTGCCTGGATGGGCACGAGCCTTCAGTCGCCACTGTTTCCCGAAACGACGCGCCTGGTGGCGGACATGTCGGCCGCGGAAATCTGGGCACGTTATGTCCGGTATATCGGAGCGGGGGCGGTCGCCACCGCCGGCATTATCACGGTACTGCGAGGACTGCCCACCATGGCCAGAGCTTTCGCTGCCGTGGCCCGGGGAGTGCGGCGGAAACCGTCGCGGCTCAGCGTCGAGACGTCCGAGAGCACACCAAGGACCGACCGGGACTTGCCCGGTTCCTTTGTCCTCGGGGTCATTGCCTTCGTCGTCGCCGTTACCGCTTTCGTCCCGGGGATCTTCGCGGGCAACATGGGATTCGTCCCTCGCCTGGTCTGTGCCGCCGGCGTCGGCCTTTTCGGTCTGCTGTTTGTCGCCGTAGCGGCGAGGATCGTGGGAATCGTCGGCGTCTCTTCGCAACCGACTTCCGGGATTACGCTGGTCACGCTCCTCGGCGTGGCGTCGGTCTTTGCGGCAGCGGGCTGGACCGGCTCCGCTGCTCAGGCGGCCGTGCTCACCGTCGGGACCGTCGTGGCGATCGCAGCTTCAAAGGCAGGAGACATCTCGCAGGACTTGAAGACCGGCTACCTGGTCGGCGCCACACCGGCCCGACAGCAGTTCGGGCAGTTGATCGGCGCCTCTTTCGCCTGCTGGGCGGTCGCCGCCACGGTCCTTCTTCTCGGAACCGTTTACACTTTTGGCTCTCGCGATGTTCCGGCGCCACAGGCCACGCTCATGAAGACCATCATCGAAGGAGTCCTTTCCGGCGCCCTTCCCTGGAACCTGGTTTTGACCGGGGTTGGCGTAGCTCTCAGCGGTATTCTCTGCGGAGTCTCCGGACTGGCTTTCGCGATTGGCGTATACCTACCGCTGGCTTCGATGGCGGCGATCTACGTCGGGGGGTGTGTCCGAGCGCTGGTCGAACGCCAGGCGAAAGACCGACCCAAAGCCGAGAGTGATCCGGGCGTGCTCGCCGCCTCCGGTCTGGTTGCGGGAGAAGGGCTTGCCGGAGTCCTGGTCGCGGGACTGGTGGCAGCCGGATTAGCCCCGCGGGCGATGCCGCCGGTCGTGTCCGGCGTTGCGGGCGAAATCGTCGCGCTCGCCGTGATTCTCCTGCTCGGGTACTTCCTGTATCGGGCCGGGAGGAGATGAGCGGCCGGGCTTCGCCTGAGTCGCGCTTGACCCGGTGTCACCGGGAAATAACAGAACCATGGATTCACCCGTCTTAGTCGTGCTCGATACCAACGTGCTGATCGCCGCCGGTTTCAACCCCAAGAGCAACTCCGCACGCCTCGTGCAGGCGGTGAGGACGGGACAGATTCGAATGGTGTGGAACGAGGCGATTCGCCGCGAATACCGGGCAACAATTGACAGAATCCCAATGTTGGATTGGTTCGCTTTCCAGGACATGATGACGCCTGATTCCCGCGACGATTCTGCGGACCTGAGCGACGCCGGCCTCGAACCGATTGTCGACCCGGAGGACCGGAAGTTCGCGGCGCTTGCCCGGGCAACCGGCGCCATCCTGGTCACGTCCGACGATCACCTGCTCTCCGTGCGCGATCAGCTTAACCTGATCATCCGAACGCCGGCCGAGCTGATTAAGAGTCTCGGGCTCGCACCTCCCCTGTAAGTGCGCGGTCTAGTCCGGGCTTCGGAGGCTTGGGCCAATCGATTCCCGCAGCGGACCTCCGCGGCAAGACGATCCGGATTAAAGCAGCCGTCCGGGCGAACATTGAGGGATCCGGCAAGGCTCAGGTATGGGGCCGGATCGACTCTAAAGCTCCTGCGGGGAGGCCAGGAGATAATCGTGACTTCAAGTCCGACTCGAGAGTGGTTTCAGCCTGCCCTGTCGGGGCCCAGTATCGAGCTGCTTCCCGGAGACATCTTCTACGTCGACATGCGACGAGCCAAGATGGCTGAAATCAAACCACGCCTGGAGGAGCTCGCTAAGGCCCCACGGCGTCATTTTCGATCTGCGGGGTTACCCAACAGACAATCACGAGATCCTGGCGCACCTGACCGATACGCCGCTTCTGTCGGCGATTTGGCAGGTCCCCCGAACCATTTACCCCGACCGAGAGAAACCCGCCGGGTATGAAACGAGTGGGCGTTGGACGATAGAGCCCCAGAAGCCCCGGTTGCGAAAGGCGGTCTTTCTCACATCGGCTGCGGCCATCAGCTATGCCGAATCGGTGATGGGAATCATCGAACACTATCGGCTGGGCGAGATCGTGGGTGAGGCTACCGCAGGGACAAACGGAAACGTCAATTCGTTCAAACTACCCGGCGGGTTCGGCGTGACCTGGACCGGAATGCGAGTGCTCAAGCACGACGGCTGGCAGCACCACCTGATCGGTATCCGGCCGACCGTCCCTGTGCGCAGGACCCTGCGCGCGGTCCAGGAAGGGCGTGACGAGGTCCTTGCCAAAGCCTTGGAGCTCTTGCAGGCTGGGCCGGCCACCGATTAGCTGTCTGGCCAGAGCGGGTCATTTTGGTGGTTGCTGGAGCAGGGTCTGGATTTTAGTCACAGTCGACCAGTTGCGGGTAGTGACCCCGTCGCCCAACAAGCGGCCGGCCGCCTCGGGAAGCCGGCTCCGAAGAACCCCGGCCGGGGACCAGAGATAGGCTGCGCGCTGACCAAGAGCAAAGGCCTCCGGACTCCAGTCCTCCTTCAGGAGTGGCTCCAGGAGGCGACGGTCTCGAGGATCGGTGAGAACCATGACCAGCAGGCGCGACGGATTGTCGGCAACCTCCAAAAGGGTGTTCTCTTCGACAACCTGACGGACTTCAGTTGCCGCTAGAACGGTGACCCGAGATGACACCCCCAAGCGCGCAGTCAGACCCTCTTCGATTCGACGCGCGTTTTCGGCTGGCGCCGAGTCGGAACCAGCGAAGATTACGTTGCCGCTGTTGAGCAGAGTCCGGACATCCTCGTAGCCCAGGTCTCGGAAGAGGTCGCGCAGGTCGGCCATGGCGACCCTCTTCGCTCGTCCCACGTTAATTCCGCGCAGAAATGCCACCTGCCTTTTACTCATCTGGGTGACCTTTCGAAGGGATTCTTTGCAGAATACCACGAGAGCTGCGGCGCTTTCATCCGTGAGAGTTGCCCCGGTTTCGCGGCCTCTGCTACCATGCGTCGCAGACCCGGCACGAGTTTGTAAAGACCGAGCATGACAATCTTTTTAAGGAGAGTCTGGAACGCCTGGAAACGCTTCGGTCAGAAAATCGGTGATTTTCTGGCCCGGGTACTGTTATCCCTTTTCTACTTCACCTTATTCATGCCATTCGCTTTAATCGTCCGGTTGTTTCAGGACCCTCTGAAGCAAGGGCCCGAGGATGTTAGGTCGTACTGGGAAGGCAAGCAGGTCGAAACGTCCAACCTTGATGACGCCCGTAGGGGCTTTTGACGGAGCAATCAGCGGGTGTTCATTCTGGGTATCTCCTGTTACTACCATGACGCAGCGGCAGCGCTTCTCTCAGACGGCGTCTTGGTGGCTGCCGCTCAGGAAGAGCGTTTTTCGAGAATCAAACACGACAGCGGTTTTCCCAACCGCTCGATCGACTACTGCCTCACCGCTGCAGGAATTCGCCCGCAGGACCTCGAATGCGTCGTCTTCTACGAGAAGCCTCTGCGCAAATTCGAACGGATCCTGACCTCGGCTCTCGCGACTTTCCCCAGGTCGTGGGGCGTCTTCCGCGAGTCGATGCTTGCCTGGTTCAACCAGAAGCTGTGGATCAAAGGGCAACTGATGGAGCGATTCGGTTTGCCCGCGTCCAAGGTACTGTTCGTGGACCATCACCTCTCGCACGCCGCGAGCGCGTTTTTCTGTTCTCCTTTCGAAAGGGCAGCGCTTCTGACCATGGACGGGGTCGGCGAATGGACCACCGCCGCCGTCGGGTCGGCCTCGGCCGATTGGGGACGAGGAGGGACCAACTCCATTCGCCTGACCGAGCAGATGAACTTCCCTCATTCTCTCGGGTTGTTGTACTCGGCGTTCACTGCGTTTCTGGGCTTCGAGGTGAACGAGGGCGAGTACAAGGTGATGGGCATGGCGCCCTACGGGCAGCCGCGGTTTGTCGACGACGTTCTTAAGACGGTAAAGGTGGCGGACGACGGCAGTTTGCGCCTGAACATGGACTACTTCGCCTATCATTTCTCGCTCCGACATTCTTTTTCTGCGAAGTTCACCGATCTCTTCGGTCCACCGCGCGTCCCCGAAGCGCCCTTCATTACGCGCCTCACGGATCCGGGCGCCGAGGTGTCCGACGCGACTCACAATGAGAATCAACACTATGCGGACATCGCCGCCAGCATCCAGGCCGTTACCGAGGACGTGGTCCTGAAGGCCGCGCGCCACGCCTACAGCGCCACGGGGTGCGACCGGCTTTGCATGGCGGGCGGGGTGGCGCTGAACAGCGTTGCCAACGGACGCCTGGTGCGCGAGACCCCTTTCAAGGAAGTCTTCATTCAACCTGCGGCCGGCGACGCGGGCGGCGCACTTGGAGCGGCCCTGTACGCGCATCACGTGCTGTTCCAGAAGCCGAGGCGCTTCGTGATGGAACACTGCTTCTGGGGCGCCAGCTATACACAGGACCAGGCGCTGGCCGCGGTGAAACGGTCAGGCCTCCCCTTCACCATCATCGATGACGAAGAAGAACTCGTGGAAACAGCGGCGCGAGACCTCTCGGCGGGCCGGGTGGTCGGTTGGTTCCACGGTGGTTTCGAGTGGGGACCTCGCGCCTTGGGTAACCGCAGCATCCTGGCGGACCCCCGGCGGGCGGAAATGAAGGACATCGTGAACAGCAAGATCAAGTTTCGCGAGGCCTTTCGCCCCTTCGCGCCTGCCATCCCCTCTGAGCGAGTCGGGGAGTTCTTCGAGGGAGCCCAGACTCCGCAGATGCAGCAGCTCGCCCGTTTCATGCTGCTGGTCCTGCCGTGGAGACCCGGGAAAGGCGAACTGGTTCAGGCAGTGAACCACATGGGGACGGGTCGGGTCCAAGCCGTCTGTCAAACGTCCAACCCGCTCTTCTACAGACTCCTCCGTCGTTTTGGTGATGAGACCGGAACCCCGGTACTTCTGAACACCTCTTTTAATCTCCGTGGAGAGCCGATCGTAAGCAGCCCCGAAGACGCTCTTCGTTCTTTCCAAGCGAGCGGCATCGATACTATGATGTTGGATCGGATTTGGGTGAGAAAAGCATGAGCGTGGGTAGGCTT
>Ga0105104_10004095_pt1 | contig 10213 bp, 4 predicted proteins | sample PPLLaktember2015_3_FD_87034 | JGI IMG/M metagenome (GOLD analysis project Ga0105104, IMG submission 87034) | Freshwater sediment microbial communities from Prairie Pothole Lake near Jamestown, North Dakota, USA - PPLs Lake P7 Core (6) Depth... | ecosystem: Environmental > Aquatic > Freshwater >... | reverse complement strand
TCCTGATGGAGGTGTCGCCGCCCCCGTCCTATCGCTGGGGCGAGGGCGTGACCGGACGCATTGCTGAGACGAACCGGCCCATTCTGGCCAACTCGCTGGATGTGCTGCGCAAGATCGGGGGAGGCAGGCAGGGCAAGTATGACGAGGAGCAGGAAAATCAGCAGCCGCAGGCATTTTACGGCATGCCCCTGAACGTGGAAGGCGAAACGCGTCCGATTGGGGTTCTGAAGGTGGAAAGCCTGGAGCCGCGTCCGTTCATGGATGAGGACGTCCTGCTCATTACCATGATGGGCAACGTCATTGCCGCAGTAGTCTACAATGCCCAGATCAGCGATAAGAAACTCGCCGATTTCAATGAAAATATCCGCCAGCTCTCCAGCGTTCTGGCCGGGAGCCAGGATCGCCAGACGCTGATGAATAACATCGTGGAGAAGATCAAGGATGTGCTGCACGTCAGTGCGGCTTCGCTGTTCCTGGCCGACGAGCAGCGCGAGAACCTGGAGATCAAGGCCGCCTCCGGGTATCAGAGCATCCTGATGGATGTCTCGCCGCGCCCATCCTATCGCTCGGGCGAGGGCGTGACCGGACGTATTGCTCAGACCAACAAGCCCATTTTGGCCAACTCGCTGGACGACCTTCGCCGGATTGGCGGGGCCAAGAAGGGCAAGTATGACGAAAAGCAGGAAAATCAGCAGCCGCAGGCATTCTATGGCATGCCCTTGAATGTCCAGGGACAAAACCGTCCGATCGGGGTGCTGAAGGTGGAAAGCCTGGAACCGCGTCCATTTACGGCGGAGGACGTCCTGCTCATCACCATGATGGGCAACGTCATTGCCGCAGTAGTCTACAATGCCCAGATCAGCGATAAGAAACTGGCCAATTTTAACGAATATATCCGCAGACTCTCAGATGTATTAACGCCAGAGGGCATGAGCACGCAGGAGTGGTTCCAGAGAATCGTCGATCGGATCTCGGGTCTGTTTGTGACCGATGCGGCTTCCCTTTACCTGGTGGATGATGCCAGCGGTTTGCTTCTCATCGCTGCCGCCTCCGGCTATCAGAAGAGATTGATCAAGGAAAAGGCCTGGTACGAGTTGGGAGAGGGGGTCACCGGAAGGATCGCCGATATCGGGTTGGCGGTTGCAGCAGATAATCTGGCGGCCCTGCGAGCAAGGGGCGATGGCAAGCGCGGCAAATACGACGATCTGCAGGGGGGTAATCAACCGAACTCCTATTATGGCGTGCCTCTCAAAGTTGCCGGACGGGAAAAACCGATCGGAGTTTTGAAGTTCGAGAGTCTGCAGGAAGGTTTTTTCACCGCAGAGAACCGGCTGCTGATCGACATGATGGCAAATGTTATTGGGACCGTGATCGCCAATATCCAGCAGGGTGAAAAGAGAATAGGGTCCATCTTGTCAGATATGGGCACGCTCACGCAGCCGATCAATGTGTCCAGCCAGGTTCTGGCCAAATATGCCAGTGAAGAGGACTCCGGATTGGTGGATGAGCTGGCTGCGGCCCTGTCACAGGACTTGGGTCAGGTATCGCCCCTCAATGTTGAGGCGGAGGCCGAAAAGATCTTTACCGCCCGCCAGCAGCTGGATCCGGAATTGCGTCCCGAACTATATGAGCGCATCTCGGCCTGGGCCAGACGCCTCCGTCATGAGCGGATTGAGTGGCAGTTCAGCTTGTATCATGCCGTTCTCTCCTCCAATACCCTCAAATACGTCAACTGGAATCAGGTCCGGGAGGTCGCCGAGCCCTGGATCACCCTCAAGACCCATGTTGGGCAGCCGGCGAATTTTCAACAGGCAGCTTCCAAAATCTCTGCCGAGATGGCTGCAAAGATTGGCGTCCCGGCCAGCCCGGGCAAAATGGATCAAAGTTCCACCTGGTTCCAAACCATCCTTGAGACCAAGGATATGTTTGGCGATGAAATCAAACATATCCTCATGGTGTTCCAGTCCTCTGGCGGATTGGATGAAATTAATCAACGCAGGTTGAGCAGCCTTGCTTCGGAGGATGAAGAGCATCCCTATCCGGTCCTATTGGTCGTGCAGTGGAACACCGGGATCACGAGTCAGCAAAGGAAAGCTCTGCGTGCCATGCTTGCCGAGCGCAAGATCGACGTGGCCTTTGCCTCCATTGGTGATCTTCTCAAACTGTACGAGGCGGATAAGCCCGCCCATGATTTTAGGCGCCTCATTATTAAACAGGTCAGTATTGCCTCGCCATTCGTTACGGAAGGGGATGTGCCCGATAATCTGTTCTTTGGGCGGGATGACGAGATCAGAACCCTGGTATCGAAGACGGCTTACAACTATGCCGTAATCGGCAATCGGAAAATCGGGAAAACGTCATTGCTGAAGAAGGTCGACCGCATTCTGAAATTCAATCCCCTGGCAAAACCGATTTATGTCAACTGTAATGCCGTGATGGGTGATATGGAAAGCTTCTATAAGAAATTCCAGACCGATTCGAAAATAAGGCTGGAGAAGCTTTCCCCGGAAGGCTTTGATGAAGCCGTGCGCCACTATGCCAGTCAGCAGGGCAAGCCCATTTTCCTCATCGATGAAGCCGACCGGGCCCTGGCCCTGGACATAAAAGATGGTGAGCGCCTGGTGCGAGTTTGCCGGGGCCTGTCCCAGGATGGCGTCTGCACCTTCATTTTCTTTGGCAGCACCACGCTGGCAGCCCTGCGTGCCAATGCCAGGTCGGATCTGTTCAACTTTGCCGCCTCCATTCCCCTGGGCTTTCTCTCCAGAGATATTTCACGCCGGGTACTGCTGGAGCCTCTGGAAAAGATCGATGTCTTCCTGGAGGATCCGGACTACATTACCGACAAGGCATTCGAGGTTACCTCGGGACACCCGAACCTGGTGCAGATGATTGGTTCCCTGCTCATCCGGGAAGCCAACAAAAACCACCGCCGCATCATTCGCGAGCACATCGATCAAATCTGCATATCCAGTTCCTTCCGGGATTATTTCCTCAAAATTATCTGGGGCGATTCCGGACCGCTCGAAAGGCTGATCACTTTGACTGCCCCGGGCCTCGATTTCACTTTGTCTGATATTACCTATGCCCTGACGAACTGTGGTATTCAGATTCAAAGTGTCTATCAGCCTGTCGGGCCGGGGCAGGGTATTGTGATTACATACAAAGATCTGGTTGCCGCCCTGACCATTCTGGGAGACCTGTCGATATTAAAGGAGGGTCCGGAAGGATATGCCTTTATACCCAGGTCATTCCAAAAGATGCTGCACCTGAAGAACGCTCAGATCATCCAGAATGACATCGACGGGTGTTTATTCGAGCTGGCACAGCAGAAGAGGGAAGCATGAAGTTTCAGTATTACGGTCCCCTGGATCCGGGCAGCGGCCTGTTTCAGCCTCGCACGGGCCTGGCCACCAATGATGGCCAGGAGATCCCTGATCTTTCAAAGTTCGTTGAGGATGCCTGTCTGGATGCCGCCAGTGATGGGGCCCGGAGTTATTTCACAATCAGTGGAAGCCGCCAATCTGGAAAAACGAGCACACTTCTGGACATATCGCAGCGCATCAAATCAGCCGGCGGGTATCCGTGCTGGCTGGATTTCCAACGGGTATACGGTGCCACCCCGGAACAATCGGTAAATTTCATGGCTCGCCAAATCCTGAGAGCGATCCCCGAACTGGGCAGCACAGTCAGGGTACCCGATAAATTCGAAAACGATGGCTATGAGTTCGATCACTGGTTATTGGACCTGCCCCTGCCGGAAGGAAAACCCGTGGTGCTGTTGATGGAGGAGCTGGGGGCCCTGCCGGCGGATTCCCGGAAGATCCTGGGGGGCCTCCTGCGAGGCGCGTTTACCGACCGGCGCAATACGCCCTGGAACCAGGTGGTGCTGGTTCTTTTCGGAGGCGTGGAACTGTATGACCTGGTTTCCATCGAGGTATCGCCGTTTCGCAACATTTGCATGAACATATCCCTGTTGGATTTGAATCCAGACGCGACCCGGTCCCTGATCGCAATGGGTTTCGGCCAGGCCGGGGAGCCTGATGCTACCAGCCTGGACAAGCTTTCGCAGAGTATTTATGCCCAGGTCGCCGGCCATCCATACCTGACTCAGTACCTGGGGGATAAGGCGCTGGACCACCACAAAAAAAGCGGGGATCTGCCTGTCGATATTCAATCCGTGCTGTCTCGATTGCATGTGGAAAACTCCGAATACTTTGATTACCTTTACCAATCCATCCAGAAATACGGTCTAACCGGCGTCACCAAAAGCCTGCTTCAGAAAAAGACCGGGGGTCATCCTGATAAACCTGCCGTCCATCGATTGGGACTGCTGGGAGTTCTGGGCCAAAAGCCGGAAACAGCTTACGACTTTCGGAATTCGCTCATTGAACATTGTTTGGCAAAAATCGTGTTGGATCAGGAACCCGAACCCGGGATGGTCGCAGCCCAGGACTCGAAACCGGAAATAGAGACGCAATTATTCCGTAAAGCCAAACTTCGCGAGATATCGGAAAGGGCATACATTCTGCCCAGCCTGCAATCGCCTGAAGTCCGGGCCGATTTGTTCGCAAAAGCGGGCCTGGGCAAAATGCAGCCGGAACTGGACGTGCCTGGCACTGGAACAGAAGCGATTGTCAGCTTGCTGGAGCGCATGGATGCTCAACCCAGGCTGGCGAACGGCCGGCATCCGCTGGGTATGTTCCTGACAGCGGTGAAGGGAACCGTACGCCCTCCCGAAAAGGGAATTGCTGATCTGCTCGAGGGCTTTATCACTCAATATGGATTAATGGACTCAAACAGGGAGGTTTTCGTTTCCTATGCCTGGGGCGGCGAGAGTGAGCGCACGGTCGATAAACTGGAGCTGGCGTTTGCTGAACGGGGCCTGAGTATTGTACGCGATAAGAGAGCCCTGAATTACAGGGGCTCGATCAGGGAATTCGAGGAACGCATCGGACGCGGCCAATGCGTCATTCTGGTGATCAGCGACAAGTATCTGCGTTCAGAACACTGCATGTATGAACTGGTGCAGATTGCAGAGCACAAGGAGTTTCGTGATCATATTTTCCCGATTGTCCTGGGGGACGCGGACATTTACAAATCGGTGGGCCGCCTGGAATATATAAAATACTGGGACAATCAAATCGATGAGCTGGATGCTGCCATTAGAGGTGTGGGTAAGCTCACGAATATGTCCGGGTTTACTGCCGACCTGGATAAGTATGGACGCATTCGAGCCAGGCTGGACGATTTGACCCAGCTGCTGGGCGATATGAATGCGCTGACGCCCGAGATGCTTGCGGAGAATGGCTTCGAGGCTTTGATCGGCGCAATGGAGGCCGCCCAGGTCTGAAGTCAATCAGACCTCGACGGCCGGGATCGTTTACCTTTCGGCTGACGGACTGCTCCGTCAGCCGATTCATCTCCCCAAATGGAGCCAATTGCCCATGATTTCCGTGGATTTGATGGTTTCCGGAAGTCCAACCCGATGGAAACAAATCGTCTCGGGTTTTTGTGTTGACATGAGATAACGACTATTTGTATACTATGCAATAGGATGATCATCCAGCCCTTCGCCTTATTGCCGGATCCGGAACTCATCGAAGCATGCTTGAAGGGGAGTGGTCAGGCGTGGGAGGTCCTGCTGGTTCGCTACCAGCGTCTCATCTATAGCATCCCGCTGCGCTACGGATTGCCGGAGCATGATGCGAATGATGTCTTTCAGAATGTCAGTCTGCTGTTATGGGAAAATCTTGGACATCTGCGCGATCGCGCTCGCCTGGCGGCCTGGCTGGTCATCACAACCCGCCGCGAATGCTGGCGGATGATGCGCCAGCACAGACAGAACGTCTCCACACTGGAAGGGGGAATGCTGGATGAGGTTCATGCGGCGGGACCTCTGTCGGAGGAGGAATTCCTGGCGATGGAGCGCCAGTCCCAGGTTCGCGCCGCGATCGGGCATCTGGAGTCGCCCTGCCGGGAACTTCTAACCCTGCTCTTTTTTGTTGATCCCCGCCCTGCTTATAGTGAGATTGCGAAAAGCCTGACGGTTCCGGAAGGAAGTATCGGTCCGACCCGCTCACGCTGTCTGGAAAAACTGATGAAAATCCTCGAAGATATGGGATTTGCAGATGCGTAAGATGGGCTGCAAAGTGTATTTTTTGGCTGCCGCGGCACTCTATAAGGATGGTCGTTCCAATGACACATATCCGTTATGAAACTCTGCTGAACTATCTTGAAGAACAGCTCCCGGCCGAAGACCGAAAAGAGGTCGAAGCGCATCTGGCGGGTCCCTGCGGGCAGTGTGAGAGGCGACTCTCGCGCCTGCGCGCGGCCCGTGACGCCGCGGCCGCCGATCGGACGGTCGCGCCGCCGGAGGCGGTCCTCAAGCGGGCGGTCGAGATCGCGAAGGACGGGCAGGCCCGCCAGCCGAATCCCTGGCTGCGCGTCGTGGCGGCCCTGCGCTTCGACAGCCGCCTGCAGCTTTCGCCCGCCGCGACCCGTGGGGCGACGCGCGCCCGTCAACTCCTGTTCACCACCGAACAGCTGGATATCGATCTGCAGATCAAGGCCGGGCATGGGCATGGAACCAGCGATCTCCTGGGGCAGATGTTGAGCCTGGGCCGTCCGGGAGAGGCGGTTGCAGCTTTCGTGAGCCTGCAGGGACGCGCCGGGGAACCCCTTCTGGCCACCGAGACCGATGCGCGCGGCCAGTTCGCCTTCAGGCAGATTCCCTTTGGAGTCTACGACCTGGTCTTTGCCCTCGAGAATCAAGAGGTCGCGGTCACCGGCCTCGAGCTAAGAAATGACTAGGGAAGAGTTCGTAGAAGCTTTGCTCTCCGCGCCCGAACCCAAGGCGCGGCGTTTTCTCATGGGCGAACACCCCGAGTGGTTTCAAACGGACAGTGTGTACGCGCTCAAGGCGCGGGCGGACCAGGCGGAACGGGATGACGCGCGGCGGGCACTCGAGATCGGTCAAATCGCCGAAGAACTTGCAGAGCAGCTTGTAGATGATGAAGCGAAGGCGGTCGCGCAGTGGATCCAGGCGAATGCACAGGATTTTCTTGCTGAGCTTGAAGCTGCCGCGCAGAGCTACGACCGGGCAGCACACTTCTTTCGGGCGGCTGGGAAACCACTGGAGGCGGCCCGCACCAGTATCGGTCACATTTCAACATTACTGAAATTAGGGCGCTTCGACGAGGCGCAATCCCTGGCGGAGGCGGCCCGTCTGGTGTTCGTTGAATTTGAAGATTTGACTTCCCAGGCGAAGATCGATATGAACCTGGGGAATCTTTACTATCGGCGCGGCCAATATGCGCCGGCCTCGCAGGCCTATCGGCGTGCCATCCAGGCCTTTCAGGAACTTGGCAACGAATTGTACGCGGCCATGAATCAGATCAATTATGCCAACATATTGGGCGTGCTGGATGATTTTCTTGGCGCCGAGCAGCTTTATGAACAGGCCCGACCGGTCTTCGAAGCTGCGGGCTTTCGTACCGCAGTCGCTTCTGTGGACATTAACCTGGCAATCTTACAATCGTACCGAGGCAATTACTCCAAAGCTTTTCAAACGTTCGAGCAGGCCCGCTCCATCTTTTCAAGCTTGTCCTTGAAGGTGAATCTGGCAATGACCGATCTGGAGGAAAGTGATCTCCATCTGGATCTTAATCTGCTCGAGCGGGCCCTTCAACTGGCCGGTAGAGCAGAGGAATCTTTCACTGAATTGCAAATGTCGTTTGAGGCTGCCCGCGCCAAGGCGAATCGGGGAATTGCACTGGCGCGTTTAAATCAGGTGGAACGTGCGGCGGCACTTCTGGAGGAAGTGCGTGAAGCCTTTGCCTCCCAGAAGAATGAAACCTGGGTTGCACATACCGATCTACAGCGTGCACAAATCATGGAACAGATGGGCCACCGCAGTCAGGCCAGACAGTTGGCAGCCGAGGTTGCCCTGGCCTATGCGGCGCTTGGGATTAAGACTAAACAGGCCTACGCTCAAATTATCTGCGCCAATCTATGGGTGGATGATGGTGAATGGGCCCGCGCCCAGCAGGAATTGGATAAGGCTGCGGATGTAATCGCCGGAGTGGGCGCGCCGTGGCTGGAGTCTCGTATCGAGGCTGGCCGGGGCCGCATCCAGGAGGGGATGGGACAGATCCATGAGGCCATCGAGCATTATCGCAAGGCTGCCCATCAGACCGAAAATATGATGGCCGCGCTGACGGCCGAAGAACACCGCACAGCTTACATCGCCAATAAGCTGGAGCCCTATGAAGCACTGGTCTCGTTGTATGCTTTACGGGATCCACAGCTGGCCTTCCAGTGGGCAGAACAGGCCAAGTCGCGCGCCCTGGTGGACCTGCTGGCAGCCGGCATTCATCCTCGCCTGCATATCGAGGATGAAATGGACGCGCGTCATGCAGAACGCCTCCAGGCATTGCGCGAAGAATTGAACTGGTTGTACACGCGTCTGACACACGGTGAACCCCTGGCCGATTTCACCGGCCCGGCGGCCGACTCTGACACCTGGGCCAAGATCCAGGAACGTGAAAAGGAGGCCAGTTCCTTATGGCGAAGTCTGCAATCCAGGCATGCTGAAGAATTATCGCTCCTGCGTGAAGCACCGCTGTCCGCCCTGGAAGTCCAGACCCGCATTCCGGAAAATACTGCCATCGTGGAATACTTTGTGGCCCGCGGCCAGTTGTTTATCTTTCTCCTGACCGGGCAGGAAGTCTTGGTCTCGCCTGTGTCGACTCCATTCATGGATATCCTGTCGCTGGTGGAGGAGCTGGCTTTTCAATTCTCCAAATTCCAGTATGGACCGGACTATTACGAACGCCACAAACCCATATTACTGCACACTGTTTATGATTTGTTGAGCAGACTTGGGGACCGGCTCCTGAAGCCGATTTGGGAGAATCTCTCCAGGGTGGATGCGATTAACATTATTCCACATGGACCCCTGCACGCCCTGCCATTCCATGCTCTACGGCAGGGCGGTCGATTCCTGATCGAGACTCATGCCGTCTCGTATGCTCCCAGTGCCGCGGTGTTGAACTATTTCCGCAACAAGCCAGCCAGATACGACCGCGCCCAGCCTTTCGCTGGAGCTTCGCTCCTGGTCGGCGTCCCGGATGAACGCGCCACCCAGGTTTCACAGGAAATTCAAGCGCTGAGGACGCTGCTCAAGGATAGCGAGGTTCTGCTGGGAGCGGATGCCACCCTGGAACGCGTGCAGACAAACGCACCGAATTGCGATCTGTTGCATCTCGCGGCCCACGGGTTGTTTCGCCCGGAGGCGCCGCTGCTTTCCTCCATCCATCTATCCGACCAATGGATGGCGGTTCAGGATGTGTACGATCTCGATCTGAAGGCTTCGCTCGTTACGTTGAGCGCCTGTGAAACCGGGCTTGGTCACGATGAAGGCGGAGATGAACTGGTCGGGCTGGTAAGAGGCTTTCTGCATGCGGGAGCTAATTCGCTCCTGGTCAGTTTATGGATGGTGGATGACAAATCGATGACCGATTTGATGATCCGATTTTATACGTATTGGCTCGCCGGAAGACCGAAGTCACAGGCGCTGCGACAGGCGCAATTGGATCTGATGAAACATTATGAGCATCCTTATTATTGGGCACCCATGGTGCTGGTAGGCAACGAAAAATGATCCAATCGGTTCGGTCCTAATAGTTTCCTGATAGGAGGTTCCCATGTTCGGCTTGCTTAGACCGCGTCTTCGTATCCTGGTAGGACTGTTGACGGCCTTGGGGCTTTGCTTTGCTCTCATCGGGAGCGCACGGGCGGAAGTGCCCCACCTCCCGGATCTCCCGGCTGACCAGGTGGTGGTAAAACTCAAAGCCGGTGTTTCCATCAATGCAATTCTTGCCCGGTACAATGCAAGTCTGCTCGACACATTGGCCGAGACAAATCTTTATTTTCTGCAACTCCCGGCAGGTCAAACGGCAGCCCAGGTCCTGCCTGCATTAAATGCAGATTCTGATCTGCATTACGCAGAACCCAATTACTATACGGACGGCTTGCCGGGCGGCGGGCACATCATGTTCGATGCCCATATGTTGCCGCTGGCCGGACATATCATGTTCGATGCCCATGGCGGACTCACGGCCACGCCTCCCGCAGGCTCCACGCAATGGGCCTGGAGCAAGATCGGCCTGGCCGAGGCCCAGAAGATCTCGCGCGGTCAGGGGGTGATCGTGGC
>Ga0105104_10004094_pt1 | contig 10214 bp, 7 predicted proteins | sample PPLLaktember2015_3_FD_87034 | JGI IMG/M metagenome (GOLD analysis project Ga0105104, IMG submission 87034) | Freshwater sediment microbial communities from Prairie Pothole Lake near Jamestown, North Dakota, USA - PPLs Lake P7 Core (6) Depth... | ecosystem: Environmental > Aquatic > Freshwater >... | reverse complement strand
CGGCGCGAAGCGCCTCAAAATCCTCTTAACTTCTTATTTTCTTAACTTCTTATCTTCTATCTTTTCGTCCCCTTATGGCGGGGTTAATACAGCCCGGACCGGCATTTTATAACGGCGTAATATCCTAGTTTCAATCCCCTTATGGCGGGGTTAATACGGCAAGGCGCAGCGATCAATTTTGTAAAGCTGATAGTTTCAATCCCCTTATGGCGGGGTTAATACCTTGCGACGAGATACCCCAACGCTCCCGGAAGAGTGTTTCAATCCCCTTATGGCGGGGTTAATACTCTTTATAAATTAAATAGTAAACCCAATTATGATTAGTTTCAATCCCCTTATGGCGGGGTTAATACTAACCGGTTTCCAGGGTGTAACAAAATCATTAACAGTTTCAATCCCCTTATGGCGGGGTTAATACTGTATCAACCTACTTTGTAACTGGACCGGCTTTGAAGTTTCAATCCCCTTATGGCGGGGTTAATACGAAAAACGGTCAAGATTTCAAGATCGTACAGCAGTAGTTTCAATCCCCTTATGGCGGGGTTAATACTCCATCCGCTTGCTATTCGCATATATTCACTCCGGTTTCAATCCCCTTATGGCGGGGTTAATACGGGTCAACCGGTACTCTGTAGCTATTTGCTTTCATGTTTCAATCCCCTTATGGCGGGGTTAATACGCTTTGATATCGACTTTCATGCAATCAATAACGCCGTTTCAATCCCCTTATGGCGGGGTTAATACTGATTCCTGTAGGCCGTCATTTTCCCGTGAAGTTCAGTTTCAATCCCCTTATGGCGGGGTTAATACGAGCATCGATATTTTATTGACGGCATTGAATATCCGTTTCAATCCCCTTATGGCGGGGTTAATACTCCGATGCATGGCCATGAACATCAACCCGTTTTTAGTTTCAATCCCCTTATGGCGGGGTTAATACCTGCTTCGGCTAATTTTTCCTTATCGCTTTTCAATGTTTCAATCCCCTTATGGCGGGGTTAATACAGTTCAAATGGGCTTTTTTTCATTTCCTCAACTAATGTTTCAATCCCCTTATGGCGGGGTTAATACTCTATTCCAAGTCAAGCCGATTATCTAAAAACTGTGGTTTCAATCCCCTTATGGCGGGGTTAATACAAGAAATACCTCCGAGTCGTTTTCCATTTTGATAATGTTTCAATCCCCTTATGGCGGGGTTAATACAACAAAATTGAATATTCACAGCCTACCTTGAAACGCGTTTCAATCCCCTTATGGCGGGGTTAATACCCATTAAACAATGATACTACAACGATTTCTTCATTTCAACACTTTTCAATTTTTATTTTCTGATTTAAATTAAAATACAGCAAAATCAAGGGTTTTGCCATATTTCTATTATCCATATTTTTTGCACGATTGATGGTCGACGAAATTATTTTATTCTTAATTCCCTTAAAAATGTTTTTAAATAATGCTCTTCGGGGTTTACCATTTTTTTTAAATTTTAACTTCGGTTCCCAACACGCATTATCTCATAAGAACACTTTTATAAAGCGTATTTCGATGAAACATTTCCAGGAATTAACACTTAATTTCTCTCGTCGACCTAAACTAAAGTTTAAGATATCTATACCCATTAATTTAATTACAAGCAAGTCAAAAAACAAAACGATATCGTTTAAAATATATTCAAGTTCGACCCTCCGGGCCGAGTTTCACTTTTAACATTTTATTCCTAAGGCATTGGAAGATGCACATAAACTTCCCCAGTTTCCACTTTCTTTTTCTCTTTCAAATCGCTTCGAAACTCCATGAATTCGACTGACGGGATCACATGATAAGTCAAATTGGCCGCCAGCAGCGGTAAAACAAAGAAAGGCAAATCACAATAAAACCGAACGGCTTCTACACCGTTATCCCGACGAAAACGGGTTATTAACGCCACCACATCCCGAATCAATCCGGCAACTTCACCTGTATGTTGGTAATGAGCGGCTCTTTCGATAAAAACCAACGGCAAAGGATTCGCACTGCTCTCTATATTCTTTTTTACACTGCCGAGATAATCTCTTTTCCCTACATAAAGGGCAATAGTAGACAATAGACGGTGAGGCTCGATTTTGGGAGGAAGAAGACTATCGCTCCCATCTGCGGCGGTTTTCTCACAATCCGGGTTCCCACCTTCAAGAGGTTTGTCGAAATCCTGGTCCTCATTTGTAAATAGAAAATTTTTCCAATAGTCGTAACAGTAAAGTTTAACACGGTTTGTGCGGTCGAAACAAACCCCCAACAAATACGCGAGGCCAAATTGTCCGGCCCCGAATACCCTGATTTTCATACCGGGCTTGTGTGCACCGGCATCATCCAGGAGAGTTTTTTTAATAAGACGGCTCCACCGTATCCACTCATCGCCGGTAAGGATTTCATTATTACTCCCTGTGGCCATGGCGGGCCTGAATATGAGGATGGGTTTATCTTCTTTCAAGATATTAGGGGGCAAAGGCGATTTAAAGTTAATTTGCTGTCTTCCGCGTTGATCGATTTTTATATTTATTACATCGCTCTCCCGAATTTTTAATAGATTGAATACACTTTGTGTCAATCGATCTGCAATTCTTTCGGCAGCAGATTCGACTGCTGCGGTGTCGGACGGATCGATGAGGGATTCTTTTATTCCCATCCGGGTAACGCGGTCTTTTCCTGGGGTTAGCCATCGAACGCGCAGGATGTCGCAGGAATCGACAATTTTCATAGGATCTCCCAGGAATATGGGGAGTATCCACTCTTTTTTCCCTTTTTCTTCGAGGGAAATGGCTTCCGCCAGTTCATCTTTCACCCACTCGCTTTTCAAAGCTTTTTCAGAAAGAAATACAGCGATGGCTGTCTGGCCGGCAATAGCTTCTTTAAACTGTTCAGCCAGATCGACCCCGGCAGCGAGGTAGTAAACATCCAACCAGGGAGTTATTCCCCTACGGCATAAAGCGTCGGCGACTTTTTCTACCAATTGTTTATCATTCCAACTGTAGGATAAAAATACCCGCGCAATATTCATTTTAATTACCCTCCTCTATTTCTATGGTTATTTTTCCTTGTCCAAAACTGGAACTCTTCCCGAGATGGAATATCGAAACAAATTTCAATAAATCCAGGTGAATAGGCAAAATATTTCCTTCGAATACCTGGGTGCCGACAATCCCGCCGAGGTTCATCCGGGTATTTTTGCGGTTCGAATAGCGGAGCTGCTTCACCCACTGAACATCGCTGGAAATGTTTTTTATCGGCGCGCAGGTTTCGATGATTTCACCGGAAGAATACCCATCCGTGGAGCCGTAGAATTGCTGCAAAAGGAGAACGCGGCGAAGCGAAGCGCGGATTAATGTTTCAAAATCCGGGGTTCCGACCCACTGTCCCTCCCGCTTCAAACGTACGGGGGACCGGTATTGTATTTTTACTTTCCGGCACGGTTCCTGGGTCCCGAATTGGAAACGGAGAGGCTGGGGCATGTGGACGATCTTTTGCTCGATGGAGGAATAAACCAATCGACCGCGCTCATCTTCGACAATCACTTCCCGGCATTTTACCCGGTTCTTACCGATCCCATTCTTGCTCATCAAAGAAAACACCAGGATAAAAAATTCGACATTTTTCAGCGCAGGACCAAACAAAATCATATTGAAGGACAAATGCGAGCTCTTCTGCTCCTGGGAGGATTGGCTGTCGATAATGTCCAAAACAAAAGGATGAGGGATATCTTTACCGGAAGTGCTCTCCTGTTTTTCAGGTTCGAAAATTTCGCCGTAAAAGCATTTCTTGTGAATGATGCACCCGTCGCAGTCTTTTCGAAGCCCAAAGGGGCACAGGGCTTTCTTTAAATAAATCCCGAAATTGCCGCGGATAAAGGATCCGAGAAAATAGGGGTAAACTTCGGATTCGAGCGCGTTGAACCGTACGGACAGTTTCATGTATTCGAAGGGTTTCATTTATCGGCCTCCGTTGGGATTAATTCGATCCAGCCGGGGGGCAGCAAAGAATTATTATAAAGTACAAACTTCCGGGACTTGGGGAAGGGGTGGTTCACGATTAATCCATCGATGGGGTATTCCGAACGGCACACAGGGCAAAAAACATTGGAATTGTTTTTGTTGGAAATAGACAATAGATAATGGTTGTGGGGGCACATGAGATACCTCATGTCATTTAAAACTTTATAGAAAGGGTGTTTGTACAGGTAGTTACTGTGGATAATGTCTTTTAAAAAATCCAGGATACTGTGTTCCCACATGATCCGGTTACTTACCAGGAATGCACCGGTTTTACTTTCCCAACCCGTACCGAAACCGAGATGGAGGAGGATCGACCCCTCTTCGATTTTTTTCACCAGGTTTTCATAAAATCCGATAACGGTATCGATTTTATTGGAGTATTTATTTAAGAACGCGATTTCGCGGGGAATCCATCTTTTATAGTGCTCCCGGAGTGTTTGGGGTAAATCGACGATCTCGGTAGTTCCATTAAATTCGCGTTTGTCCTTTTCCCTGTAATGCAATCGAATATCCAGGGTATGGTTCAACATGATATTTGGGGGAAGGGCTTCCGTGATACGGACTTTATTTTCTTTTTCGAAAAACTCATGTTTGGACAATGAATAGGTTTTGAAGGGAGATAGAACCAGTTTGTTTGTTTCGAAAGGTAAATCCGGGATTTGCAGGGCGTTCATGGACATTTTGATATTATCCTGCTTTTTGCCCACCTGTTTTTCAAGGTATTTTTCGGGAGAAAGTTGAATAGTGGAACCGGCGGCGATCTGGGCGTTAATTACCCGGGAAAGAACCGCGGTGCGAATCGCACCTTTGAGGGAGGAGCCGGGAATAATGGGGGAAAGGCTGTCGCCGATGAAGGGGTAAACCTGGGAAACGGTATGAGCACATGAATATTGCCGAAGGATTTTCAATTGGCGTTGTTTGAACATCTCTAACATTTTATCCCGGTATGTCTCGATATCGTCGGTATTCTTTAAGAAATCGATATCCAGTTTTTCCAGGAAATCGGCGTGATCGATAAAGAACACGGTGCGGGATTTTTCATGATAAATATAATCGAAATCTTTTTGCCAGGGTTCTGAATCGCCAATATGAAGGTGTGAGAGGGTTTTAACGCGGAATCGCATCGGTGCGGATCGATATTTGTTTTCGTGGTTAGTCATGGGATACCCCCGGGCACTTAACCGGGATGCCGAACAATAAACCACTTCGGAGAACATCGAAGGGAGAAAGTGTAGGGGATTTGATTTCTTCTTTCTTTAAAAGCACTGCGATTTTACCGGTGAGTGCGCCGCGAGTAAAGAACACGGAGCCCTCGGAAAAGCCGAAGATACCTTTTTTCTTGAGGTTGAGGAATTTGTGGGTGATGTACCATCCGCGTTTGTGCTGCAAGCGGTAGAAGCTGCGGTTTAAATCCATGTTTTGCACATCGTCCGGCGAGGGGATGAAGAATGATAAGTTCATGATGTGGGGGGTATCGACATCGGGGATATGGATATCGGTTTCCCGGATGATTTCAAACAATCCTTTTCCAACGGTTCGATCCCCACCGATACCTTCATCCCCCAGGAGCCTCAAACAGGCTTTAAACCGGGGCTCTATTTCGGCATCCACCTGGAATAAGAAAAACATTCCGGCGTCGGGGTGGAGTCGGACCTGGGAGAAATAGAAGGGGTCCTTACCCAGTCGCTGGACGTCTTCGACTAAGAAGAACGGGGGGATTTCGGTTTGTTTCGAGGGGGATATGCCGAATATTCCCAATGAATGAACGTCGCCGGTATCCAGCGTCTCTCCCTGTATCACCTTCGACCACAGGGAAAAATCCAGGTATTTGAGTTTGCTAATTTTTTTGTATTGGGAAGGGAGGGTTTTTCCATGTTTGAATTGGAATAGTGGGGCAGGAAAAAACAAGGTATCCTTATAGAAAGGAAAGAGTGAGGAGACGAGCATTTTCCCGGAAAAGAAGTCGGTGCAGAAGTTCCCGTAGAGTTTGGTATGGCATGCAGCAAGGGCGGAGATCAACATATCGGAAGAAACAGCGGTTTCGGTTTTTTCCTGGGTATCGCCCGCCGGGTTTAAATGAAAGGGGGCGGTAAACTTAAGTTTAACGATTCGTGCGTTCATGCCGCCCTCTTATTTATTTTGCAATTCTGCGGGGATTTCTACTGAATAATTATTTTTAGCTTCATTGCTTAAATAATTAACCTTTGTTTTTTCTTCTATGCCGGTTATAGTGATTTTGATTTTACCGGAGCCGCGGGATCCGTGACCGCCGAGGTAATCTTCTTGAAGTAGAATCATGGAGGTGAATAATCCGTTTAATAATTCCTTTTCTTCGTCTCCTTCAAACAGGGTTAGAATCATATCCAGTTCAAATTCGGCATCGCGGGGGACCCGTTCGATGGAGCGTGGGTTTGCTTTTGAGGTGATGCGGTCGATGGAGGTTTCGGTTTTCACTTCCGTAAAAGGAAGTTCCAGTTCCATGTTTTCTAATTTTTTCTTTGACTCGTCTGTCAAAAAGGCATCGCGGACAATGAGGCGGGAAGCTCTTAAATAGAGGTCTTCCTTTGGGGTTTTATTTTGTTCCTGATTTTCTCCGTTTGATGTTCCCGGTTCGTCTTGTTTTGCTGATTCTTCGGTTTCACCGGGTTTATCGTCTGCCGGGATGCCGAAGAGTTGGGCGGAAATCGCAGCCGGATCGGTAGAAGGTCCTGCTTTATCATCTTTATCGATTTCATACTCGCCTTTCAGCTTTTCCAGGAGGGAGCGCATCTTACCTTTGAGAGAGGAACCCGGTAAATAAGGTTCGCCGGAAATGGAATCCCGTATAACCGAGTTTAAACCGCCAATTTCGATGCCTGTTTCGCTTCCCCCGATGTGAAGGCCGGTTAATGTTTTGATACGTCCTGAAATAAATATTTTTTTTAAAATGATTCCTGCCATTAGACTTTTCCTCCTTCAGATAATTTATGATAAGCCAGGGTGGCCTCGATGAAATCATAAAAGATGTTAAACTGGTCCACTGTTGAAATATTATCGATGAAGCCGATGATTGTGTTATATAGGGATTTCAGGTTGGTGTGCCTTCCTGCGGTGTAGGCCATTTTGGGTTTAATAAGCAGGATCTCTTTTAAGAGATCCCCCGTGATTTCGAAGTTTTCTTCCTTTTTATTCTCATCTTTGTTTTCGTTGTTTATTTTCTTTAATTCACCTTGTAATTTCATCTGGATGCGTTTGATGTGAGTAAAAATTCGCCTGAACTGGGTGCTCTTTACACCTTTTTTATATAAATAGAGACCCATTTCTTTAGCATCACCCACCAGTTTTTTATAATCTTTTTTATCCATAATGTCCGCCGTATGAATAGGAGGCGGTTCGTTTTTTTTATTTTCCATTTCCTCTGGATTTTTTTCTTTTTTAAAATCTGGTCTCTGATAATTATTTCCCATCATTTATTTTACCTCCCGGTGTTTTTTGTTTTAAGCTCGGCCCAACGGGCCGGCACCTCGATTAAATAGAGCGGATCGTTGTTGATGAATCCATAACTCCCGTAAACGGATTTGAACAGGAAATCCTCCAGGATTGCCAGTAAGTTGCGAACCGGGTCTTTATTTTTTTTGCGTTCCAGCAGTCGAGCGGCTTGCCACGAGTAGTACCACTTCCAGCGGTGGAACCGTGCGGATTGAAGCAGTTCGGTTTCGGTTTTGCCTTTTCGTTCACTGGCAAAATCGTATTGAGAGATTCGCTGGAGGAGTTGAATATAAGATTTCGGGATGGTTTCATCTCTCACCAGCTCCACCAAATACTCCTCCACCTCTTTCAACTTGAAGAAATCTTCCCAGAAGACCGTCTTGCCCATGAAGCAGATACTGTTTTTTTCCAGGTCGCCCGCTTTGTTTTCTTTGGCTTCCTGCTCCATGTTCCCGGCGACTTCGGCAAATTTAAACGCAGGATAACGTCCGCCGAAAAGAGAAAACGACGCACTGAAACTAAAAACCTTGTTAAAACCGGTGTATTTCTCAAACATCGTCCTGAACGCTGCCAGGTCGTCGATCAAATTACTCCAGGGCCCGACAATAAAAAAGTCATCGCCGCCGGAATAAACGATAAACTCCTTTTTTTCATGTGTAAAACAGAGATTAATCATGGAACAAAAAAAATGCTTCATCAAAAAACTCAATTGAGCGATCCGTTCGAGGGAAATGGATGGGCCGAGACCTATGGAAAAGATGGTGCCGAGGTTATCCACATCGCCCCGGATAACACCGAGCTTTTTCGTTCCTTCGGAAGCATCTGCAATATCGTCGAAATCCGCGGGTTCCTGCGAATTCTCTTTAACCGGCGCTTTGTTTCCCGCCATAAACAAAAAACCGGCACGCCATCTCTTTTGCACAGCCCTTGAAAAGGATTCAGTATCATTTAAGAAATAAATGAACCTGGAGTCGGACAAAACCATGTCCGATTCGCCTTGAAAAAGAAACTCATACGAATTCAAAACAGTTTCAAACGTGAAAGCAGCTTCATTGTTTTCCCAACGCTTCTCGATTATTGCCTGCGCTTTGCTCAATTGCCAGCCGATCTCCCGGAATTTATTGCATTGGGAACACCATCGAACCTCCTCTTCCACGACCACCGGCCTTCCCTCTTTTCCACAAATCGAACAGGTTTCCAGGCTTTCCATATCCATATCTTGCGGGTTAAACAGATCCGCGTATTTTTCAGCCATAAAAGAAGAGAACTTTTGCTTTTTCTTTTTATTCAAAACGTTTATAACCTCATCGAGGATAGTATTAAACCGTTTGAAACCACCGGGATCGAAATCAACCCCGGCAATACCCACAGAAATTTGCGTGCCCAGCTCGTTAAACAAGAACATATTTATTTCGGATTCTATACGAGGAAGATGGCCGTTCATAAAAGCAGGAGCAAGGATAAACCCTTTACCGCCGCCCGAATACACAATATTGGTAACCGGTAAATGAAACGTGTCCAGGATATATCGCGTGATAGCCATTTCCAATAATTGAAGGTGCAAAGAACGGCCCTTAAGAGATTTCGCCGCCCCCTTTGAAGCAATCGTATAAATGAAATCCTGGATGCCGGATATATCGAATCCTACCAGCGAAAACGGTTTTTCACGAACGTCCTCCCCGGTCTCTGTTATAAACATTAAAACCACAGCAGCCGCAGCCCTGGACTTTAAATGCTCAAACAACGAAACATCCACATCGCATCCCAGGGGGCTTTTTTGTAAAACCGCCCCCCGGACCCCTGGAAAACTTTTATTATTTTGTTCTTTTGGAAATTGAGAAGTAGTATCTTGAACACAATCCACCAGGGCAGGAACACACCACAGGTATTTTTGCGCCAGGTAATAAAAGGTCTCAAAGTCCGGCGAGTCGTTACCATCCAGGTAAGCTATTAATTGGTCGGAAAATTCCGCCAATAGGGACTTCAAATCGTCAACCGCTTTCTCCTCACACCAATCATCGGCACTAAAAGGAAACATCCCTTCCGATTCGGACAACGAAATGAAAGGCAAAGAATAATAACCTGTGGAAGGGTGCCTCTCGCTTTGTACTTTAGAAAAGATCGAAACAAGACACAAATCACGGGCTCGCATTTCCGAATTAAACGAACCGGAACCGGTTAGATGTTTGACGCGCTCCAGGAAATCCAGGTAAGGTTCCGTGAGTTCGTTTTTAAAAATTTTACTCCAAAGCCCGCCTGGGAAATTAAATTGTATAAATAGTTTCTCAATTTCCTCCACAAAGACAGTCCATAGAACCAAATCTCTCTTCATAATTCCTCCGTAACCCTCGTGTTAAAAAATTTTACCACAAATTAAAAATGGAATCAAAAGAATTAAGCGGTATATATTTTTTTTATCTCTGTGAAAAAAGGGGACAGTCAAGAATGCCTTTTGACTGTCCCGAATGCCGCTAAGTTAAGGTCTTTTTTTGATAAAAGGGGGCGTGTCGGCATTCGTGCTTATCCGTTTTTAGCTCCGATTCGGTTCCAACACCACGAACTCACCCTCTGTCCACCTGCAAAAAGCACCATGATTCGGTTCCAAAACCACGAACTCACCCTCTGTCCACCTGCAAAAAACACCATGATTCGGTTCCAACATCACGAACTCACCCTCTGTCCATAATGTCCATAATGTCCATATAGTCCATATTCCTGCCT